>Ga0194126_10010468_pt1 | contig 12137 bp, 11 predicted proteins | sample TA2KigC150mmetaG_FD_148641 | JGI IMG/M metagenome (GOLD analysis project Ga0194126, IMG submission 148641) | Freshwater microbial communities from Lake Tanganyika, Tanzania - TA2015035 Kigoma Deep Cast 150m | ecosystem: Environmental > Aquatic > Freshwater > Lake | place: Tanzania: Lake...
TTAAGAATCTTTACTTGATATATATCCAGTCCAAAAGAAGCGGAATAAATCTTAATGAAATAAATGAGATCTCGCAAATTGAATTAACACTGAAAAGATTAAAAGAAAAAGTTAAAACAAAGAAAGAAACTTTACATCAGTTCCCGCCGCCACCGCTTCCGGACACTAAAAATATATTTGCTTTAAGAAGTGCACGGGAACAAATCTCATGGGCTAACCGGCAACACAACTGTATTAGAACTTATATTCCAAAAGTAAAAGCTCGTAAAAGTTATTTTTATAAAGTAATTCTTAACGATGAAGAAGCGACACTGGAAATTAAATTGAGTCGTTACAAAATTAGGATCGGAGATTTATTGGGAAAAGGGAATAAGAAAGTCAGTCCTGAATTAAAAAAACTTGTAAACGAATGGTTTGTAAAATATTATGTCTAATAATATTTATTAAAAATTAATTTCATCTTAAAATTATTTCTGGATAAGAATTTTTTCTAAATTAATTCTTTTAACAAGTAATACTCAATCAGACAGTAAATAAATTTTTTAAGGATTAAGAAGCATCTTCCTTTTTTGATAATATATACAATAAATGTCTAGCCCTAGAAATTCCAGTGTATTTTGTTGAAGGCGTTTCCCATCTATCATCATGGTAATCGAGTAAAATTACAACATCAGATTCCAGCCCTTTGTATTTCATACATGAATAATATGGTATTATGTTTTGCCCGGAAGGACCGTTTTCCTTGATTATAAATTTCCCAACATTAACATTATCACCTATCGAAGTGTGACAAAGCTGATGAGTTCCTAATACAACTATTTGATTTTCTTTTATTCCTTTGTTGGTCGTTAAATCATGAAATATCTGACTTAATTTATTTCGAATTTGATTTTCATCATGAAGTTGAAATATGAAAACATCTTCACCTTCTGGAGCTTCTAGATCGATACAAATTTCACTGTTTATAATTTCTTTTAGCTTATTGAAAATCTTTCTTGTGTTTCTGCAATTTTTATTCAAGACAAATGGATTTCCAAGATTAGGCAGCTTCAGTTCAGATTTGAAAATATTCTGATCAGGATCATAAAAAATGTAATAATAACCTTCTTTATCTACCAACTCATTTATTGTATACCAGTAATCTTCTAAAAAATCTTGGCCTTCATCCACAATGATCGCATCGGACTTTAATGGTTTTTCAGCAATGAGCTCTAAGAACTTTTGAGGTACTTCTTTTTGAAAATAATTTTTTAAGCTATCAGATGCAGGTTCTATTTCAATGCCACTACTTTCAAGTTCTGAGACACATAAGTTGTGATACGTAGTAGATCTTATATTATGATGGTCTTTTGTTTCAAATGCTAACCTCTCTGATAACAACTGATTATAGCATAATAGTAAAACTTGTTTACCCTCAGCAGCTAGATATTTTGCTTTTTTAACTGCCATTATTGTTTTTCCGGAACCGGCACAACCTTTAATCAAAGCTTTTTTATGCTCACTAATAAATGAAAGTAATTCACATTGTCTGTCGGTTAATCGAAATACTTTTCTGTCTTCTTGAGCAAATTTATCCGTCAGACTTATTCCGTATTCGAGAACTGGAATAAGTGCTTTTTCAATAGTGTGAAATAATATTTTATCAATCTCATAACCTGGTTTTTTTTGCTTCCGCATAATTGAAGTAACACTTTCAAATAAATAATTAATGCTTGTTCCAGTAATTGTAATTTCTTTATGACCCATGAATGAAACATCTTCAAATGTATCCGGAAAACATACACAGTGACCAATTGCTATTGGTGGTTCAGAGTTGAAATACTTTGTTAGAAGATTTTTAACAGCATATTTATTTGAGAGAGCTTGTTTATAGGGATCTTTTATTTCAATATTATTTTGATACCAGATACCATCCTTATACTTTATCTGTCCCCCTTTGACTTCCATAATTAAAATACCTAACTCTTTATTTAGAAATAAAAAATCTATTTCGGCATCAATAAGTTTTTGTTCTTTATTTTTATCTTCTAAACTGTAAGAATGAAAGATAATCCAATTATTATCAAATGATTTCAGTATTGCAGAGTAAAGAATTTTTTCAGCTTCACTTTTAGTGGAGTCATCAAATTCGAAAGGTATTATTCGAACCAATTTAAAATCTTGCTAGTTTATATTATTACACAATAAATTTATAAATTAATTTAATTTTCTCTACTATCATTCTGAATTTTTTGCATTTCAAAAAAGAATTCAATTTCTTCTTCAATAATAAAATCATATTTCGGCGCTGAAAAAACATGAGAAGTCATATCAAATAGATAAATCATATAATCATAAGTCTTTTGTTTAAGAAATATCGCAACTTCTTGTCCGTTTATATTTATGACAGAATCAAAAATTACTCTCAATAAATAACGCAAGGATTCAACTCTTATTTCTTTTTCTTCAGATAGATCTAAAAAATATTTTTGTTTGCCCGTAGCCTTAAAAATACCTCGAGTTTTTTTAGGTAATAAGTCTGTATGCCGAATAAGATTGCTAACAGGATGTTCATTGCCCACTTTGCCAAACAAATCTTTTTCTTGTAATTCATTAATAACTTTTATAAATGTTAGAAATTTATAACATTCAATTATTAAATATTCTAATTTCTCTAATAGCTGATCGCCTTTTTTAAGATCTAGTGCTGATTCCATAGAAAATGTTCGAGCTGTCAACATTGAAAATATGACAATCTTTTCTTTATCGGTTAGCTTTGTATTAAGATAAAATCTATTGAAAAATTTTTCGTCAATAATGTTAAGTAATTTGTTCTCTGAGATAGTATCATTATTTTTTTCAATTTCCCATATTCCATTTGCTGTAATCACATACTCGTCTGGTTTATCTGACAATCTCACTAAATTCTGTAAAACTAAAGATTGAATTTCGGCTTTGTTTATTAGATTCATTGCAATTGAAGAGTTTTTGAGAAAATTATATGCCTGATTTGATTTAATGCTTAAGAATACTTTAAAAAGCGATTCAACTTTGATTTTGCTTTTTAATCTAATTTCATTAAGCAATTTTTCATAGAAGTTGTACAAAATTTCTTTTTCTTTATTATTCATTTTAAATACCACCTATAAAAGATTTGATTTTTATTTCTTCGCTTTTTTGCACGACTAAAGCTGATAACAATTTACCATTCTTATACTGTTTCCTAATTAATTCTAAGACTGGGCTTAAAGATTTTTCATCCAACATTGCAACCTCATCCAATAGAGCAATAATTTTTCTCTGGTCACTCGAATTTAAAAGTGAAATAAGATATGCGCTTTGACTTTGACCTGTTCCAAAATCATCGAATTTGATGTTTTTCTTTTGCTCAGTTTTAATTACTTTATTGATCAAGTCAATGGATTGAACATTATATTCAACGTTTATATGCCTTACGACTTTTAGTTTTTTAGCTAGATAAGAAGCAATTGCCTCATAGTATTTCATCGCTGATGCTGAAATCTGTTTTTTATCCTTTAATACTTTTTTAAGATTTTTAAGATATTCATCAAATTCAATGGTCAACTTTTGTTCGAGGACTACTAAATTATTAAGTAAAATATTAAGCTCATTTTCATAATTCTGATAACGATGTTCTTCCTTGTTCTCGAGTCTTGAGATTTCTTGCTCCACGCGAGATAGTCTAAAAGTAACCTCTTTTAATAAAGTAGTAATTTTTTCAATATCTTGTTTTTGCCCATCTAATTTTTCACGTAATTCTTTTGGTCCATAAATTATAAATGGTTGGACATATTTATCTTTTTTAATTTTGTCAAACACCTCAGTGATTTCATTTTCTTTAACATCCATTTTTATTAACTCATCTCGATGGTATTCAATTTTTGCTTCTAAAGTTGAAATTTCGTCTTGTAATTTTAATTTTGTTTTTTCATAATCTTCTTCTTCAATTGATTCATCATCAACAACTCTATTTTTATTAAGTGCAAACAACTTTTCATACATTGTTACATATTCGGATGATTTATTTTTTAATTCTTCAAGGCTATTAATTAACTTATCATAACTTTCTTGAGTGATTGTAATTCTTTCATAAGATCTGTACTTATCAAGGAGTAACAATTTTAATTCGTTCACATGCTTATCAATTCCTGGTATAATTATATTATCGCTTGTATATCTTTCAAGAAGTTGGATCATCTCCTTAAGAATATTTGATTCTGTCAATTTGGTTCGGTCAATTTCTGATATTGCGATTTGATTCAGTTTTTCTTTAAACTCTTTTATCCCATCAAAAATATATTTTCGCATTTCATTGTTTTGAAGAAGTTTCTTAAGATCGTTTTTATTCCAAACCGTTAAATAATTTTCTTCTGTTTTAATTTTCAACCTTGACAAACTGTTCGAAACGTCACTATACATACTCTTACTTTTTATAAGTAAACTTGATGAATCGCGAGTTAATCTTTCTAGTTCGTTATCTTCTAATCTAATTTCTTTTTTTTGTTTTCTTACCTGCCCCCTTAAATTGCTTAGTTCTTCCTTTTTCGTTAAATACTGATTATAAAATTTGTCAAAACAAAGCGTATGATAGTACTTTGTTAGTGCAATTAATTCTTTTTCCAGATTTATTTTCTCGTTTTGCTTTTCAGCAGATTCTTTAATCAAGTTTGCATGTAAATTCTTCTGATGCTCGATTTTTTTTGGATCGCGTGATTCTTGAACTTGACTTATATACTCTCTAACTTTTGATGAAAGTTTTTGAACTATTCTCGCATAGACCAACTGGTTATCCTTTAATTCATTAGTTAATTCGTAAAGTCTCTCTAAAGGATTTTCTGGTATATCATATATGAGATTATATTTTCTATTAAATAAGTCAGATGACAAAGGCGATTTTTTTCCATTCACTACTTCATACAGTACCGTATCTCTACTACTAATTTTCTTCTCTGATATAATTTCTATATTGCTGATTTCATTCTTTATTGAATAGTTGTATGAAAGCTGTTGATGATCGGATTTTATCAAATTATCAATTTTGGATCTTAGTGATTCTCTGATTTTCGAGTTTTTATTCCCGTAAAGTCCAAGTGCAACTAGGTTAAGTAAGGTGCTCTTTCCACTAGAATTTGGCGCTGCAATTATTGTAAGGTCTTGTAATTCCTTAGGCATTGAAGGTTTATAGTCTTTTGTCTCATCACCTTCATCTCGTTTTATAAGATAATCGTACTTTATCATATTATCACTTTGCGTTTTTAGGGTTTTGCTTAATAATAGATCCAAGTAAATCTTCAATTATTTTTTCATCATCAATTTCGTCGATTATTTTTTTCATTATTTCCTTTTCATTTTTATCAATTAATATCTTATCAAAAAATTCTTTTATATCTTGATTTTCCATTAGTACCTCCTTAATTATCAACACCTGCAAATGCCAGTGGAAACTTAATTATTTTAATGTGTGCTAGATCATGAATATTTACCAAAGCATATCCTTTCTTTAAATTTTCAATTTCGACTGCATCAATTGAAATACCATGGATTTTGGAAATATTATAATCTGATTTAAATAATATTTTAGTATTTATTACACTTGAAAGACCTCGAGGTAAGTCTTGAGGATTTTGAGAAGAAAAAATTACACCAATTTTCGCACTGCGGCCTGTACGACATATTGTATCTAAATCTCCAAGAGCATCGCTAGAAGCATTTGTATCATAAAATTGATGTACTTCATCAATTACAATCAGTATTGGAACTGATGATAATTGTTCTTTCTTTGCATTAACAATTTTCCTTAAGAGATCTCTTAGTATTATGGAGCCAAATTGAATTCCATTTCTATCTGATACATCAATGACTGAAAGCTTTCCAACCTGGAGTATATCATTTTCGTTTAGAATAGCTGCATCCTCATTATCAAAAAATTCCAAAGCAATGTCTAAGTTTCGAGCAATATTATCATAAGTACCTCTATGTAACCGGATTTGAGATGTTTCTCCTCTAAAATTTAACGTCTGAAACATGTATTGATCATCTTCAGCTCTTTTAAAGTAATCAACAAATGAACTAAACTTAAAATTCTCATACTCTCCACCTGTCTTTTGCTGTTCTTGCCAAAATCTAAAAATATTCGGGAAATTCATTGCTCCTAGATCCGATATATTATGCAATAACCCCGTCAATGATTCTGGTTCGATACTACGAACATCTAAAGTTATTTTCTGTGTAAGTGCTGCCGTTATGTTCTTGGCTGCACTTAAAAATGTATTTGCAGGATAATATATAATATAATTCTCAATTCCATGAGGTTTCTGATCCAACATTTTCCATTCCTTTAGAATAGAGGTATTCTCTGATTTACTCGGTCTATCCATTGTTAACAAATCAACATCTTTAACATTTATAGCTAAAACAGCACCTCCTAAATCTTCTACAAAATATTGTGTTAAATACTTTATTGCAACTGTTTTTCCACTTCCAGTTTTGCCGTTAATAAGAATTTGATGAAAAAATATATCTTCCGGTAAACAAACATTAATGAATCCTCCGTTGTTATTCTGAATTAATTGATTTTGATCATATTGAATAGTGGCCGCAAATACTTTCGGTCCAAAATTATTTCCACCAAGAGCATCATCAATTTCGTTCTGAGAAGAAAGCCTTGCGACATCTTGAGGACGGATATAATCTATTAAACCATCTTCCCTTTTTGAAAAATTATACATCCTGTGAGCGGATACGATATTTTTACATACTCTATCCTGATCAAGTGGAGATAAATCAAGATCAACAATTAGTGGTGATGGACTATAAGGTTCAATCTGTAGACTATCTTCAACCCTTAAAATAAATTTGTTTTTTTCTGTTTCAATTGTTAAAAATGAACCTTTTGGCAGAATACCCTTGACAGTGTTTTTCGATACAAGTTGAATTTTGCCTGATTTTTCACCTAATACTATCCATTCCATAATTAACTCCCAAATCTACTTTGATTAATTGTTGGTACAATTCCAATTTTTTTCATCAATTTTTGGATATTCATCATCTTTAATGATTCACGAGCATACATTTCAGAAACAGCAATAGGTCTTATTTGAGGATTTTTTAGATTGCCTTGAACTAACAAGAGATAATAAATGAAGTTCATTAGTTCATCAATATGAGAACGATACAACTCAAAAGTATCTGAATGAAATTCAATTCTTTGCGGGCTAACATTAAATCCTTTAACATATGTAAACACCTTTGAATTTTTAGGGTTGTTCAAATCTTTGTATAAAAAATAATTTGACCTTGATCCCGGGCTTAAAACATTATAGGACCAATGTAAATCCGAATTATATTTACCTTTTAATTCCTCAACATAATTTGTCACTAAATTACTAGAACTGTTTTTTACGAAAAATACAGGCAATATATTTTTTTTATGAAATTCTTCAATAGTTTGTATAAAGTATGTGTATACATCTCCAGCAATTAATGGTCCATCTATAAATAGTAAAGTATTTTCCGGAACTGTTTCCACTAGAAATTTTATTCGATCTTGTATATAATCCTTCTGTGATTCTAAAGCTGAATCCTCTGTTAATCGAATAAATTTTGATCTTGAAGATATTTCTAAAGATTTAGTATAAAAATAGAAGGTTAAAAATACAGATGATAAATATTGCTCTCTTCCTAGTAGAGTTAAGCTGTGTGAAGTAAAATAAGCTGTCCCTTCTAAGCACAAATACATATCTATTGATTCATCGTATGCAACTAAAGAATTCCAATTATCTTTCGCTAAAATTGAATGTGCATCTAAATCAACTTTCTGAATTTTGCCGATAGATTGAACTTTTTCATGCTCATTAAATGTATAATTATCGCCGGATATATTCTCATTAGGAACTATGCTATGATTCCTGACTCCAACTTTATTAAGATCCTCGATTGTTCTATTAAAATCGGGGTGTATTAATATTTTGTTAAAATTAACAAACTGTTCTGCTTCTTTCATTTTGATAAATTATTTTGTGCTAATTTTGAAATTATTAAATCAGATACAAGTTTATGTAACTTAGATCTGTGTTTTTTATATAATATAATATTCTGATTAAAAAAATATACTTCAATCGCTGCTAGACTTTTCGTGTATTCAAATACTCCATAAATCTTATCGTCAATCAACTCCTTTTCGGTTCTTTCCCTTTCACATATCTCTTTTTCTTCATCAATAAAATAGACCATATCATTTTTTAGAAAAGTTATCCTTTCCCCATTTAATGTATGTAGACAGACAACACCTCTAACGTACTGATTTTTTATTACGACCTCTGAAATATAATTTTTATAATCTAATTCAAATTCTAACTTTTCAATTAACTTATCGTTGGAAAAGTTTCTATATACTGAAGGTTCATCAATTTTGATGGGGATTAGTTTTGTTCTCATATTCCATTTTATTTTTATTCTAAATTATTAGTTAATTATTTTTTACAAATATCATTTAAAGATATTAATCATCATAATTCTTTAACACATCCTTTGCCGTTTGAACAACAATCGTTCTTAATTTCTCAGGTTCCAATACAACAACGCCCTCACCCCGACTTACAATCCATCCAGCAATTTCGTTAAGAGAGTTCACAACAGTTTCATATATAATTGAACCGTCAGCTTCTTCAGTTACTTTTTCCATCTCCATTAACTGTCTGGGTTTTATTCTATCCGGCCATGGCGGAAGAAATTTTAACTTAACAGTATATCTTTCACTGCCAAGCCAGCAGCGGAAAGAGGTGTTGAACACTTCATCAATCTGTTTTTGTGAAATAGGTTTAAATTTCTTTTCAAGCTGCTGGATTGATTTGATGTTGTTCAATAAAAATTGTTTAATCGATCCGTTATGCCCTGCAAGTAATCTCCAATTTTTTTCTCCCTGGAAAATACAGTAGGGCTCAAGAACTCTTTCCTCGGTTATTTTTTCTTCCGGTTTCTGATAAACTATTTTTATTTGGAAGTTCTGATCAATGCAGATTTGCAGTTGAGTTAAAATAGAAAGTGACTTTGAGCCAAGTTTAGTGACAAAAAGATTAGTTGCTTTATCGTACGAACTTTGATGAACCGCTATTCCGATGTATTGAGGGATTATTGCTTTAAGTGTTTCGCTGGGAATCTTTGCTGAAATATTTATTCCTTTCCTCCCTTCCGAATGAATATCAATTCCGAAGGAGCGGAGTTCTTGGAGGTCACGTTTTATGGTAAGATCATTTACAGAATACATCTCTTCGAAATCATATAACTGATACTTTCCCGGATTGGCTAGAACGAGGCCCAGAATTTCCGTCTGTCTTTTAATTTTTACTTTGAGATCTTTCACTGAAAGGTTAACCCCTCAGATTTTTATTTCAAAATACATTTCTGTCCAAATAAGTGCAACAAGTATCATTTAATGATACCAGGTTTTCCTATCTATATATATAGCTTGCGTATGAAAACAAAAGGAGCTTAAAATGGAATCCAAGGTAGTATCAGTTCAAACTCAAAACAATCTTTCCGTTGTGCAGTTCATATCCTCCAATATCGACACTTTTGATTACGTATCGCTGGGCAAGGCAATCAATGAAAATCTTATCGAGATGAAAGAGCTCGGGGAGGGGGCTTCTGTGAATGATATTATAGTTTTCAACAATTCTAATAAATATGTTTTCATGATGGATGGTGATATCATTCAAGGTGCAAAGCAGAACAGAATAATCAACACCTCAATTCTTATAGCGCCGAATACAAAATCTAAGATCAAAGTAAGCTGTGTCGAGCAAGGAAGATGGCATCATGTAAGTAGCAAATTTTCGGCATCAGGTTTAAATGCCCCGACATTTATGAGAGCGGAAAAAAACCGTGATGTTTTCGATAACCTTAAAAAAAATAAGGAACATTATGCCGATCAGACTAAAGTCTGGGATAACGTTTCTTCGTATGCTAAAAAATTCAATGTGGACTCAGCAACAAACGATTTAAATGAATTATTTTGTAAAAAAATGGAAAATGAAAAAGATCCAGTCAGCGAATTCAAATGCAGTGAGAGTACAAATGGTCTTGCTCTTTTTAACGGCAATAAATTTTTATCTCTGGATTTATTCAACAGAGCAGATGTTTACCGTGAATATTTTCCAAAGATAATTCGAGGTGCTTTTCTTGAATTTCAATACTTGAAAGGACAAAAACAAAATATCAATGAAGAAGAAGTAAAGTATAAAACTCTTGAAGTATTAGACAAAACTGAAACAATTGAGAAAAATACTTTTGATGGAATTGGCGTTGGAACCGAAAAACGATTTGACAAAACCAACTTAATCGGTTTAGAACTATTTTACAACAATCTATTGATTCATCAGTCGGTGATAAAAACCGGAGGCTAACATGAAAATGAATTTTCCGAGAGGGAAAGACTTTTGTTTTAAGAGCAGCGAAGCAGCACTTGAACATATCTCAGAAATGGAATATGAAAACATCAAGATAAATCCGGAAAAGCTTCACGTAATAAATGATGGAAGAACGCTTTACCTGGAAATCTTTAACGGCAAGGTGAGACAAACACAAATGCGTCAGACATTTTTATTGAAACTGCTCAAATGGTTTAACTTCCCTGCTCACCAGCTTGAGATTCTCGACATAGATACAGTTACGTCTATTCTCAATGATTACCTCCTTGCCATTAAAAGAATTTACGTAAACGTAAAACTTGAATACGGAGAAGCATTAACAATTACGAGCGATAAATACTGCGAAGTGGAAGATGCGGAGATTATCAGACGTCTTGATCCAAGCACTATCGACATGATTTATTTTTCCGATTTTTATTCAAACTTCAGGACTAAAACTAAATATAACATAATACCTTTCCCGAATGATGTGTTCGGAGTCGGATTAAACATAGTTAATTCGGAGACCGGCTTTAAAGCTTTTCAAATAAATAATTATTTATTGCGGTATGTATGTACTAACGGTGCTTATGTTAAAGATTTTGAAGATGACGAAAAGTACTACCACTATGATTTGTTTGTTCCGGAGGTTTACGAGAACATTCAAAAAAGAGTAGATTCTCTCCAACAAAGAGCCGATGAAATAAAAGTTAAGCTTCAGAACCTTAATCAGGATTTAAGCAAAGGCGAGATCCAGAGAATTATATTAAACATTCACAAACAGGTCGGTATAAAATTTTTAGCCGATGTTCTGGAAACCGACAGATTACCCACCAAGTATGAATTGTTTAATATAATTACAGACAGAGCTAAAGATTTTTCGATGTCAAAAAGAATTATGATCGAAGAGCTGGCAGGCAGAATGGTTGAGAATTAATGTATAATTATAATAAAAGAAAGTTTATTAAATTATCAAACAGGAGTATTAAATGAGTAAAAATGAAAATGATACCAGTTCTTTTACAATTGAAGAGGAATTGGAAATTATCGAACAATATTATCCGTGTTTGTATGATTTAACAAATGAAGAAGTATTAATGTACGGGGCATACAATTCTGTTCATGAATTTCAACTTGGTGTTTCACTAGGCAGATATTGTCAAATAATTGATCATGAAGATAATGAGCAGTTAGGAGAAGACGATAACGCAGAAAGAAAAAGAGGCAAATGTCTTAAACCAGGGAAAAAAGGAAGAAGTTATTCAAGAAAACGAGGAAGAAGTCTTAATCCCAGAAAAAGAAAATAAATCAAGCTAAAAATACAGTCGTGATTTAAGGTACTTGCAGCGACGTTAAATAATTAACTAAACGCCAATGAAAAAAAGAGTTCGAACAAGAGAACCCTCGCTTTGGCGAGGGTTTTTTATTTACTGTCCCGTCCTGAAAAAAGTTGACTACTGAAGAAGAAAAAACAGGAGTCAAAAGATGAAAGAAGAAATAGCGATCCCCCAATCAAGAAATTATAGCCAATCATTTAAGCTGCAAGTGGTTCGGGAATATGAACGAGGTTTCATAACGAAAGATACCTTGATGAATAAGTATAGAATAGGAGGCCACAGCACAGTATTGCAGTGGTGCCGTAAGTATGGTAAATTGTATTATCCAAAGAAAACAACACCAGGACGCCCAATGAAAGATCCCGAGAAGCAGAGAATCAAAGACTTAGAGCAT
>Ga0194126_10010475_pt1 | contig 12133 bp, 8 predicted proteins | sample TA2KigC150mmetaG_FD_148641 | JGI IMG/M metagenome (GOLD analysis project Ga0194126, IMG submission 148641) | Freshwater microbial communities from Lake Tanganyika, Tanzania - TA2015035 Kigoma Deep Cast 150m | ecosystem: Environmental > Aquatic > Freshwater > Lake | place: Tanzania: Lake...
AGCGGGACGTCCACAATCGGGCGTCCCGTTCCATTTAATCTGAAAATCGGGTAACCGGTCCCATATAATCAGATAATTGGCGACCGGATAATCTGAAAATCTACACCTGTCTTCCGCCGTCCAGAAAGAGCGTGTCGTCCGAAAGACCGGTCAGACGGATCTTCATGACCTTCAAGCCTTCCGGGTCTTCGATCGGTCTCGGGGACGGGATGGCGGCGATTTCCGCAAGGTCCGCGCCGGCCGCCCCCTCAAGCCCGGCCAGGGCCTCCTCCCGCGTCGCCTTTTCCAGTGTGATCCCCAGGACCCCTTCTTCGCGGAGCACGGACCCCTCCCGGTCTACCCAGGCAAGCTGTTTGATGCCCATGAAATCCACCGACAGTTTTTTTGCCTCGCGTCTCTCCCCCATGACGGTCACGGCTTCTTCACCGAGGAGTGTGACGCGCACCGGTTTCTGTCCGAGCGAGGCCGGATCGAAAACCGGAAAGGTCTTCCCCTCCCCCGGCTTGAGTTCGATCGCCCCGATCGACTCCAGAACACCGCCGCCCAGATAAGGCCTTTCCGCAAGGGCGATCACGGTAACCGTTTCGTTTCCCGGAGAGCCTGTATGAACCGTCAGTTGCGTCCCTTCGACCTTTCCGCGCGCGCTGAACCGGAAAAGCGAAGAGCCCAAATCGAATTGGAAGTTCGCGAGCGTCCGGTCGGGCTTGAGATCGGCCGCGGTCCGGACCGTCAGCGGCTGGATAACCCCCAAGGTGTTTATCCGCATAGCGATATTCTCGGTAAATCGAAAACCCGTCTCGGATGCTGCGACGGTACGGTGCACATGGCCGATCTTGCGACCGTCCTGGGTGATACTCATCCAATTTTCCCCGGTGGTGATGGTCGACTGAGACAGAGAATCCGTCCCGGGTGCGCCGGAAAAAATTTTCTCCGGTACCCCGAGGCGAATGAGGAGGAGGACGAAGAAAAGCATGATGATCCCCCCTCCCGCGACCCATTGCCATTTGCCCTTCGAACCCGCCATTGACACTCCGGTGACGATTGATTTCAAGCACTTTCATATTCGAGGTACTAAAAAGTGATTATATGAAATGGCGGAGATGGTGTCAATAAACGAAGGGATCAAAAACCGCCATGGAAAATCATTCTTGTCAGGGTTACGGATTTCTGATAGCGTTCCCCGCACCAAATCTTTCTCTTTGAGGAACCCTTTCAATGGAAGAAAGCCTTTCGATATCAGAAGCAAAAGAGGTGCTCCGGATCGAGGCGGAGAGCATCCTCCATCTCATCGACAAAGTGGGGGAGTCTTTTCCCCGCGCGGTTGAACTGATATACCGCTCCAAGGGCCGGGTGATCGTGACCGGCATCGGAAAATCGGGGCTCATCGGCCGAAAGATCGTGGCCACCCTGACCAGCACCGGCACGTTGGCGCTCTTTCTCCACCCGGTGGAGGGTCTCCATGGCGATCTGGGAATCGTCACCAAGGACGACGTATTTCTGGCCATCTCGCACAGCGGCGAAACCGCCGAGCTGAACCTGATCATCGACAGCATCCGAAACATCGGGGTCCCGCGTATCGCCTTCACCGGGAATCCCAGCTCCACACTTGCGCGATCGTGCGAGGTGGTTATCGACGTGGGCGTGGCAAAGGAGGCCTGCCCTTTCGGGCTCACGCCGACCTCGAGTTCTACCGCCGCGCTGGCGATGGGGGATGCCCTTGCGGTTGCCCTTATCAAGCGGCGCGATTTTCAAGAGAAGGATTTTTACAAATTCCACCCCGGCGGAAACCTTGGTTCCCGGTTACGGGCCAGGGTCAGGGACGTCATGCTCGGAGGCGCGCAGATCCCCCGTGTCGGGTCCGATGCGCCCATTCTGGAGGCAATCCGGGAAATGGATCAGAAGAACAAGGGATTTGTTCTTGTGACGGATGGGGATAACACCCTTCTGGGCATCCTGACCGACGGCGATATCCGGCGCCTTGTTCGCACGGGACAGGATTTCCGCAACGAGCGGATCAGCGCCTTTATGACCCGAAACCCCAAAACCATCCGTGAAAACAGCTCCGTCGCGCAGGCGATCGAATCCATGCAGCGCGATGAGATCACCACCCTCGTAGTGACCGATGCGGATAATCATCTGAAAGGGTATATCCACATCCACGACCTGCTCGGACGGGGCGGTACGCTGAAGATCACCGTCGCCGAATAGCCGTTGCGCCGATCACCGGCAGCGACCACCTTACATGGATCATTATCACATCAAAGCACTTAAGATAGCTGAAGCTGTATAAACCAAATTGAAAGGGTGCTGCTCTTCCTTACGGTGTCTCCATCCGGACGATGCTGCCTCCACTGTAGATATTACATATCCTGTCCCCGGATGGGCCAAACGGATACGCATCGATCTCTCCTAAAAAGCTTGAAAATCAAATGCTTTTTCTGCTAAGGGAAGTCATAAATGAGAAAAAGAAAACCTACAACAGCAACAATAACAGGTAACGTCTTTTGCGCTCCACCAACATGACCCTTGAACTTATTTCTTTATCTATTATCATGTGAGCATTCTGAAAAGGACAATATTCATGCTTGGAAGGAATTTACCGGCACACATGGACCGAGGAAGCGAATACGAAAACAGGGAGATCATCACCGTTGTCATCCCAACCTTGAATGAGGCGCAGACGGTCGGCGATATCATCGAAAAAGTAAAGCCCTACACGACGGACATTCTTGTGGTGGACGGCCACTCCCCGGACGGCACGGCCAGGATCGCGGATTCGCTGGGCGCCCGCGTCATCTTCGACAACGGCAAGGGCAAAGGCGAGGCGATCCGATCGGCCATCGCCCACCTGGAACGGGAGGTCACCGTCTTCATCGATGCCGACGGCTCTCATAATCCCGACGATATCCCCGCCCTTGTCCGGCCAATCCTCGACAACGGAGCGGATCACGTCTCCGGGTCGCGCCTTATCGGGGGGTCCAGCGAACTCCACGGCGGCTTCGACGAGTGCTTCCGACTCATGGGGAGCTCGTTGATCACCGCCTGCATCAACCACCGCTTCAAGGTCCGCCTCTCGGAGAGCCAGAACGGCTTCAGGGCGATCCGGACTTCGGTCCTTCGGGATCTCGGACTTGCGGAGAATATCACTACGATCGAGCAGGAGATGATCATCAAGACCCTGAAAAAAGGCTACCGGATGGGCGAGGTCCCCACGCACGAACACAAACGGAAGGCGGGTTATTCGAAGATCAGCATCCGGAAAGTGGCCTTCCGGTATCTGTATTCCATGCTCAGGTATCTCTATTTCCCATGATCCTGCTTTTCAATCCCCCCGCGCCATCCGGCCGGGGCTATACCCGCGAGGGGCGCTGCACGCAGGAGGCGGGCGTCTGGGGGACGCAGTGGCCCCCGTTGTCGCTTGCGACAGCCGCCGCCCTGCTTCGCGGCGACGGCCTCGACGTGACGCTGCGGGATTATCCGGCGGCGGGACTCGGCCAGGACGCCCTTGCCGCCGATCTTTGGGCCCTCCGGCCCGTTTTCGCGATCTGGACCACGGGGACGCCGACATTCGGCTTCGACATCGGCCTCGCGCGGCTCGTGCGCGAATGCGCGCCGAAAGCGGTGACGGCCGTCCTGGGTACGCACGTCTCAGCCTTTCCGGAGGAGGCGCTGGCGGAGTCGGCCCTGGATGTCGTCATCCGCGGGGAACCCGAGGGGGTGATCCGCGATCTCGGGCGACTCCTGATAGAAAAAATGAAAGGCGGCAAGGCAGCCGGCGCGGAAAATGGCGGTAGTCATGGCACAGGAAAAGATCCGCTCGCCATTGCAGGAAACGGCGGCAGGCAAAGTCGCTCCCGGCAAATCGCGGCGGGATGCGCCAACATCCCCGGCATCGCATGGAGAGACGCGGACGGCGGGACGATCCGCCACAACCCGGACGCCCCTCTCCTCGCCCCCGAAGCGATTCCCGCGCCGTCCTGGGACGGCCTTGACCTTGACGGATACCGGCTTCCCCTCAAAGGACGACGGTTTCTGATCGTGGCGCCGGTTCGCGGCTGCCCCTGGCACTGCTCCTTCTGCACGGCGCCCCTCTACTACGGACACCGCCTCCGCCGCCGGCCGGTCGCCCGCGTGGCCGACGAGATAGCCGACGACATCGCGTGCTACGGAGTCCGGGAGTTTTTCATCTGGGCGGACACCTTCACCGCCGACCGCGATTACGTCCGCGAGCTCTGCAGGACGATCATTGAGCGCAAGCTCCGGATCTCCTGGACCTGCAACAGCCGCGTGGATACGATCGATGAAGAGACCCTCGCGCTGATGAAGGAGGCGGGGCTCTGGATGATCAGCTACGGTCTTGAATCGGCCGACGACGCGATCCTGGCCGCCTCCCGAAAAGGGATCACCGCGGCGCAGTCGCGCAGGGCGGTTGAGATCGCGCACCATCTGGGGATCCGGACGGCCGGCCACTTCATCTTCGGCCTTCCCGGCGAAACCCGGGAGACGATGGCCGAAACCCTGGCCTTTGCGCTTTCGCTGCCCCTCGATATCGCGCAGTTCTATGCGGCCGCGCCCTTCCCCGGAACCGCGCTCTACGATGAAGCGATGGAAAAGGGTTGGCTGGCGACATCCGGCGCGGCCGTTGCACGGCCGAGCGCGACGATTTCGCAGAACACCGCCGCTTTGGCGCTGCCGGGCCTTCCCGCGGTTGAAGTCGACGCATTCCGGCGTCGCGCCTTCCGGAGGTTCTATCTGCGGCCATCCGCCGCAGCCTGCGTGTTGTCGATGGTGGAGCCGGGCTCTATTGCCGCACTGACGCCGCTTCTGCGCCGCTTCCTGCGCTGGATCGGCTGATGGCAAGGGGAGGATAAAGGGAAGGGGAGGAATTTTTTCCCTCTTTTTAGGATGCAGAAAAAAAGGTATTATACTCTGGAAAAGAAAAACGGGCAGGCGACCTGAGAATCGAGGCATTGGTTTGAAGGATCGGATGGTGCTGGGAATCTGGGATGGACACGACGCGGGCGCGGCGCTCGTCGAGGGCGATGAAATTTGTGTCGCGATCAACGAGGAGCGGCTCACGCGCCGCAAGCTGGAGGTCGGCTTCCCGGTCCGCTCCATCGACGCCTGCCTGAAGTCCGTAGGCCTTTCCCCCGCCGAGATCGCCACCGTCTCCGTCTCGACGACCGACCCGGCCAAGACCCTGACCCGCCTCTTCCCTAGCCTCAAGGAGCAGTACTACCTCATCCGCCGCCGGAAGCTGGCCCCCCGCCGCGCCGATCCCTTCAAGAAGGCCTTCAAGTACCGCTTCACGGAGCTCGGATCCAACGCCCTCTCACGGACGCTGAGCCGCATCTACATCGAGAGACAGTTGAAGGCCCTGGGCTTCGCGGACTGCCGTCTGGAGCTGGTCGACCACCACGCCGCCCACGCCTGCGCGGCCGCGATGTGCAGCGGGTTTCCCGAGACCCTCATCCTGACGCTCGACGGCGTCGGCGACGGCCTCTGCGGCTCGATATGGACCTGGAAGGGGGGCGAACTCGCGCGTATCGCCGCCCTCCCCTCCGGCCGATCGCTCGGCATCTTCTTCGAGCACGTGACGAACCTGATGAACATGCGCGAACTGGAGGACGAAGGGAAGGTCATGGCGCTGGCCAACTTCGCCTATCCGATCCCCGACGCCGAAAATCCGCTGATGGAGATTATCGGGGTGAGGGGGCTCGAAATCGTCTCGCCCTACAACTCCAGGTCGATGTTCCGGGCGCTGAAGTCGATCCTCTGGCGCTACCCATCGGAGCAGTTCGCCTCGATGGCCCAGCGCGTCCTCGAAAAGAGCGTTGTCGCCCTCGCCGGGGAGGCGCTCAAGCTAACCGGTATGAAGCGGCTCGCCGCCGCGGGGGGGGTCTTCTCGAACATCAAGATGAACATGCGGCTCATCGAGCTGCCCGGCCTCGAGCGGATCTTCGTTTTCCCCCACATGGGGGACGGGGGGCTCGCGATCGGCGCTGCACTCGCCGCCAACCATACGCTGCACGGGGTCGCCTCCTGCCGCCTCCCCCACCTCTACCTCGGCCCGGAAATAAATAGGGACAGCGCCCTATTTATTTCCGAAGAAAAAATAGGGCGCTGTCCCTATTTATTTCTCAAGGACCCGGCGGCGGAGGCTGCCAGGCTCATCCTCGCCGGCGAGATCATCCTCTGGTTCCAGGGCCGGATGGAGATCGGCCCGCGGTCGCTCGGCCACCGGAGCATCCTCGCCCGGCCCGACAACCGAGAGATCAAGGACCTCCTGAACCTCCTTCTCAAGAAGCGGGTCTGGTACCAGCCCTTCTGCCCCAGCATGCTCATCGAAGACGCTCCCGCGCTCCTGGAGACGGAGGGGCAGGAGATCCGCGACAACCGCTTCATGACCATGGGTTTTCGCGTCCGGCCGGAGCGGCTCGCCTTGATGGAGGGGGTGATCAACGTGGACGGCACCTGCCGCCCCCAGTTCGTCGGCGACGAAGAGCCCCGCTACCGGTCGCTGCTTCTCCATCTCAAAGAGGCGCTGGGGTTCGGCGTCGTCCTGAACACGAGCTTCAATCTGCACGGAGAACCGCTTGTCTGCACGCCGGAAGAGGCCATGGAGATGCAGCGCCATACGGGGATCCGATATCTGATCATGGAGGATTGGCTGATTGAAACGCCCATGACGGTACCCGTCACAAAGGAGGATGAAAATAGCTGAGTCCCTATAGATTTGACCACAGGAATGATTACTATATTTCCAATTACCCTTATTTATAAGGAGGAGGGAGATATGGACGAGATCATTATCGACAAGGGATGCGGCCTGGATGTTCACAAAGAAACGGTAGTCGCCTGTGTTATGGGCAGCGGGATCAAGAAGGAGATCCGCACTTTATAAAGAGCTCGGCAAGGATTATTTGCTTCACAGGAGAGAAGACAAGATTGTTAAGAATCACATCAAACGGTTGCGGGATCTTGGGTATGAGGTGGAACTGAAGAAGGCTGCCTGATCATTCGGTATGCCGGCAAGGAAATAAATGGTTTCACAGAACAAAGGTCGATGTTTACTGGTGGTTGCGACCCCGGGATTGAAACTGACTCGGCTGGATATAAGAACAAAGCAATGTTGCCACGAGCACGCAGGTGAAATTTTTACAATCTATCCGGCCACCTGTGAACCATTAAGAACATTTTACGACAAACAATGAATACAACAACTTAGAGGAGCATTTTCAGGTGAAAACACGGGCGCAAAGATTCCTTGAGAGTCGTTCCTTCCTCGTCCTGACGGGGCTTCTCTACCTAGCCCTGGCGGGTGTCCTTTTCTATGTGGTCGTGGCCTACGCCAAGTCCGACATCCAGACCCTCCTCACGAAGCTGGTCCCGAAGGTCCTCTGGGTCAATTTCCTGCTGATCGCCTTCGGCGTCGTCCTGTGCAGGCGCGATATCGCCGGGGCCTTCCGCGAAATAGGGGGACAGAGCCCCTATTTCCGGTCATCCGTTGCGGGGCCTTTGGGTTCAGGTGACAGCGCATCGCCGGATGCGGCAGATAAGGGAAATAGGGGCTCCGTCCCCCTATTTTCCGCTGCCCTCGCTGCGCCGGGCATACGGCTTTTGCTGATCGTCCTCGCCGGGGTCCTGCTCGTCACGCTGGTCGCCCCGCAGACCCACCGGATCTACTACGACGAGGACATCTACGCCAACATGGGGCAGAACATCGCCTACACCGGCCAGGCGGGAATGGCAAACTACGGCACCTTCGAATACGGGGAGTATTTCGTCAACTGGCTCCTCTACAACAAGGACCCGGCCGGCTGGCCCTATCTGATGAGCCTGGTCTTCCAGCTCTTCGGGACCGACGAGACGCTCGCCTTTTACCTGAACAACCTCCTCTTCGCCGGGGGGATCCTCGTCGTTTTTTTCATCGCCAGGATGGTCGCGGGCGGCGCGCCCTTTCCGGCCCTCCTGGCGGCCCTGGTCTATGCGCTGATCCCGCACAACCTGATCTGGGCAAACACCATATCGGCGGAAAACGCGGCCGCCGTCTTCGGGGGGCTTGTCGTGTTATGCGCACTGGCCTGGCTCCGGACGCGGGAACCGAGACGGCTCTTTCTGCTGGCCGCGCTCCTCCCCTTCGCATGCGCCATGCGGCCCGAATCATCGCTGATCGCGCTGTGGGTCTTCGCCGCCACGGCGATGAACCTATTCGCCGGGGGCAAAGGTCCGGACGACGCCTCTTCCAATCCTATCCAAGCTCCGATAGCGCGCTTCCCTCATCCGCTGGCGACGCGCCTCTTCTGGGCGATGGGAACAGTCGCCTTCGCGCTCATCCTCCCCATGGTATGGCACCTCTTCGCCATGAGCGGCGAATCCTGGGGGGCCGAGGGGGCAAAATTCGCGACCTCGTATGTCATCGGGAATCTGAAGGTGAATGGTTTCTACTTCTTCAACAACCGTGAATTCCCCCTCCCCTTCACTCTCCTGGCCCTGATCGGTGTGGCCGCCTGGAAATGGCGGTTGGGGCCCGGGATCCCGCGGGGAGCAGAGGCGCTGCGTCTGGCGGCGGGTCCACCGGTCTCCGGGAAGCCTGCGGGGTCCCTGGATTTGCCGGATCCAAAGGGACCGCAGGTGGGTTTTCAATCGGCCCTGCTGATGATGTTCTGGTTTCTGCTCTTCTGGGGAATTTTCCTGTTCTTCTACGCGGGGAGCTACAAGTACGGCGCGGATGTCCGCTTTGCGCTCCTCTGCTTCATGCCGCTGGCTGTCCTTGCGGGGGTCGGCGGGGAGGTCTTACGCAGGACGTTGTATGGCTCGCTCAAAGCCGCTGTATCGCACCCGGAGCGTGAAGGGGCCGGGGAAAATGAGGAAGAAACCGTCTCCGGAGAATGCACAAGGCTCCGAGGGGCAAATCGGCTCCCGGTCGCGGTCCTGCTGGTCCTATTCCTGCTGATCGCCTGGCTGAAGTTCATCCCGCTGATCCGCACCGTTGGGCAGGAGGCCTGGGGCGCCCGCCACGACCATATGCATGCCAGGGAATTCATCCGGAACATACCGAACCGCTCGGTCGTCCTCACACACATTCCCACGATGTTTCTGCTCTGGGGACAGAGCGCGATCCAGACCTTTGCCGGTCTCAACAACCCCGACCTCATCCGCGACCTGATGAACCGCTACAACGGCCACGTCTATTTCCACAAGAACTACTGGTGCAATGCGGTGAACGATTCGAACAAGACGATCTGCGACGGGATCGTGCAGCGCTACGACCTCGAGCCGGCGGCCATTGCCCGCGAGCAGTCATACGAGTACGGACTCTACCGCATGACCTTCAAAAAATAAGGAAGATGCACGATCCCTTTGGACCGATGCATAAGAGACCCGACAAAAACATATTTTACGGCGGAAGGTGAAGGCATTGGAAAAATCGAGATCAGAAAAGATCATGGCTCAGGATGCGTTGCAGAAGAAGGGTGCACAGCCGAACTCCACCGTCGAGAGCGCCGGCGACGCCGTTTACATACTGAGGACCGATAACGGTCGGATTGTGAATTGCAATTCGCAGGCCCGCCTCGAGCTTGGTTACAGCAGGGACGAACTCGTGAAGCTCTCCGCAAAGGATATCGAGACCAAGTTGGTATCCGGGGAAATCGATGCGATCCACAATGATCTGCAGCCGGGAGAGGTGAAAACGATCGCGGGGATGCACAAGCGAAAAGACGGATCGGTGTTCCCGGTCGAAATTCACCTCGCTTCGCTTGCCCCGACCCAGGCGGATCTCATGGTTGCCGTGGTGTCCAATATCACCGAACGCCTGAGGACGGAGGAGGAGAGGCGCCGGAACATCGAGCGGATCGAGCGATTGGCGGACGAGATGGGCATTCTTGCCGAAACCGGACGGGTGATCAGCTCGACGCTGGAGATCGACAAGGTCTACGAATGTATCGCTGCCGAGATCGCAAAACTGATCCGTTTCGACAGCCTGCTCGTCAATCTCTTCAACGCGCAAGATGAAACATTGAAGGTCGTCTATAATTTCGGCATGGATACCCCCGGAAGGAGGGTGGGGGAGTCGTATCCGCTTCGGGAGACGGTTTCCGAAGCGGTGGCCGAAACGCGCAGAGGGGTGATCGCCCAGTCGGAAACTCCGGAGGGGCTGCTCGATATATTCCCCGGTCTCGTCCCCGCCTCCGGGATCGGCATGCGTTCGATATTGGTCGTCCCCTTGATTTCGCGCGATGAGCTGATCGGGTCCCTGGCGATCAGATCTGTGATACCCTTCGCTTACACCGAACGTGACCTCCTGCTGGCGGAAAAGATCGGGATGCAGATCGCCGCGGCGATAAACAACGCCCGTCTCTATTCGTCTCTCAAGCAGGCGGAGGAAGAACTCAAGGAGCATAAAAAAGCCCTTGAAGAGACGGTTCGGGAACGGACAAACGAGCTGGAAATCAAGAACATCACCCTCGAGGAGCTCAATACAACATTGAAAGTTCTTATAAAGCAAAGAGAGGATGACAAGCGGGACCTGGAAGAGCGATTCGTGATGAATGTGCGTAACCTGGTTCTCCCCTTTGTGCATCAGATAAAAAAGGGGCGTCTCGTGGTTGGCCAGCAGCCCTGCCTGGAAATCATAGAAACATACCTCCTGAACATTGCGACGCCCTTCCTGAAAAACCTCAGGCAGTTTAACCTCACCCCGAAGGAACTCAAGGTGGCTGCGCTCGTAAGGAACGGGAGGAAAACAAAGGAAATCGCGGAGGCGCTGGGCATCGCCACCGGATCTATCGATATCCACAGAAACAATATCAGAAAAAAACTCGGGTTGAACAGCAGGAAGGCGAATCTTCAGTCGGTTCTTGAAACACTTACACAGTAGTTTTAACGCAAAGGAAAATGGCGCGCCCGGTAGGATTCGAACCTACGACCAACAGATTCGAAGTCTGCGACTCTATCCAGCTGAGCTACGGGCGCCTCATTCTCCTTCACCGGACGGATTCAAAACTGGGGTGAGTGAAGGGACTTGAACCCTCAGCCTCCGGGGCCACAACCCGGCACTCTGACCATTTGAGCTACACCCACCATCCATGCCTGGTGCGCCTGGAGGGATTCGAACTCTCGACCCACGGATTAGAAGTCCGTTGCTCTATCCAGCTGAGCTACAGGCGCTTATCCTCTCGACGCACTGTGTTCAGTCTTTCCTCGAAAGAATGTGGCTTATATCCCCTTTGCTTTCGCTTGTCAATATCCGCGCGATATTTTTTTCCGCATCATCAGCGTACAAACCCCGCGATTCCGTCGAAACGATACCCCTTCTTTCCCATCCCTTCGCCGTTCTGGTCGGTCGTGTAAAAGTGCCGGCCGTTGACCGGGTGGTACCAGCGATAGAGTTCACGGGTCCCCGCCAGGCGGAAGGTGGCGATGTTCCCGATGGATCCCTCCGGGATATAACCGGCCAGCGGTTTCCCGCCCCCCGCAGGATCCGAGGAATAGAAATGATCGCCCTTGACCGGGTTGAACCAGCGGAAAAATTCCGTCGTTCCCGGTGTTCCGGGGGCAAAAAGGCGAAAGGCGATCCCGAGGCTCCGATAGCCCTGGACCTGCAGGCGCGATGCTTCCGCCTGGGGATTGGTCGTATAGAGATAGTTTGAGCCTGCCAAGTACCGGTGGACGTCCAGGACCCGCGGCTGCGTGTCGGCCACCACATCCATATACACCTCGACGACGGCGTCGCCGCCGTTCGAAGCGATGTGAATCAACTCCGCATAGCCGCCCGGCGCCTCTCTGGGCGCGCTCAGGACGATGTTGACGTAATCGGTTTCGCGCGTGGTCATGCCGCTGTCGGGGAAAATGTTGATCCAGCCGGGGGGCCCCTTCAGCAGAGGCTTCCCATAAATTCTCACCCCCTCGATGACCATCCGGCCCCCTTCGCTTACCAGGGCCAGCAGATGCGACCCGTCCGGCTGGTTTTCCGTGACATCGACCTCCAGCAGCGCTCGACGTTCCGAATAGCCGTCAACAAGGGTCACGAACTGGTCATTGAGGTAAATCAGGAGCGGATCCCCTTCCGGCGTCCTCTGGATGTAAAGCCGGATCCCGGTCCCCGTGAACCGATAACGCAGAGCGGCAG
>Ga0194126_10010482_pt1 | contig 12128 bp, 9 predicted proteins | sample TA2KigC150mmetaG_FD_148641 | JGI IMG/M metagenome (GOLD analysis project Ga0194126, IMG submission 148641) | Freshwater microbial communities from Lake Tanganyika, Tanzania - TA2015035 Kigoma Deep Cast 150m | ecosystem: Environmental > Aquatic > Freshwater > Lake | place: Tanzania: Lake...
AAAAAAAAAAAAAAAAATACATAATTAAAATAAGAAAATAAAAAAAAAAAGAATGTAAAATACAGTGTAATAAAATACCGAGATTTTATTAAACCGATTATTGAATCCCGCATTAATAGCGTAATAAGAATTAAAGCCTAATAAGGTATATTCTAGAACTAGCGCAGATGGGAAATAATAATGGGTCTTTATAGGAAGAAGAGAGAAAGGGTAAGATAAAGATACATATTCAGTGCTGTTATATAAAAATGAGAAATAAATGTGGGTACCAACAGTAAGGCATAGGCAATTAGTAAATGCAGTAGAATTGGAGAAGTTGTAGACAGAAATAGAAATGGCGTATAAGTATGTTTAAGATTGATAAAGCGCGTAAATGATAAAATTTGAAATAAATATAAATTAAAATAATATCCATTCATATCTATATATTTATTAAATTAAAAAAATAAATAAAAATGTCAATTTATGATTTTTTGTAGGGGAAGGTGAAACCCGTAGGGTTAGATTTACCAGATGATTTTTTAGAAGATGAGCAGAAGGGGGACGTGGAAGTGCCGGATATAGGAGGCATAGTAAAGTAGAAACAGATACAAGCGGAGTAAAAGCCACTACTAAAAGTAGAAGGGATGAAAAAGACATAAATAGTGAAGAAGAGTTACGTAAAAAGGAAGGATAAGTGGAATACAAAGGCAAGGTTATTGGGAGTTACAGTGAAAAATAATGAAGGAAGGAAAAGTAAAAAGCGATATTAGGCCTCAATAGAATGGAAAGATGAAAACAATAGGAAACATAAATATACCATTCCATTTGGAAAAGCATAGAATAGTTACTATGTCGATGATTAGAATGCTAAAAAAGCACAATTAAGTATTTTGAGATTAAAGTAAGAATTGGTAGAGAATCCGTTGACTCCATAGCATTGGGAATCATATTTACTAAATAACTACCAGGGCGCAAATATGAATGAGAATTATAAATAATATATCAATTCACATATACAAGTATAATGATAAAATCTGTATAAATGTATATAGTAAGTATTATATAACAATAAAATCAGTCATTAGGTTTTTCAATATCCATAAGATTACCAGATCTAGGTTCCTCATTTTAGGGGTTAATTTTAACCTTCTTAGCAATAGGATGTAATTCATCAGTAGGAGGTTTAAGTTAATCAGATTCATAAAACCACTAATTAATAGATTTTCGTAAAGCCTCTTAGCCAGTTCGAACTAAAGGCGAAACCATAGGAGCTACAAAATTACCAACAACAGGCAAAGATTATACAGTATTAATAAGCAAATCACCGAGAGTTGGTATAGCAGATTAAATAATATCGCCAACAGAAGATTTATAAGGGCGAATTAAATCACCGAGGCCAGAAATTAATTTGCGCCACATTTATATTTAAAAAAAATAAAAAAAATATTTATTTATAATTATTAAATATAGAAAATAATTAAACAGTAAAGGAATATTAAACATGTAACAAAATTAAAAAATGTAAACAAGTTATAATCATTTTCCCTCTTCCATTTTGATTTTTTCTTCTACTTTCGTCAAGGGTACGTAAGGGTTGATGCCACCCCATTAAGTCTATAGTTGTTGTCCTAAAAATTTGCGAGGTCTTGTGTATTTAAATTTAGTTCCCGTTCCAGTTCGCATAGTTGTAGTAGTAGTTGAAGGTGAAGTAAAAGCAGAGATTTCTTCTGATTCCTCATATTCAGCAGGTGTAGGCTCGTATACCTAATACCCCAACCCCTCTAATTCCATTTTAGGTTCCACTTTAATTTTAGGAGCACCGCTTGCCCATTAAAATACACTTTCAGTGTAAGCTTACCCCGCTTTCATTTTACCCAAGAAATAATCTTAACCAGCTTTAACATTTTACACACTGTTTTTAAAAGCGTTGACCTAAAATTACAGGAGGGTATCGACAGTTTCAGGAACTTAACCTGCATTGGCAGCCATATATTTTCTAATCCATCGGCGTAGAACAGCTTGGGGTTTTAATTTATTAGCTAGGGCACGGCGTTACATTTAAAGTTCTTAGTAACCAGCGGCGCTTAGATCAGCGTATCGATTAGCACTCCACATACGTTTTACATATTAATTATATGAGATACCAGCTTGTACCCAGGGATTGCCTCGAAAACCTTTGTACTCAGATTCAGACTTGAAATGAAATTTAATAGCTTTTAGAACAGCTTTACCAAGTATTCGCAATTTACTTTAAAACGGATCAAGCATGATGAAACCTTTTTTATTAGTAGACACAGCCATTTTAAGTCCATAATGTGAGAAGACCTCAAGCAGCCCGTTGAGTAAAGTATTAGGAGAGGGAAGAATAGCCAACATATTGCCAAGTTCCGTACTCCAATTCCCTATGTTGCCTTCTAACAGTGCCAAGGTTTATCTATGGTAATTTCGCATTCTAGCATTGTAGGAGGCTGAAGGAATAGCATCAACTTTAGAAATACCCAAATGTCCCCAAGTTAATTCAGTGTTAACTTTATCTGGACGTTTAGGTTTAGCACCTTATAAATCAGGTTATTATAATCCCCAATCAACTTTGTAAGGAGTATATAGTGTAGCATAAAATGCTTTTCTTTCAGCTTTAGTATAAGGTTTAAAATCCTAACCTATGAGTACTTATTAGGGTTTATCCCACTTAGCAAATTAAGGGGCAGCCCATCTTTTCTTTTATTATTCCATAATATTATTTTTTTTATTAAAAAAAAAAAAGGTAAAGTTTTTGAAAAAAAAAATTAATTAATATATGTATATAAAATACATAAAAATTTAAAATAAAAATATATCATATAACACCGAAAGTAGTAATTCCAGTCATCTTAAATTAAACAACGTAATCATGATAGTACATGACATACATCGTGACACTAGGATAATATTCGCCAGTATTAACTTAGTCGCTGTCAATTACCAATTCGATAGGCCTAACTTTAGTGGTATTTAGTCCAGATATCACATTATAATCGTGAGGATTGTTATCAACATTTATAGCGTATAAAGCTTTTCCCTAATAACGAGTTTCATGGAATAGGGGTAATTGGTTCATAGTTTGGTTTGTGTGAAACACAGTTGCGTCGTCAGGGTTATAACAACGCCCATTAGGGTAAAAATTGAGGTTCGTTATATTTGTATATACATCCGGAGAAAAAGCGATGCCTAGAGATTTGTTAAGCTAAAATACAAATTATTAATTAGATTATCCAATCTGGGCATTTTCGTAAGGATTTCCAGCGTTACCTTCAATTTTATAAGGAGGAATATAGTCAGCTCCAACTTTTAACTGGTATGATGTAATATTACCGGATAGACGAAAATTTTTACGACAAAAAGAGAACCTTTAATAATTATTATCTAATAGCCAAAAAAAGATAACATTAATAGACTCTATTCCATTATTTAACACCCATGTGTTTTTTAAATTAGCAGTTGTAGCCACTTGATAGTAGGGGCCCATAGTAAACGATTATGAAGGTAAAATAATACCTGTTTACAACTAAGAGTAAATCGCGTTAGTTACGTCACTAGCAAAATACCAAATATCGAATACTAGTCGAACTTTTATAACATACCATTATCGGGGAGCTTAATTGGTTTGTAAACCAGCCCTAATAATGCTACTTTTTCCGCCACTGGTAAAGTAAGCAAAAGGGTTCAAACGAATCTCGATATTAGCTAAGTTGAAAGAAACCATAGGTAATAATTTATATTCAGTACCAGGAATCAGTGTTCCCATCACACCAGATAGTATAGGAACATAGTAAGTTTGTTGATCTAATACTTAAGCAACATTCCTAGTGTTTAGGTTTACTCCATAGGCTCCTGTGTTTGAATACGCAGTGTAGTTAACATCCCGATCATTAATTTTCCCGTTGTAACAATTTATGGTATTATATTGAGGTGCCAACATAGAACTTGATTTTCCCATTAAATCTTTACTATAGGGTACTATATAACCTCGTCCAGAACAAAATATATCCAGTGGATTATTGACCCATTACTATATTTTACTAGATGGTCGTTACATGTTATACAAGGGAGAATGGATTATCATATTAGTAATATAGTTAGGGGCAAAGAAATTAGACTAATTCCAAAATTTGTCACAATTGAAAAATAAAGCTTGATCGGCTTCAGTAACACACCATGTAGTAACAGCACCCTAATAACTAGTACCTGAAAAGTATAATAAATCGTTATCAGGCTCCCAATATTTCGCCATCATCTTCATATGATCTGTGTCAAATTATTTATTAGCATTACTTGTAGCCCATTAAAATATACCGGCAGTTTAATGTTATTTCGTAAACTATGGCCCTTCTAAATCATTTGATCGTAAAAGGCCCTCATAACAGTGATTGCCTTGCACCCCTTGGTTAATTCGAATGTCTCCTAGTATCGCTCCCAATTGATCATATTCCTGAATTCGCTCTATCACTTGATTGTTTTAAGTTAAAGTAAATTCACTTATTAAACTGGTTGAAGATCCGTCTAATTGCAATATAGCATCTCCTAGATCTGCAGGTCTAGATTGGACGGTAATTTCAAAGTAAGAATTATAGGGGTCCATAAAACCATCAGTTTAAAGTGTGAATCTAATGAGTTCATTGGTGTTAAAGCTTTGAAAGGCGGTCTAGGGATTTAAGAAATACTATTTGTATTGTTATGCAAAACCTTTTGGAATTATGTTTTTATAGCGCAGAATTTCGGGAAGCTCCATAATTTAAATAATTTAATTTAGAATTTTTTTTTTTATAAAAATAATAATAATAATTATTATTTCAGATTAAAAATAAATATATAAATTACACACATTACCATGGATGTAAAAGGAATAAGAAAGTTGGATAAAGCTAGCGCTTAATAATTTTATGAGTTATTGAGTAAAGAGAATTGGGACGCTTTAGGAAGATGGCATTAAGTATATACCCCTTGGGCTAGAGAAGATATTATCAGACAATGGTTGTAACAATACAAGAAAGAAAAATAAGATGCAGATAAATTATTATCTAAAAAATGATTATCGCCAATTATAATAAATTATATACATGCATATATCATTTATGTTATATATTAAATATAAAATAAATTAAAAAAAAAAATAAAATTTATATGGATTTTGATTAATAATCTGTTTCATCTTAAGCGTCTAAAAGGCCTTAAAAGTCAGTAACGGAAACAATGCTGGTATATCATGGAGTACCAGGCATACATGAATTTTATATAGCTGATGATTAAGTAAACTTAGTGAATGTTATTGCAACTGTAGTTAGTGGGAGTATAACATTCAATCCCGCGAATGCCCTTATACAGGGCGACATATATAATATAACACTAGGACTTGGGATTGATGGTTTAAATGGGATTTAAATAGATGGGAGAGTTACAACGTTATTTGCACTTTTCAGATAGTCACCGCTTTATTAATTGAATGCCAGTTAAATGCAGCGAGCACCATTGGTAGCTAATGTAGAATTTCCCTGGTAATTTAATCAAAGAAATAACGGCGTAAAGATATACTAAATATAAAGAGACATAGGTTCTTAAGCAACTATCGTGCGGAATATAATTCCCACCGCGAATGAATTTACTGCTTTTTTTACTATAAAATTAGATGTAGATTGATTTTAAAAACTATAAATAATTAAATATTAAAAATAAATTATATTATTAATTTGTATTTTTTATACATGTATCCTATTATACGTTAACCATTGCAGAATGATACTTAAGAAGGCGTAGATAATTTAAAATTCCCTCATATTTAAGAGAGGCAATTTTTTTCCCTAATAATTGGCAAACCAGGCTGTGGAAAAAGTTACCTAATAAAAGAGCTGTTAACAAACCCTGATTTATACTTCTAAAAATTTGATAAAGTTCTAGTATTTTCACCGTATCCTATCGAAGGTGTGACTATTAAAAAAGAGTAATGCTTTACCATCGTAGATTTAGCTTTATTATTTCAAGAATTAGAAAATATTAAAAAAAGTAATAAAGTGTTACGCAACGTTCTATTAATTTTCGATGATTTAGTGTCTTAGATGTAAGATTTATCTAAAAGTGACGTATTTATGAGCCTCTTATATAATAGAAGGCACGTATTAGGTGCACACACATGTATTTCTATTATAATTACCGCGCAAAAATATACTGTCATACCTCTACGTATGCGTTCTGTGATAACTAGTGTTTACATATTTCCCGTAAATTAATCCGAATGGAAAAGCATATAGCAGGATTTACTATATTAGTCTAACGCTGATTTGAAGATGCTACTTAAATAGGCTTTTGGAAAATCTGATAAATAACACTAATTCTTATTTATTAAGCTCATGCCTTACGCTATACATATTAATTTTTAACCATATTAAATTAATGTTGTTATATGATTTAATATATATAGTTTTAGTAGTGCATATATTACGTCAAATAATTTCGTATTTATTATTAATCACAATTAATTGTTTCAATTCGGCTGTGTAATTATGCAGGCAGCCGTCATCCGATACTTGTTACGCGTGCAATTTAGATTTAGCTAATTTTTACAGGTTTTCCTCTACAGATACTTTTCCATATCTTCTTTTAAATTGTGTTTATGTAACCGCTAACCCTTTTTCTGACAACTGTTTAATAAAGTCTTCGTACGTTAAGTTAATCTTGCCTAAGTTAAAACCTTTAATTTTAATGGTGATTTTGTTATCCTAATCTTTATAATAGTAATTTTTTGCTCCTAGAGCTTAAAATTCTATTAAATTAGCTTCTATCTTCAACTTGCCGAGTAACTATTAATCAATATCAGCTTCTAAGTTACGATATCCCTATTCGTTACATACTAATGAATCAGTGTCACAGTAGTAACAATTGTTAACTCCGGCTTTATATCTGAATTCAGTGATAGCGGCTCTGGCTGCAGCTGTAATGTAACTTACTAAAAAAATAAAATTGCCTACTTCTTTATGCGCTATATTAATGGGCTTCTAATAGAAAACTTGGATGACTTCATCATTAATTATACGCATGGATTGAACAGCTGTTAAATGTTCTAACGATTCTGTATACTGATCCAAATTTTTATTAATTTCGTCTATGTCAGTTATCTTATTATTGATGTCCATGGTTAGTAAAGCCTGGTCCATATATGATTTCTACCCAAATTTACCTGTTAAACTATTCATGGCTAACTTAGCCATTTGAGCTAGAGCTGGATTGTCTATTTTGTTTTTAATTTTTGTATCGTACATCTGTACCATAAATGGTTTCAAAAATGGAGTAGCTTCTTCAAATTCCACGACTTAATCTATGTAAAAACATTTTAAATGCTGCGTACTTACTATTAATTCAATTCCCCAAATCCAAACATCCGCAGCTAATTTGGGATACCATAAATTGCCCTTATTTGTTTTAACTGGTATCGCTGTAAACTCTTCTTATTTATATTCAAAGAACGCAACATGATATAATGCATATATACGTAACTGGTCTATGTTAAATTCTGTGTATTTCACCTCTCTACATTCGTATTTACCGTGTGGTAAAGGCAAAGTACATTAGAAAGGATATGAAGAATTAATATCCAAATAGTATAATCTTCCCCGTTACAGATTAACATTAAACACTCTTGTTATACCGCCATGGTAAGATAATTGCATAATTTATTTAATTTTAGCATGTACTCCAAAAACCCTGGCTATCTCATTTGATTTAAGGTAAGCTGACTATAAGTAATGTGTAACAAAATAGCTTAATGTTATTTTGAAGTCGGTATATCTAAATTCTCTTAATCTAAGGTCTGAGTCTTTTCTTCCCTATGTTATTAATTTATCTATTTGTTCGCAAAGCGTAATGTGCAATTCTTCCAGAATATCTACGTCATTTTTATTATAAGCCTCTATCATTTCTTTATACTTTTGCACATCTTCCCAATTCTAAATTGCATTAAAGTCAAAATCTTGTTTTTGGTTCTTCAATTTAAAGGATTTAGCCACTACTTTTAAACTGCCGGCTGCAGCGCCCATTAACAAATACATGTCAAATATATACAATTAATTCCTTACCGTTATTACTTTTAGATCAGTTACAGTACCTACTATTTACACCTGTCCCTTATATGCCTACAACAATTTTGGAAATAGAAACAGGTTATCATATTTAGCATTATTATACCCAAATAAATATATCTTGCAGCCTGTGCTCATCGTGTCTTATAAATAATTTATAAATTATCGCACACACTGAGGCCCGGTAAAACATTTAGAAGGGAACTTTACTATTTCGTGCTTATATTATTTCTAATCGTAACCATAAGCGCTTTAATTTACACTAATAGCGTACACTTATTACCCCATCACTGGATTAGTGAATACCTCTATATCGTAGTACACAAATAAACATTTATCCAACACTTCTCTGCACTATTACTTATGTTTTAGATCGTTACCCCTTTGATTCAAATAATTTAGTTGCACATACCTTATAATCGCTTTACTACCTTTAATCTAACTTTTTAATTGTTTATTATCAGTAGCCTACAGCACTTATTTCAGTGTAGTTTCAAATATGTGTCCCTAGTGAACTACATAAAACTGTGCCTCCCCTTCCGGGCTTATTTCAGCTTCATATGTTAAACTCTGTAAGGTTGCCCATAATATGATAGTTATTCGACAATCTAGCAGTGTATGTTATAATATGGTCATAAGATTATCTAAGGTATTACTATCTAATTTTCGCATAATAGCTTAAAGACTCAACTTAGTTCCATACTTCTTTTATTATGCGGTCACGTATATTATTAATTGATCTCGCGTTTCAGCTGTCATAGCTCTATATTCTTTGAAAAATATCCTATATAATGCGTTCCAATAGCACTCTCCCTGTTACATCATAGGTATATTTATATCTATGCCATTATAATTATATTATTTCCTTGCTAGTTTATTAAATAACACATGTTATGCGCCTAAATATACTTTTTTAATTCCCTATGCCATGTTATACGTCTTAACTATTTGTTCCCTTTACCACTATTCTTAGGCTTCACCCACTACAGCTCTAAATCCCGCTGCGTAATGTACATCATCATGTACACCGCGTTGCACTAACGCTAGTTAAATTCTGTTCCAACGCATATTAAACCAATCTACATTCGTATCTTCAGGGTCCCAACCGGATGGCATTTCTCTTTCATCTAGCATCGCTTCCCTAAGCATTTTAATAAATACTTACATGGCTGTATCTATATCCATGTCTTGTTCTATTGGCATAAATACGTTACCTGTGGTATGCTTATCTACGAAGCGCATTCCCCCTACATACTCCTCTTCAAAATATAATGGAAATTCCAATTATATAGCTGCCAATAATATCTTCTATTTTCCAGGCATCACCTCTTATCTATTCACAAATTCTATTAAAATGTGCGCGTATACCAATAATAATCTTTTATTCAAAAACCTATACCATGTCGGATGCTATTACCACAATTCACTTAATACGTCAACACGTATTTCACCCTCCTCTACTTAGGGCCCCTCTAACTCCAACATTCTTACGGTTTATCTTGGTAAGGAATCTTCTACTATAGTATCACCCAAAGCCTGCTAATTTAAAAATATAAAGTTGCTTGATGTTGGAATTAGCGCTATCATCGTGTTTCTCTGCCCTATGACTTACAAACCCCAATTTTTCCTTAGTAAGTTTCGTGTATTACGGTACATTTAATCTAGCGGATTTTCTGATATTCTCGCAGTTAGATTACTGTAATAAAATTATATATCTTCTTCTGACTCATTTTCAATATAGCGTCGTACTGCTATTGCTATAAAATATAATTACCACTTAAATAATTTCATATTTTCGTCAATAGCTACTCTAATTGCATATGTTCTATCGTCCTAAAGCTCTAAATATACTAAATTTGTCATAGACATAAAACTGCGAATAGCGTTTGGACCTTACGGATTCCATTATGCTGCTACTTACACCAATATCAGAACTCTTAACAGTTCATAATAGCTCACGCCGCTCATTCGCATACATGTCTTTAGAGAACTTTCACCTCCTAAAAATTACTCCATAAATTTCGTATTCCTCTCTAGGTGACCCTCCACCTGTGTACTATAATGATACTAAAAAAAATAACTTTAAATGAATGCTCGCATATCTGGTTCCAAAAATTAATCCTCATCATAAGGAAACATATTTAGATATTTTTAATATAACAATTTCTCTGACACTACATCTCTCTCATTTTAAGTCCATTCTTAATTATTAGGATCGTTGTATTCTGTCCTAATATTATCTACAAACTCTCTAGCTATCTCTACCCATAACTATCTTGTGGAGGCTTATGCTTACGGATCTTCAAGAAGGTACGCACTTAATAAATCTACCACAAATTCTCCTTCTACTTGATCTAACTATATTGTTCTCATATCTACGGATGTCATCATCACTTACAACATTGGCGTTTACTATTCTGGCCAGCGCATTTTTAATCTAGAATATTCCGAGTTTATCGCATTTTTAGGGGCTATCTACGCTATGGCTCTACCTATCATATTGGTTACGTTTCAATTTATATTTGGTGCCGTAAGTCTGTTAGTACTCATATTTTCCCAAGGATTAAACATTCCTCCTATAATTTACCTTACTTCCTCTTTATATACTAGACTAAAGTTGTACCCCAACGGCTCAGCGCGCAAATGCTTTATAAACGGTATATCTGTTTCTGCGCGAATTTCTTATACCCTACGATACACTTAATTTATTTTCTCAAAAAGTTCTCTTTAATATGTCATGTCGCCCATTACTGTTTCAGCATTTATACCATTCCTAATGTACCAAAACTCTGGGTGCACGTATTAAGACAACTAAAATACATTGCCCTCTGCGTTAGGATATAATTTAGGATCTACATTTTTAAACCATGCTTGACAATTTTCCTCTCCAAACGCTGTTGGCAATGAGAAATTTTGTAGTAATTCTGGTTTTCTTCGAGTTTTATATTATTTGGCATACGGATCTTTTTAACGCACCTATGCCGTACCCTCCCTTATCCAATTTTCTATTGTTTAATCGTCGTAACCCTATTTTACATGAGGCTTAGGGAGTATTTCTAATTCTTTCTATTCTTCTCTTACTTAATCCTGTTATATTACCTCTTATTCTTCTACCTGCTATATTACCTCCTGTATTGGTTCTTCTACTTATTACTACTCCTATACGCTTTCTTGTATTACTTCTTTTTATTATTCCTCGGGTATATACTCTTATTTAATTTGCTATTATATTTATACATTTAATTAATTCTCCAACTATGCGTAATCTGTTGGTATTGATTACTTTATAACTCCTTATATTTACTCTAACGCCCTTACCTGTTAATCTAATTCTCCTTCTTCTATCTAAAATTCTTTTACGCTTACTTCTTACCTTTCTTATCTTTTCTTTTCCTCTACCGGTAATCTTAATATTCTTGCCCTCTATGGCATTACTATTATTTATTAACTTTCTGGTTATACTTGTTATTATATTATTTCCTCCCTCTATGGCATTACTATTATTTATTAACTTTCTGGTTATACTTGTTATTATATTATTTCCTCATCCTGTATAATTATTGGCGTTTCTACCGTGGCTCCTTACAATTATCTTTTCTTATCCGATGATGATTGTCTTATTTCTTCTAACGGCCTTGTTTATATCCGTTCTCCTGACACCGCTCTCATTTATTTCACTATTTTTTATATTTTTCTTTATCTCTCCCATCTGTTTAGTCTATTTCTCATATATGTTATATTCAATTTCTCTGGAAATGCTTGTGTATCATATTTGATGTATGGAAGTAATTGCCAGTCCCATCCCGCTTACATCGGATAATCTAGAAAATACCAATACTCCACAGCTTTCGGTTTATGCTCTTCTAAATATTCTATAATATTCCAAATTTCATTCTCTGTTATATTTCTCCTAAATTAACTCGGTGTTTCAAATCTTCCTCCCTATTTTAACTCTTCTCCTAACCCCACATCATGTATTCTATTTTATAACTCCGTTATAACGTGCTTTGCTTGTTGTATTGTTATTTCTAATCCTCCTTT
>Ga0194126_10010484_pt1 | contig 12126 bp, 5 predicted proteins | sample TA2KigC150mmetaG_FD_148641 | JGI IMG/M metagenome (GOLD analysis project Ga0194126, IMG submission 148641) | Freshwater microbial communities from Lake Tanganyika, Tanzania - TA2015035 Kigoma Deep Cast 150m | ecosystem: Environmental > Aquatic > Freshwater > Lake | place: Tanzania: Lake...
GGGCAATACGGTGACGTTGGATATGAGTCCGACGGTGAATGGGACGGTGACGTTGACGAGTGGGACGTTGAGTGCAGGTGGGTATGACATCACGGCCAAGGGGAACTGGACGAACAACGGAGGGACGGGAGCCTTTTTGGGGGGCAGCAACACAGCATTCTTCAGCGGCTCAGCAGCACAAACGCTGGGAGGTTCGGCCGCCACGACGTTCAACAATCTGACGATTGCGACGGGTGGTAGTACTGTCACTGCTTCAACGGCGTTCAACGTGAGCGGTGATCTGTCCATTACGTCCGGGACGCTGTCGATAGGCGGAATTTCACCGACGGTGACTGGGACGACAACAATCTCCGGGACGTTGGCAATCACCAGCGCGACGGGGACGAAGACGTTCGGGAACATCGTGATCAATGATGGTGGAGTGATGAACTTCACTGCTGCTGAAGGCATAACGATGAACGGCAACCTTCAGGTTGATGGGACGGGGGCGATCACGGGGACACAGGGGACGTGGACGTTCCAGAAAACCGGTGGAGGTGGGACGTTGAGCGGAACGGCGGTTTCGACGACGCTGACGACCGCCACGTTCACGACGAGCTACACTAACAGTGGGACTTACGTTGTGAGTGGGACATTGACGGTCACTGCCACGACGCTGACGAACAATGGGACGCTAACGGCAGCGACGGCTCTGAGCGGCACGGGTGGAGTGACGCAAGGAACAGGCGCGACGCTCTACATCGGCGGCACGTCCGCCATTACCACTCTAAATGCCACCGCCGCAGGGAATACGGTTGAGTACAATGGAAGCGGTGCTCAGACGATAAAAGCCGCGAATTACTATGACCTGATCATCAGCGGTGCAAGAACGACAAACAACGTCACTCTTACTGGAACCGTCGGCGTCGCGAACACCTTCGATCCGACAGCTACATTTACATCCGGTGGATACGTCGTCACGGGTAGTACCGTCGCGTACAACGGCACAGGGGGGCAGACGATCACGCTCTTCAACTACAACAGTCTCACAATATCGGGCGATCGAGGTGATCAATCAGTTACACTCCCTTCCGGCACGATCGGCATCGCCGGCGTCTTCACGCCGAGCGCAACGTCGGTGGTGTACAGCATCAACGGCAACACGATTGACTACAACGGAACAACTGCACAGACGATCTCTGCTTTCAACTATTACAATCTGACTATCAGCGGGACTCGAACCACAAGCAGCGTGACTTTGGTCAATGGCGGAACGATTCGAGTGTCGAATGACTGTATCTCGACGGCAACGTTTACGACGGGGGGGTATATCGTCACTGGGAACACCTTTGAGTACAACGGTGGTGGGGCACAGAGCATCGCGGCGATCAGCTACAACAATCTCACCCTGAGCAACGCCGGCGTGAAGACCTTCCCGAGTGGGACGACGACCATAGCGGGTAATTTTGTGATCAGTGGAGGTGCGACGGCCGATGCGACGACCAACCTGACGACGATCAATTTCAACGGAGCGGGAGCGCAGGCGATTGCTTCGACGACCTATCATAATCTGACCAAGAGTGCTGCCGGCACTGCTACACTGAGCGGGAACATTACCGTCAATAGTGATCTCTTGGTATCGGCCGGGACATTGGCTCTGTCGACCTTTACAGCTGACCGAGCGACCTCGGGCGGCACACTGACAGTGGCGAGTGGTGCCACGCTGAGCATCGGTGGCACGAACTCCCTCCCAGTGAACTATGCGACACATTCGATCGGTGCGACCAGTACGATCAACTACTCTGGTGCGGATCAGACCATTGGAGTGCTCAACAGTGCTCAGAACTACGGTAATCTGACCTTATCGGGCTCCGGGACGAAGACCTTCCCCGGCGGAACAACGACGATTATGGCTGCCTTGACGGTCACCGGAGTAACTGCCGATGCGACGACCAACAGTTCAACGATCAACTACGCTGGAGCTGCTCAGACCGTCGGAGCCATGACGTATTACAATTTGACGCTCAGTGGGAGTGGTGCAAAAACTCTGACGGGCGTCGGCACCATCACGAATGATCTCACAACCTCCGGCACGGCCACGGCGACCACCGCTGCTGCCTTCTCCATTGGTGGAGACTTAACGGTTGGATCCGGCACGACGTTTACGGCGGCAGGGTTCAATCTGACGGTGAGCGGGACGACGTCGGTTTCAGGGACACTGGCGCACTCATCGGCGACGGGAACGAAGATCTATGTGGGCTTGGTGACGATTCAGCCGGGTGGGAGTTGGACGAATGCGGGGAACTCGGCTATTACCTTCCGTGGTGGGATCACGCATAATGGCGCCACGTTCACATCGGGCACGGGGGTCTATACGTTCAGCACGAACGATCAGAGCGCCAGTGCGGCGACATCGATTAGTATCGGCAGTGTGACGGTTACGGGTATCACGCTGACAAACACGACGACATTGACGGTTGCCACGGCTCTCTCCGGCGCTGGAACCCTGGCGCAGGGCACGTCTGCGACGCTGACGATTGGAGGGACGTCGGCGATCACGACGCTTGATGCGAGTGCAAGTGGCAATGAGGTGATTTACGATGCCACGGGTGCACAGACGATCAAGGCGGCAGACTACTTCAATCTGACGACAGCTGGGAACCGGACGACGAACAGCATCACGTTGCCGAACGGGGGGACGGTTCGGGTGGCGAATGTGTTTGCAGCGAATGCGACGTTCACGACGGGGGGGTATATCGTCACTGGGAACACCTTTGAGTATAACGGATCTGGGGGGCAGGATATCGTGGTAATCAGTTACAACAATTTGACGCTGACGAACGCAGGGGTGAAGACGTTTGGGTCTGGGACGACGACCATAGCGGGTAATTTTGTGATCAGTGGAGGTGCGACGGCCGATGCGACGACCAACCTGACGACGATCAACTTCAACGGAGCGGGAGCGCAGGCGATTGCTTCGGCGGTGTATCACAATGTAACCAAGAGTGGAGCTGGGACGGCGACGCTGAGTGGCGATATCACGCTTGAGGGTGATCTGACGGTGTCGGCTGGGACATTGGCGTTGTCGAGTTACACGGCGGACCGGTCGAGTTCAGGTGGGGTGTTGACGGTAGCCAGTGGAGCGACGTTGAGCATAGGTGGGACGAACACGTTGCCGGCGAACTATGCGACGCATTCGATCGGTGCGACGAGCACGATCAACTACTCTGGTGCGAATCAGGTGATTGGGGTATTAAGCAGTGGTCAGAGCTACGGTCATCTGACGTTATCGGGTTCAGGCACCAAGACGTTCCCGGCTGGGGTGACGGCGATCGCTGGGAATCTGACCATTACAGGTGTAGCGATCGATGCTTCCACGAATAGCGCAATGGTCGAATTCAACGGATCTGGTGCACAGACCATTGGGGCCTCGACGGCATACCATCATGTGAGAATTGCAAAATCGGCGGGGACTGCGACGTTCGGCGGAACGACGACGATCAACGGTGATCTCGATGTGGCATCGGGAACGCTGGCCACAGGAGCAAACACGATTCAGGTAGTCGGGGCAACAACCGTCTCTGCCACGTTCAACATCACCAGCACAACTGGAACAAAGACGTTCGGCGATGTCACGATTGACCCTGCCGGAAGCTGGACGAACTCTATCAATGAAGCCGTGACGATAAATGGAGATCTCGCAAACAACGGAACACTCACCTCTGGTACTGCGGTGCACACGTTTGCAGGCTCCGGGAAGACGCTCAGTGGCACGAGCGGCTTGACAATTCCGAGTATCACCGTTACCGGCGCGTACGTCAACGCCACGACATTGACGGTTGCCACGGCTCTCTCCGGCGCTGGAACCCTGGCGCAGGGCACGTCTGCGACGCTGACGATTGGAGGGACGTCGGCGATCACGACGCTTGATGCGAGTGCAAGTGGCAATGAGGTGATTTACGATGCCACGGGTGCACAGACGATCAAGGCGGCAGACTACTTCAATCTGACGACAGCTGGGAACCGGACGACGAACAGCATCACGTTGCCGAACGGGGGGACGGTTCGGGTGGCGAATGTGTTTGCAGCGAATGCGACGTTCACGACGGGGGGGTATATCGTCACTGGGAACACCTTTGAGTATAACGGATCTGGGGGGCAGGATATCGTGGTAATCAGTTACAACAATTTGACGCTGACGAACGCAGGGGTGAAGACGTTTGGGTCTGGGACGACGACCATAGCGGGTAATTTTGTGATCAGTGGAGGTGCGCGACGGCCGATGCGACGGCAAATCTCTCCACGATTGAGTTCAATGGATCGGCCGCTCAGTCTATCCCCGCGATCACGTACTACAACTTGACGCTCAGCGGCAGTGGAAGCAAGACGGCAGACGGGAATACGACGGTCAACAACAATTTTACGAATTCGGCCACGACGTCGATGGGGACCTACAGCCTCACGATTGCCGGTACCAGGACAAATTCGGGGACGATGCAATTCGCCGGAGCTGAGAATGGTCTGACATTCGCGGGCGGGACGGTTGATTACAACGGGACCACAGTGCTCCAGACGATCACAAGCGGTACGTACAACAATCTCGTCCTGAGCGGGAGCGTCGCGAAGACAGCGGGGGGAGATCTTACGGTGACCGGAAACTTCGCGAACAGCGTAACGAGCTCGATGGGGACGTTCTCATTGGCGATTTCGGGTACAAGAACGAATACGGGCACAATGCAGTTTGCCGGAGCCGCAAATGGTGTCGTTTTTGCCGGAGGGACCGTTGAGTACAACGGAACGGTTGCACAAACGGTCACTGCCGGAACATATCAGAATCTCTTGTTTGCCAACAGCGGCGCGAAGACGATCACGGCGGCAACCACTGCCACGGGAACGCTAACCGTTGACGCCGGCGCATCCCTGACGGTCGATACGGGGATCACACTTCAGGTCAACGGCGACTTTATCCTCACGGGTTCAGTTACCAACAACGGAACGATCGATGTGGGGAATTGAGGAATGGGGAAGGATTTGGGGAGAAGTAGATAGTGGGAAGTAGAAAGCAGAGAGTGAGAAGTGAGAAGTAAGAAGTAGGAAGTAGGAAGTAGAAAGTAGGAAGTAGAAAGTAGGAAGTAGAAAGTGGGAAGTAGAAAGTGGGAAGTAGAAAGTAGAAAGTAGGAAGTAGAAAGTGGGAAGTAGAAAGATGAAGAAGATGCAACAAAACAACGATTCACGATTCACCATTCACCATTTACTCTTCACTACGAAAGGAGGAATGACCATGAGAAACGCGCAATACCATCCGCCGTAGCTCGCGGAGGTGATTGTCAGCCAGACCGCTGACGGTCACCTGGGCAGTGCACTCGGTCCCTGAGCAAGACCGAGAACGATTCACCGTTCCCGCCTGCGCAAACGACGCTTCGGCGGGCAAGTACAGTTCACTATTCACAGTTCACTGTTTTCACAGGAGCAAGTCATGAACACGCAACGCAGTAAACCTGGTGGCCAAGGGGTCGCCAAGAAGCACAGCAATAACCGTTCTCTATTCACCGTTCCCGCCTGCGCAAACAACGCTTCGGCGGGCAAGCACAATTCACCATTCACCATTGCAAAAAGGAGTAATGTCATGAACGCAACACAATTCATCAGCCGGGCGATCGTCGCCCTCGTTGCTGTTCTTCTGATCGCCGGAGTAGCGCTTGGTCAGGGTAACCTGGTCTTGAATGGGGCAGCTACCCTCGGTGGTACATGGAGGGTAAATGGCAACATCAACAACAGCGGTTCGACCGGAAACAATACGTTCAGCGGAACGGTCGAGTTGAAAGGGACGGGCGCTCAGAACATCGGTGGGCATGCTTCGAACGTGGTTGATTTCGCCACGATCACCACGACGGGAATCTCGACGAAGACATTCACGACTTCGTCCACCGTCGCGACCTCGATCAATACGGGCACGGGCGGCGCCACCCAATGGGTCGTTGCAGCCGACAAGAAGCTGACCCTCCAGGGCACAATCCTAAATGGTGGCGGCGCGTCAACACCGTATGTTTTCTCCAATTCAGGAGCGGAAGTTGACTACGCTGGGGGCACTCAAAACATCTACTCAGACGTCACGTACGACAAGCTTACGGTGAGTACATCTGGAACGAAGTCTCTTCAGAATGCCGTCACGGTCGCGAGTGCGCTCAGCGTCAGCGCTGGAGATCTGAGCATCGGTGCGAATACGCTCACGATCAATGGCACATATAGCGTGGCAGGAACTGTGACCGGCGGTGGCAGCTCAAACATGGTCCTCGGCGGCACGGGCGACGTTGCCAGCTTTGCCGTGACCAATGGGTTGAACAATTTCACCTTGAACCGGGATACATACAGCGTAACTCTGGGAGCTGGTCTGACGGTTGCGGATGCTTTGGCCCTCAACAATGGTACCCTGGCGGTCTCTACCCAAACCTTAACACTGGCCGGTTCGGTGAGCGCAGCTGGCAGCGGTGCACTTACGAGCGCAAGCAACGGAACAGTGGACTATTCGACCGGGGCGCAGGACGTCCTCGCGGCCAACTACGGTAATCTCAGTTTCACAGCTGGCGACAAGACTCTGCCGACATCCGGCACGGTCGGTATTGCCGGAACGTTTGCTCCTGGTGCTGGCACACATACGTCCACCAGCAGCACGGTCGAGTTCAACGGTGGCACGCAGAACATTCCTATATTCAACTATAACAATCTGTACACCAGCGGAGGTGGTTCTGCGAAGACCGCGACCGGAAACCTGACTGTCGGTGGTACGTTTGACAACGGTGGCCCGTCGAATGACGCAGTGACGCTCAACATGGGCACCTACACGTTGGGCGTTACAGGTGACAACACGGCTTCGACAATCCAATTCGGTGGCGGTGACAATGGCAAGCTGTTTACCACTGGTACTGTCGAGTACAATGGAAACGTGCAGCAAACGATCGAAGGTCATGCGAGCAACTCCTATGCAACCTTGGTTTTCTCAGGGTCGGGATCGAAGCTGATCACGTCGGCAGCGGGCAAGGTTCGTACAGCGAGTTCGCTGAATGCGAGTACAGATCTCCAGGTCGGCGCGAACTCTGGCGATACCACAGCTGAGTTGCAGGTCGATGGCAACTTCACGATTGGTGCGATTTCTGTCACGAACTATGGCATCATCACGGTGGGTAACTAAGCATCTTCATAGTTGAGTCTCTGTCCAGCACGGTATCCATGCTCCACTGGGTATGTGCCGAGACGGGGATTCACACTCTGACGGATTCGGGATCCACATGATGTCGGGAAGCTTGTCCTGACGGAGGCGGGATCCAGAGGAATCTGCAGAGGTGGACGATGCATAGAGCACGTGCCTGCACGCCGAAGGACGTTTCGGCACGCAGGTGTGACAACATATCGCAAGCGAGGAACCTTCCGAAGGTTCTGGTTGCTTCCATCACGTCCTTTGGAAGGTTGCGCAGGCTAGCCGCGGAGGTGAATGATGCATAGAGCCCGAGAGAACATATCGCACGCTGAGAAGTTGACCGTCAAACTGGCGGGGGGAGGCGCTGTGGGAGGTGACGGTCAACTGGCAGGCATGAGGAATCGTGATGCATAAGGCACGCGAAGACATATCGCTCAACCGGCATCGGTTCAAACCCTGCCCGCCGCGAGGATCCACTAAAGGCAGGCTGGGATTTATCCGATGGCTTATCGAGGTGCATCCACATGCGTTTTGGAAGGATGACGATGCATAAGGCACGCGAAGACATATCGTGGAGTAGGCATCCGTTGAAACGCCAGCCCGCCTCAACGAATTCGATTGTGGCTGGCGGGGACGCCTATCCCTCTGCCTAAACCCGCTCGGGATTTGCGGAAGTCCGAAATCCGATGGCAGGTGGAGGTTCATTCACATCAGTTTTGGAAGGATAGGAATGCGAAGAGCACGTGAGGACATATCGCAAGCGCGCAGGAGCCTTCTCCCGAAGGGATCCATGCGGACGAAGGTTCTTCCCGCCTCCCCCTGTATCCTTCGTCCGAAGGACCACTTTGTGGAAAGGTTGAGGAGGTGAATGATGCGTAGAGCACGCGAAGACATATCGCTCACAACTGTCACTCCCGCGCACGCGGGAGTCCAGAGCGGAGTGTTGTCAAAATGGTGGACTCTTGCTTCCACCACACGAGCTACAAGGTTGTGGAGGCAGACATCATTGAGGAATCACGATGCATAACGCACGCGAAGACATATCGTGGAGTAGGCATCCGTTGAAACGGACGCCTATCCCTCTGGCTAAACCCCCTCGGGGTTTGGAGAGACCTCTAGCCGTCGCCAGCCTGCCGCAGGCAGGGATTTATCCGATGGCTTATCGAGGTGCATCCACATGCGTTTTGGAAGGATGACGATGCATAAGGCACGCGAAGACATATCGCTCCGGGGCGATCCTTTCCTCGTTCGAGGTCCTACCTCGAACACAGGAAGACATCCACCTTGGCAGCAACCACATCATGCTGAACTCGATTCAGCATCTGCTCTCATCTGGGCGGCCAGTGGCAGCAGGCCCCGCGGTGTGAGGGCCTGTCCACACGGAGCAGATTCCCTGCCTGCCCACCTTCGGCGGGTAAACCGGCAGGCGGGCGGCTTGCATCGGAATGATGGATGGGGGTGGAGAGATCCGCCCTGGCCTGTAGGCCGAAGCGTTGCTTCGGCACGAGGGACGAGTCCACCCACGCCGCACGATTCGCTCAAGCGCGCGGGAACCTTCCGAAGGGTACAAAGAACGTACCAAGAAACCTTCGGAAGGTTGTGGGAGCCCATACACATGAGGATTCATGATGCGTAGAGCACGCGAAGACATATCGCTCCGGGGCGATCCTCTCCTCGTTCGAGGTCCTACCTCGAGCGCCGGAAGAGATCCCCGCTGGCAGCAGCCACGTCATGCTGAGCTTGACTCAGCATCTGCTCCCATCTGGACCGTTGGTGGCAGCAGGCCTCGTCGTGTAGGGGCAGGTCCAAACGGATCAGATTCCCTGCCTGCCCACCTTCGGCGGGTAAACCGGCAGGCGGGCGGCTTGCATCGGAATGATGGATGGGGGTGGAGAGATCCGTCCTGGCCCGTAGGCCGAAGCGTTGCTTCGGCTGGAGTGATAAGTCTACTCAGACCGCGCGATTCAATCTCGCGGGCTTGGGGAGATCCATCTTGGCCTGTAGATCGAAATGTCATTTCGATCGGTGGGATAGGTCCGCCCGGACAAATCGACGGGCACGTCCGGACTGCAGATGGCAGATTGCCGTGCAAAAGGCGAAAGGGTCGCTATGCGTAGAGCGCGAAAGGACATATCGCTCCGGTGCGATCCTTCCCTCGTTCGAGGTTCTCCATCGAACGCAGGAAGACATCCACCCTGGCCTGTAGGCCGAAGCGTTTCTTCGGCTGGAGGGAGAAGTATACCCAGACCGCGCGAGGCGATATCGCGCCTGTGGAAAGATCCGTCGCGGCAGACGCGCATCAACACGCGCTGTGATTGCTTGCAACAAGAAGGTCATAAGATTTGTGAATTGCAGACAAATGAATGCGTTTCATGACAAATCATGTTTTGGTGAGACATGATTGCACAATGCTCAATCGTCGGCACAACCGGGGCTGCTCACCTCAGTGAGTGCGGACAATGGCAAGAACACCATCCGATGAGGATGAGATGAACAACCTCACGACATCTCGAAGAGGCGGAGTTTGCTCCCATATGACAGGGACTCCTTCTTCGTCTCTTCGAGGTCGGTGAGGAGAGGCAGTGAATAGTGAAAAGTAAGAAGTAGTAAGTAGAAAGTATTTAGTGGAAAGAGTGAAGCAAGCGTACGGTAGTTCGCACGTGGCGGACGGCAATGTCGGCTTGCAGGCGCACGGAACAAACAATGAATGATCAGTTAGGAAATACTAATGATCGGAGAGGGTGTCCAATGGTGACACAACGGAAATCTCCGCATGGCCGACGACATGGGCCGATCTACGAATCGCCGCCGGTCCTGGCCAGAGGGATGCTTGTTCTCATCTTCATCTTGTCGATGTTGTCCTATTCCTCTGCCCAGAACTTGATCAATGGCGGCACGATCAACAATAGCGGGACGATACGGGTCAAGAACCAGGCGACCGGACTTCCGTCCACGATGGGCGGTACATTCGAGCTGTTTGGTGGAAGTCAGACCGTTCCAAGTATCAATTATGGGACACTCCTGCTGAGCGGCTCCGGCACGAAAACCACCGCCGCTGGCGACTTCCAGGTTGCCGGCGATCTGACGATCGGAAGCGCAGTAACGATGCAGATCGAAAGCAATTCGACTGTAGCGCTCGGCGGCACTCTCTATGAATCTGGAAAACTAAACGGAAAGATAAGCAGGTCGGTTGTCCTGAGCGGTTCAAGCGGGTCGTCCAACTTCGGAGGCATCGGTGCGACGATTAGTTGGAACGGCACTGCACCGGGATCGACTTCAATCACGCGCTCGTCAGGATCGAGTTATCTGGGAGGAGGGAATCAATCGGTCAAGCGTTCCTACAATATTGTTCCTGCAACCAATAGCGGGCTCAATGCAAGTTTGGTGTTTTGGTATTCTGACGATGAGCTCGACGGTCACGATCCTCGCACGCTGCAGCTATGGAAATCTACCAACGGCGGGGCAAGCTGGACGCTGGAGGGGGGAACCGTGGATACGAGTGCGAGGACGATAACGAAGACCGGAATCACATCCTTCTCCCTCTGGACAGCCGCAGATTCTTCGAATCCGCTTTCCGGCCCTGGCGTCGTCGTCAACACGAAGATCTTGATGGAGGGTCCGTTCAGCGGCGGCAGCATGAGCACGAGTCTCAGGTCGCTGGGTTATGTTCCACTCAATCAACCGTATAGTACCGCTCCATGGAACTACGGGGGAACTGAGAACGTGGCAAGCATCCCAGGGGGCGCTGTAGACTGGATACTTGTTGAGCTTCGGTCCGTAGCCACGGGCCCAGCGATCTCGACGAGGGCCGCATTTGTGAAGAGCGATGGAACCATTGTGGATACTGATGGAAACAGCACCGTCTCCTTTACTGATATTTCCGATGGCAACTACTATATTGTAGTCCGGCATCGGAACCATCTCGCAGTTATGAGCGCAGACGCAGTAGCATTGAGTGGGTCAAGCAACTTGTACGACTTCACAACTGGTCAGGCTCAGGCGTACGGTACGGATCCGCTTATTGATCTGGGGAGCGGAGTCTATGGCATGTGGGCAGGGGATGTGAACGGTAGCGGGGTCTTGAATGCAACAGATAGAGGCATCGCGTGGAATGAGAGAGGCCTCGAAGGTTACTACGCTTCCGATATCAATTTGAGTGGCGTGTGTAACGCTACCGATCGGGGTGTTGTTTGGAACAACCGTGGGAAGGAAACCCAAGTTCCTTGAGTCGCGACAATCGGCTTCTGGAAAGGATAGGAAAATGAGACGAACAAATGAGTTTGCTCGTGTTCTCGTTCTGAGCATGTGTTTTGGATTGTTGGCGCCGATCGTCGGCTACGCTCAGAGCCCCACATTTACGACCACAGTCCAAAACCAGAGTGTGGTGAATGATACCATATTTCAGTTTGACATCCATGTCTTGAGGACCGGACGCGTGTGGCGAATGGCAGACGCAACCTTCCAACTGACCTTTAGCACTGGAAATTTCGCGAATCTGACCGTCTCCTATGTCAGCGAGTCCACGCAGCTTGCCGCGGGGTACGTCATCTCGCCCGATATCAATTCCACGCGCATCAATGTGGAGATTCAATCTCCCACGACCTATGCAAGTTCGACCGAGATTTCGGATCAGGGCAATGGCACGAAGATCGGTACATTCAGAATCTCCAAGATCACCAATCCCTCTGGGTATATGAATTTGGCATGGCGAACGCCCGTACTGACCTATCAGGCCATGAACGAACGTACCGGGGCCGACGCGAGCTTAAGTATCCTCAGTGATGGAACCTACTCGGATCCTTCGTCCGCTCCGCTACCGATTCAACTAGTGTCGCGTGTCGGAAATTCGTTTGCAAAGTCGCTCGATTTTAGCAAGGATTGAATCGGCGGTTGCGGTCCAACTGAAGGGTTTTGGGTGTTTGTTGTATTGCTGGACATAGCGTTCAATCATC
>Ga0194126_10010485_pt1 | contig 12125 bp, 11 predicted proteins | sample TA2KigC150mmetaG_FD_148641 | JGI IMG/M metagenome (GOLD analysis project Ga0194126, IMG submission 148641) | Freshwater microbial communities from Lake Tanganyika, Tanzania - TA2015035 Kigoma Deep Cast 150m | ecosystem: Environmental > Aquatic > Freshwater > Lake | place: Tanzania: Lake...
CGTGGCGTTCCTGAGAGAAGATCGTTTGTGGCACAAACAATCTACTCCAGTTCCGCCTGGAGTCCAATTCGCTAGTCTGAATACTTGCCAGTCTTTTCTACTTCAGGGAAATCAGTGTGTCAACACGTTTTCTTCTCCATCAATGTCGTAGTTCTTTGATAACCGTTTCAGTGCTGCTGACCCAGCCAAAGCGCGGATCTGTCGCAATAGCGTAATCTTTGCGCTCCCCCGCTAGCACCCAGAGATAGCAGACCGTTGCGCCAGGCGCGGCGACAGTTGGATGATAACCGTTCAAGAATACTATCACCTCATCGTTGCCGACGATGTGTGCGCATTTTTCATTGTCGCGGTAGACAAGTTGCACGGCATAGCCATCGGTGGGCTTGGTCTTGAAAAAATAGTACTCTTCCAGCCGATTCTCCGCGTCACTTGGGGTATCGTGCTTGTGGGGCGGGATGCCTGACCAGTTGCCCGATGGATTGAACGTCTCGCCGACGATGAGGCGGTGACTGGTGCGCGAGCCAGGTGGAATGATAAGCCGCACGTCGCGCCGCCAATTCGCCGCGCCTGCCGATACGGCTCTAACGTCACTTGGCGCGACAAGCGTGGGCGGCAAGTCAACGTCGCAAGGCGCTTTCGCAATCGCGAGTTCCAACTTGCTCTCCGCAACGACCTCGAGCGCGCTTTGACGCGGTACGTAAACCGCCGTGGCGCACCCATCGAAAATGTCACTACGACTTCCCAGGTTCTTCCACCGCGAAGACTCTCTGCCGTCAAGCGCGACCGCACAGCGTCCACTCAGAACGACGAGCGCGGCTTCCTCATCGCGCAAGCGTCCTTGCCAACTCTCACCCGTTTGCAAGCGGAGCACCTCCAGCCCGAGCCAGCGCAATTCGCCTTCGCCTGGCTGGAATACGGATTGATGTCCGAATCGTGATGACACTTGGTACGACAAGTCCATGCCCATCCCCCTTTGCCATCGGCTATTTTCGATTTGCCAACCGCGCGTCAATTTCCGCAATGTCCTCCGCCGATAATTTCCAGTCCCACGCGGCAACATCCTCTTCAATTTGCCAGGGATGCCGCGCACCTGCAATCACCGCCGTCACCTCGGGACGACGCAGAATCCAGGCAATCGCGAGTTGCGCGACGGTCTTGCCATTCCGCGCGGCAATCGGGCGCAACTGCTCGACGAGCGCGAGGTTCGCGGCAAGTTCTGGTTCCTGAAACCAACTCCTGCGCTTGCGCCAGTCGTCGTCGGGGAGACGCGCCGCGCGCTCTTGGGTGAATTTTCCTGTCAGCAATCCGCCTGCGATTGGTCGCGCGACAATCACGCCAATATTGCTTGCCGCGCAGTACGGCAGAACTTGTGCTTCGTCGCCGCGCAGAATCAGGTTATACGACGGCTGGGACGAAGTGATGGGTCGAAGCGCGTGTGTGCGCCGATGTTGCGCGAGTGTGAAATTGGATACGCCGCCGAAACGCACCTTGCCCTCGCGAATCAAATCGCCGATGACGCGCCATCCTTCGTCGGTCTCCTCGTCCGATTCACAAGGGTAATGGATTTGGTAGAGGTCAATCACATCCACGTCGAGACGGCGCAGACTGCTTTCCACTTCGCGGCGCACGCTTTCTGCCTTGAGCCGCCGCGAGACGGTAGTGCTCCCTGGTTCCCATACCAAGCCACACTTGGTCGCGAGGATAACTTGATCCCGTTTGCCTTTGATGGCTTTGCCGACCAACTCCTCCGAGTGTCCCAAGCCGTAGTATGGCGCGAGGTCAATCCAATTGATACCCAGGTCGAGCGCGCGATGAATTGTCGCCATCGAATCTTCGTCCGATTGCGGCCCCCAACCACCACTCCATCCACCTCCACCGATTGCCCATGTGCCGAGTCCAATCGGCGTGATATAGAGATTGCTGTTACCGAGTTTGCGTGTTTGCATTTCATCCCTTCTTGTTCAATGCAGGCAACGGGCCTAATTTTTCAGGATGCGACGCGCGCGCGCGAATCAAGTAGGCTTCCAGCCAACCGCCCGCGCGGTCGGGATGTTCGACTGCCCAGAGCACTTGTTCATGATCAAGCGAATTGATGCGGTCGTTTGCCGCGCGCAGTCCATCCATGTTATTGCGGAGAGCAATGTCCACCGGCATTCGCTCGGGGTTGATATCAATCCCGAAATAGCCGCGATAGCCGTACATCTTGAGCGCGTACAAAGCGGCTTCGGTCTGCTCTGGGCTGATGACGCCGACGTTCAAGTCCTGATCATAGTTGCCAAGTGGCTGGCTGTTCCAGTGGGAATGGAACAAGCGACCGTATTCCATTGCGAGACTGAACGCGTACGCTAAATCTTCGAACGCCATCAACATATGCCCGACTTCGGGGTTCATTCCGACGAGCGCGTGTCCTTCGCTCAGCAACTTTTTGTTCGTTGGATTTTGGAGCAACGCTTCGACTTTGTGCCCAAGCAGTATGCCCTCTGACGTCGTGCCGTAGAGGATGTGCCCGCGCGGCTCATACGGCTTCGGCTCGAATGCGACGCGCACGCCTGGGACTGCTTCCATCGCCTCGGCAAGTCCTTGCGCAAAGCGGTCGCGCGCTGCATAGAAATTCATCCCGAAGGGATTTTCGTACCCATCAATTCCAGGCCAGACGACGGCAAAGTCGGTGTCGAGTTCCTTGTTGAGTTCGAAGGTACGCTTGGTGCGCTCAATCGCCATCTGACGGATGTGCGGCAGCGGCGAACTGAGCGCGCCCCATTCAAAATCGGCATCGAAGAACAACAACGGCACGATGGTGACAATTCGAATGTCCGTGTCGTGCGCGAATTGTTTCCACACCGCGAGGTTGTCCTCGTTAATCTCGTTGGGATAATGCGCTTCCATCGCAGATAAGCCATAGTCCTTCAACTTGGTGGCAATGTCGAGTCGCGCGGGGATGTCGAGAGCAGGCGTGTAGCGATCATGAAAGCGTCCCCCGCCTGGCGCAAAGAACCAAATCCCCGCCGAAAACCTCAACTCCAACTCGAACGTTTGCATGTGCTTGACGAGTTCATCGTGATCGCGTCGCAGCATCTGCGGACGATGGTCTACCCAGGTCATGGCTTCCTCCTCTTCAGTAAGCAATTTCGGTCTTGAGCAATCGTAGAAACTCTGCCAATCCGTCAATTGCTGCGTTGAGCAACTTTTCGCCTTTCTCGCGTGTCGCCAAAGTCGGATCTCCAATCACACCCGATTGAGAATTCTTGTCCCAATGGGTTCTGAGCATCACCGGTGGTGTTTCGATGAGGTCAAAGAACGTGAACCGAGTCTCTTGGAAATTGATCTCTTTGACCGCTTTGCTCATATTCACATGCTCAGGATCCAGGAAAAGTTGGATGGAGGTTTCAAACTCGCACGCGTGCGACATCCCTCCTGGAGTCTTAGACTCTCGGATTTGGCGCAGCAATTCTCGATCAATCAACTGCCAGTAGCTTGTCGCCGCACACAGCGAGTCGGTTCTCTCGTTGACCATGTGAGAGACAACCATCATCACCGGCGCATTGAACCCATGACCGTTGAAAAGCAGAATCTTTTTGAAGCCGGTGCGGGAGAGACTGGAGCACAGGTCGAACAAAAAATGAATCAACGTTTCCGTGGTGACCGACACCGTACCGGGGAAAGCCAGTTCCTTTTCGTTGTAGCCGTAATTGACCGGCGGCGCGACAATCGCCCTTTCTCTCTTTGCGGCTTGGCAGGCGATGTGATAGACAATCGCGACATCCGTATCAAGAGGGAGATGATAGCCGTGCTGCTCCGTGGAGCCGACGGGAATCACGACAACTGTCCCTTTTTCCACCTCCTCTTTGACTTCCGGCCATTTCATCTTTTGCAGTAGCATAGCCCATTCCCACTTTCCCCAAGGCCTCTTGGAGAGCCAACCGAGCGACTCAGATCTTGGCTTTCATCCACCACGCGCTATTGTGAAAATCGGCAACGGCGTTGCCCGGATGCACCAATTCATCGAAGAGTAGACGGTCGGCGTCATTCAGTTTCATCTCCAGAACCGGCAGCGCGTCCTCCAATTGCGCCAGTGTGCGCGGACCGATAATCGGCGCCGTCACCCCGGGCTGGTCTTTGACCCACAGCAGCGCGAGCCGCGCCGTCGTCGTGCCGCGTTCCTTTGCCATCGCTGCAACCTTCGCTGCTACTTCCAGCGCTCGGGGTGTAATCCGCTCCCGCATCCGCTCGCCCCAGCGAATTGCACGCGAGTCGGCGGGCGCAAGGTTATCGCGCGAGTAGCGGTCCGCTAGGATGCCTGCCGCTAATGGCGACCAGGGGAAAATCGCGAGGTCATAACGCTGGCAGAGAGGGATCAATTCGTTCTCGATACGGCGATCCAGAAGATTGTACGGTGGCTGTTCGCTGATGTAACGCGCGAGACCGTATTTGTCGCTGATTGCCAGCGCTTCCATCACCATCCAAGCAGGATGCGTAGAACAGCCAATGTAGCGCACCTTGCCTGCGCGGATGAGGTCGTCGAACGCGCGCAAGGTTTCGTCCTGAGGTATCGTGGTTGGGCGGTGCAGTTGGTAGAGGTCAATGTGATCCGTCTGCAAACGGCGGAGCGAGTCTTCGCACGCTTTGAAGATGTGATAGCGCGACGCGCCTTGATCGTTAGGACCATCGCCCATGCGTCCATGTACCTTGGTCGCGAGGATCACCTGGTCGCGCCGCGAGTTTTCCTTCAGCACTTCGCCGACGATACGCTCGCTCTCGCCGTTGTTATAGACGTTCGCGGTGTCAACCATATTGATCCCGGCATCCAGCGCACGATGGATCATCGCGATGGATTCCTGCCGGTCAGTTGGACTGCCGAAGTTCATCGCGCCCAAGCACAAAGGCGACACCATGACGCCCGTTCGTCCGAGTTGGCGATATTCCATAATTGCTCCTCTGTCGTTGCTTGCTACGCTCCCAATGATGACTCACGCGCGAATTGGCAATCTCGCATCGCCGCGCAGGTAGAGCGGGATGCGCTCCAGCGGCGCATCTGCCGGGAGCCATTGACCACCGTCGAATGTTCGATCTGCCCAAGCGTCCGTCCAGTTTATCCCTGCGGGTAGGTACACTTGGCGACTGTGCGCGTTCTCGTGCAACACGGGCGCGACAAGCAAATCGGGACCGAACAGGAACGCATCTTCAACTTTGTAACACTCTTCGTCCTTCGGAAAATCGAAAAAGAGCGGGCGCATCGGCGGGATGCCGCGTTCGTGCGCGAGTTGCATCTGCGTCATCACGTACGGTCGTATGCGTTCGCGCAGGAACATCAACTCTTTGATGATCGCGTACGCCTCATCACCGAAAGACCACGCCTCGTTCGGACCACCCGAGTTGATCGTAGATCGCTCAGCCGGTTCGCGGAATCCGTGCAAACGAAAAATCGGACAGAACGTGCCGTACTGAAACCAACGTACGATCAATTCGCGAAAGTATGGCGACGCGGGATCGCCGTTGAAAAATCCGCCAATGTCGGTTGTCCACCAGGGAATGCCGCTCAGCGCGGCGTTCAAGCCCGCGCGCACCTGTGCCTGCAACACTTCAAACGTCGAGTAAATATCGCCTGACCACAGCACCACGCCATAGCGTTGACTCCCTGCCCATGCTGACCGACACAAGGTAACGATTTCTTCTTCGCCTTCCGCGCACATTCCTTCGTAAAAGCCACGCTCGTGCAGCATCGGATAGATGTTGCTGACTGCCGCGCCGTTGCCGAGATGGTAACGCGCGCTGTCGGGATGAAAGGGGAACCAGTCGGGTTCGCACGCGTCGAGCCACCAAAGTTTGATGCCGTACTTGTAGTATCCTTCGCGCACCTTGTCCCAGATGTACTTGCGCGCTTCGGGATTGGTCGCATCGTAGAATTGCACTGGTACCAAACCTGAGGGCTTGGTATCGCGGAATGGTTTGGTCATCGGACTGCCACGCTCGGAACGAATGAGCAAGCCACGGCGGCGCATCTCTTCAAAATTGCGGCTGAGCGGATTGACGGTGGGCCAGATCGAGACCATCAGTTTGACGCCCATCTCAGCCAGTTCGCGCACCATTCCAGCGGGGTCATACCATTTCGCCGAATCGAATTGCCATTCCCCTTGCACCGTCCAATGGAAAAAGTCAATCACGATGACAGAGAGCGGCAAGCCACGTCGTTTGTATTCGCGCGCGACGGTAAGCAATTCATCCTGGGTTACGTAGCGCAACTTGCTCTGCCAGAAACCCGCTGCCCATGCTGGGAGCATCGGCACATGCCCCGTTGCATCGGCGTAATGTCCCATGATTTCGGCAGGGGTTTCTCCAGCGGTGATCCAGTAATCCACTTGCGGTGTCGCATCGGCGACCCAGCGCGTGGCATTCTTTCCCAATTCCACACGACCGACTGCGGGATTGTTCCACAAGAATCCGTATCCGCGATTCGAAAATAAAAAGGGAATTGCCACTTCGGTATTGCATTGAAGTAGATCAATCACACACCCTTTTTGATCGAGATGTCCGTGTTGGTGTTGACCGAGACCGTAGAATCGTTCGCCCTCGTATGCTTTGAACCACACGTCCACGTGGAACAGGTCACCATTAGTCGCCACAAAGTTGCGGGCGCGGGGCCAGCGAAAGCGTGGCGCTTGTTCAACAAGATATTCAGCACCAGTGGTTGGATTGAAAAAGCGCGTTGTGTCTTTTTCGAGTGAAACTTCAGCGGCGAGTTTTCCGTTACGAATGAGTGCGCGTCCTTCGCCGATTTCGATGCGCGATTCGGCTGCTGTCGGTTCGAGCAGTACGCCCGGCAAATCGTCGCGAATCGTGGCGTTCATGGTCGCGCGTACGCGCAAACTGTCACGCCCCCAAGGTTCGATTTGCACTGTCTCGTGATTCAATTCCAAAATAAGCCGATTGTCGTGTTGGCTCAAGCCGTACATGTTCATCCTCCTACGGAAACTTGACACCCGCCTGCTGCAAAAATGACTCGATGATTGCCGCGGCGTTCTCGGTGGGTGTTTCGGGTTGGAAAGGTTTGGCGGGCGAGAGAACGTAACCGCCGCCCTTGCTCATCTCGCGGCACATCTTGGCGACCTCCGTGCGAATCTCATCGGGTTTGCCAAAAGGAATGAGTGACTGGGAACCCAGTCCGCCCCAGAAAGTAATCTGCGATCCAAACTGCCGCTTGAGTTCATACGGGTTCATTTTTTCCGCTTCGGGCTGGACACTTTCCAATACATCCAGCCCAATCTCTATGATGTCCGGCAGGATGTCGGCGACACTGCCGCAGCAGTGACTGAGCGTGTACTTGCCTGCGGTGTGAACGCGCGCGTACATCCGCGCGAGCCGCGGCTTCATCACGCGGCGCCATCGCTCGGGTCCCAGGAGCACACCGCGTTGATAGCCCCAATCGTCGCTGAACATCACGCCATCCATTGGCAGTTCCACCAACCGCTCGATGATGGCAAGTTGATGCTCGGTGATCTGATCGACCAGTTCTGCGAAAAAGTCTGGTTCGCCTGCTGCATCCATGAGCGCGGTATCAAAACCGCGCAGCGTCCAAGCGCGCTCCCACAAACCGAAACCAAAGCCGACGACGACAAAGTGGTCTTTCGCTTGTTCGATGGCGTGCAGCGTTCTTTGTTTCCACGCGGCATCGAAAAGCGCGTCCACATCTGGGAACTCGTACCCCCGCAGCGAAGGGGTCTTGAGCACTGGCTGTTCCAGGTGGAACGGTCGGCGATCCACGCGCCATTTGCAGCCGTACACGTCGGTATAAATCGAGCCAGTGGACGCGTCAACGCCCAGATTGTGGGTGTTGATGCGCGCAATCGCGTTATCTACCAGAGTTCGCCACGTGGGACTGCCATAGTAGGTGTCCAGACGCTCGGCGACATCGGTGCCGTACGCTTCGATCTGTTCGCCCATGTCACTGCCGAATCGGATCGTGTATGGAAGATAATCCGTCTCCTGATGCTTGATCTGCGCGCTGACGCGTTCTCTTGGTGTAAGACTCATGCTTTCTGCTCCTTGCCAACGAGTGCGCGCGCCAATTCAACCGCTGACGCCGCATCCGGGGCATAACCATCTGCGCCGATCTCTCGCGCGAATGTTTCGGTAACCGGCGCTCCACCCACTATAACTTTGACGTTCGCGCGTACTCCGGCTTGCGTCAACGCGTCAATCGTCCGTTTCATCCCTGGCATGGTGGTCGTGAGCAACGCGGACATGGCAACTAGATGGGGCTGATGAGTTTTGACTGCATCTGCAAACTTGCCGGGTGGAGTATCGATGCCGAGGTCAATAATTTCAAAACCACTACCTTCCAACATCATTCCGACCAGGTTTTTGCCAATGTCGTGTAGGTCGCCCGCGACTGTACCCAGCACTACTTTGCCTGCCGAGGCGACATGGCTTTGGACTAATAGCGGACGGAGGATGTTCATCCCCGCGTGCATCGCGCGCGCGGCGACCAGCACCTCCGGCACGAAAATTTCCCCATTCCGAAAGTCCACGCCCACGCGATCCATACCGGCGACGAGTCCATCGTTAAGCACTTGCGCGGGCGTTAATCCTTGGTCGAGTGCGCTTTGCACCAGAACCGGCACACTTTTTGCGTCACCCGCGTAGAGTTTGTCCGCAAGTTCGTTCAGTACGTTGCTCATTTTCAATTCCCCTTTGCGCAAAGATTATGACTACACCTTGCCCGATGCTTGCCAGCACCGGCTTTCATCGAGTAGAATCAGATAGTTTTCCAGCGGGACATAGTTCGCGACGGAGTTGCCGGATCCCAGCGCAAATCGCCCTCCGGGGATGCACGTGTTCATGATGCTGCGTATATACGGACGTAAAGATGCCTCATCCATTCGCGCGAGTTTGTCCATATCCACGCCGCCGAGCGCCGCAACCCGATTGCCATAGCGTGTTTTGAACTCGGTCACCGGCAGAATCACGTCCTGGAAAGAGTGCAGAGCGTCAATCTGCACTTCCTCGATGAGGTCTTCGATCACGCCGTTGGTGTAGATGTTGCCGCAGCAGTGCAACCAAAACATCTTGTTATGGGCGTGCGCGAGCGCGGCGTATTTCTTGAACCAGGGGAACACCAGTCGGCGTAAATCCTTTGGTGAAAGGAACGTGGAGGTCTTGAAGCCCAAATCGTCTCCGTGAAAGATCGCGCCGACTTGTTCCATGCCAATGACGGAGGCATAATAGTCGTAGACCTTTTGTCCCCAGCGCGCGAAAACTTCAGTGACCAAATCGGGTTCGTCGCGTAGCAGATAGAACAATCCTTTGTATCCGAGCAGATTTTCGAGGATGTGCTCGAAAAAACTTGCCTGAACCGTCATCTTCATGCCTGGGGGCAAATGCCGCGCGACCCATTCACACGGAGAGCCATCGGCTTTGATTTCGTTCCAGGGAAAGGCGCTGAATTCTTCCCACGACGAAATTAGCCCACGGCTTTCGTCCACCCACGCGCGTTCACCGCGCGCAAGCGCAGCCGTATCCTCCGCGCGTCGCCGTCGGGGTGCGGGATGATTGAGCCAGAGCCGCGAGACCGGGACGTAATCGTATCCCAGCCGATAGTACAGAGTGACGAGTTGCTGGTAATATCGCTCACCCTGTCCTGGAGGGGGAGGAAGCCAGCGCTGCGCGCCGCCCCAGGGAATCCACGCTTGACCTAAATGCTGCTCCGCAATCGCGCGCAGCACTTCTTCATCAATAAGCAGTTCGACCAGGTGAACACGACGCGGCTCTTGCTCTCCCCGCAGAACGCGCTCGAGTTCTGCAAAATTGGGAGCAGGTGATTCGAGGAATGGATTCGTCATCCCTTCATCCCTGTCAACGCTACACCTTCGATAATGTTGCGTTGCAAAATGAGGTAGAGGACCAGGATCGGCAAAATGACAAGGACAGCCGCGGCGGTGAATTGACCATACTCGGTGAAATACATTCCGACGTATTCGACCAAACCCACGGTGATAGGATACATCGAACTTGTGGTAGAGACGACCAGCGGCCACAACAGATCACTGTACCGGAAGATGAACACCAGGATCGCCAATGCCATGATGTTGGAACGCAAAAGTGGCAGCACCACCTCCCAGTAGATCCTCAGCGTAGACGCCCCGTCTATCTTGCCCGCGTCGATCAGATCATCAGGGACGCTGAACATCGCCTGGCGCATCAGGAAGATCCCAAAGGGATACAAAACCCAGGGCAGAATCATCCCCCAGTACGTATTGAGCATGGGGATGCCAAGGTTTTGTTGGATGGACACAAGGAGACCATGCAGAGGCACGATGTAGGTAACCATTGGCACCATCATCGTCGCCACGATTAATCCAAAAAGCAAGTTTCCATATTTGGAGGGGTGCTTGACCAAGACAAACGCGATCAACGAACTGGTGAAGATCACGACCAGGGTAGTTCCGCCGGAGTAAATGAAACTGTTGATGAAATATGTAAGGAACTTGCTGGTCGCCCACACTCTCAAATGGTGCTCAAGCGTGAAACTTTGGGGCCACCACGTCGGGGGTACTCGGACCAATTCCGCTGTCTCTTTGAAGGACGCTGTAATCACCCAATAGAGCGGCACAAAGTAAATGATGGCGAGGATTCCCAGTCCGAGATAAAGCAGGATCGTTCCCACTCTGTGCCGTGCATGGCTGGCCGCGCGTGGAGTCACCCCAACGTATCGCGTTTCATCGGCAAGAGTCTTTGCGCTTGTTTTCATGGGTGTCTCCTTGGTTTAGTACTCGACGGTCCGTTGTCCCAATCGAAACTGAGTGAAGGCGATGATGACGGTAATCACGAACAGAACGACGGCGATGGCACTCGCGTAACCTTCTTTTTGGTAGGTGAACGCGGTCTGATAGATCAACAAAACCAGGGTCCGCGTGGATCCGAGCGGACCTCCCGCGACCATCCCCGATTGCCCGGTCATGACGTACGTCTCGGTAAACATCATTAAGGCGTGAAGCGTCTCCATAATGACGACGAAGAGAATTGTCGGGCTGAGGAGAGGCAAAGTGATATGCCGAAATACACTCCAACGACTGGCGCCATCAATTTGCGCGGCTTCATAGAAAACGACGGGAATCGCTTGCAGTCCTGCGAGGTAAATCACCAGCATGTAGCCGATATCTTTCCAAACGCCAACCATCGCCAAAGACGCCAGCGCGGTGGACGTGTCGGCTAGCCAACGAATGGGCTTGAATCCCAGTTGACCCAGGATCGCGTTAAAGAGCCCAACCCGTGAGGGCTCGAACATGTACCGCCAGACGATGGCTATCGCAACCAAGGGAACGATGTAGGCAATGAAATAGGAAGCCGTAAACATTCCGCGCGCAGCCACATTCTTGATCGAGTTGACAACGACAGCCAGCAACAGACTCAAGATAACTACAGGTGGCACGGACATCAACGTGTAAGAGAATGTCACCTGAATCGCCTGAATAAAGTCAGGGTCATCGGTGAACATCTTCCGATAGTTCTCCAATCCGACCCACTTCATTGTGAATAGGAATTTGTCCGCGAAACTCCAGGTGAAGGTCTGAAGGATCGGGAACCACAACACCACGGCGAAATAAATCGTGGCAAGGATTAGGATAGCGGTTGCCACCTTGTTTTTGGGAAAGAATCTTTCAGCAGGCATAGGGATATTCTCCTTCTGGCAAACAAGGGGGAATGGACTCGCATCGCGCCCATTCCCCCGGTACCTACTTTGGGCTACTTGGTTACACCTCTTTCTCCCACTCCGGCTTCCATCCTTCCTTGCCATTGAGGAGGGGCAGGTCTCCTGCGTCAGCCAGAATTTTGTCTATCTTGGCAGTGTGATCGTCCATGACCGCCTTGAGAGGTTCCTTCTTGTTGAAGACCCGCTCCCAGAGATCCTGATGCATTAAGGGTGTCGCCGCCGCAGGCCAGACGCCGTCGCCGCGGAAGTTGCCTGGCTTGGTGATCTTGGCAATTCCTGCCCATGCTACATTGTCCCCGTCCGAAATCTTTGACAGCGATCGCGCCAGTTTCGGCTGAATAGAATGGCGGTGTGTCCCAGCACCATCCGTCAAGCCGTCCAATGAGGGCGGCTTTTGCATTTTCTCCGGGAATCGTGT
>Ga0194126_10010487_pt1 | contig 12125 bp, 11 predicted proteins | sample TA2KigC150mmetaG_FD_148641 | JGI IMG/M metagenome (GOLD analysis project Ga0194126, IMG submission 148641) | Freshwater microbial communities from Lake Tanganyika, Tanzania - TA2015035 Kigoma Deep Cast 150m | ecosystem: Environmental > Aquatic > Freshwater > Lake | place: Tanzania: Lake...
TCTCAAATTATGATACACAAAGCAGCATATCAATACTTAATAACCAGGGATATATTAATAATCCCCCTGCAGAGCTCATAGACATAATTGAACTTTCGGTGCAGTACAATAGCATAACCAAAGGCGTTTTTGAAATAACTGTAAATCCAGTGCTTATGTTGTGGTCCGAAGGCCTATGGGAAGAGACTGAGGATATTCAGGAACAAAAAGTCAATGAGGCGCTTAAATATGTGGATTCAGGTATGATAGAAATTAAGCCCGGCATCATCAGTTTTAAAAAAGATGGAATGTCCGCCACTTTAGGGGGTGTTGCAAAAGGCTATATTGTTGATAAAATGCTTCAATATCTTAAAAGCCGGGGCATAAAAAATGCAATAATAAATGCAGGAGGAGATATTGCGACTATGGGTAAAAAACCTGATGGGGGCAAATGGGTTGTAAGCCTGGAAAATCCTGATAATAACAGGCAAAAGCTTGTAACTTTTGCACTTGAAGACATGGCAATTGCCACAAGCGGTAATTATTACAGGTATTTTGACCCTGAAAAGAAAGTTTCGCATATTATTGATCCAAGGACAGGCTATTCTTCAAATCTTTGTATAAGCTCAACAATTGTTGCCGAAAATGCAACTGTAGCTGACATACTGGCAACTGCTGTTTTTGTGCTGGGGCCGGAAGAAGGGATGCAACTTGTTGAGAGCCTTGATAATACTGAGGCCCTTATAATTGATAATAACAGGAATATTATGAAATCATCAGGCATTGATATGTATATAAAGTAGTTAAAAAAATTTTTAAATTTTAAATGTAATTTCTGTTATTTTTTGATAATCTATATTGAATATGAACATAGTATCAAGAAAACCCCGTTTTGTTTCGGGACTTAAACTTAAAGAGAATAAAAAGTCTGAACATAGCCCTATTTTATTAATTCCCCCACCTTCAAGAGTAATAATACCGATGCAAATGCACACAGGCGCAGAGTGCAGCCTCCTGGTGCAGAGGGGCGATAGTGTAAAAACAGGCCAGTTAATAGCTGAGTCAGACTCTTTTGTTTCTGCAAATATACATTCAACAATAACAGGGACTGTAAAAAGCATTTTAAAAACTGTAAGCCCTGCGACAAGCACCATAATAAGCGCTGTTGAGATTGTATCAAAATCTGCCCAGCAGCAAACAGGGGACGCCCAGGATAGTGATGCGGCAGGCGCATTATATGAAGATGAGGTAGTTTTTGATAACAGCGCCTCTATAAAAAGCGTAGAAGAATTCAGGGCCTTTTTAAAAAAAATTGACAGTGAGCAGGCGCCGGGGCTTATACAGAAAATAAAAGCTGCCGGAATAGTGGGCCTGGGTGGCGCTGCATTTCCTACACATGTTAAATTGTCGGTTCCTGAAGGAAAAAAAATAGATACAGTTATTCTAAATGGCTGTGAATGCGAACCCTATATCACTGCGGACCACAGGTTAATGCTTGAACAGGGTATGGAAATATTGGCAGGAGCATATATTATATTTAAGATACTTAATCCGCAAAAGGTAATAATTGCAATAGAAAACAATAAGGAAGATGCAATTAAAAATCTTGCAGATATTATAAAAGAACTCGGAATTGAACATATTTTCAGCATATCTGCCCTTCCTTCAAGATACCCAATGGGGGCCGAAAAAACACTTATCAAGAATATTTTGAAAAGAAAGGTACCTGTTGGGGGATTGCCTCTAAATGTTGGAGTTGTGGTCCAGAATGTATCAACAGCAAAAGCCATATTTGATGCAGTTGCTTATGACAAACCCCTTATTGAAAGGGTTATAACTGTAACAGGAGACATAGAAAAACCACTGAATCTTATGGTACGCATAGGAACGCTGGTAAAAGACCTTAAGGATTATTTCGGGGTTCTTAAAGAAAAACCTTATGATATTATTTTTGGTGGTCCTATGACAGGTTTTTCTGTCGCCAATATGAATTTTCCAATTGTTAAAGGCAATGGTTGCGTGCTTGTAAAGCAAGGGGAAAAACTTGTTGAAAAAAACTGCATAAGATGCGGAAAGTGTGTCAGTGTGTGCCCTATGAATCTAATGCCTCTTATGTACGGAACCTATGCCAAAAACAATATGTGGGAACAGTGCAGTGACTATTATATAGAATGCTGCATAGAATGCGGCAGCTGCGCTTATGTCTGTCCGTCTGCAATACCTCTTGTGGGGTATATTAAAACTGGCAAGGCAGTAATTGCAAGGAAAAAATAAAAATTTAAAAATTTATTTGTGAAAGTTTATTTATGGATTCAAAGATAGATGAAACAAAACTGATTGACAGTGGCGAAGTATACATCGCTCATCCTCCGCATATCTGGGGCGGGTTTTCTACCGCAAAAGTGATGTATATTGTTCTTGCAGCCCTTGCCCTGCCCTCGGCGGCAGCAGTTTATTTCTTTGGTCCCAGGGCTCTTTACCTGATTATAGTATCTATGGCTACAGCCCTGCTCACGGAATTTGCAATTAAAAAATTGAGGAAAAAGCCATTTTATATGGATGGCAGCGCTTTAATTACAGGGCTTCTTTTTGCTCTTGTGCTTCCGCCAAGAATTCCTTTCTGGATGGCTATTATTGGAGCAGCTTTTTCAATAGCAATTGCAAAAGAGGCTTTCGGGGGGCTTGGATTTAATATATTTAACCCGGCGCTTGCCGGAAGGGCTTTTCTTGCTATTTGTTTTCCTGCAGCTATGACAAGCTGGTATCTGCCTGCAAAGTGGTTTGTTCCAGGTTATGCTGCAGCAGATGCAATCACCTCAGCAAGCCCGCTAAGTGAAAGCTATATATATGAAGGCACGCGCGCAGCACTTTATAAAGACTTGTTTTTTGGCAATATTGCGGGATCCATAGGGGAGACATCTGCGCTTGCTATACTTATTGGGGGTATTATACTTATTGTATTGCGTCTGATTGACTGGAGGATACCTGCAGTCTATATTGGAACTGTTGCCCTGGGTTCGCTTATTTTTGGAAACGATGTGCTGTTCCAGGTGCTTTCAGGCGGTTTAATGATAGGCGCTTTCTTTATGGCAACAGATTATGTCACATCTCCTGTTACAGGCGCAGGGCGCATTGTATTTGCTCTTGGAGCTGGCATCATAACACTTCTTATAAGGAACTTTGGCTCTTTGCCTGAAGGAGTTGCATTTTCAATTTTAATAATGAATGCATTTACTCCCCTAATTGATAAATATGTAAGGCCAAAACCATTTGGTTTTGTAAAAAAAATAGCAAAAAAAGATGGAAAATAATAAAAATAGCAAATCAGCAGGAAGAAAAATACTGGAAAGTAAAATATATCCACTGGTATTTCTTGTGATTATTGTACTCATATCAGTAAGCCTGATAATGGTAATAGGCAATATTACCCAGGCAAAGATAGCCCAACAGAGGGACGCAGAAATATTAAAACAATTAAATATTATATTTCCGGAAATGACTGATTTTAAATACCTGGATAAGTATTATGAAATATATGCGGGAAATGATATTGCAGGATTTGCGTTTACATTAAAAGGTAAGGGTTATGGTGGAGATATAAATATGCTTGCAGGAATTGACAGCAATTATAATGTCAAGGCAATATCAATACTGTCAAATACCGAAACCCCCGGGCTTGGCACTAAGATAGCAGAGAGCTCCTTTACTGACCAGTTTAAAGGTTTGGGCCAGCAGGATGTCGGTTTAACTATTGATGGAGGCAAAATAGATGCAATTACAGGCGCCACCATAAGCTCAAAAGCAGTTGCTGATGCGCTCAGGGGCCAGATGGAAGAAATAATTGAGCTTATTAAAAACAGTAATTAAATGACATTAAGTTTTAATAAAAAAACAATTTATAAAAATGAGTCAATTAAAAGAAATATCGCCAGGAAAAAAATTCTGGGTTGAATTTGTAAAGGGTATAGTAGTGACAAACCCGGTATTTGTCCTTGTCCTGGGCCTATGTCCTGCTCTTGCAGTTACAAGTTCAATTGATAATGCGCTTGGCATGGGCGCAGGGGTTATTTTTGTTTTGCTTTGCTCAAATATAATCATATCTCTTATAAGGAAAATTACTCCAGATATGGTAAGGATTCCAGTTTTTATAGTTGTAATTGCCACATTTGTCACTATTTTGAGCCTTGTTTTTGAAGCTTATATACCGCCGCTTTATGAGTCTCTCGGCATTTATCTTGCGCTTATTGTTGTTAACTGCATTATACTTGGCAGGGCTGAAGCATTTGCCCAGAAAAACCCGGTTTTATATTCTATTGCTGATGCGTTTGGAATAGGAATAGGCTTTACGGTATCACTATTGCTTGTGTCGCTTTTCAGGGAAATACTTGGCACTGGAAGCCTTTCAATTTTTGGGTTTACACTTTTTTCAATACCTGTTTTATCAGAAACTCCTATGGCATTTTTCATAATGCCGCCTGGAGCTTTTCTGGTGCTGGGTTTGCTTCTTGCATTATTCAGGTGGCTGGGGGTTTTAAAAAATGAATAACAGCACAAGCCTTATAACTATTTTTATAGGTATGGTATTAATCAATAATATGGTCCTTACCAAGTTTCTAGGACTGTGCCCTTTTTTTGGTGTATCAAAAAAACTGGGAAATGCGATAAGTATGGGCGTTGCAGTAACTCTTGTAATGCTTCTGGCATCACTTGCAACTGCAATTATACATAATTACATCCTCATTCCTTTTAATGTGGAATTCATGAATATAATCATATATATACTTGTTATTGCCTCGCTTGTGCAGATTGTAGAAATAACTATAAGAAGGACAAATATATTATTATATAATGCCCTTGGCATTTATCTTCCTTTAATTACAACAAACTGCGCAGTTCTTGGAATAACTCTTATAAATGCTTCTGCCGGTTTTAGCATACTGCAGAGTATTGTAAGTGCAATTGGGGCCGGGGTTGGTTTTACACTGGTACTAATAATAATGTCAGGCATAAGGGAAAGGCTTGAAATTGCTGAAATACCGAAATCCATGAGGGGGCTGCCTGTTGCTTTTATTACAGCGGCATTCCTGGCGCTGGCATTTATGGGATTTGGCGGATTATTATAAAAAAGTTTAACATCTTTATATTTTTTAATTAGCGGGAATATAAATAATCCCGGATTATTTTAAAATTGGACAATATTTTGAATTACGCGGATTTTAAAATTAATTTTTAGAAGTTAGCCTGTAAAAGGGAGTTTTTAAATAATATGCTCTGGACAATTTTAATTTTAACTGCAGTTGGGCTTGTTTGCGCAGTTCTCATAACGCTTACATACAGGTTCCTGCCAAAAGAACCTGAGAGCCTTAAAAAGGCAGAAGCAATAAATGCAAACCTGCCCGGAATGAACTGCGGAGCCTGCGGATACCCGGGTTGTTTTGCCTACGCGCAGGCGCTTTCTGCTGACAAGAAAGTTTTTTTCAGCAATACATGTGCAACAGTGCTTCAGGATGAGGATATGCTTGCGGGCCTGGAAAGTGCGCTGGATATGAAGGTTGACAAATCAGCGCTTAATAAAAAAGCTGTTGTCGCCTGCTCAGGCAACTGTGGAAATGTAGGCTCATACACCGGTGTGGGTTCCTGCAAAACCGCCAGTAAGCTTCTAAGCGGCTTCAAGAGATGTCCGTACAGCTGCCTGGGCCTTGGAGACTGCATCAAAGTGTGCCCCTCAAATGCAATTCGCATAAATATCAGAACTAAGGTGGCAGTTGTAGATCCCGACAGGTGCACGGGTTGCGGGCTTTGCGTTGCTGAATGTCCCCGTAATATTATAAGTCTTGTACCTGCAGATACAAAAGTGGTATTTCTCTGCAGCTATAAGGACATAAGGGATATACCGGGCAGGGAAAAATGCGAGTCCGGATGCATTGGGTGCCGGAAATGCTATAAGGCATGCCCAAACGAGGCAATTATATGGAACAGGGAAACTGCAATGCCGGAATTTGACCAGGACAAATGTACCGGCTGCGGTGAATGCATTGCTGCGTGCCCGCACGGAAAAATTATGCTGCTCTCTGATGTTGCAAAAAAAATTAAAGAATAATAAGTACACAAGATAAAATATTTGTATATATTTCACAAAGGCAATCATTATCTTTTAAAAAAACTGCTCTTTTTGCTTCCAGCTATTAATTAAGCTAAAAAATATGTAAAATATTAATTATTTATTGCATTACAATGCTGGAAATAAAGTACTGGAAAAAACTGGCGTAAAATCCCTATTTTAAATAAAGAAATGATAGAAATGCTGTATAAATAAGAAGAGCTCCAAGTTAACCTTCGCCATAGCTAGCGCCTTAGGTTATTAAACAACTTGGAGCAATCTCTTTGAACTTTTCTTAGGGACTCTTTAAAATCTTAACCTTAAAAGTAAGCGCTTTCGAACTTAAATTCTGGTTAAATCCTAAAGGTTGCCTCCTGTTCTTTAGAGTAAACAAAATTATCATACACGACTTTTATTGTCAATAAAAAATTAACAAAAATTTAATATTTTTGGCATGATTTTTATTCGCAGGAATCGTGCAAAAAATGAAGGCAATTAATTAAAAATATTTGCAAACTTAAACCAGCAGTTTTTCAGCAACTGCCATAATTATTTTTTTTGTAAGTTCTTTGCTGTCCATTGCAGCAGTGTAGATATAGGTTTTTGAGCTGGTGTCCTGTTTTAAAAACCCCCTGTCTGCAAGAGAAGACATTGTTGACATCACAGTAGTGTAGGGAGTAAAACCTGATTTTTTTTCAGCCATTTCTTTTCTTAAAAGCATTTCGTGTACTTCCCTGACTGTTATTTTCTTTTTCTCCCATACAAAATGCATTATGTCTGCTTCAAGTCCGCTTATGCTCTGATACCCTCTGATTCCGACTTCTTCAGTTTTTTTCCTGTTACCCATAATTTATTATAATCAACTCCATTTAATATATCAAAATACAGCAAAATTATCTGCATTGTTTTTTCGTATTCCGTCTATCAAATTGACATTATAATTAATTTTGACATATTGTCAATATTTTGATAAACTTTTATAAAATTTATTTTTTAAATCCAGTATATTAATAGTCAAAAATACCGGTATATGACAAATTTTAATATTTTATATTAAAAGCATGTTTATACTGATAATAATATAATACTATTATACCACTACTAATTATAAGTATAAAATAATTTATTTAATTAACAAAAATCAACAAATCCAAAATTATGGGTATTTACGAAAGAAGGCAGAGGGAAAAAAACAGTAGGATAGAGGCAATACTGGATTCTGCAGAAAAACTCATATCAAAAGAAGGCTTTAATAGTTTTACTCTTTCAAGGCTGGCAAAAGACCTGGAACTTTCAAGAGGTATTATCTATTATTATTTTAAAAACGAGGAAAACATAATCGCAAAACTCATTGCTGACAAAATGGTTTTGCTTTTTGATATACTGAAAAGTATCCCGGAAGATTTAAACGGTTATGATAGTATAAAATCAGTGCTTGAAAAATTCCATGGGTTTTTGAAGAAAGAAGTAAACTACCTCAATCTTATTTCATATTTTACAACATGCAAACTTTCAAAGATGGACATTAAACATATCCCCTATTATCAGGAATATGAAATCCTGCGCGATAAAATTTTTAATGTATGCCTTAAATCAATTGAAAAAGGTGTTGCTGACGGCTCAATCGATGCAGATGTCAATCCTCCTGTAGCAACCTATGCAATATGGGCAGGTGTCGGCTCATTCTGGGAATTTATGCTAAAGGATAATGTTCTCCGGGAGGTCAAGCTGCCGTATTTAAAACGCGTGGATATTTTCCTCCAGGAATATTTCAGGATGATATTTAAAGCTCTGAAATGCTGTTAGGGTATTATTGTTTTTAGACTTTAACAATTTCATACCTGGTTAAATCTTTTTAAATAAAAAATTCTATTAAAATTCTATTAAGATATTGACTTTTTATTTTTCCGGGATATATAATGTAAAAAATTTATATTTATTAATATAATATTGTAAAATATTTACTTTATTATTAAAAATATTTCCCATCCTTATATTATGGTCAGTAATACAAACATCCTGACAAAACTGAAAATGCAGGCCCTTGAAATGACTGAATCAGAGCTGCTAATAGCTGATTATATCCTCAGCAATCCTGAAGAAATTTATAGCCTTAAGATTGAAACTCTTTCAAAAAAGCTTAAAGTCAGCCTTCCTACTGTTTTTAGGTTTACGAAAAAACTTGGTTTTGAAGGATTTAAAGACTTTAAAGTCGCCCTTATAAGGGAAATGGCTATAGGCATGAGCATTGCTGTTGATAATTTTAACCAGGACAGCATTGAAAGCACTACAAGAGATATTTTTAATAAAATATCAGATAATCTTAAAGAAACTCTTTCACTTATAAATTTTGACGATATGTCAAAAGCTGTTGAGATGGTTATTTCCGCAAAAAAAATAGTTTTTTTTGGGGTTAGCTATTCAGCATCTGTTGCGCTTGATGCCTATTTAAAATTTTTAAGCGCAGGTTTTAACTGCCAGTATGATACTGACACATACACCCAGAGGATAATATCCACACAAAGCACAGAAAAGGATCTTGCAATCGGCATATCTTTTTCAGGCGCTTCGCTTGAAGTGGTGGATTGTATGAATAATGCGAAAAAAAATAAATCCAAAACAATAAGCATTACAGCTTTTTCCAAATCGCCCATTACAGTTTATTCAGACTTATGTTTATACAGCGCCCCTATTAACTCAAATTACCAGAGAGTGGACCTGCCGTCAAAAATATCATTTATTACAATACTTGACAGTCTTTATATAAATACAGTATTGAAAAAAAGATCTTCATCGCTTGATTATATAAGCCGCACAGAAGAAGAGCTTAGCAGGTATAACAGGGCTTATAAAGATTTAAAAACATAAATAACCAGGATCAGCGGGATTAGGGACAAAGGGACGCTTCTCTTTTTCCATCCCACTTTGTACCTTGACCGAAGCGAAAGGAATATTTGAAAACATATGAATAAAAAAATAAACAGCTATTCTTTTGAACCTTACACAGGCGAACCTGACATACAGAGGCTAACAGATGCAATGCGCAGAAAACCAGTTGACAGGGTGCCCAATTTTGAAGTTATTATAGAGGATAAAATAGTGGAAAAGATCCTGGGAAGAAATGCCGGTAACACACTTGCATACGGAGGTGATCCTGCAAAAGGTGCCGTTGATGAAAACAAGGTAAGGCCCATGTATCCTAAGGACTGGATAGAGATTTGCCGGATTATAGGGCAGGATTCAATAATCCTTGAGGCGCTCTGGACACCTTTTAAGATGATTGATGGAAATGGACAAAAAGTTCCTGTATCAGGTAAACCTGTTAAAACAAGGGCGGATTTTGAAAAGCTCGTTATGCCCACTGATGAGGATATTGAAAAAAAGATGAAATATGTCCGGGAATACAAAGAGGCTGTCAGGGGCACAAAGATAGGCGTTGGTGTTCTTTATGCAACATTTGTAATGACTATAAATGAATTTTTGATGGATTTGAATGATTTTATGATGGACGTATATGAGGATTATGCTTTTATAGAGTATATGTTTGATGTTAGCACAGAATACTGGGTTAAGTTTTCCAAAGCTTTAGTTAATGAAAAGATAGACTGGTGCTACACAGCAGATGATTTTGGATTTAAAAGCGGACTTTTTTTGCCGCCGAAGATTTTAAAAGAACTCTGGTTTACAAGATATAAGAAGATAATTGACCCCATAAAAGAAGCAGGCATTGCAGTGATGTGCCACAGTGACGGCAAAATTGATGACATAGTCCCATGGCTTATTGAATACGGCATAGATGCTCTAAACCCAATGGATCCGTACTGCGTTGATTACAGGGATTATAAACAGCGGTTTGGAAAAGATATTGCATTGTGGGGAAATATTGATATTGAGTTTCCGCTTGCCAAAGGAACCCCGGAGGATGTCTACAGGGATATTAAAGAGCACATGGATGTATTAAAACCGGGTTACGGCTATATTTGCAGCTCATCGCATTCAATTGTCAATTATATACCATTTGAGAACTTTGTTGCTTTCATAAATGCAGTACATGAGTTTGGGAGATACTGAAATATCCGGCATTTATAGATTAACAATCTTTTCAATGATTAAAATATTTAAAACTGGATAAATACCAGGAGATTCTAAATGACAGAAAATGGTAAAACATTAAAAAAAATACCTAATATAATAATTGAACCGCCCGGCCCCAAATCCAGGAGCTGGCACGAAAGGGCCGTCAGGCATATGCGCGGATATTCAAACCAGGTAAAACAGTTTCCGGTTGTATGGGAAAGCGGCCATGAAAACACAATGACTGACGTTGACGGCAATACTTATATAGATTTTTCAGCAGGCATTTACTGCAACAGCACGGGGCACTGCCATCCAAAAGTTGCAGAAAAAATAAAACAGTATGCAGACAAACTTATGAACTGCCATGATTTTACCACACCTGTAAAAACTCTTTTTCTTGAGAAACTTGCATCGCTTTTGCCTGGAAGCATAAATGGCATACAATTGTATTGCGGCGGCTCTGAAGCAGTTGAAGCTGCTCTTCGCGCAGTGCGCGTAATAAAGGGCGGAAAATATGAGATGTTTTCTTTCTGGGGGGACTGGCACGGCAAGACAATGGCGTCCATGAGCCTTTCATCTCTTGGAAATGAAGCATTCGGGCCGCGTGCGGCAGGCTGTCATTTAAGCCCTGTCCCCAATTGCTTCAGGTGCCCTTTCAAGCTTAAATACCCTTCATGCAGCCTGGTGTGCATGGATATACTTGAGGGCACAATAGATAATGAAGGTACCGGCATGCAGGCCGCAATGGTCATGGAGCTTATACAGGGATACAGCGGAACAGTAACCTATCCTGATGAAGTTTATAAAAGGGTGGAAGATATTTGCAGGAAAAGGGACATGCTTCTTGTTGTTGATGAAATCCTCACCGGAATGGGCAGGACAGGCAAGATGTTCTGCTGTGAGCATTTCGGCCTTGTGCCGGATGTAATAACGCTTGGCAAAGGTGTAGGAGGAGGATTTCCTGTAAGCGCATTTGCAGTAAAAGAAGAGCATGCCTGGGCGCTTGAAAAAGCTTCTGCTTCCACCACTTATGGAGGAAACCCCATAGCGTGTGCCGCGGGCCTTGCAACACTTGAAGTTATAGAAGAAGAAAGAATTCTTGATAATGTAAACACTGTAGGTGAGTATCTAAAGGGCAGGCTGAGCGAATTGAAAGAGGCCCACACTATAGTTGGCGACGTAAGGGGTAGGGGCCTGCTTCTTGCAATAGACCTTGTAAAAGAAAAAGGATCAAATGAAGCTTTTGCTGATGCAGGCAAGATGGTCTATGAAAAAGCATTTGCAAAGGGGCTTGCATGGATACCTGCAGGCAATATCCTGCGCCTTGCGCCACCCCTGACAATGACTGAAGAACTTGCAGGAAAAGCTATAGATATAATTGATGAAGCAATATCTGAAACAGAAAAACATTATGGCATAAATTAGCGACTTTTGATGAACAGAGCTTAAGAGAATTAATTAAAAAAACACTTGATTTCTGCAATCCGGGAGGACGATATTCTCTTGGTTCAGGTAACTCAATAACAAACTTTGTACCAGTAAGGAATTACCTGGCTTTACTTGAAGAGTGATGCAGGTATGGATTCTTAATAGAAGCGCACATGTAAATGTTTTTTATAAAACAGGGAAAAACTCATGAAAAAATTAAAAATTTGCCTTTGTGCCGGCTCAATGCCTTATTTTTCAGCTGAAGGGTTATCACTGTTTAATAAACATTGCAGGGATCTTGCCGATTTATCCAAAGAAATGGATTTTGATTTTACATTTTATAAAGACCCTGTTACAAACCAGCAGGAAGCCGGTAAAATCCGTAAAGAGGCCGATAGCAAAGATACTGATTTCTTGATTCTATATCACCCCACATACATTTCGGGCGATATATCATATGAGCTTATGAAATCAAAAGCATATTTTGGCTTATGGGCAGCAAGGGAGCCCCGGAATTCAGGTGCGCTGCCCCTGGCATCTT
>Ga0194126_10010496_pt1 | contig 12121 bp, 8 predicted proteins | sample TA2KigC150mmetaG_FD_148641 | JGI IMG/M metagenome (GOLD analysis project Ga0194126, IMG submission 148641) | Freshwater microbial communities from Lake Tanganyika, Tanzania - TA2015035 Kigoma Deep Cast 150m | ecosystem: Environmental > Aquatic > Freshwater > Lake | place: Tanzania: Lake...
GCTCAGTAGTTAGGTGTGCTCCTGTTTCTTCTGCTAGTTGCACTTTCTGCCAAATTTTATCTACCTCCTCTACCATTTTTTTTGGAGGATGAGGCATCCCTTCTTCATGCTCGGGTTCGCCTACATTAACCCAAGAAGTATCCTCAGTATCAGCTGGAGATTTTTTAATAGGTTCAGTAAAGAAACTGCTGATGATTGGTTCTGCCGGTTTTGGATTCTTTTCCCCTACGGCTCTAAGAAGATTTGTTTTTTGCTCATCTGTTAGTTTTTGCCCATTTTCTAATGGATGTTTGATTTTTTCGTTAAACCACTGTGGCCAATGACTAGGTTCTATAGAATGAGCCCTTAGCTGTCTGGCGTATTCTCTGATTGTATCATCCATTAGGTTATTCACCTGCTTTTCTACCGCAGACAGAAGCGGTTGCGCTGCCTCTTTTCCGCCAGGCGCCGATGCAGCAGCAGCCAACAGATCCCGGCCGAGGTTGATCAGACGGGCTGCGTCTGAATGCAATTCGCGACCTCCGGTCACAAATTCTTCAATCAGATAAGCTGCGGCAGAACTTTGGTCAATAAGAGTTTTCAGGTTGGCGACAGCGGTTTCGTCACGAATAAACTCTAAAAGATAGACTGACCCTTCTTTTCCTTGATCGTGGACAAAATTCTCTAGTCTGGCTTTTATCTCTTCGCGCTTTGTTCGTCTTAGCGCATCTGTAGTATCTATCCTGTCTTGATCGGATCCTCTTTGATAAAATTCTTTCTCCTTGTCCTCTTCTTTTCTTCTGTCTTCCGCTTCTCTTCTTTTTTGCCCTGTCTCTGCTGCCCGTCTTTCCTTCTCAAGTCCTTCTGCTTCTTCCTGAATTTTTTTCTTAGCCAGAAGCCGTTCAAACCACTCCTTTATTCTTTTGATGATATCATTTCTAGTCGGTCCGCCGGTCGGACCGGTTTCCGGATGTGACATATATTTCCATAATAAAGGGATTGATATGATGAGTCAAGAAAAAGATTGATAATTTTGAAAATCAAAACTGGAGAAAGTTACAGCTGACTATTCGCCAAAATGGCAATACCCCGTCTGGAAGATCCAAAAAGCCTGGCAAAAGAAGGAATCGCTTCCGGCAAAATCATATTGAGATAGAGATTTACCAGGGCAGGATAGTTTCTGGCTTTCCAAAAGACTCCGCCTTCCATAATTACAGAAACAATCCCTTTGGTTTTGCCAATTTTATAAAGAATTCCGGCCAGCTGTATGGCTACAATCTGGGCAGATCTGTGTAATATTCTTTCGGCAAAAAGTCTAGCCGGCTCTAATTCACCTTCCAGGAGTCCATTTGGCCACCTGGAAGGTGTTGCGGAGTGACTCCTTCCAGGTGTATATCCGGCAAAACTGAGAATATCATTCAGCTGATCTGTTGAAGACAGCGTAGCAAAATTTTTACCCAGAAGCCTATCTTTTCCGGTATTAAAAATTTGATGAAGATAAGCTCCAGATACCTCCTTTTCAGCCAATGAATAACCCGCGTCAGTACTGACTTCGTCTACAATATCACGAAGAGGAGTGCCTTTGATTTTATCAAAATTCTTCGATTCAATATTGACAGCCACTTCTCTTTGAGAAAAATTCGCCAGTTCAGATAGCTTTATTGGCGCAATCGATTGGCGATTGTCCCAGTAAGCGAAATTCAGTCCGGTGCCAACCACGCCTGCTACTTCTATTCCATCTCCGCCCAATAAAAGACAGATTGCGTCATTGGCTACAGCGACAGTGGTATCTATCTTATATTTATCTTTAAGGAACTTATGATATTCCTGCCCGATTTTTTTCCCAACCAATCCTTCAATATTCCTACCTTTAGACATATAAAGCAACTCTCCATCAATAAACTTATGATGAATTAATGGTTTCAAAGGATAGGCAAAACCAATACCAATAGGTAAAACTTTTTTTCTTAAACCGGCAACGGCAAGAATGTTTTGGGTAATCAGATGAAACAGATTATCCTTAGTGGTCTTTTTGGCAAGAAAAAAAGGCTTCCTGTTTAAAAATTTGATGGTGCCTTTTTTTAATATTTTAAAAACTGAAACATAGCCATTGGTTCCGCCAATTGCCACCGCCACTCCAAATCCCGGATTGGGAGGAAGTTTATAGATGGGATTCAGTATTGCAGGCAGGGAAGATCTTTGATTATGTAAAGCGGCAATAAGTTCTTTTTGAAATAGTTTGGCATATTTTACCAGATCAGGTATAGTAAGAAGCGGATGAAGCCTGTCTAGCGCTGTTAACTTTGTACCGCTAACACCGTCGAATCTTCTCACAATTACCATACTATACCATACAAAAAATATTTTGAGAATATTTTATGTTTTCACAAAATATTACCTGGTTAAGTAATAATTTGACTAAGTAAGCTCCAGTTGCAAGATGACTTTTCACATTTTACGCTAGATAGAAAGAGATATTTTTATGGAACAGCATCCTGTGCCGCGTAATATTTCTTCTTTCCAGTTTCATTTAATTGGTGACATGACATTGCGCCAGCTGGTTTATCTTGCTGCCGGAGCAGTGACCGGATATCTTTTTTTCAGATCGGCACCTTTTCCCTCAATAGTCTCAATTCCCATTGCTGCCGTAATTGGATTTACCGGGTTTGCTTTTGCCTTCCTGCCAATCCAAGAAAGACCGCTTGACAAATGGCTTGTTTCTTTTATCAAAAGCATACTTTCACCTACTCAATATCTTTGGCATAAAGAAAACATTCCTCCTGACATCCTAACCAGAGTCGCTTCCGTATATGTTCCAGTAAGATCCCAGGCGCATATTGAAACCCACCATGAGGCAAGACAGAAACTCAACGCTTATCTTGCCTCTTTGCCCAGCTTGCCTCATGAAGTTCTTAACCTTCAGGAGAAAAACTATGTCGAAAAAACCATGTCTCTTTTTGGCACTTCTGCTGTAGTGGTGCCGCCGGTCCCGACGCAGACTTTCTCACAGCCGTCTCCTCAGACAGCAACTGGCGTTTCAGCCGCGGTAGCTATGCCTGCTGTTTTTGCCCAAAAACCAGTGCTGACGGCTCAAGATCCAAAAAAAACACCGCCTGTCACGGCGCAGATATCATCTACTTCTCCCCAAATATCTGCTGCAGAAAAAAACAGGCCTGTCATGCAAAAACAGCTCGAGGATTTATCAGCGGAAAAACAGGCCTTGTTAAAAGAACTGGAAAATCTCCGAAGTGAGTATAATAAACTAAATCAGTCCAAAAGCTCAACGCCGGCCCAAGCTGCCGTAAATCAAAAACAGCCAGCGGTTAAAATTGTTTCTGCAAAAGTTACAGCGGAAGAATTGGGAATGCCTAAAATGCCACAGGCTGCCAACATTATTTCAGGGGTATTAAAAGATCCCCAGCGTAAACTTCTGCCCAACATTATTATTACTATTAAAGACAAGAGCGGCCTGCCCTTGCGGGCTTTAAAAACCAATAAACTCGGGCAGTTTGCCACGGCCACTCCTCTTTCCAACGGTACTTATCTCTTGGAAGTTGAGGACCCTTTAAAACGTTTTGTATTCAACACATTGGAGATCAGTCTTTCCGGCAAGATTCTTATGCCGGTGGAAATTATCGCCAGGGGAGAAAGGGAGCTGACAAGAGAAAAACTCACCAAGGAGCTTTTTGGCAGCGCCAATACCTAAACATGGCCAAACCAACATCAGCGCCCATACGGGCGTCAACTCAAGAATTTCTTGACATTGAGGATGTCACTAATGATTTGGTTGTTCTTCGCAACGGAGGCGCCTCTATCATTATTGAAACTACTGCGGTAAATTTCGGCCTGCTTTCCGAAGAAGAGCAGGATGCCTTAATCTATGCTTACGCCTCTCTGCTTAACTCGCTGTCTTTCCCTCTGCAAATTGTTATCCTGTCCAAACGAATGGATATTTCCTCTTATATTGAAACCTTAAGCCTGGAAGAAGAAAGACAAACAAGTCCAATAATAAAAGACCGTCTGCGCCACTATCGTGAATTTATCCTTTCCATTGTTAAAGAAAACAGGGTGCTGGAAAAGAAATTCTATCTTGTCATTTCGCTTTCTCCTCTGGAACTGGGCATTAAAGGAACGCTTGTGCCCGGTAAGAAAAAGGGGTTGCCTTTCCCAAAAGATTACATTATCTCCCGGGCCAAGACTTCTTTATTCCCCAAACGCGACCATCTTCTGCGTCAGCTCGGAAGAATCGGTTTGCGGGGTAAACAGCTATCTAGTCAGGAACTAGTAGAGTTGTTTTACAATATTTATAATCCAACCCTCACCGGTGAAAAATTAGGAGAAACCAGCGGATATACAAAACCACTGGTAGAAGGATTGGGAAGGGCTTCGCTATGATTATACCGTTCTTCGGAAAAAAACCGCAACAAAAAACTGTCAACAGCAATCAGTTGCCAACCGGAGTCCCGCCCCTTGCTCCTACATATACCCAACGGCCTCCTAATCCAATCCAAAACATGCCACGCCGGACTAATGTTGCTCAAACACGCCCGCAAACTGGACCACAAATAAGCGCCAAACCCTATACCGCGTCGGTGAAACTTCAGGAAAGCGTGCAAAAATTCTCACGTGGCATTACAACGATCAAGGATATTATCGCTCCTTCTATCGTCGAGGTAGATTTTGACCATGTCAGAATAAATAATAACTACTACCGTACTCTTTTTGTCGCAGGATATCCCCGTTTCGTATCGGCCAACTGGCTCCATCCGCTCATTTCTTTTGACCACTCGCTTTTTGTCTCCATGTTTGTCTATCCAACTGAATCAAGAATTATCCTTGAAGATCTCAAAAGAAAGATTGCCGAAATGGAAGCTACTGTCCAGATGGACGTCAAAAGGGGAAGAGTTATCGATCCGTCGGTGCAGGTAGCTTTGGATGATGCGCTGGCTCTGCAAGCTCAACTGGCAAAAGGAGCAGAACGTTTTTATCAGTTCGGACTTTATATTGCCATACCATCCGATTCGCTCGATGAATTAAACCGGATCAGCAAAGAAGTCGAATCCACTCTCGGATCTTTGTTAATAATTCCAAAACACGCTACGCTCGCCCAGGAAGAGGGTTTTAAATCAACCCTGCCCATAGGTCTAGATAAATTAGACATTACCAGAAATATGGATACCACTTCCCTGGCTACTACTTTTCCTTTCACTACGGCCGCATTAACCGCCAATGAGGGAATTCTCTACGGCATTAATGAACATGACGGCAGCCTGGTAATTTTTGACCGTTTTTCGCTGGAAAATGCCAATTCTGTCATCTTCGGCAAGTCCGGATCCGGTAAATCTTTCCTAGTTAAACTTGAAGTGATGCGCTCGCTAATGTTTGAAACTGAAGTAATTGTGATTGATCCGGAAGGAGAATACAGTGAAATATCCAAGGCAATGGGCGGAGATCTGATCGAGTTTTCTTTCGCTTCTCCGATCCGTATCAACCCTTTTGATCTTTCCGGAGTTAACGAGGGGGGAGAAAACGAGCTTGGATTAAAGATTCTTTCTTTACACGGATTAATGCGGGTGATTATGGGAGAGTTGACTCCCATGGAAGATGCAATTTTGGACCGGGCTCTGGTACTTACCTACAAGCAAAAAGGGATAACGCCCGATCCGGCAACACAAAAAAACGAGCCGCCTCTTATTGAAGATCTTTATAAAACTCTGCTGGGAATGGAAGAAGAAGTAGCCAAAAGTCTGGCTGAACGCCTGGAAAAATTTGTCAAGGGTAGCCTGGCAACTATTTTCAACCAAAGATCAAATTTAAACCTTAAGAATCCTTTTACTATATTTAATATAAAAAATCTTGAAGCAGAACTCAGACCAATTGTCATGTATATCATTCTTGATTTTGTTTGGACGAAAATTAAAAAGACGACTAAAAGACGGCTTTTGATAGTAGATGAAGCCTGGTATCTGATGAAACATCCAGATTCCGCCACTTTCCTTTACGGCATAGCCAAACGGGCCAGAAAATATTACCTGGGACTAACCACTATTACCCAGGATGTTGAGGATTTTCTTTCTACCGATCATGGTAAAGCCATTATCACCAACTCCAGTTTGCAGATTTTAGTAAAACAATCACCGGCGGCAATTGATAAACTGGCAGAGGTATTTTACCTGTCCTCCGGGGAAAAACATTTTCTTTTAGCTGCCAATGTGGGAGAAGGTTTATTTTTTGCCGGAGCCTCTCATGTAGCTATCCAGATAATTGCCTCTGAAGAGGAATATTCGCTGTCTACCACCAAACCACAGGAAGTATTACGGGAAAAGTCTTTCCTGGAAAACCAACCCCTTCCCTAACAGAACTCCACAATTCTTTTTTATGGAGTATAATGGATATATAAAATACTATGACTTCCAACCACAACGCATCCAGTTCTGAAGACGTCGAAAATCAAGACCAATCACAGCTTGCGCAGGACGACGTAACAGCATTCCAGAAAAATCAGGATAGGGCAAATAGCATGTTTGGGCAAGTTCTCTTGGCTTTAGCTGTAGGCGGAACAAGCTATGCGGTTGAATCGGTTAAAGCTTATAAAACCCTCAAGGGGCCTCTAGATCCAAAAAAACTTATGGAAGATCCTAAATATAGACGTCAGATAGAAAGAGCGGTTCAGCTTGCCAAAAGACATGATAAATGGCTAAAAATTAAGTCTGACAAAGAAATAATACATAAGACAGAGACTGCGTTGAGCCAAGTCAAAGCTACCCATGCTAAACTCCGAGACTTTAAAACTCCTTATGCTAAAGAGTTTTATCATAAACCATTACAAGAAAGCTATCGCTTAAGTGATAAAGAGATGGAGCGGGTTGTTAAAGCTGCTGGAAAGAAAATTAAAGACAACCCCTGTCTTTCCATGCAACATGCTTTGCAGGAAGAAGCTCAACGAATTACTTGGTCAAAAAAAAGGGAAGAGGTGATAAAAGAGGCAAAAGCTTCAGGTGAAACACTTAAAAGAGATCAAATAGAAGAAAGAATAAGATCGAAGTTCAGAGCGGAGGAAGAAACAAAGTTTGATATAGCCACAGGTCTTCAAACTCAACACGAAGATGACAGAACCGATCAATTAATACAGGACGGAACAAAACAAGTAGCAGAAACGCTTAAAACAGAAGCAAAACCCGCAACACAACCATTATCAGCCGCAACACCTGCTCCTACAGCACCGCCTCCTGCTGCTGCGCCAGTAATTAAGGGCCCATCTCCCGTTCCTGCAAAAACACCCGCGGTTGCGCTACACCCGCCTGTTCCGTCCACTCTAACTCCGGGATTATCCAAGCTTACATCCTCGATTAATCAAGGATTTTCTCCCATTACTTCCCGGATTAGATCTTTGTCCAACGGGCTTAAAAATGGTCTAGGTGGTCTGGGAAACATGCTGAAAGGATTAGTCGGTTCGTTAATAAAAGGCTTATCAAGACTTAATCCTGCAGGTCTTGCTGCTTCATTAGCTCTTCGATATGCTCCTATAATTATTGTTATTATTATCTCGCTTGCGGTTGGTCTGCCTCTTTTACTTGCCTACTCCTCTTCACAAATGAATCCGTTTTCTTATCTAACCAGTAAAAATCCTCTGGTTCTGAAAGCTTCAGTATTGGAAAGTAAAACTTACAGCTGGTCCGAGTTTGAGAAAAAATTCTTATCTTTATCCAATAACAAAAAAACCATCTCCTGGCAGCAGTTTGAGAAAGAAAACATCATCCCGGCAGAAAAGTACCTATCTCAAAATCAAGAGTAAGTGAAGCTCCACGGGTTTACACCCGTGGCATCTACTAATTCAGGATTTCGTGGAGCGAAACCCTGCACCGAATACCATTTGTTCCCACTCTTACGAATGGGGTATTCTGGTACATGGGTAAAAGTTAAAATCAGAAATTGATTATTCCTGGATGCGGATAGGCATTATCAAATGCAGATATGGTAGGGCAGATAAAGGTTTAAATACACCGGGGTTAAGAGGGCCGGATGTTTCCAATACCAATTGCTCCTCGGGGAAATTAGCCAGCAAATCCAATAAAAAGCGGTAATTAAAAGCAATATCATCTTCCTCACCTTCTACTTTGGCCTCAACAAATTCTTCATCTTCACCAATTTGGGGTGTCATTGCCTTTAATCGCAGTCCCTCTTTCTCGATTTTTATTTTTATAATATTTGCCGCGCTTCGGGCAAAAAGTGATGTGGTTTTCACTGCGTTGGCAAATTGTTGTGTATCGATAGTCACTTTTGTCTTACAGGTAGCGGGAATAATTTTTTCAATATTGGGAAACTCACCCTCAATTACCCTGGTATAGATTGTTGCTTGTGAAAGACCAAAAACAGCCTGATTTTTGTTATCAATAATGGAAAAGATTATTTCTTCTGTCTTTAGCTCTGTGGCTATTCGTATCATTTCTGCCAGTGATTGGGCTGGTAAAATAATATTAAGATCCAGTTTTTTATCCGGCAATTCTATTTGTTCCTTAGATAAACGATATCCATCTGTTGCTGTTAAAGTCATTTTTCCTTGAGAAATAGTAATTTTTGTTCCTGTCAATACCGGTCTTCCTTCATCTATGGAGGCGGCAAATGTTGTCCGGTAAATTGAATTTTTTATTTTTTCAAATAGGAATATATTTTTAGTTTGCGGTGTCTCGGGAAATGTTGGAAAGTCTGTACCGGGTATGGTAGAAAATGAAGCTTTGGTTTTGGTGGTTTTAACCATTAAATTGGTATTCTCTAAAATAAATTCGATTTTATCAGTAGCCAGGGAATTTATAAACTCGGTCAAAAGTTTTCCTGGAACGGTTATTTCTCCTTGTTTTTCTATTTTAGCCGGAATCAGGAAGACAATTCCTAACTCCAAATTGGTTGTTGCTAGTTTTAACTGGCCATTTTCTGTTTTTATAAGTATATTGGAAAGAATGGGTAATTGTACTCTTGAGGAAATATTCCTCCCCAGGATTGTTAGAGTTTTATTTAAATTTTCTTTTAAAACAAAGAAATGCATAATAAACCTATCTTAGTATAAGAAGTAGTAGAGATTGTTGATAAGTGTAAAGAATTTATTGTTAACAGTCAAGATCGAAAAAAACAATAAAATTTTAATGTGAATAACGACGTGCGAAAATATTGGACAAAATGTGGATAAAAAATTTTAAATTGTTGATAAGTTGATAAATCCTTATTTTATACAGAAAGATTGTTTTTTATCCCCACAATATCTCCCCTGATTTTTTCATCCTCGGTAACCAAATCCCCGATTTTTCTGACACCATGAAGAATTGTGGTATGATCCCTGCCGCCTAATAAGTTTCCAATATCCATTAACGGCATACCAAGCTCTGATTTTAAGAGATAATAAAGGACCTGACGCGGTCTGGCTAAAGACCGATCCCGTCTGTTACCTTTAATTTGAGACAATTTTAAATTGTAATATGAAGCTACTGCATTTAATACGTGTTCCGGCTTAATGAGATTTTTTTTAGGAATCTCTCTAATGATTTTGCCTAAAATTTTTTTTACCAGTTCTTCATTGATAGCAACCCCGTTTGTTTGCGCTTCGGTAAGAATCCTTATAAATACACCAGCAAGACTTCTTGGGTTGTCAATATTGGCGGCAATAAGCTTAGCCAGATCTATGGGAAGATCGACACTTTTTTGCTTGGCTTTAATCAAGAGAATGGCACATCTTAATTCAAAATCCGGCGGGCCAATATCGATGGTAAGCCCGCCTTCAAAACGGGAACGGAGTCGTTCTTCCAATTTATTAATCTCAACAGGAGGTTTATCGGAAGTTAAAACAATTTGTCCTCCGGTTTGCTGGATGGCATTGAAAGTATGAAAAAATTCTTCCTGTACTGCATTTTTGCCGGCAATAAATTGAATATCATCAATAAGCAGGAGGTCCAAACGGCGATATTTTTTTTTGAAAGCAAGGGTAGTTTTATTGCTGATAGCCTCAATAATTTCATTGGTAAATTCTTCCCCGGTACAGTAGATAAGCTTGGTTGATGGCCTGCTTGTTAATAAAAGATGAGCAATAGCTTGCATCAGGTGTGTTTTTCCTACACCGACACCACCGTAAAGAAAAAGAGGATTGTATGATGTGCCAGGTTTTTTTGCGATAGCCGTAGCCGCAGCATAAGCCATTTGGTTGGAAGAAGACACAGCAAAATTTTCAAAAGTATATTCTGGATTGAGCCTGATGGAAGAAAGAGGTTTTTTGTCTGGGAGTTTTATGGCAAATAACGGTCCTTCCAAAGACTTTTTTGCCTGGGAGGATATTGGTGCAAAAACTAATTTTGAGTCAATTTTTGTATAGCTGTCGATTGTATTTTTAATAATCTGATAATAACGTTTTTCAATCAGGCTGATAAGCATAGGTTGATTTATGCCAATAGTGGCAGTTTGACCAGTTAAAGATATGAGTTTTGTTTGGGAAAGAAAAGTTTGAAATACCGCCTTGCTTACTTGAAGTTCCAAGTCAGCAAGAACAATTTGCCAAAGTGTTTGTATATCCATAAGTTATTTGAGTATTAGTGAAAATATCCACATATTATGAATGTTATCCACAATTGTCAATAGAGGAAAAGTGGTACTTTCTATAAACTATTATTAAATATCTTCCTTATAATGATGAAATGTGCTATTATAGCAAATACTGAAAAATGACAAAACGAACATATCAACCCAAAAAAAGAAGCAGGAGCAGGAAGCATGGTTTCAGACAGAGAATGAAAACTCAAGGCGGAAGAAAAGTGCTTGTAAAACGGAGACTGAAACGCAGGCAGCGCTTGAGTGTTTAATTTAATGTTGCCAAGAAAATTCAGATTAAATATCTTGGAATTTTACCGGAATTCTCAAAAAAGCAATAAGTTAAAAGCCTCTTTTGGTACTGTATTTTTCAGATTGGTAAACAAACAGCCGTCCCGTTTCGCTGTTGTAGTGCCTTCAGCTTTGGATAAGCGTACAACCTGCCGTCATCGGACAAAAAGGATTATAATTGAAGCTGTCCGAAGCTGTATACCGGATTTTATTAAAAATGTTGAGGTTTTAATTAAAGCAAGAAAGATATTAGCAAAACAGGACCGTCCAGAAGTAGAAAGAGAAGTCCAGACGGTATTCCATAAAGCGGAATTTATATAAATATTATTGGGAGGAGCAGACTGCTATAATTTTTGGTGAAAAGTATAGTGTTGGGCATAATCCGTTTTTACCAATCTGTTTTTTCTCATAACATACTTTCTATCGTTTTTTTGAGAGGAAACTGCAACTTTCAACCAACTTGTTCGGAGTATGCTTATCAAGCAGTAGAAAAATATGGTACAATCAAAGGATTGTTATTAAGTTTGCAAAGAATATTTCGCTGCCACCCATTTTCTTCTGGCGGGTATGATCCGGTAAAATAACATGTTTGATCCAAACAATTATTTTAATGCGGTATTTATTATACCAATCCTAAATATCCTGATTGCTTTGTATAAACTGTTGCTGATTGTTAAAGTGCCTGGAGCTTTAGGCTTTGCCTTGATACTTTTAACCGTGATCGTAAGATTGCTTCTTTATCCGATGACAATGTCTCAGTTAAGAAATGTCCAGAAATTAAGCAAGCTTAAACCTGGACTTGACAAAATAACGGCAAAATATAAGCATGACAAAACCAAATTACACCAAGAGCAGTTAAACCTCTATAAACAAGCCGGAGTTAATCCTGCTGCCGGATGTCTCCCTTTACTTCTGCAAATGCCAATACTTATTGCCCTATATAATCTTTTTTTCCAAATTCTGACCGGCAGCAATTTAAGTCAAATAATTGAAGAAATTAATAAAGTGGTATATTTTTCCTTCCTGAAAATTTCCTCTCTAGAGCTTTCCTTTTTTGGTTTTAATCTGGCGTATAAACCGTCAGAGTGGCAAAAATACGGGATTTGGCTACTTTTGATACCAGTGGCAACTGCTGTTTTGCAGTATTGGCAGACGAAGATGATGATGCCAGTGGCAGCTAGCGTAAAAACCCCACAATCAGATATCAGTCAGAAACAACAGGAAGCCTCATCATTTAAAAAAGAGAAAAAAGAAGAAGAGGATATGAGTACAGTCATGCAAA
>Ga0194126_10010497_pt1 | contig 12120 bp, 13 predicted proteins | sample TA2KigC150mmetaG_FD_148641 | JGI IMG/M metagenome (GOLD analysis project Ga0194126, IMG submission 148641) | Freshwater microbial communities from Lake Tanganyika, Tanzania - TA2015035 Kigoma Deep Cast 150m | ecosystem: Environmental > Aquatic > Freshwater > Lake | place: Tanzania: Lake...
AACCGAATACAAGTCCTGCTCGGCAGACCTTCTCAAATACGAGCACAGAAGCGAGATATTGCCTATCGCGGGCCGATACGATGCGGCGAGTGCGGCTGTATGATTACCGCCGAGATAAAAACCAAGTATCAGAAAAATGGTAATGTGCATCGCTATACCTACTACCATTGCACCAAGCGCAGAGACCCGAATTGCTCCCAGCAAGCCATAGAAGAAAGCGAGCTTGAAAGACAGATTGCCACCGAGCTTGCAAAACTCCAAATCCCGGCCGATTTCAAAGATTGGGCTGTTGCGAGATTACGGCAGACAAACGAAAAAGAAGTTTCGGACCGGGAACAAATCTACGGCAACCAAAGACGCGAATATGAGGCGTGTGTGCGGAGAATAGACAATCTCATTGATATGCGGGCAAACGGCGAAATTACCGAGGGCGAGTTCAAGACCAAGAAAACAGCACTGCTATCCGAGAAAGAGCGTTTTCAAGAGCTTTTGAAAGATACGGACAAGCGTGTTGAGAATTGGCTTGAGATTGCCGAGCGCGGCTTCAATTTTGCCGAGAAAGCCGCGACAATTTTTGCAGAAGCAAAAGAGAATAGCAACCTTGAAGCGAAAAGAGAGATATTTGCCGCATTAGGTTCGGACCTCATCCTCAAAGACAAAAAACTCAATGTTTCTTTGGATAATTTGCTATTCCCGATACAAACTGCGGCAAGAGAAGTTCAAAAGATTGCCGCAAGGTTAGAACCTGCGAAAAAGCCAATGGATAAAAGGAAAATCGGGCAAATCTATGCCCGAAATCCAGTAATGCTCCGGTGGTAGGACTCGAACCTACAACCATCTCCTTAACAGGGAGCCGCTCTACCATTGAGCTACACCGGAATCTTTGTTCTCAGGAACTCTCTACCCCGATAACTTTTAAGCTGTTTTTCGCGTTTAAGCGCTTCTTGGCGCGTTACTAGTGTTTCTGTGTAAATAAGCGTCCATTCGCCGTCAAGTTTTGAGGTATAGCTATTCCTGAAAAACTTTTGTTTATGCGCCCGGAGCCTTCCATCTAAATCCTTTGTTTGGCCGACATAGATCCTTCCATGCTTTATATTATAGAGCGCATAAACCGTGAACATGGTACTTATGGTACTTTTTGGACCCGCTCTACCTCCGCCAGCTGGCGGAGGCGGAGAGCTACACCGGAATGGTTATCTCGCATTTATAAAACCATCAGATACAATCTTTTGCAAATAATCTTTGCGTTTCATTCTTTTTAACCTTCTTTCAATTGCGCGTGCCTCGTGCAAAGAAGCAAACTTCTGGCTAAATACGAGCCTGATTTCCCCGAATCTCTTTGTGGACGGCGTGTGCTGTTTGAAGTGATGTCGTCATCTTTGCTTTAAGTTTACAGTGCTTCCGATATAGTACCGTCCGTCACGTAAACTCTCAAGAATATAGACATATGCCATATGTATTGAGCCCCGACGCTCCGACCAAAGTTCGGAAGTCGGGGCCCCGACTGAAGCGTTGGGGCTACACCGGAATAACTGAAATTATCGTACCCAAAAAACACTGTTTTGTAAACTCCTCGCCTCGCGGCGTATAATGAAAAGTAATGAAAAAAGAAGCAGTGATAAAGAAATTGGCGCACGATATTGAGCTTCTGCGCGAGGAGCAATACGGTTATATCAGAGCCGGACTTCCCCGTTTTCCCGCTTTTTTCGGACGCGATTCGTGCATCGCAAGCTGGCAGCTGCTCGACTATAACGCGGGTATCGCAAAAACAACACTCGATATTTTAATGCGCCTTCAGGGCACGAAACAGGACGCGGCGAGCGAAGAAGAACCGGGCAAAATGCCTCACGAGTGGCACCCCAATCCCAGTGCATACAAATTCGTGCCGTGGCCGCTCCCCTATTACGGTTCCGTGGACGTGACCCCGCTTTTCATTTATCTTGCGTATCTCTATTACGAAAAAACCACAGACACGCATTGGCTCGAGTCGGCATGGCCGCATATGCTCCGCGCGCTTGCATGGTGCGAAACGTACGGCGATTTCGACAGCGACATGCTCCTCGAATACGAGCGGAAACGCTTCGGCGGCTTGACGCACCAAGGATGGAAAGACAGTCTCCTTGACCATCTTCACATCAAATCTCCGGTAGAGCTCGTGGAAGTGCAGGGATATTACTACGCAGGGCTCACTGCTGCCTCTGACTGTGCGCTCATGCTCAAAGACGAGACGCGATCAAATGCGCTCCGGAAACGCGCCGAAAAACTTAAAGCGTATTTTCTCGAGCAGTTTTGGCTTCCCCGCGATCATTATTTTGCCTTTGCGCTGCAAGAATCACGAGAGCCGATTCGCACCGTAACCTCCAATCCGGGTCACCTTCTCTTTACAGGCATCCTGGGCAGCGAACACAAGATACGCGACATGCTTGTTTCGCGTCTTTTTTCGCCCGATATGTGGACCCCTTTTGGTATACGAACGCACGCGGAATCTGATAAGGACTTCAATCCCATGAGTTATCATTTGGGCTCTGTCTGGCCGCATGACAACTGGATTATTGCGCAGGGGCTCAAACGCTGCGGGTATCTTGCCGAATATGAGCGAATCAAGCAGGCGCTTCTTGCCGTGTATGAACAATTTGGCGAAATACCAGAGCTCTATGCGGCGCGCGGCAGTACATTAGAACGCATCCCTGTTGCCTGCGTTCCCCAGGCATGGGCAAGCGGCGCGCTGCTTAACGTTCTTCTCGAATAACTATTGGCGGAACAGACGCGCTATCCACACAATTATGGAGCGGTTTTTCTTGTTACTATAGTTGAAAGGCGACGGCGGCGTCGTCGTAGCTACCGAGGTACTCATAAAGTAAGCCTTGTTGTTTCCTGCCTCATCCTTACAGGTAAATCCAGTACGATCCGACAAATCAGTAGAAGTTGCCTGCGCAAGATAGAGATTCCAGCTCGTGCGGAGCGCATCAATGTCTGTAGTTCTTTTGGAGTCTCTCGCGCGCGCAAGTTGTTCTGCGGGGTTTAACGCAATAACCACCGCAGTCACTAAAACAGCCAAAATAGCGATAGTGACAATAAGTTCGATTAACGTAAAACCCCGATGACCGCGTTGCATAGCTACAATAAACCTATGGATGTAGTATACCACTCGAGGGTCAAGCCCTGTGTGGAAAACTCTTTAATCTGCGATTTTCTCAACCAGCTTATGCTGCCTGATTTTTTCAAGCGCTTTTGCCTCAATCTGGCGGATACGCTCCCTGGTAACCCCAAACTCCTTACCTACCTCTTCGAGTGTGTGCGTAATACCGTCATCCAAGCCAAACCGCATCCGGAGGATTTTCTGTTCCCGGGGGTGGAGATCGCGGATGATATCGCGCAATTTGTCCCGCAAAAGCCTCTGTGCAGTTACTTCATTGGGCGCAAGCGTCTTTTCGTCCTGAATAAACTCGCCCAATACGCTTTCTTCGTCTCCGTCTGCGCCGATGGGCTGCTCAAGCGATACGGTTTCCTGGGCAATCTTTATAATATGCCGAATTTTTTCTACTTCTTCGTTCATCTCTGCGGCAATTTCCTCGGGCATAGGATCCCGTCCAAGTTCCTGCGCAAGCCGACGCCGCATCTGCATGTATTTTGAAATAGTTTCAACCATATGCACCGGAATGCGAATGGTGCGCGCCTGATCTGCAAGCGCGCGGGTAATGGCTTGGCGGATCCACCAGGTCGCATAGGTCGAAAATTTAAACCCTTTATGGTAGTCGAATTTTTCAACGGCTTTGGCAAGCCCGATATTCCCCTCTTGGATCAAATCGAGCAGCGTCATGTTGGGGCTCCTCCCGATGTATTTTTTTGCAATCGACACCACAAGGCGCAAATTCGCCTGAATGAGCTTCTGGCGCGCATCTTCGTCGCCTTTTTCAATGCGCTTGGCAAGATCCTTCTCTTCCTGCGCAATAAGGAGCGGTACTTTTCCGATTTCGCGAAGGTACATCTGCACCGAATCGGAAAATTCTCCCAGATCATCCGTACGCGTCGCTTTCCGCAGCTCTTCTTCGGTAATTTCCTCGCCCGGAACCTCGAGAAATTCTTTTATTCCGGAAATCCGAACCGACGCTTCGGCTAAACGCTCGTACAGTTTCTCCAAAACCGAAATATCGTTTTCGATATCGGGAAATACTTTGAGTATTTCCGCTTCAGTGACAAAACCGCGCCGCCTGCCTTTCGAAACAAGTCCGGAGATTTTTTCCTCCACTTCGGCTGCGGTGCGCCTGCGGGGTTTTGTCGGCGGCGCTTTGGCTGCTGCTTTTGTATTTTTACGCGCAGCTCGTGACGCCACTTTCACCCCAGTCTTTCTCTTTTTGAGAGATCGCGGCTTGACTGCTTTCTTTGTTTTTTTAGACTTTTGTTTCATGTAGATGATCAATTCACAGGTACTTCCTCGGGTTCTTTCGCAAGTTCTGCGGCTAATCTATGAAATTCCTGGGTTAACGCCTTGACGCGCTCTTCGTTTTTTGCAAATTCCGCCTCTTGAATCGCTACGCTTACCTCCCGCAGCGCGATCCGAAGTCGCTCCCGCTTAAGCTCCCAAAGCGTCAACACAAGCTCTTCTGCAGGGTCGCGATCGCCCAACATTGTTTTTTCATAATCGGCACGAAGCTGGAGATAATTGAAAAAGTCAGCGCCGATGGCATCAGCGAGTGACGGAATTGCAAGCTCCCGGGCTGCAAGTTTTTGGATTATGCCCTGGATTCGGGGCGGAAAACTTCCCGCATACTCTCCAAGAAGCGCCGCGCGCTCCGGTTCATCCAGCACCAAGCACAGCGCGCGCTCCACAAGCATGTCGAGTCGGGTTTTTTCGGGAAGCACCCCGGAGGGTTGCAGGGACGATCCGGCCGTCTCTCCGCTAATCGTATCCATATCGATCGGTTGCATCCGGTTTAGTTCGTCTTTCAGCGCCTGCTCGTCTATTCTGACGCGGCGCGAAAGCTCCTGCAACCAGTATGCTTGATCAACAAGACTTGCAAAGGTTTTAATGCGCGGCAGAAGGTACCGGATGATGACCTTCTTTTCATCAAGCGATGCCGCACCCCTGCCTTCAAATGCTTTCTGGAAGAAATAATCCATTGCCGACTGCGTCCTCGAAAGTATCTCCGTAAGTTTTCCGGGGAAGAATTTTGCGTAGTCCGCGACATCCTTTCCTGCGGGGAGCGTCGCGATTTTTACCGAAAAACCGATGCGCTGCGCTTTTGCGATGCTCCGATCGGTCGCCTCCTGCCCGGCTGCATCCATATCGAATGCGAGCACCAATTCTTCGCAGAGGCGTTGCAGTGCCTGAAGCTGCATTTCGGTGAGCGCCGTGCCCGAAGCCGCAACTGCATTTTTTATGCCGTCCTGCCACGCCATAAGAAAATCCATCTGGCCTTCGACGAGCACTGCATAGCCCGCCTTTCTGATTTCCTGACGCGTATGGCTGATGCCGTACAGCGTCTCGCCCTTATGAAAGAGCAGTGTTTCGGGGGTATTGATATATTTCCCGCCTGCGTCTTCGGCCTCCGGCAGATTGCCGAATATGCGGCCAGAAAATCCGATCACGCGGCTGTTGGTGTCAGTAATCGGAAACATAATGCGCGACCGAAAACGGTCATAATATCCGCTTGGCGCCCCTTCCGTGGAATTTTGCTGTCGCACCACAAGCCCTGCGCCCTCCATTTCATCCGGGGTAAACCCGGACGCCGCAAGGTGGTCATAGAGATTTCGCCATCCGGCTGGCGCAAACCCGAGCTTGAACTCCTGAATTGTTTCATCCGACAATCCGCGTTCCTTTACATACGCATACGGCTCGCTGTCCTTGGCAAGATTTTTTTGATAAAACTCTGCAGCGCGCGAAAGCGCATCGAGCAGCCGGTTTTTCCGCGAGCGGAGCTGCGGATCTTCCTTTCTCATCTCTACGCCTGCTTTTTCTGCGAGGAGTTTGAGTGCTTCGGGAAACTCGAGGTGCTCGATTTCCATCGCAAACTTGAAAAGATCTCCTCCCTGGTGGCACCCGAAGCAATACCAGAATTGTTTTACCGGAGAAACGTAAAAAGAAGGAGTCTTTTCCTTGTGAAACGGACAAAGCCCCTTCCAGTTCGCTCCGGATTTCGTGAGCTGCACGTGCTGCCTGATATACTCGACGAGATCCAGTTTTTGCTTGATTTGATCAACCGGACCCATGGCAGAGATACTACGCTTCGCGCTTAATTAATCTCCAGTGGTAAAGATACAACGGTACGCCTACAATCAGCATCGCGACTGCATTTGAAGCAGTGCGCTGGCGCTGGCGCGTATTCTCCTTTTCCTGCGCAAGGCGCTGCTCTTCTTTCCACTTTGCTTTTTCCTCATCGGTAAGCTGACGTTCCTCGCCTGGCTTTTCTCCAGGCACACGGATCGGTCCGGACTCGGGCCAGATGACTGCTTCATCTGCGCCGCGGAACACATACATGCGAAGACCAAGGTCCACCAAGCGCACCAAGGCAATGACCATCAGCACTAAACCCAGAAGCGCAAAAAGATAGAGATAGATTTTACGGATGAAGACTGACTTTGAGGCTTGTTCCATAGTTCCTTTGCACGTAAGGTTAATGGTTATCGGAATCGAAATTTTCTCTCGGCAATTGCGTAAACTTCGAACTGGCGGGCTATTCGGGTTAAGTACTAAGTGGCATGAGATATTGTAAGGGTTTGTTGGTGATTTTTCTAGAATGAAATCGTGGCACTCGTGCCAGGAAATTGATCTTAAGACAGCGGTAAAGCTGCTGCCAAGATTTGACAAGGATTGCCTTCTATCCAACTCGGATAGGGATTAATTATCTCTAGGGTATAAAAACCAAGCTTTTTATAAAACATCCTTGTTTGTGTATACCCCTCATCTTTTACCGTCTTCGCGAGTGTTTTGACGTAGCATATTTTGAATCCATCTTTTGTAAATTTTTTAAGAGACTCTCGCACTAGCTTTGAACCAATACCAAGTCCTTGAAACTTTTTTCCCACAGCTAGCCAAGATATTTCTAACGAACCAATATCGGCTTTCCTTAAGGAAATAAAACCTACTAGCCGTTTTCCCATAAACGCCCCAAATAATACATGTGTTTCCAAATCTTTCGTAAGGGAATCGATGCCTATTTTAGTGAAAAAAGCCGGTAAACTTTTTACAAGCGAGATAGCCATTGCTTTTTGCTGAGTCTGTTTTATTGATATATCAGAAGGTTTTTTCATGCGATTTAAGGACATGGATCGCTTTGATACTAAATATTCCTGGCGGAGGGGGCGAGATTCGAACTCGCGATCCCGTTTCCGGGATAGTTGCTCTCCAAGCAACCGCACTAGACCGCTATGCGACCCCTCCGTAATGCACGGGATTACGATTTGTTTATCAAAATTTCTTCGTGATTGCTTGAAATTTTGAACAAATCGGGAACAAGCAACCGCACGAGACCGCTATGCGGCCCCTCTGGTGTGGGCACAATTGGCGCGGGGCAGGTAAAAAGTTCACACTGCCATCTCCCTCAATGCCTTTACCCGTTCTTCAACAGGCGGATGAGTCATAAATAACTTAGCGAGCCACGGAGTATGCGCGGGATCCGAGTCCCCTTTGAATGGATTTTCAAAATACAGATGCGCGGTGGCAGGCTTGGCGCGTACCATCCGCGTACGGTCGCGCCCAATCTTTTCGAGCGCCTGCGCAAGCCCTTCAGGATAGCGCGTGAGGAGCGCGGCCGATGCGTCTGCGAGGAATTCGCGCTTCCGTGAAATCGCAAGCTGAATGAGCATTGCCGCAATCGGCGCGAGTATCGCTGCCGCAAGCGCGAGGATCATCATGATTGCTCCGCCTTCGCGCCGCCTGCTGCCGCCATAAGAACCTCCCCAGTAAAGAGAGCGCAAAAACCAGTCAGAGAGAAGCGACACAAACCCAACAAGCACCACCACCACAGTGGAAAGAAGTATGTCGCGGTTGCCGATATGCGCAAATTCGTGCGCGATCACCCCCTCGAGTTCGGATTTATCAAGTCGCTCAAGCAATCCCCGCGTGACTGCTACCACCGCATGCGCGGGATCGCGGCCCGTGGCAAACGCATTGGGAGCATTCTCCTCGATGATGTAGATTTTCGGCAGCGGAAGGCCTGCGGTTATCGAAAGATTTTCCACCATCCGATAGAGTTCCGGATAATCTGCTTTTTTGGCAATTTCACGAGCGCCGGCTATGCGGAGCACGATTTTATCGGAAAACCAGTATGAAGTAATTGCCATGAGCGTACTGAAAAGCACCGCGACCAATAAAATTGCCGGCGAACCGTAGTACCGACTGAACACCCAGCCCAATCCGATGACGACCAGCAAAAACGCGGTCATTAAAAGCCAGGTCTTGAATATGTTTCGAGAAACCTGGGTATACAAAGTCATATCACTAATCAAGCTCTAATTTAATCCCTAATAATCCCGAATTAACGTAAACCTTTCAAAATCCTTTTTATACGCAGACCTTTTCTTGTAAAGTTCGCTAAAATACCTAGCTCTATATCTTTACTTTTGAGGTATCCTAGGACTTGTTTTATGTCGCGGTTATAAAATTTATCGGCTACTTTAACTTCTAGCAAAATTTTGTCTTCTACTAAGAAATCTATGAAATATTTGCCAATCCTTTCGCCTTTGAAATTTAAAGGGACCAAGACTTGTTCTTTAAATTTTATATTACGGTTATTTAATTCCCTTGCTATGGCACGTTGATAATACTTTTCCTGATAGCCGCTGCCCAAATTATTATAAACATCAAATAGAGTCCCTACGATTTTATAACTTAGTTCCTTTTCTACTAAAGAGACTGATTAGTGATTTAGAACTTCACTTTGATCGGTTCGCGCGCTGCAGCTTCTTCGAGCTCGAAGAGTTCGCGCTGTCCGAATCCGAAACTTCGCGCAATCAGATTGATCGGAAAACTCTCAACCGCAGTATTATAGTCGCGGACGTTCCCATTATAGAACCTCCGTGCCGCCTGAATCTTATCTTCGGTATCAGTCAGTTCCCGCTGAAGCTCCAAAAAATTCTGGTTTGCCTTAAGATCTGGATAGTTTTCCGCGACCGCAAACAAAGTCTTTAAGGTTTGGGAAAACATATTTTCTTTCTCGATCTTGTCTTTTTCGCTCGTTGCGCCCATGGCTGCGGCACGCGCCTGCGTCACATTTTCAAACACCTGACGTTCGTGCGCCATATACCCCTTGACGGTTTCCACGAGGTTTGGCACAAGGTCGTACCGGCGTTTTAACTGCACGTCAATATCGGCCCATGCTTCATTGACGCGGTTTTTGCGCCGGATCAGGCCGTTATAGGTGAACATCAGCCACAGAGCGACGGCTGCAAGAATAATAAGTGTATAGTTCATGGTGTTTCCATTATAGCAAACACATACGGATTTCTCAAATCATACCCGCTATGTCAACTTTCGCGCAAGGAGTGTCATCATTCAGTATCAGTAGTCTTCCTCCGGCATACCGTGGCTTTGTTCCTTTTCTTTCTTGTCCGGTTTTTCGGCAACAATAGCTTCGGAGGTAAGAATAAGCGACGCAACAGAAGAAGCGTTCGAGAGCGCGGTTTTTACGACTTTTACCGGATCGCTAATACCGGCTTTGACCATGTCAGTAAATTCACCGGTAAGAGCGTTAAAGCCGTAGCCGCTTTCTCCTTTTTTGGATATCGCATGAAACACATCTTCAGGCGCTTTTCCGGCATTTTCGGCAATAGTTCTTAAAGGATATTCAAGTGCTCGTCGCACAATATCCACGCCTCTCGCCTCATCGCCGTAACCATTCACATCAGCGTGAAGTTCGCGCGCAGCTTCAAGCAGCGCGATTCCTCCGCCGGGAACAATCCCCTCTTCAAGCGCTGCGCGGGTTGCGTGAATTGCATCTTCGATTCGATATTTTTTCTCTTTCATCTCGGTTTCGGTCGCCGCACCAACTTTAAGCACTGCAACACCGCCGGAAAGTTTCGCGAGTCGCTCTTCTAATTTTTCGCGGTCAAATTCAGAGTCGGTTTTTTCGATCTGCGCGCGGATTTGCTTGACGCGGTTTTCGATCGCATCTTTTTCTCCTTTCCCGCCTACAATGGTGGTATCGTCTTTGGTTGAAACCACCCGGCGCGCCTCGCCAAGCATTTCGATTGTCGCGTTTTCGAGTTTAAGCCCAAGCTCTTCGGATATCATTTTTCCTCCGGTCACAATCGCGATATCTTCAAGTATTTCCTTTCTCCTGTCGCCAAACCCGGGGGCTTTGACCGCCAACGCGGTGAAAGTTCCGCGAAGCTTGTTGACCACGAGCGTCGCAAGCGCTTCGCCTTCGATATCCTCCGCGATGATGACCAAGCTTTTCTTTCCTGCCTGCATTACTTTCTCGAGCATCGGCAGAAGATCCGCGATCGCAGTAATCTTTTGGTCAGTAATGAGGATATAGGGCTCTTCAATCGCCGACTCCATGCGGTCGGGGTTCGTCATCATATAGGGCGAGACATATCCCCGATCAAATTGGAGCCCTTCCACAATCTCGCGTGAAAGCCCCATAGTCTGGGATTCTTCGACCGTGACAACCCCCTCTTTTCCAACTTCTTCAAAGACCTCTGCAATCAACTTTCCTATTTCCGGATCATTGGCTGCAATCGAGGCGACTTCTTCAATTTTTTGCCTGCCGTCAATTTTCTCTGCTTTTTCGGAGAGCGTCCGGATGATTTTTTCGACGGCTTTGTCTATACCCTTTTTGAGGATAACCGGATTTGCGCCAGAAGCGATCTGACTGAAACCCTCGCTCACAATTGCTTGGGCTAATACCACTGCCGTAGTCGTACCGTCGCCGGCAATATCGCCGGTTTTCTCCGCCACTTCTTTCATGAGCTCTGCGGCGAGGTTCTCGAGTTTGTTTTCAAGCTCGATTTCTTTCGCAACGGTCACGCCATCTTTGGTAATCGTCGGCGCGCCAAAACCCTTATCAAAAATGACGTTTCTTCCTTTTGGCCCGAGCGTCACTTTAACGACATTTGCGACTTTGTCTACTCCCCGCTTTAATGCTTCGCGCGCTTTTTCTTTGTAGAGAATTTGTTTTGCCATAACTCAAAAGTAATTTGGTAATTACGTAATTATGGCGAGGATATCGTCCTCGCGTGCGACAAGATATTCGACTTTCTTGCCGGACTCATCCTCCATTTCAAACTCGTCCGGCCCGTACTTTTTAAATAACACCACATTCCCGACTTTCACTGAAAGTGGCATGACTTCTCCTTTGTCATTTCTTTTCCCGGGACCCACTGCCAACACCCTTCCCTTTACCGGCTTTTCTTTTTCCGCAGTGTCAGGAAGAACGATACCGCTTTTGGTCGTTTTCTCCTCGTTTAAGGGCTGTATAAATATGTAATCTGATAACGGTTTAAGATTCATGGGCTATTTTTTTATTATTTTATTAATGATGGACCTATTAGCACTCTTGGTGCTTGATTGCTAATTCCCTATTTTAGTTTTAGGAGCAATTTTGTCAAGGGCCTCATGAATAAAAAGCGCCCCTGGCTGGTTTGGAAACCGAATTCACAGGGGCCTCAGAGAAAGGACAAGACGATAGACCCGATCACCCAAAGAACGAAGAACGCAGAGGTAGTAATCAGGCCGTACCGGTTGATGAGTGGCTCGGGATAACGCTTTTCGGCCATAAGCACGAGCATGGAGAGAAAAAGCACCAGCCAGAGAAGTTTCCAGACGAGCAGGTTTTCAGGAAGTTCATGTCCTCGCCTCCTAGAGCATCGTGCGCACAGCTGCACCAATCGCCGGAATCTCTCTAAGGAGGAGATTAATACTCTCTCCTTTGATCACGAATCCCACCACCTTGTAATCAGTAGGATGATTCAGTAGGGAAACGACCTCGCCGAGCATAGCCTCGGGCGTTGCGCGAAGCTCGGCTTCAAAGACGCATTCTCCTTCTACGATAAAGCAGTATGTGTACATGCGGCTCCCCTCCCAACTGGATGCCAGTACTCCCGGCCGTACCATGCTCTATGGAACTCTGCTCCGCATCGCAAGCAGTGCTTATGGACTGTTATGTGCCCATACCAACT
>Ga0194126_10010498_pt1 | contig 12120 bp, 5 predicted proteins | sample TA2KigC150mmetaG_FD_148641 | JGI IMG/M metagenome (GOLD analysis project Ga0194126, IMG submission 148641) | Freshwater microbial communities from Lake Tanganyika, Tanzania - TA2015035 Kigoma Deep Cast 150m | ecosystem: Environmental > Aquatic > Freshwater > Lake | place: Tanzania: Lake...
CAAAGGCATTCCAGCCCTGCAGCCAGGAAGAGCCAAAGCTAGTAGAGATATCTAAGAACCACTTCGTCTCCTGCCACCTCCACACAACATCAATGTAGGAATGGACCTCCAGAGCCTGCCATTTGTCATTGCGAGAAGTCCCGATGCAATCGGGACGACGTGGCAATCCCCCAGCAAATGTAAAAACCAAATATCAAAATGCAAAATGTCAATGCAAAAATCAAAAGTAGGTTCTAACTTGTAGCCTCCTCGCCCTCAAATGGACAAGGCATTTTTGCATTTTTATCTGCCATTTTGACCTTTAACCTTTAACTTTTTATTTATTTCTCGCCCTATCCCACTTTTTTGCCGCACTTATTGCAGAAGTTGGCGCCTTCTTTAATTTGAGAGCCGCATTTGGTGCAAAAGTTTGACTTGCCCGTCGGCTTGGCCTTGGCCGGAGTTTTCTCCGCCGCGGCTGCAGCTGGCTTCTCACGACGCGGACGCCTGGGGTCCCCTTTGAACGCATCAAAGGCAGCCGTCAGGTCGCTGACATCCTCGGCATTGAAAGCCAGGAAATAGAACAGGTCTGGCCCCTTCAGCAACACGATCTTCCCCACGCTCTGAATGGCGGTAAATGCGTAAACGGACGGCTTCTCGATCTTGCCTTTTACGTAATCGTGCAGGTCCTTGGCTTGCCTGATGACAATCTCCACGTTGGGCCCAACTTCGTACTTGAGAAAGGTCTGTGCTTCCACAAAGGAAAAAGTCCTTATCTCGTCGATTTCGTCGAAGCCAAGCGTGACCAGGTTTTTCGACGGGTCTTTCAAACCTTTCATTTTCAGGTCGATGGTCAGCCCCTTATCCGAGAGGCTGTAAGTGGGCAAGTCCGTGCTCAGCTTCTTGGCAGCACCGCTCTTCCTCACCGCGGAGAGCACCGGGTTCCTAACCACAGCGTAGAGCATGTAAATGCCCGCCATAATAAAGAAGCTGCCGGAAAAAGACAGCGGGTTGGAGCTTAGTAGGTCAATGGTAATATACCCGAAGAGAACGGTAAGCCCCAGCAATATCAGCGACAGGATAACGGCCTGGACTATGCCGGCGTATTGAAAGAATACGGCGATGTGCGTCCACAGGTTCTTGTCGGCGTATTCCATCTTGGCCTCTTCGATTCTCAGGCTCTGCCTGGTCCACCACAGCGCGCACTCTATATAAACAATGAGGAACAGTGCCACGAAAATGCAGGCAGACGTGGAAGCCGGAAGATAGTTCTTAAAAGAGCCGGTTCCCCCGAAAAGGTGGGATTGCCCCTGCTCGGGGAGCAAGGTAATGGCCAGGGTGAGCACCAGGAACAGTATCCCCACCCACAGAATGCTGGCTCCAGCAAATACCTGCAGAAACTTCGGCTTTCCCATATTATTCCTCCTGTTTCATGTCCCCTCCCTCTAACTCTCTCACGCCAGGGGAGAGAATATTTTACACGCATTTCCTCTCCCTTGACGGGAGAGGACTAAGGTGAGGGTGGCCCAAATCGTCACCCGAGTCCCTTGTGATTGTCATTCTCGGACACCCTCTCCTTATTGTCATTCTGAAGGAGCGAAGCGACTGAAGAATCTCTCAACCATTCCCCGTCATTGCGAATCCTTCCCTCCAGTCATTGCGAGCCCTACTACCCGTCATTGCGAGCGAAGCGCGGCAATCTCCCACTGCTTGCAACTTGCCTCCCGCCTGTTGCCTCACGTCTGTCATCGCGAGGAGCGCAGCGACGTGGCGATCTCATTAACTGCCACTCAAGCGCCATCGCTACCTGCAACTCGCCTCTCGCCTATTGCCTCCTCACTTTTAACTTTTAGCTTTTAACTTTTAACTTATTTCACCTCGGCACCTGAACCGTAGCCGTCCTGACGCAATTCCCATACCTGGCAGTCAGCACATAGCTAGCACCCCTCTGTGCCTGCGCCGAGCCGCTCATGGCCACGTTACCTATACCGGATATGTTTACCACTGTGCCGGCAGGGCCAACCACAGTCCAGCACACGGTGCAGGGCGGTACATACCATATCGCTTCTCCTTTTTCTGCACCTTTGCCACCACCTTTCGTCGGCGGACAGTCGGCAGTAAAAGAGACGATGTTGGGACACGCCTCTGCCGCCTGCACCACTCTAACTGTTGCCGAGGCAGTGGCAGTTCCACCAGGCCCTTCTGCCCTGATGGTGGCGATGGTCTCCCGATTGACCGTTACGGTAGTGTTGCCCCGCGCCGGCACCGCCGTCTCCGCTCCACCTCCGATGCGTAGCCACTGCTTGGTGGAATTCTGTGCCAGCCACTCAAAGGTGGTGGTACCGCCTTGCTGAACTGTCGGCGGATAAGCGCCGATGCTAACCGTAGGCTTCTTAGCCACCTGCCTGGGGTAGCAATACATCTCCCTGCCCTGCTTATCGTACTCACATGGTGTCTTCTGGCACTGAGCGCCAGCAGCATAACCGAATTCCTTTGCCTGCGCCTGGGTGAGGCACTGGCATTGCTCGGAGCAGGGTTGCAGCGGCGGCTTGAAGCAGTATTTCGGTATCTCGCTCCTGGGGTCGCACTTCTCATCGCCGCAGGAGACGATATATCCCTTGTCTGCCGCCTCTTTTTCAGTCACGCAGTAGCAATCTTCGGCGCACCTGCTGAAGCAATATTTACCGGGCGCGCAGGGCTCCTGGTGGCAGAGGTTGGCATAGCCCAGGTCCCGCGCTTCCTTCTCGGTCAGGCAGTCGCAGTTGCCGAGACAGTGGGTTGCAGCAGCAGGTGTCTCAAGGCCTTCACCCCCAGCAAAAAAGACCTTCGCTTCGACATCATTTCCCGCGCAATCATGTGTGTGCAGCAAGAAGTAGCAACCGCTATTACAATAATCCTTCGGCAGTTTAAAAGATGCGACCCCGTCCAGACCACTAAATGAACCAACGTGTACGTCAGGCGTGTTGGGGAAATCGGGGCAGCGGATGTCAATCGAAACACATGGTTCCCATCCAACAGGGGCGTTGGTACTTTTAAGATGCCATTCCAAGTCCCATATCGCGCCGGGACCACAGGTTGAGAAACCGATAGAAAATTCGGCGATGAAACTTGTTATCTGGAGCTGGTGCGGGCAAAATTCCCAGGTAACCGTGGCGGTATCTGAGCCGCAGGGACCGTTAGCCGTCAGGGTAAAAGTAATCGGCACTAAATTTGGCCCCAAATTATTTCCTGAGTAATCTTTGTTAATTGGGTAGGTTAGGCTGGAGTCCAGGTTTTGGGCTGAGGCGATAATGGTGGATGAACCTCCAGAAGAAGCCGTGAGCGTCAAACTAGTTGCGCCGGAGACTGTCCCTGTCAGGTTTACGTGGAATTCTGTCGAACCGCAATACATGCAGGCGCATGGCGGGTCAATGCTCAGGCTGGCATCAGGTGGCGGGCAAGGTGGTACCGATGTCCCTTCCTCAGGCCAGCAATGAAAGGGAATCCAAAATGGAGGAAGAGCAGGAAATGGTTCATATGCATTGACGCATTTGCAAGGTTTATCAAAGCATTTTTGGGGTTTATTACAGCCCCAGACAATCTTCCATTCACACTTGCATCCCGGTGGTGGTGGGCAGGCTGGAAATTCAAGAACATGCACAGCGACCGTTTCGTTGTCGGTGCACCCGTTAGCGTCGGTCACGGTCAGGGTATAAGGGTAGTCCCCCGGTGTCCAATTTGTGGCGTCAACAACCAAACTTTGCCCGCCGCCCACAACCTTGTTTTCGGTGAGGTTGGTCCATATATAGCTTTCCATGCCATCAGGCTTGCCGGTTAAGGTGAACTTCTGCGGGCACAGGGACGAGCTTGCAACCACTTCAATGCTGGCATCTGGCTTCGTGCAGTTGCGCACCAGAACATTAATATCGCACGGCGGGCAGGTTACGTTGTCGCAATTGGCAGTCAGGTGGACAGGATATGGTCCAGCAAAATCGGGGACAGGTTCAAATTCATAGGTCGCAGGTACCTGTTTAACGAAGTTGGCCATGTAACCAGTGACCATGTCAACAATAGCCTGGCGAATCTCGCTGACACCGGCATTTGCCAGATATTTTCCATAGGTGCCGACCGCTATAGCTGAGCCCTGACCGACGCCGAAGCTCTGGGGACACGTGTAGTTATTGGGTTGGCCTGTGGCATCACCATCGAGGCCCAAATTGGGGGTAAATCCAGTGGTCATGCTTATGGCCAGCACGGTTGTGCCGAGTGGGTTTGACGAATTAGCCTGAAGTGCGTTTATCACCACTTGGCGGTCGATGCTGAGCCCACCGGTGTAATCGGAACAAATCGGCTCGTGGCCCGGATTATCACCGAACCACACGATGATTCTTTTTGCGCCGGGACGCCAAAAATTAGTAGCAGTTGCCAGCTTGTAAAGAGCGTAGAGCTGCCCCTCAGCAACATCACCACATGGACCGTCCTGCCATTGCATGATTTTCAATTTGGCCTGCACGCGGCCATGCGGTTCAAGTGCGTCATAATCTTTCGGGGATAACAGGTTGTTGAAGCAATAGTAGTCGTATTGGGAGTAGCATTGAGGGAAGTCACTTGGATTCGTGCACTTGGCTGCAAAGTATTGTGGTTCAAAGTCCTGGTAATAGCCAACGCCAAGGGCAATGTTTGGATTGCAGAAGGCAAGTGCGTTGACCAGAATATGAGCGTTATCCTTAAGTTTATCAATAGCGTTCTTCATGCTGCACGTGGTATCCGCCAGCAAGTACACGTCAAAAAGCTGGCCCTTAGGGCAGGTGCAGTTTGCACTGGAACTTACCTCTACAGTGGTATCGCAGCACATCTCAGGTATGATCAAGGCTGGTTGTTGCCCACAACTTCCGGTCAAGGTATTAATTCCTGAGGCGCTGGGCCAGGACACGGTCACGGGATTCCAGCCCTCGCAGGTGCAGTTGTCGCAGGGTACCTTCACATTGACGTTAGCCGTCCCGGTCCAATCCCCGTCTTTGACTGTCAATGTCCAGACTCCAGAATCGCCAATATCAGCCCCCGTGACACTTACCGGCACAAGCGGTCCGGTGTAAAAATGGCCTTGCGGTCCATCCCAGGTACAGGTAGCAGTGTCAGACGGAGGTTCCAGCCAACCCATGAGTTTGATGGGTTCACCCTCATCAACACATGGACTGGCACACGCGTGTAACACAGGTTCCGTCACAACAGGCCCCTCCTTGCCCACGGTAACCGTGACAGTGCATGCCCCACAGGATACATTGTCGCTTACGCCGCCACATTGGCTGGGGCAAGATGAAGCACCCTTGCCGCAGGTGGCTTTAAAAGTAACCGTGTAATTACCACCGCTGGTAGCGGGAAAACTGGCGGTGGTGCCGTCGCCATGCGCAATCAGCCCCTGCGAGCCTGTGACAGTCCAGTTCTCGCTGGCGGCGCAGCCGACGCTGCAGTTCTCGCTGGTGCTCAACGTGACGACAGGGTTTTGGGGATTTAGTGAAGCGATGGTTACAGTACCGCCGCAATTCCCCGTCCATGTTCCCGGGTTACCGTTGGCTTCCGTCCATGATGCGGTCACAGGGTTCCACCCTTCGCACTCACACGGCGGTGGCGGGGCTGACCTCTCCAGTGTAAGCAAAGCCCATACGGTGGACAGGATTTTGCCCGCTTGCCCGCATGTGCTTGTCACCTCGGCACAGCTATCAGGCCAGGAGCCATCTGCATTCCTCTGGCATACAATAACATCGGCCAGGTCCTGATACCAGTCAGCAATAGGGTCGCTGCCGTAGTTCAGGTCGCCGTCCGCTATGCCCATGGACTGAAGACCTTTCATCACGCAGTAGGTAGCTTGGTAACGCGCAGCAAGGTCGTTGGGTTCGCCTGTCCATCCACGTTCCCCTGTGGGATCTTTCCAATATCGTTTGATAAAATCCAGGGCTAACTGTCTCTCCGGACTGGTTTCGTAGCCGCCGACGAAGGCCATCTCACATAGCAGGTTGCCTGTCTTCAGGCTGTTTACATATAGCTGATAGCCGCTGTAGGAGCTCCCTCCGGTCAACGGTTCTAGCCACTGTATTACAGTTGGATCTAGAGCGCCTCCGGGTTTGACCTGGACGTAATCTATCCACCTTTTGAGCTCGTTCTTGACAAACTGCGGAGTGCAACAGAGGAAGCCGTAGATGGGGGCTTCGGCATACTGTAGGCCGGCGACAGCATAGCCGGAGATGGAATTGTCAGCAGGGTCATTAGACCGATTGCAATGGAGGCAATAATTCCAGCCACCGCGGCTATCGCCACTGTCACATTGAGCAAAAGCTAAATAATCTACAGCATTGCACAGGACCCATTTGTAGGTCTTGCCGTCTACCGCGTTGTTGCCGACGTTAACCATCATGTCCGGGAGCCGGCTGGCGGCGATAGCCATCATGCATATCCCCGTTTCGTAATTCGTAGCGCTACCGTCCTGGGCGGACGCAAAATAAACACCGATACCATCATTATTCGAATCGGGGTTGTCCCCGGTCGCAGTACCGCCGTTATCGTGGTGCTGTATGGAAACATGAGTGGTGAAGGCATGCCTAAAGATGTAATTTAATCCTTTAACGACTTGCTCGTGGTACTCGTAGGATTCGTCGAATGGAGATTTGCCCTGCTCCCAGGCAAATTCTTCCAGCTTGAGCACCACAAGTCCAGTCACGCCCACCGGATATAGCTGGTCCATGTAGTCGTAGCCCGCCGTTTCAAGACCGCCCCAGGAGTCACAATATGGTGAGCTGCTATCTGTATTTTGCTTATTGGCCAGCCAGGCAACCCCTTCGTGCTTTGCTTGCTCAATGGCAGCAGCGGTCACGGGTTGCGTGCACAGAGCCTGGGCTGGAACGGGCAGGAAACCTGGTAACAACAGCGCCAGGGTAATCAGCAGTGCCAGTATCTTGGTCTTCATTTCCTTACCTCCAAGTCATATTCGGTTGTTTATACCCCGCTGTCATTGCGAATCCTTCCGCCGAAGGATGAAGCAATCCCAGCCTGCGTGGGACATCTGCCGAGGCTGGGATGGCCACGTCGCCCCGATTGCATCGGGACTCCTCGCCATGACAACTTAATCCGTTAATTACCTTTAGCCTCGCCCAAGCACTCGTTGTAGGGACAGACCTTTACGGTCTGTCCGCCCGTTACCCCCCCATTTCAGATCCCCCTCTCGCAAGGGTGGCTCGCCTGCTACTTAGTCAAGTATTTTCTTCGTCGGATCATCCACTATCTTTTTTTCGACTGGTGTCAGTTCCTCAACCAGCACCGTGACCGTCTTGGTATCCTGACCCACATTATTGCCAGCCTGGAAAGTGAAGGTGTAGGTGCCCCGCGTGGGCATGGAGGCAGTATAGCAGCCGTCCTGTGGAGGAACCGGATAGGTTGGGCCACCAACGAGGCCTATCTTGGCCGAGGTGGCAGACCCCTGCGGGCTGATGCTCCAGCAGAGGTTAAAGCTCTGATTCGTCCGGACCAAGCTGGCAGTGGCCCAGAACTGCACCTTCGGCGGCGGCTCGGTAACCGTAACCGAAATGGTCTTGCTAGCCGTATTGCCTGCGTCCACGGCCTGCACCACGTAATTGCCGCTAACAATGGGACTCAGGCCTCTGCCGCCCTGCAACTTCAAGGCAGTGCAGGTTCCAGGCACGAGTCCCGGGCTATTGGCAGTGCCGAAGGATACCTGCGTCTGGTTGGTACATCCCTTGACTGTCCACTGAAAGTTAATAGACTGTCCCTTAGTTATGCTGATGCTGTTGCTGTAACCGTTGGCGGTGAAGCTTTCGATTATCAGCGTAGGCTGCTTGACCTTGATGGTGCAAGCCTTTTGACCCACATGCGTACAGGTGCCACCCGTTGTCGAGGCGTACGCAGTGAACTGGTAGTTGTTGTCCACCACGTCGGGGGTGAAGTTCAAGCTGCTGTCGGGATTTACGCCCGTCCGCTTGCCGCCCTTGCTCGGGTCGTTGGCCGGTGCCCACATAACGTTCACATTTGCCGTGGTGGGAGTTACCTGCCACTTCCCGTTTACCGTCTGGCCCAGCTCTATCTCGGTCTGGGAACAGGTGACAGTGACCGTAGGCTGGACATGTACATTTACTTCCTGCGTGATGGTCTTGGTGCCACAGCTAGCACTGAGAATATAGGTAGTGCACTTTGTGGGCTGGACCACCTGGGTGCTATTCAGTTGCAGGCCAGTGCCCACGCCGGTTATCGCCACGGTGGCCCCGGCAGGCTTAACGTCCCAGCTCAGCGTTGCCGATTGCCCGGAGGTAATATTCACCGTATTGACGCCATTGACCTTGAAACTCGCTGATAGCTGGTTTTGGTCGCAACCGCCGCTGCCACCCGTTTGCGTAACGGTAAACTGGGTGGTCTGGGTTACTGAGGGACCGCCTGGGCCTTCAGCCCGCAATGTAAAGGTATATGTTCCCGGTGTAGAGGTATAATTATTCGGTATGGGGCAGGAGCCCTGGGTCAACGGCCCGGTCTGGTTTGTTGGCTCTATAGTTACCTTGTCGGTATATAGCGTATCCCAATACAGGTATGCCCGCCCCATTGACTACCTGGGTGGCGGGTGCAGGCTGGAAATAATTGATGACCGGCGCGGCCGCCTGAGTTGCTCCCGTAATGCCTCCAAGCGACACCTCAGATGCCGCCTGCTCACCGGACTCCTCGGAGGAGTCAGCGAATGGCGATTCTCCACCTGCACTGCCCTTGACCCATACGGTAGCTTCAGCCCTTTCGGTTTTTTTGCCTTTGGAAGCAATCACTTCATAGGTGGTTGTTTGCTGGGGGTAGCGCCACACGGTACCGCTGAGCCAGGTGCCGGAGTAGAAGGGCTCGGCTGCACCTACCTCGCGTACCAGCACATTGTCCGCCTCCACCACCTTGTACTTCAGCTTGGCCGCATCGCCCGGTTTAGCGGTCTCCTTAGGCTCGGCGGTGAAGTACACGATTTTCAACCCCTCTTTTGCGGCGTAGCCTGTCTCCCCCGCAACCGTGACCGTGGCCTTGGCGGTGACACAGCCGTTCTGGTTGCAGGCTTTCAGGTTGAAATCGGTGGTAACAGGCGGAGCTACGTTCTTAATCCCCGTAGCCTGAACATCGCCAACACCGTGGTCGATGGTCACGGTGCCAGTTTTAGAACCGAGCTTCACCTTCCAGGACAGGACAGCGTCTTTGCCAGGTGCAATGGAGCTGGGATTCACGGTGTAGGCTTTAATGACCGGCAAGCCATTGCCTGATACTCCGGAAAACAGGTCAGGGATCAAGGCAACTCCGGCGACGATAAGAGCAAGCGCTGCAACACCGCCGATAATCGCGCCCAGCCCGCGCGGCTGCCGCCAGAAGGGGGGCTGCGGGGGTTGTTTGGCGGCCTTACTCACATGTTTAGTATCAATTAGGACCCGCCGTCCTACTCCTTTGGGAGCGAGTGATGATTTTGGTTTCACCCCCGCAGTGCTACGTGACTTACGTCTCATGATTTCTTCGTCTGTGAGGTTTACATCCCATACTTTTTTTGCTTTGCCCTTATCTATTTTGCCCTTTCCCTTTTTTACCATTTTCCTGTCTCCTCCTCTCTGGAATTTTTCGTAGCTAAGTTCACCACTTAGCGCTGTAGCCTCGCCCATTCATATTGTCATTGCGATCCCGAGCGCCGCGAGGGCGCGGCAATCTCCCCGGTTTTCCTCCGACTGAGAGACCGCCACGGCACTCTGCGCCCCGGAACGACAAACTGCCAACTATCGACTGCCGACCATCGACCTGCATCTTGCAACCTGCAACTTGCATCTCAGTTCCCGCCTGTGGCCCCTCGCCTGTTGCCTCTTAACGAGCGACGAGCCCCGAGCGACGAATCCCGCCTCTTGAAACTTGCCACTTGCAACCTGCAACTTGCATCTCCCTGTTGCCTGTTGCCTCACGGCTGTTGCCTATTTATTTCAGTTTCTTGCCGCAGTTGCTGCAGAAGATTTCGCCTTTTTCCACAGGGTCGCCACACTTGGGGCAGAATTTAGACCCGCCCGCTGGCTTGGCCTTGGTTGCCGTGGCCTCGGTAGCTTTAGCCTTGGGCGCAGCCGCCTTGACAGCAGTCTTTACCTTGGTCACAGGAGTTGTTGCTGCAGGCTCGGCTGGCGCTGCAGTGCGGGCGACTGCAAGGCGACGGTAGGCGAAGATTCCTCCGCCGATTATCACCGCCGCTATCAGCAATAATACCAACCAGGGATAGCTGGGCTGAGATGGCGGTGGTGGTGGTGGCGCTGGGGCTGGTGATGGAGCTGGGGCTGGAGGTGGTGCTGGAGCTGGGGCTGGAGGTGGTGGCGAGACGGCGGGATGAACCACCAGTGTAATGTTGCGCCTGGGAAAATTCACACAACATGGCTTCCTAGTGTTAGCGTCTGTCACCGCTACCTCGAGCACCAGTGGGTAGGTACCTTCACTGCCTGGCTGAGGAGTTCCAGCCATGTGTACACCGTGGTTGGCAAGTCCAGCTGGCATGGCAGAAGTACATCTCATAACCAGGCTTATGCCATTCGGACACTCTACTTTACAGGCTGGCAATATATAGTCGCTCCACTTGAAAGGTAAGTCAAATTTTTGTCCCACATACAGATCATACTTCTCACCTTCTGCAGGAGACATAATTGTTGGGTACATAAACTGGCAATCAGGTTTCGCTGGTGGCAGCGGTGGCGGCGGCGTGAATTGCCCACCAGTGGGAAGAATTATGAGGGTGATGGTACGTCTGGCATAATTCCAACAACAATACTGAATTTGACCGGTGATATCTATCGACGCTATGTCGAACTCGATTGTGTAGCTTTGACCTGCAGTTCCTGTTGGCGGGGTTACTAAAATAAACATGCCCGTTGGATTAACTTGGACCCAATATGGAACAGGAGTAAGGTTTCTTAGCCTGTACGCTACATTGGCAGCAGGGCAAGTGTTACATTTTGAAGAGTAGTTACTTAAATGTACAAATTGTATTTTATATTGCTGGCCTTCAGAAAGCTGAAATTGCTGCCCCGGAGAAGGGGAGACAATGGTTGGAAGTTCAAAGTTGCAGTTACACGTTGCTCCGTTGGCCGGCTTGGGAGCGAAGAAGCTTGTTCCTGCCAGAGCGAGCAGGCAGCAGGCTACAAGGCAGGCGCACCACCTGAGCACGATTCTCAGCCGCGAGACCTGTGACAAACCTGTTTTCTTCATTGCTCCAATTACCTCCGTTGTTTATATAATCGTAAAAGATGATATGTAATTTCACAAACAAACCGGGGTTTGATCAATGGAGCAGGAAAAGAGGAACCTGAGGGCAATGGAAATCCACATCCATACCCCACCGTACACAACTCGGGGCAGGGTAAATCTGTTAACACTCCCACACTCCCGGTAGCTTTGGGCGAGCATATTAAAGCGGTGTACTGATTTCTCGATATTTTGTAAGATGCTCGCTTTGAAATATTCTGCGCCTAACCCCCCCGTTTGTCAATAGGTATTTATGCGGTTTTTGCGGAGAGTGAAGAGGAAAGGTAGGGGATTATCATGAATTGCGGGGGAAAGTGCTACAGAAGGTCCTTGACCATGTAGGCGCCTTCAAGCCTGTAGCCAAACTCACTGCGGAAATACTCGCGGGCGCCCACACCACTGATAACAGCTATCCGGCTCATCTTGAACTCGTCACGCGCCACCCTTTCGGCCTCCTCCAGCAGTTCCCTACCCAGACCCCTATGCTGTACCGCAGCATTGTGCCTCTCCCCCAGCGGTACCTCAGAGCCGAAAACATGCAGCTCCCTAACCATAGCCACATCATACCCGGCTGCCAGCCCGCCAATCCGCAATCTCAATAAGCCAAACAACGTTTCTTTTTCATCTTCAAACGACAGGAATACCTCTTTCCCACCCGACGCCTCGTAGTCAACCCTCTTCAACCGTGGCTCGCCTACCTTCCACCCATCCCTCAGCCGGTGCCCATACTCGCGGCAGCGCGTGCAACGACATTGGACTCCCATCTCCTCCATACGCCTCTTCACTGCACTCCTCAGCGCCAGGTCTTTGCATCCTGCAACAATAAACTGCGGAGGCATATCACGCATGACACGCGGTATCCTGACATACTTCGGA
>Ga0194126_10010501_pt1 | contig 12119 bp, 8 predicted proteins | sample TA2KigC150mmetaG_FD_148641 | JGI IMG/M metagenome (GOLD analysis project Ga0194126, IMG submission 148641) | Freshwater microbial communities from Lake Tanganyika, Tanzania - TA2015035 Kigoma Deep Cast 150m | ecosystem: Environmental > Aquatic > Freshwater > Lake | place: Tanzania: Lake...
AGTTGGTGTGGTGGCGCTCACCCTGTTGCTTGCCGGTCTGGGGACCGGCGATGTTGACCCACATCTGGGCGTTCGGGTTGACGCCCTCCGGATCGTTTCCGAGCTTGTTCTGGGGTGAGCCCATCGGGACCGGCGCCACGTACTCCGCAACAGATTCGCGGGTCAGCCGGATCGTCTCGATCCCGATGAGATCGAGGAAGAACGAGGGGACGTCGCTGGCGACCCGCACGCGGATTCGGTTCGGATTTGGTTCCTGTGTGACGGTCACTGCGGTGTTCATTGCTCCGCCGGCAGTGAATCCGTTCTTGGAGGTGCTCGTCGTGGCGGTGGTCCGGGCGTTGTTGAAGTCTGCGGGCAGGAATGCGGCCCCGGCGTGCGCTCCGGTGTCAGCTGCGGTCTGGATCCTCTGGGCCTGCAGCCACCAATTGGACATGTCGACTGCGAATCCGGCGAAGAGCAACATGAGCGTGAGGGTCAGCGCCATCCACACCAGCGCCAGCCCCGACTGGTTGCGTCCGGTGACCCAGCGCTGCCTGATTCGAGCGAGTCGTCGCATGTTCAGCACTGGTCCGAGGGCAGCGGCTCGAGTCGCATCGTCGTGTGTCCGTCCACGAGTCGTGTCTCGCCGATGAGACCGGTCACGTAGGTGTGCTGGACCTGGACGTACACGCCGACGGAATCGACAGTCGTCCCGCAGGCGTCGGGGTCGGACCAACTCCCACCCTGGAACACCATGTTCGACCCGTTCCAGGTGTAGCGCATGCAACTCGACGAGCAGCCGCCGGCGAGGAGGTCACCGGGGAAGCCACCGGTGGGTGCGCCGTCGGGTGAGGATGGGTTGATCTCGTAGATGGCGAGACCGACCGGTTCGGCGTTCTGCAACGCCATCAGGTCAGCAGAGACGGCTGCGGCGATTCCGCTGGCGGCAGTCAACTGGGCCTCTTGCACCGTGCCGGCTGGGGCGTAGGATGTGGCTGCGAGTCGGGCGCCTGACCGGCTCGCCCCGGTGGTCACCGACCCACTGGCGTAGACCAGTCCGAACTCCATCGTTCCGAGCAGAATCAACAACATCACCGGAATGGCGAACGCCGCCTCGACCAGCACGGCCCCTCGTGCGGATCGCTTCGTCGAGCGTTGGGCGAGGAGGCGGCGGAGCACACTGTTGTATCGGCTGGGCCCAATGGCCCCCGAGTAGGCCATTGGGCCCATTCCGAACCCCGGTGACCAGAGCGACTCGACGGCGACATCCAGCTAACGTCGTACGGGTGACGGGGAGTGCACCGGCGACGATCACCTGCTCGGATCCGCGAGACGGGTCACTCACGGCGGTCATCGACGTCTCCAGCCCGGCAGAGGTGATGGCTGCGGTGAGTGATGCCCGCAAGGTGGCACCGGCATGGGCGGAGGCCGCTCCCGAGGATCGAGCGGCATACCTGCTCAGGGTTCGGGATCGGATCCTCGATCGGGCGGAGGCGTTGATCGACACGATCTGCGCAGCTACCGGAAAGCAGCCGGCCGAGGCGGCAACGACTGAATTGATGGCGGTGTGCGAGACGATCGGCTACTACGCCGAGTTCGCCGAACGTTGGTTGCGAGACCAGCCGGTGCACCCCGGCACCCTCTGGCACAAGCGGGCCTGGAAGCGATACGAGGCGCTCGGCGTGGTCGGGGTGATCAGCCCGTGGAACTACCCGTTCACCTTGTCCATGACGCCCGTCGTGACGGCGCTCGCTGCCGGGAACACCGTCGTGCTCAAGCCGTCCGATGTGACCGCCACGGTGGGGGAGTCCGTTCGGGAACTGTTCGAGGACTCGTCCTGGCCCGGTCTGGTCGGGGTCGTCCAGGGCGGTGCTGAGACGGGTGAGGCGCTCGTACGCAGCGACGTGGACAAGATCGCCTTCACCGGTTCGGCGCGCACCGGGAGACGGGTGATGGCCGCCGCTGCTGAGCGACTCACGCCGGTGCTGTTGGAACTGGGCGGGAAGGATCCGATGATCGTCTGTGCCGACGCCGACCTCGATCGAGCCACACGGGGCGCCGTATGGGGGTCGATGCAGAATTCCGGCCAGACCTGCATGTCGGTCGAACGGGTCTACGTGGACGCTTCGATCCACGACGAGTTCGTCGACCGGGTGGTCGCGCTCGTGGAGCGGATCCGACAGGATCGGGGCGATGACGTTCCCGCCTCAGGTCGAGGTGATCGAACGCCACGTTACCGATGCGGTCTCCAAGGGTGCGCAGGTGCTGACCGGAGGCACGACGCTCGACCGGCCTGGGCTCTGGTATGCGCCGACGGTCCTGGTGGATGTGGATCACACCATGGAGGTGATGCGTGAGGAGACCTTCGGTCCTGTTCTCCCGATCATGCGAACTGCGTCGATCGACGAGGCGGTCGAGCTGGCCAATGACTCACGGTACGGCTTGAACAGTTCGGTCTGGTCAGCCGATGAGGCCCACGCCGCAGAGATCGCCGGTCGCATCGAAGCGGGCAACGTGTGCATCAACGATTGCATCGTGTCCTACGCCATCACCGGATTGCCGTTTGGCGGGGTGAAGGAGTCCGGAGTTGGTCGGGTTCACGGTCCTGAGGGCCTGCGGGAGTTCACCTCCGTCAAGTCGATCATGGCCACCCGGGCCCGGCCGCCCCGAGAGCCGTGGTGGTTTCCCGTCCCGGCCCGACTTGCCGACCTTGCGGTTCGGACCATGCGGCTGCGGTTCGCATCGACCTGGCGCCGACGTCTGGGCCGTTGAGCAGTCGGCTCAGGGCCGGTTGACGCCGAGGGCGTCCTTGAGGGTGCGTTGCAGCAGATTCGTGACGGCCTCGGTCGGTGGCACCGAACCTCCACTGAGGGGTTCGATCGAGCAGATCGCCTCGGTCTGGCCGGTGCCTCGGCCCTGGAGGTGGATCAGGACCGACGACGTCGGTGCGTCGAGGAACTCGACGATCACCTCGACGAGTCCGGCGGAGGGATCGAGGTAGGCGACCTCACCGAGACGGTGGGCCACGTCGAGCACGACGAGCAGGGTCTCGTCGGGAGGCAGGCCCAGGGCGATCGTGTCGGCGTCGACTCGCTCTACGCTCACCGGACCAGCCTCGTCGACGACCTCGTTCCCGACAACCGGATCCGCACCGCTGGGATCGGGGGGCACCCGGTCGGTGGGTGCATCGCCGGAACGCAGGACCTCGTAGGCCAACCGCAGTTCGATGGTGCGTTCTGCTGCGTTCGGGGTCGCAGTCACATCGGGATGCGTGATCCGGATGAGCCGACGATAGGCCGCACGCACCTCCCGCTGGTCAGCCGTCTCGGTGAGGCCGAGCAGGCGACGGGCCCGTTGGGGATCCACGCTTCGCCGTTCAGCCCCGCTCGAGGCGGTCGACGAACCCGACCACGGCCTTGGTGAAGAGGTCGTTTCGATCGCCGGCCACCATGTGGCCCGCGTCGTTGACATCGACGAACTCGGCGTGGGGACAGAGAACGAGGAACTCCCGTGCCGTCTCGACGCTCACCAGGTCTGACAGGCGTCCACGGACGAGCATCGTCGGAATGCTGATTCGTCGGGCGGCTGCTTCGAACCGGCCTGCGGTGGCGGCACCGTTGACTGGTGTCGGACCGAGGAAGAAGTCCGGATCCCAGTGCCAACGCCAGCGTCCATCCGGATCCTGCCGAAGATTCTTGGCGAGCCCGTCGAGGTCCTTCGGTGGTGGACGATGCGGTTGGTACGCGGCGATCGCCGCAGCGGCCTCCTCGAGGGAGGCGTAGCCCTCTTCGGCCCGTTCGAGCATGAAGCCGACGATCCGAGCGACCCCGTCCGGCTCCATCCTCGGCGTGATGTCGACCAGCACCAGCGCACTGATGCTGCCGGGGCGGAGGTCGCCCTCGACGAGGAGTGCTGCGAGCCCTCCGAGCGAGGCGCCGACGACGATCGGTGCGATGCCATCCTCGGCCTGGACCGCAGCACAGACTGCGGCGCAGTCCTCGGCGAAGCGGAGGTGGGTGTAGTCACGGTCTGGCGCCCGGTCGGAGGTCCCATGGCCCCGTTGGTCGTAGGCGATCGTTCGATGGCCGAATTCAGCCAGAGCCGCCGCCGTACCTCCCCACGAGTGCCGAGTCTGTCCTCCGCCGTGGATCAGGATGATCGTGGGGCGACGTTGGCCTTCCCGCTCGTCGGCTGCGAGTCGCACCCCTCCGGTCCCGTCGAGGTGGATCATGCCTGTCTCCCCAGTGGTGTCGTCATCCACGCAGTGAAGGAGCTGAGCAGCGAGTCGATGTCGGCGGTGGCGACGAGTTCACGAGCGGAGTGCATGGAGAGGATGGGTGCTCCCACGTCCACCGTCTCCACACCGAGTCCGGCAGCGGTGAGCGGGCCGATGGTCGAGCCGCACGGTATGTCGGATCGGTGCGAATAGTGCTGGACGCTGACGCCAACTCGAGCAGCGCACCGTTGGAACTCTGCGGCACCGACAGCCGTGGTGGCGTAACGGGCGTTGGCGTTGAACTTCACCGCCGGGCCGCTGCCGGCGAGGATCTGGTGGTCGGGGTCGTGGCGCTCCGGGTAGTTCGGATGCACCGCATGGGCGACGTCCGCTGAGAGGCACACCGACCCGGCAAGTGCCGTCAGGAGATCCGCTCTCGTGGCGCCGAGCGCATCGTGTCGTCGCTCGAGCACGTTCAGGACAAGGTTCCCACCGGCCCCGGTGGCGGTCTCGCTGCCGACCTCTTCGTGGTCGACGAGCACCAACAGTGCGACCGGTGCATCGTTGACCGCTGTGGCGGCAGCAATCGCCTCGACTCCCGCCCAGACGCACAGGAGGTCGTCGAGACGACCGGAGGCCAGCAACTCGGCATCCGGGCCGATCCGTGCCGGGGCCTGGGCGTCGACGAAGCCGACGTCCCAGGAGCGGACGGAACCGACCGGAACCTCTGCGAGGTCGGCGAGCAGCCGGGCGACGTCACCGGATCGAGGGGTGCCGAGTCCCCAGACGGGCGTCAAGTGGGTCTGGGGATCGAGCCGCAGACCTCCGCTGTTGACCTCACGGTCGAGGTGGATGGCGAGTTGAGGGATCCGTGCGACAGCGTGGACCGAGTCGACGAGGATCGACTCGACACCATCAGCCCGCTCCACCGCAATGCGGCCCGCCAACCGGAGATCGCGGTCCAACCAGGAGTTCCACAGCGCACCGCCGTAGACCTCCACGGAGATCTGGCGCCAGCCGAGTCGCCCGTGGTCGGGGTTCGGTCGGACTCGGAGGCCGGGTGAGTCGGTGTGAGCGCCGATGAGTCGAACCCCGTCGGTCGGTCGCCCACGGTTCTCCGTCCAGGCCACCAGGCTCCCGTCGCGTCGCACGAACGCAGGGCCGGTCGCGGCCTCGTGGGACCATCTTGCGGCGGGATCCAACTCGATGAACCCCGCGGTCCGAAGTGCCTCGGCCGCGGTGGCGCTGGCGTGGAACGGAGACGGGGAACTCTCGATGGCTCCAGCGAGTCGGTTGACGGGGTCGCTCACGGGTTTCCTCCGGTGTCGGACGGCGAGGCCGTCAGGCCGGCGCACTCCCGGCGTTCATCCATCTGGTTCAGGGCGGCCTCGGCTGCGTCACCCGTGAGCGGCACCGGGACGCCATTGTCGATCCGTGCCGGGATCCACTCGTAGTCGTCGATCTGTCGCCCGGTGGCGGTCACGATGAGCACCCCGGAAGCCCGTCCCGCTTCTGAGGGAGCGGCGAAGATGAAGTTCCCGAGTCCATACGCCACGAACTGCTGGCCGAGGTAACCCAGGCCCTGTAACCGGTGGGCGTGGGCACCGACCACGATGTCGGCACCGGCATCGACGAGCAGGTCGACGAGTTCCCGCTGTCGCGAATTCGGGCAGGTCTCCTCCTCCACTCCGTAGTGGAGGAACACCACGAGCGTGTCGATGTTCGGTCGCAACTCCGCCACCTCGGCGGCCAGTCGCTCCTGCTCGGGTTCCTCGGCGCTCGCAATCCCCGGCATGGAATCGGTGGCCACCCAGGTGGATCGCAGCTCGGTGTCGATCACGTCGCTCGCAGCAATGATCCCGATCCGTTGGCCGTTGATCTCGGTCACGAACGGCTCGTAGGCCTCCTCGGCATCTCGGCCCGCTCCGATCACCGGAAAGCCCGACTCCTCTTCGATGGCGAGGGATTCGCTGAGCCCGACCTGTCCGTAGTCGAGACCGTGGTTGTTGGCCATGGACACGACGTCCACACCGGCGTCGGAGAGGGTGATCGTGACCTCGGCCGGAACCCGGAAGTTGAATCCCTTGGGGACCGGACTGCCCGCTGTGCCGAGGGCTGCCTCGAGGTTGACGACGGTCAGGTCGGCGTTACGCAGTACCGGAGCGATTGCCGTGAGTACGCCTGTCGGGTCGGCTTCGACGGCGCTACCGAGTCCCTCGAACGAGGCGTCGCCGGCGAAGGCGATCCGGACTGGTTCTCCGGAAGGTGGGTTGGGATCAACCGTCTGGCCGGGCACTGGCAACTGGGTCGAATTGGGTTGTCCCACCGACGGGTCTCCGCACGACACCACGATCGCAACGGTCAACGCCGCCGCTGCGACAGCGACCGCCGGTCGTCGATGGAGACGACGGGGGCCACGAACTGATCCGTGACCGGAGGGTTCACAGGACATTGGCACCGCGTGAGCGTACGCGCTGTTGTCCGGGGTGAATGGATTGGGATCTGGGCTCCAAGCGGCTATCTTTTGCACTGCGCTGGTGCGTCCGTCCGATCGGGACAGGACCCCATCCGCAACGGCAGCGTGGCCGTCGTGCAGTCAGCGTGGACTGCTCCCCGTTCAGAGTCACAGGAGCAGCATGTCGCGACGTCAGGGCCTCTACGACCCCAGTTTCGAGCACGATTCGTGCGGGGTCTCGTTCGTCGTGGACCTGTACGGCCGGGCTTCCCACGATCTCGTGCGCGCCGGACTCACGTCGCTGTGTCACCTCGAGCACCGGGGAGCGAAGGGCGCCGAGGAGAACACCGGGGACGGGGCTGGGATCCTCTTGCAGGTTCCCGACAGGTTCCTCCGGGAGTCAGTCGACTTCGCCCTGCCCGCAGTCGGTTCCTACGCCGTCGGCATGGCGTTCCTGCCAGCCTCGCCGGCAGCGGCTGACGCCGCAGTCGCTGCGATCGAGAAGATCTGCGAGGAGGAGGCGGTCACAGTTCTCGGATGGCGTGACGTTCCGGTCGATCCTTCGGGCATTGGCCAGAGCGCCCGTGACGTCATGCCGTCGTTCCGTCAGCTCTTCCTCGCCGATGCAGCCAGAGAGCGCAGCGGGATAGCGCTCGATCGCCTCGCATACATCGTTCGCAAGCGCACCGAGCACGAAGTGCTCGACGAGAACGGTGATGCGTCGGTGTACTTCCCATCGCTCTCCGCACGCACGCTCGTCTACAAGGGCATGCTCACCACGCCGCAACTCGAGGAGTTCTTCGCTGATCTGTCCGATGAGCGTCTGGAGTCGGCCCTGGCGCTGGTTCACAGTCGCTTCTCGACCAACACCTTCCCATCGTGGCCGCTGGCGCATCCCTACCGGTTCGTGGCCCACAACGGTGAGATCAACACTGTCCAGGGCAATCAGAACTGGATGCGCGCCCGGGAGGCACTGCTCGCCTCGCCGATGCTCGACCCAGACGGTCGGGGTGATCTCGAACGGATCTTCCCGATCTGCACCCCCGGTGCCTCCGACACGGCCCGCCTCGATGAGGCGCTCGAATTGCTGCACCTCGGCGGCTACTCGCTGCCCCACGCCATGTTGATGATGATTCCGGAGGCGTGGGAGAACCACCAGCACATGGACCCGGCTGTGCGTGACTTCTATCGCTTCCACTCCTGCGTGATGGAACCGTGGGACGGGCCGGCATCGGTGACGTTCACCGACGGGACGATCGTGGGTGCGGTGCTCGACCGCAACGGCCTCCGGCCCTCGCGCTACTGGGTGTGCGACGACGGACTCGTCGTGATGGCCTCGGAGGTCGGAACGCTCGGGATCGATCCAGAGCGCGTGATCCAGCGGGGTCGTCTCCAGCCGGGAAGGATGTTCCTGATCGACACCACCCAGGGTCGGATCATCGACGACGCCGAGATCAAGGCCGATCTCGCCGCCGCCCACCCCTACGGCGAGTGGCTCGAGCAGTACCTCATCGAGGTTGACGACCTGCCCGAGGTGCTCCACATCCGCGAGCCCAAGTCGGATGTGGTGTCGGCCCAGCAAGCGTTCGGCTACACCCACGAGGACCTCAAGTTCCTGATCCGCCCCATGGCGCTCAACGGTGCCGAGGCTCTCGGATCCATGGGCACCGACACGCCCCTCGCAGTCCTGTCGGATCGATCGAGGTTGTTGTACGACTACTTCAAGCAGCTCTTCGCCCAGGTGACCAACCCACCTCTGGACGCAATCCGAGAAGAGCTCGTCACGTCGCTCGCCAAGGCTGTCGGACCGGAGGGCAACATCCTCGAACCCGCCGCCGACTCGTGTCACCTGCTGACGTTGCCTCATCCGGTGATCGACAACGACACGCTCGACCGCATCCTGCACATCGAGGAGGCCGATCCGCACTTCAGGGCCCACACGGTGCGCTGTCTGTTCCCGGCGTTCTCCGGTGGCGACGGGCTCGAGCGGGCGATCGAGCGCATCCGCAAGGAGGTTTCGGCGGCGATTGCCGAGGGCGCCAACATGCTCGTGCTCTCCGACGCCGACTCCACTGAGGAACTCGCTCCCATCCCCATGTTGCTCGTCACCTCGGCGGTGCATCATCACCTGATCCGGGAGAAGACCCGGACCCAGGTGGGGCTGATCATCGAGACCGGGGAGGCCCGCGAGGTTCACCACTTCGCCCTGCTCCTCGGTTACGGCGCTGCTGCCATCAATCCGTATCTGGCGTTCGATTCGATCGAGCAGATGGTCGCCGCCGGCGAGCTCGGTGACCTGAACTACGACCAGGCGGTTCGCAACTACATCAAAGCGACTGGCAAGGGAATCCTCAAGATCATGTCCAAGATGGGCATCTCGACAGTGGCCTCCTACACGGGTGCCCAGATCTTCGAGGCCATCGGGCTGGGCCGGGAACTCGTCGACGAGTACTTCACCGGCACTGTCAGCCGACTCGGGGGAGTCGGACTGGCCGAGATCGCCGAGGAGTCCCGCCGTCGGCACGCACGAGCACATCCGCTCCGCGCCGAGGAGTTGGCCCACCGGGATCTCGACTACGGCGGCGAGTACCAGTGGCGTCGTGAGGGCGAGTACCACTTGTTCAACCCGAAGACGGTGTTCAAGTTGCAACATGCCACCCGCTCCGGGCGTTACGACGTGTTCCGCGAGTACAGCGATCTGGTGAACGACCAGTCCGAGCACCTCGCCACCCTGCGCGGTCTGTTCCGGTTCCGCAACGGCGTCCGTCCGTCGGTGCCGATCGAGGAGGTCGAGCCGGCCGAGTCGATCGTCAAGCGGTTCTCTACCGGAGCGATGAGCTACGGATCGATCTCCGCCGAGGCCCACGAGACCCTGGCGATCGCCATGAACCGGCTCGGAGGCAAGTCGAACACCGGCGAGGGCGGAGAGGACCGGGAGCGCTTCACGCCCGATGAGAACGGCGATCTGCGACGTTCAGCCATCAAGCAGGTGGCCTCCGGACGCTTCGGAGTGACGTCGGAGTACCTGACGAACGCTGATGACATCCAGATCAAGATGGCTCAGGGAGCCAAGCCGGGGGAGGGCGGCCAACTCCCTGGTCACAAGGTGTACCCGTGGATCGCAGAGACGCGGCACTCCACTCCGGGGGTGGGCCTGATCTCGCCTCCACCGCACCACGACATCTACTCGATCGAGGACCTCGCCCAGCTCATCCACGACCTCAAGAACTCCAACCCGGATGCACGGGTGCACGTGAAGCTCGTGGCCGAGGTCGGCGTCGGAACAGTTGCTGCTGGTGTGGCCAAGGCCAAGTCCGATGTCGTGTTGATCTCTGGCCACGACGGCGGCACCGGTGCCAGCCCGCTCACATCGATCAAGCACGCCGGAGCCCCGTGGGAACTCGGACTCGCCGAGACGCAGCAGACCCTCCTCCTCAACGGTCTCCGCGACCGGATCGTGGTGCAGGTGGACGGTCAGTTGAAGACTGGCCGGGACGTGGTGGTCGCTGCGCTCCTCGGTGCCGAGGAGTACGGGTTCGCGACCGCCCCGCTCGTCGTGTCAGGTTGCGTGATGATGCGGGTGTGTCACCTCGACACGTGCCCCGTGGGAATCGCCACCCAGAATCCTGAGCTCCGAGCCCGGTTCACCGGGCAGCCCGAGTTCGTCGAGCACTTCATGACGTTCATCGCCGAGGAGGTTCGGGAACTGCTCGCCGAACTCGGTTTCCGCACGCTGTCTGAGGCCATCGGTCATGCTGAACTGCTCGACACCGAAGCAGCCCTCGAGCACTGGAAGGCCTCCGGCCTCGATCTCAGCCCGATCCTCCACGCCATCGAGCCTCGCCCGGGTGACCATCTGCACCAGGTGCGCCCACAGGATCACGGCCTCGATGCTGCACTCGATGTCGAACTCGTCGAACGGGCCCGGCCAGCGATCGACGACGCCACCCCGGTGCACATCGAGATCGGAGTTCGCAACGTCAACCGGACGGTAGGAACGCTCCTCGGTCACGAGATCACCAAACGGCACGGCGCTGCGGGGCTCCCGGACAACACCATCGTCATCGACTTCACCGGGTCCGCAGGAAACAGTTTCGGAGCGTTCGTCCCGGCCGGCGTCACCATGCGTCTCGCAGGGGATGCCAACGACTACGTCGGGAAGGGTCTCTCCGGTGGACGGATCATCATTCGTCCCAGCGAGGATTCCCCAGCCGGCTTCGTTGCCGCTGACAACATCATTGCGGGCAACGTCCTGCTCTACGGGGCGACTGCCGGCGAAGCGTTCTTCAACGGGATCGTCGGCGAGCGCTTCGCTGTTCGCAACTCCGGTGCAGTTGCGGTGGTCGAAGGACTCGGGGACCACGGTTGTGAGTACATGACCGGCGGTGTCGTCGTGGTGCTCGGTCCCACCGGGCGGAACTTCGGTGCCGGCATGTCGGGTGGGGTGGCCTACGTCCACGATCCGGATGGCACCTTCCCGTCCATGGTGAACTTTGAGATGCTCGCACTCGAGGAACCGACCGATGAGGAACTCGCTGAGCTCCGGGTCCTCATCGAGACGCACGTGGGTCACACCGACTCAGCTCGTGGTGGACGTCTGCTCGAGGACTGGGAGACCACTGCGTCGCAGTTCGTCAAGGTCATGCCCAACGACCTGCGCCGCGTACTCGACGCCGTGGCGCTCGCAGAGGCAAAGGGCCTCGATGTGGTCGAGACGATCATGGCCTCGAGTCAGAGATGATCAGGCCCTCGAACTGCATGAGATGGGGGATTCCCGAGTGACGATGTGGAGTGACCGTGGGTGATGTCCGAGGGTTCTTGAAGCACGATCGCTCGCTGCCCTCTCGGCGGCCGGTCCCGGTGCGACTGCTCGACTGGCAGGAGGTCTACGAGGCCCCCGAGCCGGGAGCGATCGAGTTGCAGGCCAGTCGGTGCATGGACTGCGGAATCCCCTTTTGCAACAACGGGTGTCCGCTGGGGAACATCATCCCCGACTGGAACGACATGGTGTACCGGGATGAGTGGCGTCAGGCCATCGACCGCCTGCATGCGACCAACAACTTCCCGGAGTTCACCGGGCGCCTGTGCCCGGCTCCGTGTGAGGCGGCATGCGTCCTCGGGATCAACGCCGATCCGGTCACGATCAAGCAGGTCGAGGTGTCGATCATCGATCGGGCCTGGGACGAGGGATGGGTCGTTCCGGTCCGACCCGCCCAGATGACCGGACGCAGCGTGGCGGTGATCGGCTCAGGTCCCGCTGGGCTCGCTGCGGCTCAACAACTCACGCGTGCCGGTCATCGAGTGGTCGTGCTCGAACGAGCGGACCGGATCGGTGGCCTCCTTCGCTACGGGATTCCAGAGTTCAAGATGGAGAAGCGGGTGCTCGACCGGCGCCTCGCACAGATGCGGGCCGAGGGCACCGAGTTCCGGACCGGGGTGGAGATCGGCGTCGACGTGAGCGTCGAGAGC
>Ga0194126_10010504_pt1 | contig 12117 bp, 4 predicted proteins | sample TA2KigC150mmetaG_FD_148641 | JGI IMG/M metagenome (GOLD analysis project Ga0194126, IMG submission 148641) | Freshwater microbial communities from Lake Tanganyika, Tanzania - TA2015035 Kigoma Deep Cast 150m | ecosystem: Environmental > Aquatic > Freshwater > Lake | place: Tanzania: Lake...
GTGAGCAGTGCTTAAATGTTGGGTCGGCGGCTTCGTAGATTTCGTTTAAGACTTTCTTGTCCGACGTACCACAATGCAAAACCCATTCAAGAATTGCTTTCTTTTCGGCTTCACGGAGTTTGAGTTCGCGTTCAAAAGCTTCTTCGTTTTCAAAGTCTTCGCGGCGAATTTCGTCTAGGTCGAGGACGCGAACACCCTTGTCAAACTTAGACTCAGACTGAGCACCAAAGCTAGAAATCTGTGCTACGCGAGTATTGATGATTGCCCCGATGTAGGGGTCAATAAGTGAAAGTTCTTTAAGCTCTGCGTCGGAGAGGCGCTTAGGTTCTTTTGAAAGAGAGTCGCCGACCCCCATACGAGTATTAAATCTAGAGCCAAACTTGACTTTAGATTGTTTGTACTTGCGCTTCTTAAAGTCTTCTTCAGCAATCTTTTGAACATCAGACTTACTGAGCATAGTTCTACCAAGGCGTTGCTTAATGATTCCCGCAACATCATCAATAGAGTTGACGTTAATATCTTCTGATACGTCGCCTTGAGCTATTTTGACAGTAATTTTCTTATCATCTGACATTGAAAATCCCTATTGTTAACAAGCAGTTCCGTTCAAGCCAGAAGCACACCACAAGCCTTCTATCATAATCATACCATCTGAATGATTTTTAACAATCACTTCTGAACAAGTTACGGAACTTGCAAATATAGCTGTATCATTTAAAGGAGAGAGGTCAAGTTCTTTTTCATCAATCATTAGCTTAATCGAACCTTTTGCCTTTAGTGCAATGTAATAAATGGTATTAATAAAAATCCTAAATCCTTCTGTAATATTTGTTACCGTCTCCGGCACCAAAGACGGAGCCTCAATATCAATATAATCTGCAGAAACAAAAACGATTTTGAACGCACCTCTGTTTCCGTAATTAAAAGCAGGCGATGCAATATTTAAAGTGTCTGTAACTTGCGCTCCAAATGAAGAGAAAACTTTTAAAATATCTAGATAGTCAAAACCCATCAAAACATTTGGGTCATTTACTAAAACTCCGGAATCCTCCACATCTAAATAATTAGACCCAACTCCCACAATTCGACATGGAACTCCGGTATTTACGGCATTAAATGGAGATTGCAAGCCAATATCATTGTCTTTTTCAAAAAGAAGAATATCATTTAGCTTAACATTTGAGCCAATTGGCCCAGAAAACTGAATACGAGTGACATTATCATTTAGTCTGTTTACGCTCACGGTAGTCAAATCGTTGACAGTTAGTGAACGACGAACACGAAAGTTTGGATTCGTTCCCCCAATCCATTTGATTCTCCATAGAGACTCTTGATCTAAATTATTATACGGTTGAGTAATTTGAAGCTGAGTTGAGCTATCTAGGTTTAGTATTTTTCGAGTGGAGGCAATGATTCTTTCTTCGTAAGGGTCTAAAGAAACGGAAAACCCTTCGGCAATATCTAGCCTTAAGCCGCCAACATCAAAATTCATGGTTGCAGCAGTTGTGGATTTTAGCGGATTCTCAACCGAAGACGCCGCCGTATTTAATGTCAAAGATAGATAGGACATGAAAAAACTCCTATAGTCTTTGGCATTTTACCTCGAACCGTGGAGAAAGTCAAGGATAGAATATTCTATAATTTGAATGTTTTTTTCGGCGGCTGCTTCTAACTCCTGAGCCATTATTGGTGTTTTTGCTCCAAAAACCCATATTTCATGGCATCCGTGCATCAGCATTAGCCCCATGACAATTGCTTTGTCTCTGTTTTTGTAATCCGAAAAGTCAAGAAGAGAATAGTATGCTGTAGCCCAACAAATTGGATTATGACCCATCTGAATGATTTTATTGCAAATTTGCCTAAACTGAAGAATAGAATTAGGGTCACGCCATGGGGCACAAACATAAATATTTTTCATTTTGTTCCTTCGTTGGATGGGCAGCCAATTTTATTTTACAGCAAATTAAAAATCCACACACAAAAACCAATCCAGAACATTGTGATTTTAATTATGAAATAACTAATAAACGCACCAATTGCTCCCAAAATAAGTTTCATAAGATGCTCCCCCCCCATAAGTATTTATCGGATTAAGGAAGCTATTCTTTAGTTTTTTCTTGGAGGGCTTTGGCCGCATCTTCTCGAACATTTGGATTCTTTTTCTTAAAGCTACCTAAATGACCAATTTCTAAATGACAATTCTCTTTGCCGGGCTTGTCACACAACGTAATAAGATTATTCATATCCAGCTCTAAAGCAGGATTTTCATGAAATGGTTCAATATGATGAACTTCGAGAAATTCTGTACAACCACAGGCTGCACATGAACTGTGATTTTCTAAATAAGACTTGCGCAATGATGGCCACCTAGAAGAGCGTTTTGAGAAAAATTTTGTTTTTCCTTTAATAACATCTTTTAAGTGGCCAACAATCATTATGGCACTAAGGTAGGAGTAGAAGGCAATTGAACAATCCCAAGAGTATTTTGCAATTTTATATTTCTTGGCTGCAAACCAGTAATATGATTAAAAGAAATAACATCATAAATCATTGTTCCGGTACCTCTTACGCAGTATCCTGTGCCACTTGCCACATCAAACATAGTAAGAGTAGAAGCGACAAACGCACCATTTGTAGCAACAGAAACTCCGCTTCCGTTTGCGGTTAGGTTACGAACAAGGGATGAACTAATTGCACATGTCGCTCCCGCCGCAACCTGAATGATTTCAGTAGCAGAATTGGTTTCAATACCCGAAAATGCAACTTGCGCAAGGCCACCGTTTACAACCAATGCTTTTGAGGCTCCATAAAGGTCAGAATTAGTAATTCTTAAAAATCTTACACTGGTTGTGACCAACATTCCGTTTGCACCACCAGAATTAATAATACATCCGTCCATTCTGACACTTGTAGCAGATGTGTCTGTATTTGTTAGACTTACCAAGCTCGATGTTCCAGATCCTCTGTACACATAGCAACCACTTAGATTAAGGCGTACTGGAGCTGTGCCGCCAAGTGAAATGCCGCTGGCTGCAGAACTGGCACTAATGAGTATATTTGAAATAAACACTTGGTTGTCTACAGCTGAACCACTCGTTGGAGCAAAGCTAAGCTTGCCAACAACAATACCGATGTTTCTTGGCGCACCCAATCCAATAATATCAACGCGCCCCTTGAGCGTTGCATCTCCCCAAACGCCTTCGCCGAGTAAGATAACTTGCCCTGGAGATGCCGCGTCAATAGCTGCTTGCAAGGTTGGGTATTCGCCTCCGGCTAGGCACCAAATTGCAGAGCCTTTTTTCATATATTGCGCAGCGTAATCTTTAACGGCAGACACAGACGGAGCCACATCTGATTGCAAGCCAGACATATTATTAATAACTGCGGCGCTTTTTGCTCGCGTTTCAGTAAAGTAAAGATTTTGCGAACCTTCAGAAATTTGGTCAGAACCTAAGCTAACCGCTCCGACCAGACCATTTACTGACGAAACGTAATTAAGTGCTGCAATCTGAGCGTCTGTGTAGCTCTTAGCTGTTTGTACAGACTGTGCATCCCCAGCGGTTCTGCTGGTAATTTCAGCATCGAGTGCGGCTGTAATTGCACTATCAGCCGCCACACGTGCAGATTCCTCAGCAGATACAGCAGCTTGACGAAAAGCAGCTTCGGCAGCATCAGCGGCAATACGAGCTGTAATCTCATTATTAAGAGCTAGTTGGCTTGCATGGCTAATTCTAAGGTCAATTTCATGTTTATAGCTTGCAGACCAAATACCTAGCGACTCAGTCATAAACTTAACTGAACCAACTGAGGCTCCTGAGTTAGAACCAAAAGAAACAGTCAATACTTCTTCAGATGCTACTTGTGGGCCGCCTGAAGAGCTAGCTGACTTAACTAGTTCAACTCTAGGGAGCTCTGGATGAACAGTTGGGTTTTCTCCAAAATAAACTAAGTATTTCTTGCCAATTGCAAGCCCAGCTGAAGAGCCAGAGTAAGCAACTTTAGAGCGAGCAAATCCAGGCATAATATCGCCTGAGCCAGTTGGTTTGGTGTAGACGCCCAAAATAGGCATAGAACCAAGACCATCAAAGGTCATTACAGCATAAGCGTTTAGGTTGCTTAGAGCAATTGTCGCATTGTTGATACCGTCAAAGTAGTACCAATTGATTTTTTGACCTGCAGAAGCATTGGTGTAGTACCAACCATCGCGAAGCTGACCAGAAGGGTCCTCGACCCCAGGTTGTCCGTTAGCGTAAGCCTGAGCATTGTTTTCATAAATAGCAAAATGATTTACTTGATACCGCTTTTCAATAGGAAGAACACGAGCATCAAGGGCACCATCAGCAGCCATACGAGCAGACTGCTCAACTAAATCCGCAGCTTGGCGAGAAGCGGCTTCTGCGGAGTCGGCAGCAATACGTGCAGATTGTTCTGCAGCGTCAGCAGCAATACGCGCATTCTGCTCAGTGTCAATATTGCCCTGAAGTACGTTATCAGCGGCAATACGAGCAGTTTTCTCAACATCAAGAGCGCTACCAAGTGCATTGTCTGCAGTTTGGCGAACAGAAGCCTCTTCATTAAGAGCAACCTGAAGGGTAGCTTCGGCAGCCATTGCGCGAGATTTTTCAGTTAGGTCGCCAGCAATACGTGCAGACTCTTCAGCGTCAACGGCGGTCTGAAGAGCATCGTCACTAGCAATACGGGCAGATTGCTCAGCTAGGTCAGCAGCAATACGTGCATTTTCTTCGTCTGTAACTTCGGTGTCAGTATAGTCTTTAGCGTCTTTAAGAGCCTTAGCAACTGAGCCTACAACCGTATCAGCGCCCTCAAGGATATCAAGACGAGCGTCAAGAGCCTCATCTCCGGCAATACGTGCAGAAATTTCGCCATCTAGATTAGTTGAGCTATTGCCAGCCAACAAGCTAATCGCGCTATTAAGGCTTCCGTCGGCAGCCTGGAATGCAGCTACAACTTCCGTTAGTGAGTCGAGAGCGGTTGGGTCAATATTAGAAAGTACGTTATCAATTCTTACGCCAAGAGCAGATTCTGCTGCAAGTGCACGTGACATTTCTGCTTCAACTTCGGAGTCAGCATAAGCCTTAGCATCTTTAAGAGCCTTAGCAACGGAGCCAACAGTTGAATCGTCACCCTCAAGAACGTCTAGACGAGCGTCGAGAGCATCGTCACTAGCAATACGAGCAGACTGCTCAGCTAGGTCAGCAGCTTGACGAGAAGCAGCCTCAGCGCTGAGGGAGGACTGTAGAGCTGCATCAGCAGCCATACGCTCAGTTTTTTCAACCAAATCAGCAGCTTGGCGAGCAGCGGCTTCAGCGTCAAGGGCAGCCTGTAGAGCTGCATCAGCAGCCATACGAGCAGATTTTTCTTCTAAGTCAGCGGCAACACGAGCAGCAGATTCTGCATCTAATGCAGACTGAAGAGCAGCGTCACCAGCAATACGAGCAGACTGCTCAGCTAGGTCTGCATTTTGTAGGTCGGAGATTGCCGACTGAAGGTTGGTTCCTACCTGTCCTTCGAGAGAAGCAACGGCTGCCTGCAAAGCATTATCAGCAGCAATACGTGCAGACTGTTCAGCCAGGTCTGCAGCCATGCGAGCAGTTTTTTCTACAAGGTCAGCAGCTTCACGGGCAGCTTGTTCTGCTGAGTCAGCAGCAATACGAGCAGACTGCTCAGCTAGGTCAGCAGCTTGACGAGAAGCAGCTTCTGCAACGTCACCAGCAACTCGTGCGGCCTCTTCTGCAGATACAGCAGCTTCACGGGCAGCTTGTTCTGCTGCATCAGCAGCCATACGAGCAGACTGCTCAGCTAGGTCAGCAGCTTGACGAGAAGCAGCTTCTGCGGATACTGCAGCTTCGCGAGCGGCAACTTCAGCAGATACGGCAGCCATGCGAGCTGTTTTTTCTTCTAAGTCAGCGGCAATACGAGCAGCTTCTTCAGCAGACAAAGCAGCTTGACGGGAAGCAGCCTCTGCAGAGTCAGCAGCCATGCGAGCAGTTTTTTCTACAAGGTCAGCAGCTTCACGAGCGGCAGCCTCAGCAGATACAGCAGCTTGGCGAGAAGCAGCTTCTGCATCTAATGCAGATTGAAGAGCAGCGTCACCAGCTTGACGAGCGGCCATTTCAGATTGGTCAGCAGCTTGACGAGAAGCGGCTTCTGCACTGAGGGCTTCAGATAGGGCGCTGTCGCCAGCAATACGTGCAGCTTCTTCTGCGTCTACGTCTGCCATACGGGCAGATACTTCTGCATCCAATCCAGCCTGTAGAGCCGCATCAGCAGCCATACGAGCAGACTGCTCAACTAAATCCGCAGCTTGGCGAGAAGCGGCTTCTGCGGAGTCGGCAGCCATGCGAGCAGCTTCTTCAGCAGATACTGCAGCCATACGAGAGGTAATCTCTGCATTGAGGTTGGCTGTACTATTGCTTGCGAGAGTGCTGATTGCGCTATTAATGCTTCCATCGGCAGACTGGAATGCAGCTACAACTTCTGTTAATGAATCTAAAGCTTCTGGGTCGATGTTTGACAACACGTTGTCAATTCTTACGCCAAGAGCAGATTCCGCAGCCATTGCGCGAGTTTTTTCTGCCAAATCAGCAGCAATACGTGCAGATTCTTCTGCAGATACAGCAGCCATACGAGCAGTAACTTCTGCGTCAAGCGCAGCCTGAAGAGCAGCATCAGCGGCAATACGGGCAGACTGCTCAGCTAGGTCAGCAGCTTGGCGAGAAGCAGCTTCAGCCACCAACGAGCCAGAAAGGTCTGTGCTGGCAGCCTGTTGTTGTGTTTTAAGGGAAAGTTCAATCTCATCAATAAACATTCTGAGCGTTTCGTCAGCAGCAATACGCGCTGTCTTCTCAATTAGGTCTGCAGCAATACGAGCGGCAGATTCTGCATCTAATGCAGACTGAAGAGATGCGTCTGCGGCCATACGAGCGGATACTTCTGCATCAAGAGCCACCATGATTGCATCGTCGGCAGCAAGGCGAGCAGAAGCTTCCGCCTCATCTCCCACAATACGAGCGGATTGTTCTGCCAAATCAGCAGCCCCTCGTGCAGCTTCTTCGGCAGATACAGCAGCCATGCGAGCTGTTTTTTCTTCTAGGTCGCCAGCAATACGTGCAGACTCTTCAGCAAAGTCAGCCGCTTCGCGAGCCAACGCTTCTGATTGAATATTGTTTGAACTATTATTAGCAAGCTCTGAAATTGTTCCCTGAATGTTGGCATCGGCTGCCTGAAATGCGGTTACAATTTCAGACAGGGAATCAAGAGCATCTGGGTCAATATTTGTAAGAACCGCGTCGACCCTTGCAGCAAGTGCAGATTCCGCAGCTATTGCTCTTTGCTGCTCGGCAGACACTTCCGCATCTGCATACAGCTTGGCGTCTTTAAAAGCTTTTGCAACCGAACCGACAACAGTGTCTGAACCTTCTAAAACGTCAATACGATTTGACAAATCACTATCAGCCGCTATACGAGCCGCAGTTTCTGAGTTGTCTGCAGAAATACGATTAGACATTTCGGCAAAATCAGACGCTTCTCTGGCGGCATTTTCAGCACTTAAGGCTAACCGAATGCTAGCGTCTTCCAATTCGCGAGTTGCAACCTCAGCAGACAAGCTTGCTTCCAAAGCAGCATCGCCGGCAGCGCGAGCAAATTGTTCGTCACTTAGATCAGCTGCGCTCGATGAGGCAAGATTAAAAATAGCGTCCTGAATTTCGGAATCAGCAGCCTGAAACGCAGTTACAGCCTCTGCCAATGAATCGAGAGCGTCTGGATCAATATTTGAAAGAACATTGTCAATTCTTACTGCGAGTGCAGATTCTGCAGCAAGAGCACGAGCAACTTCAGAGCTAATCGCTGCCTGAAGAGCCTCGTCGCCGCTTTGGCGCAAAGATACTTCCGTACTAAGAGCATTTGCGGACGATACGTTGGATGCCTGTTGTTGTGTCTTAAAATAGTTCTCAAGCTCATCTACTTGCATTTGCAAAAAGCCATCTCCAGAAACTCGGCTAGACTGCTCTGCAGTAATAGTCGCCTCTAGAGATAAGTCTGCGTTTTGACGAGCGGTAATTTCTGCATCGACCTCATCTTGACGAGTTGAAATTTCGCTGTCCATCTGACTTTGAAGTGACTGATACGCCTCGTCTCTTTCTTGGGCTTCTAGTTCAATAGCCGCCGCAAGAGAGCTGTCTGCAAAAATTCTTGCAGTTGTCTCGTCGTCTACTTTGGATGAACTATTAACAGCGAGACTAGAAATCGCACCTTGAAGATTAGAGTCAGCATCTTGAAATGCCGCAACTATTTCTGATAACGAATCGAGAGCGCCTGTGTCTAAGTTAGACAAAACATTATTAATACTTGACTGAAGGGCAGCATCGGCGGCCTGACGAGCGGCGGCTTCTGCCGAAACAGCAGATTGTCTAGCTAAAACTTCATTATTAATAGCTACTTGTAAAGAATTATCAGCATTTTCGCGTGCTGTTTTTTCAGCATTGATATTTCCTTGCAAAACCAAGTCCGCACTTTGACGAGCAGCGGCTTCGGTTGCCAGGGCGTTTTGCCTTAAAACAATTTCAGCATTCAGGTTAGTTTGTATAGCATTTTCAGAGTTTTGTCGAGAAGCCGACTCCAAAGCAAGGCTATTTTGAATTGCCGAATCAGCTTCCGCTCTCTGGGTGCCTTCGAGCGCAATCATGTTTTGAAGGTTCGTTTGATTGATAACCCTTGCTAACATCTCTTCAGCAATTTCGGCTTTGCGAGCCGTTGATTCAACATTAATTGCGTTTTGCAATTGATTATCAGCCGCTACCCTAGCCGCCTGCTCAGACAAAACATTGGCTTGCAAGATTGCATCTGCATTTTGGCGAGCAGTTTGCTCTGCACTGAGAAGAGCAGACATGTCCATATCGTTGGCTTGTCTTACTGAAATCTCCGTATCCAAAGAAGATTGAAGTGCAGCCTCAACGGTTTGGGCACGCGCAACCTCTGCAAAAATAGCATTTGATAAGCTAGATTCGACAGCCTGAGCACGATTTACTTCGATAGAAAGAGAAGACGAAATATTCGCATCTGCCTGCGTGCGAGCCGCAACCTCACTATTAATTAGTGCTTCAAGTGTATTTTTTTGATTATTTAATGATTCCGTAAGAGACAATTCGGTATTAACTATCGAGGCTTGCAGCAGACCATCTGCATCTCTGCGGGACTGCGCTTCTGTGCTGACAGCTGCAACGCGAGAGTTTTTTTCAGCCAAATCCGCTGCAATTCTTTCTGTTTTTTCAATATTATCAGCAAGCTCTCTTGCTGCTGCTTCGGCGTCGACTGCAGCTACACGACTATTTTTTTCAGCAGAATCTGCAGCGATTCTTTCTGCCTTTTCTGAGTCCGTGTAATCCTTGGCGTCTTTAAGGGCTTTGGCGACAGAACCCGTAATAGTATCAGAGCCTTCTAAAACATCCAAACGACCGCTCAACAAAGCATCGGCTGCCATGCGAACAGTTTTTTCTGCATTTAAATTAGCGGTACCATTGTTAGCCAAGGTAGTAATAGTGCCGTTTAGGTTTAAGTCAGCGTCTTGAAATGCGCTTACAATCTCAGACAAAGAGTCTAGGGCGGCAGGATCTACATTTGACGCCATATTGTTAATTTTTGCACTTAAAGACGCTTCGGCGTTAATTGCCCTTGCGCTTTCCGCGCTAACAGAACTGTCCGTATAAATTTTTGCATTTTTTAGAGAATTTGCTATAGAGCCCGAAACTGCATCCGAGCCCTGTACCACATCCAAGCGCTCTTCTAACTCTTCGTCGGCAACGCGGCGAGCTTCGGACTCGGAAGCTAGAGAGTTATTGCGTGCAGCCGCTTCGGCGTTGATTTTATTATGAATTGTAGAATCCGAAGCAATTCTAGCCGCTTGTTCATTCTGAATGGCAGCAAACAGCTCTGCATCGGCTGCGATATCGGCATCCGATCTTTGCTCGACGCTATTAATTAAGTCTTCAGCCGCGTCCTGATTAGCTAGGCTGTACCTGATATGTAGTTTGGTTTTGTCCTTTAGTGCCATTTTTTCTCACCTTTTTGTTTATATAGTCCACAAATAAAACGCAGACTTTAAATGCCATTTAGTGAGATTATTTTAACATCAGATACTAAACTTAATAAGTTTTTTCTTTGGTTCTGGGGCAGAACCTTTAGAATCACCCTCAATCAAATGTCCCATGCCCGCTCTTTTATAAGCGTCCATAGTCATATCAGCTAGTTGAGATGGCATGATGGGTACGCCCATATCTTTATAGGTATCATACATAGCTGACTCTAGCTCTTTTTGATACTGCTGTTCGCGACTCATGGGAGCGGCAGCGCCGATGTGTTTAGAAGCACTGCTAATCTTAATTTCGACTGCGGTGCGGTATTTGTCCAACGAATACCGTAGGTTATCACAAAAGTGAGTATTATCATCATCTTCAAATCGACTCGTATCAAATTCCCCGCGAGGGTCTTTCTTGTGCATCCAGTTCGTCATAGACTCAATAGCATATTCCATCCCGCTGTCGCTCTCTTCTTTACAAAAAATCATATCAGCTTCTTGCCTCTCTACGTTCCACAAAAGAGACTGAATTTGTACCACGCCTGTTTCGATGTTAGTTGGCTTCTTGTTTTTAACTGGGAACCCGTATGGCTGAAAGTAATGAGTAGAGCCCGCGTCTGCCATGTCGGGGCAGATAATGTCTGGAGGAAACATCAAACATTCTTTTTCTCTAATAGTCTGCGCCCACTGAGAGTTAGGGTAGCCCGTGGCCGTTCTAACATGTAAGACTATCGCTCTTCCTTGTGACTGAGAGTATAGGGTAACTCCCACCACGGCGGCATCTCTGACTCCCCAGTCTACTCCGAAACTTACTTCCCATTTATTAGTTACTGCCCAAGCATAGATGTCTTGTTTAGTGCATTTCCTATTGGCCTTCCATTGCTGGCCAGTCATCCAAAGCCAAGTCTCTGCAGGACTGCGTACGTGATTCATTCTGTTAAATGTAGGGAAGACTAGTCCCCCTGTTTCTGGACGCCAATTCAGAATCTGGGCAATAATCTTATTAGCTTCTTTAGTTTCTTTGATGAAGTTACCAATGAAGGCAATAGTTCTGAGTGTTTTAGACTTGCCTGTTTGTTTGGGGGCGCGAGCCTGACAAGCAATAAACGCAGGGCATGTCATACATCCTTCGTAAGCCAGTATTTCTTTATACTTAACTTTGATTGCTTCTGGCTCTTCTTGGAATAACTCTTCATCCCATCTGACTTTAAGATTTTCAGTATGAAGATACGCCTTGAGTCTCTTCTCTCCGTGAGTTTCTGGAAGGCACTTTCTCATAAAGTCTACAGCCGACCACTTGTCTAGCCTAATATCTAGGTCGTCGCCCTTTTCGGCCTCTTCCATTAGTTCTTGGAGTGGCCCTTGAGAAGTCTTGCGAGAAGACAACGAGATAGTAATTGGCTCAAAGCCATGCTCGTCTTGCGTGGGGTCGGCAACCATGGCAACCTCAGAGAGAATTTCTCTAGGGGTCAAGTCACATTCGTCTCGGATGATAATAGAGGCACGAGATGAGTTGGCACCTTCTAGCGTAGCTGCCGTGACAAACACGTCAGCGTCGTCTTTGGCTGTATACGAATTTGGAGGCAAATTAAAGAGTCGTAGCTCTCCCGCTCGGTTTGTTTCAAAGTGTTCTTGAAGCTCTGGAATACGAAGGAACTTCTTGAGGTACTTGATTGCTTTGTAGGATTGGTCTTTAATGGCGGCAATCTGTAGACATGACCTTCTGAAGTGAATCATTGCCAACCAATGAATAACTGCCGACATAACCGTCTTCATCGAGTTACGAGAGGCAGCCACGACTACACGGTGGGCACCCTTGTTGGTCTTCATTGTGAGGTAAATTTGCCAGACAGCTTCCATGGGATTAGAAGTAGACATTTCGTCTACTGTACACTCTGGCAAGTCTAACTTAAGGAAAGTCTTAATGAATTGTTGAAGCTCTTCTTTTGTTTCACAAACAGTAAACAAAAGACGTTTACGCATTTCAATGCGCACCCTTTGCTCTTCTGTAATTTCAGGTT
>Ga0194126_10010509_pt1 | contig 12110 bp, 6 predicted proteins | sample TA2KigC150mmetaG_FD_148641 | JGI IMG/M metagenome (GOLD analysis project Ga0194126, IMG submission 148641) | Freshwater microbial communities from Lake Tanganyika, Tanzania - TA2015035 Kigoma Deep Cast 150m | ecosystem: Environmental > Aquatic > Freshwater > Lake | place: Tanzania: Lake...
GGCCGGCGGCCCGGCCCTGCCACGGATCCCGCGGGCACGGTTGGTAGGGCCGGGCCGCCGGCCCGGCCGGTTGAGCGATCCCTGGAGCGATCCGAACCCGGAGATGAGCCCATTCATGCCGGTCCTTCTCACTTCCCACGTCCTTGGAGTCCGGCGTTTCCCCCTTCGCCTTCTTCCTTGACCCGGTCCTTCCGGAACGTGAACAACACCGCGCACAGAACCGCGATGCCGCCGATCCCGTAGGCCCCGCCGAGCGCCGAGAACCCGAGGCCGAGTCCCTGTCCGGCGGCGTGGGTCTCGCGCAGGCGGCCGAGCAGCCACGGCGAGACCGACCCGGCGAGGAAGGCGAGCATCGTCATGATCCCGACCGCCGAGGCGCGGAACTTCGGCGCGATGACCTCGAAGAGCGCGGCGTGCGTGTTGGCCTCGTAGAGCCCGCGGAAGAACCCGAACCCCGCCATCGCGGCGCAGGCGGCGACGAGAGCGTCCGCCCGGCCCAGCAGGACGATCACCGGCGCGCCGGCCAGCATCGCGCCCGACATCAGTTGAAGTCGGAAGACCGGGCGCGCGGCGGCGAACCGGTCCGACAGCCAGCCCCCGAGCAGGATGCCGCCGAGCGCCGCCGCATGGTGCCACGACATCGCGTAGCCGCCGGCCTGCGCCAGGGACAGGTCGAACCGCTCCTTGAGGAACACCGGCGCCCACACGACGTACGCGTTGTTGACGAAGACGATCGCCGTGAAGCCGGCCGTCAGCAGCAGCGCCGAGGGCGAACGGAACAGCACGCCGAGCGCCCGGAGCGGGGAGACCGTCCCGCCCCCCTCCGCGCGCGCCGCGGGCGGGGCGTCGAGCAGGCGGACCGCCAGCACGAAGCCGAGCAGGATGCCGCCGGCGCCGAAGACGTAGAACGCGGACCGCCAGCCCCACTGGTCGGCGATGAACCCGCCGACGAAGCCGCTGACCATGACGCCGATGTAGAGCGAGGCTTGGTGGACCGACAGCGCGATCGACCGCGTCCGCGTGTGGTGCGCGGCGATCAGCGGGTAGGCCGCCGGCGCGTAGAACGACTCGCCCCCCGCCGTTGCAACGCTGCGAAACGCGATCAACCCGCCCACCCCGCCTGCGAATCCGGTCAGCATCGTCGCGACGCTCCAGAAGATCAGGCTGCCGACGATGATCCGCTTCCGGTTCCAGATGTCGCCCAGGTAGCCGGCGACGGGCATCATCAACGCCAGCGTCGCGAAGAGCACGCTGCCCACGAGCCCGAGCTGGCTGTCCGAGACGCCGAGGTCCGTCTTGATCGCGGGCAGCACGACGCCGTAGATCGCGCGGTCGCCCTGGTGGAAGAAGAAGGCGAAGAAGAGCAGCGCCAGCAACTCCCACTTGTAGCTCGGACGGGCCGGCTCCCTGCTGGCGCCGCTCTGGTCGTTCACGTTCACACGTCCACGTCCTTCGGCATGTGCTGGGCCGTGCAGCCGCCGTCGACCACCAGCCGCGAGCCGGTCACGTTCCCGGCCCGGTCGGACGCGAGGAACATCACGGCCTCGGCGATGTCCTCCGGCATGGCCTCCCGCCCCAACGGGATGTTTGCGTGCCGCCGTTTCGCGTGCGCCGCGGGCAGCGTCAGCCAGCGGTCGCTGTGGATGTAGCCCGGCGCCACCTCGTTGACGCGGATGCCGTGCGGCGCGAGATCGACCGCCATCGCGAGGGTCAGGGCGTCGATCCCGCCCTTGCTGGCCAAGTAGGCCGCGCGCTTGTGGATCGCGCGGGTGGAGACATTCGACCCGATGTTCACGATCGCCCCGCCGCCGGTGTCCTTCATCCAGCGCGCGGCAAGCAGCGAAACGTGGAAGGTCCCGAGGAGGTTGACCCGCACGACGGACTCGAAGAACCCGGGCTCCGTGTCGAGGAAGTCCGGCCCGACCCCGAGGTGCGCCGCGTTGTTGACCAGGATGTCGAGCCGCTTCGCCCGACGCCGGATCCCCCGGACCATGGCCTCCACGGCGGCCGGGACCCCGATGTCCGCCGGGGCGGCGTGCACCTTCCTCCATCCCTTCCGCCGCAGCGCGGCCGCCGCGCGGGCGGCCCCCTCCGGCGTCGCGTCGTTGACGAACACGGTCGCACCCGCGGCCGCGAAGCATGCCGCGATGCCCAGCCCGGTGTTCTTCCCCGCACCGGTGACAAGGACGGTCTTCCCGGCGAATCGCATCGGCGTCTCCTCCACGGTTTCGCCGTCAGGCTAGGCCGGTCCGCCGCCCGGGGCAATTGCCTTGTTTCGTCATTGGCATACCCGTTTTGGTCATGCATGATCCGTGCGTGAAACCGGCCGCCCCACGCTCCCGATCGGTCGCCGTATGCATCGACACCCGCGACGGCGCCGGACGCAACCGCCTCCACGGCGTCGCGCAGTACGTCCGCCGCCACGGCTGGCGGATGATGCTGGTCCGGCAGGGCGGGCAGGCCGCGTCCCGCGAGGTCGCGCGGCTGCGGCCGGACGGCATCCTCGCCTACATCGCGGACCGCTGGCTGGTCGGGGCCGCCCGGCGCCTGCGGATCCCGCTGGTCGATACCGCGCGCGGCGAGCAGGCGATCGGCCTGACCGTCAGCATCGACAACGCCGCCGTCGCGCGTCTCGCGGCGGAGCACCTCGTCCAGGCGGGCCTGCGCCGCTTCGGGTATTGCGGCGTCGCGGGGCGCACGGCCTCGGAGGAGCGCCGCGCCGGCTTTGCGGCCGCGCTGGCGGCCCTGGCTCCGTCGCGTCCGCCGCGCGGAACGGCCGGGACGGAGCCCGGCCCTCCACCGACCCCGGGCGCCGAGGGCTGGAGGGACGACCTCCGTGTCGTCCGACGGCGGACGGGAGACGCGGCGCACGCGCGACTGCCGGCCTTCGCCGACCCCGTCGCCGAGGGCGAGTCGGGCCTCGGGCCGATGATGCGCTGGCTGCGGGGGCTCCCGAAGCCCGTTGGGCTTCTGGTCTTCGACGACAAGCTCGGCGAACGCGTGCTGACCGCCTGCCGCTGGGCCGGGATCGCGGTGCCGCAGCAGGCCGCCGTGCTCGGGATCGGCGACGACGAACTGATGTGCGAGGTGAGCTGGCCGACGCTCTCGAGCGTGCGGCTCCCGACCCCGCGCATCGGCTTCGAGGCCGCGCGCATGCTCGGCGCGGCAATGGCGGGACGCCGCATCGCGACGCCGCACGTCCGGATCGAGCCGGTCGGCATCGCCGCGCGCGGCTCGACCGACACGGTCGCCGTCGACGACGACCTCGTGCGGTCGGCCGTCCAGCGGGTCCGCGCGCAGGCGGGCGACCTGGTCGGCTCGGAGCAGATCGCCGAGGCGCTCGGCGTTTCTCGCCGCACGCTCGACCGCCGCTTCGAGCGGGCGCTCGGGCGCACGGTCCGCGAGGAACTCGTCCGCGTGCGCATGCAATCCGCGCGCTCCCTGCTCGCGGACCGCACGCGGCGCATCGCCGACGTCGCCCGCGCCTGCGGCTACGCCACGGCCGCCTCCTTCAGCCGCGCCTTCCGCCGCCATGCCGGCCGGTGGCCCTCGGACTACCGCGAGGAGGTCCGCGGGGCGTGAGATGAGCCACGGGCGGGGTGACGACGCGGGCTACCGTGCGTTCCGCGGCAGATCCACGAGACTTCGCGCCTTCAGCTTCATCGTCAAGCCGTGGTGGCCGTTCCTCGCCTTCCGGCTGCTGACGGAGCCGGGGCATGGCGCGCCGGCGCGACAAAGCCGCCGGACGCCGCGGATGGGGACAGGGGCCCAATCGCCGGATCCCCAGGGCGCGCCTGCCCTGCGAAGCCCGAAGGGCGAAGAACCGCCCGGGACGCGATCTCTTGTCGGGATCAGCCGGAAACGGACTTCAGGATCTGCGTCGGCGTGGGCGCCGGCCAGCCGGCTTCCTTGCAGACCCGGATGATGGCCTCGTTGGTGTCGAAATAGACCTGCCAATAGTGGTTGGTATGGCAATAGGGCCGCACCGAGATCACGGCACCCAACAGATTGATGTCGAGAACGTTAACCTCGGGAGCCGGGGTCACAGCCACGTTGGGGATCTTTGCCACGGCCGCCTTGAAACGGGCGATGGCATCCAGCGCATCCACGCTGCCGGCCAATTGCGCGGTGCGCTCCACGCGCCGCACGGGCTGGCTTGAGAAATTCTGAATCGTGTCGCTGAAGATCTTGCCGTTACCGACCAGCGTCAAGACGTTGTCGGGGGTGACCAGGGTGGTAGCGAACAGCCCCAATTCGTGGATGGTGCCGACCATGCCCCCGACCTGCACGAAGTCGCCCACCTTGAAAGGCCGCAACACGAGCATGAAGGCGCCGGCGGCGAAATTGCTGAGCATGCCGCTCCAAGCCGCGCCGATCGCCAAACCGGCGCCGGCCAGCATGGCAGCGAAAGAGGTTGTCTGGATTCCGAAGTAGCCGAGGATGCCCAGAATCAGCGCGAGGTTGAGCAGGACCGACATGATCGAGCCCAAGTAGTTCGTCAACGTCGGGTCGATCTTGCTGCGTTTCATCACGGCGCCGAAGAGCACCACGACGCGGCCGATCAGCCAGCGGCCGACAATCCAAAACGCGATGGCGGCAAGTATCTTGAACCCGAACTGGGTGATCGCGTCGACGACGATAGTCTGGACCTTCTCGATATCCATGAGCGGTGCTCCTCCCTATGGTGAACGGCGAATTCCCACAACCCAGCCGGGGTGTCTATGCAAAGGCCGCGGAGGATGCAAGGACAAAACGGACAGATGTCGTGGAGTTCTCAAGAACGGAGTTCCTGGGGCGAGCGCAAGCGCGACCACGGTCGCCGCGCCCATTGCACCCTTTCCGGCCTCGCGTAGCTCGGCCCTCCATCATTGAGTGTTTGGGTTGGAGGTAGGCTGTTGGAGATCGCAATGGTCATGTCGTCAGCAGCTCCAGGTACTTCGTATCGCGCGTCTTCTCGTAGGCGAAGGCAGGCCGGAGCGCCTGCCCCACGACTGCGCCTATTGGAGGGGCGAGCTACTGCGAGCCCGGACCTTGCGCTCCGTGACACCCTTTCCGGCCTCGCGTAGCTCGGCCCTCCATCATTGAGTGTCTGGGGTTGGAGGCAGGCTGTTGGAGATTGCATCGGTCATGTCGTTCAGCAACTCCAGGCACTTCGGATCGCGTGTCTTCTCGAAGGCGAAGGCGTGCCGGAGCGCCTGCCCCACGGCTGTGACTATTGGAGGGGCGAGCTACTGCGAGCCCGAACCTTGCGCTCCGTGACACCCTTTTCGGCCTCGCGTAGCTCGGCCCTCCATCATTGGATGATGAGGGTTGGAGGTAGGCTGTTGGAGTTTGAATTGGTCATGTCGTCAGCAACTCCAGGCACTTCGGATCGCGCGCCTTCTCGTAGGCGAAGGCAGGCCGGAGCGCCTGCCCCACGACTGCGCCTATTGGAGGGGCGAGCTACCGCGAGCCCGGACCTTGCGCTCCGTGACACCCTTTTCGGCCTCGCATAGCTCGGCCCTCCATCATTGGATGATGAGGGTTGGAGGTAGGCTGTTGGAGGTTGCTTTCGTCATCCGGTCGAGGCCGAAGACGGTCTGGCGCACGGACTGGCTGAACGACTTGCCGTTCCCGCTGGGCGGCTTGTCGAAATGGCCGGCGAGCATGTCGTTCAGCAACTCCAGGTACTTCGGATCGCGCGTCTTCTCGTAGGCGAAGGCGACGAGCTCGGCGTTCATGCCCTCCGTGGCGCCGCGCCGCGGCTTGTCCGCGTGGTACTTCAGGTGGCTGATGTAGCGGAAGCCCTGGCCGGGGACCCACGCGTGGTCGCGCAGGAAATCGGCGCCGCGCACAAGCATGTGCTCGACATCGGGACGCGGGCGCGGTTCCTGCTCGAGGTGGCGCAGCAGGCCGTGCGCGAGGATCGCCACCGCAAAGGCCTTGCCCCCCATGCCCGTCTCGCCGCCGGACTCGTTGCCCGAATGCCGGTGCAGCCAGCCTCCGCTGGCGGGATCCTGCCGCTCCAGCGCCCGCTCGACCATGATGCGCGCCGCGTTGAGATAGTACGGATCCCCGCTGAAGTGATGCGCCATCGACATGTTGATGATCGGCCAGCCGCCGGCTCGCTCGATGCTGAAATCGAACGACGGCGTCAGGCGCGCGGCCTGGTTGTCGCACACGCGTGTCGCCACCTCGCGCAGCCAGCCGTCGCCGGTCAGCGCGGCGCAGATCCAGTTGCCGGGCTGGAAGACATGCCCCTGCCGGTCGATCGCTCCGCCGAGCATGCCGGCGCCGAACTCAGCCAGGTATTTCGCCAGCAGCCTCTCCACGAGCCGTGGATCGTCGCGCGCGATGTCCAGGCCGACGTGATTGAAGCTGTGCTCGTAGACCAGCCCGTTCCAAGCGTCGGAGAAGCGGCCATGGACCGTGTCGACCGTGCTGTGGTGCCGCGCCATCTCGAGGCCGCGGTCGAGGAGCCGCCGGTCGCCCGTGCGCGCCCATTGCAGCGCCATCGCCCACGCCATGTCGTACTCGTTGTTGCCGTAGTTCAGCAGCCGCTCGCCGAACCAGTCGCCGAAGTGCATCCAGCCCCATGTCCGCTGCTTCTCGCGGTCCTCCAGGCTCGCGCGGAAGCCGGCCTCGAAGGACCGCTCGTAGGCGTCCCAGAGCCCGGGCGTCCTCGGGAGGATCCGCCGCGACAGCAGTCCGCTGCCGCACAGGTGCCCGGGCGGCGCCTGGGGCAACAGCGGCGCGTCCGCCCAGCCGGCGAAGGCCGCCGGATCGGTGGCGTCGTCGGCCGCGCCGTAGCGGACGACGATCTCCTTGCGGATCGCCTGTCCGGCCTTGACCACGTAGCGCCCTCCGCGGCACCAGCCAAAGAGCCGCAGCCGTTCCAGCGCGTTCGCATCGTCATAGGCGTCGCCGGGCAACGGCGGGAGCAGGCGCACGTGCAGGCCGTCGGGTTTCACGGCGAAACCGGAGGGATAGGCCCCGCGGAAGTCGCGCATCGCGACAAGGACCCGCGCCTTTGCGTCGGCCGCGACGGCCACGCCGGACTCGACCCGCTCCGCCGGCGCGTCGGCATCCCACAGACGCACGCGGCGCTCGTCCTGCTGCAGCACCCAGATGCCGTCGGCGCTCCCGACCGGGACCGGCGCCCGGCCGCCCAGCGCGCCGCGGACCCCGCCCCCGCCCTCGACCGGCACGCGGAGCGCGAGCGACTTCACCTCTCGGTACTTCGGCTCCGGGTTGTCGTTGATGACCGTCACATCGAGGCGCATCTCCGGGATGCCGGCGAAGAGCGTCGCGCGGATCACGTAGGCCCAGCCGGGCCGGCCCGCCTCGTCGACGAGCGGCCCTGACCAGCGCAGCACCGCGCGCACGGGACCGTTGCACTCCACCTCGAAACGCTCCGGGGCGCCGCAGGTGAGGTTGGCGTCGTCCGCCGTCTGCAGCCGCAGGTTTGCGAGCCGCGGCGCCGCCGCAACGCGCTCGGCCGCCGAGACGGTGCCGTCGCGGTCGCGGTCGAAGCCGACGTTGACGAATAGCGCGGGGACCGTCTTCCCGAGATCGAACTGGAGCCCCTCGCCGCGGATGCGCCAGGCATCGGCGGTCTCTTCGACGCGGATCGTGACGCGGCCGGACGCCGCGCCCGCGCCGCCGCCGGGACGCGTCTCGAGCCGGCAGACCGCCGCCGCGCCGGTCGGAGCGTTCACGGGAAACGACAGCGTCGCGAGCTTCACGGAGCCGTCCGGCCAGCGGGAGAACACCTCCGCCTGCAGCGGCGTCTCCGCGCCGCCCGCGTCGAGCAGCCGCAGGTCGCCGGGCTGCGCCAGCGTCCCGCGCGCGAAGGGCATGCCGATCACGGCCGGCGCACGGCCGCGCGGCACGGCCGTCGGCTCGGTCACGGAGAGCGGGATCGTCTGCGCGACGGTGTCCGGCGGACGCGGCGGCGCGGCGCGGAAGGGGAAGGGTTCCGATTCGACGGGCTTTCCGGCGTCGTCGGCGAGGATCCTCACCCGGTACTCGCGGGCCGGGTCCAAGCCATCGAGCAGGACACGGTGGTTGCGACCGGGGCCGCCCTCGACCGCGAGATCGCGCGCCGGGCCGTCGCCGGAGGTGCAGGTCAGCCGCTGTCCCTCGACCGCGAGCGACGTGGTCCAGCACAGGCTGACGGCGCCGGTCCGGGTGCACCCCGCGGCGAAGTCGCGGAACTCCAGCGGCGGCGGCAGCAGCGGACGCGGCCCGCCGGCGCGGAATTCGTCGCGCGTCATCGGCAGGAAGCGGATGTAGTCGAAGTAGCCGGGGCCGGGGTTGCCCCCGGGCGCGGCGTACCGGTCGTCGATCCAGATCTCGAAGCGGCCGTCCGGCAGGTCCACCGGCCCGAGCATCCGTTCGCCGCCTTCGTACCGCACCCACCGTCCGCCGTCCGGCGAGTAGGCCAGCGGCCGGCCGGGCCCGCTGAGGAAGATGCGGTACGGGCCCGGCGCGAGGTTCGTCACCACGCAGTGCAGCGGCGGGGCGCCCTCGGCGGGCGACGCGCGGTCCTTCGCGACGGACGGCGACGCCATCACCGCGCCGCGCGAGCGCTTCCTCCCGATGTCGTCCTCGCGCGTCCAGAGCATCCACCGGTCCTCCCGCCGCTCGTCGCGCCGCCACGCGTCCGACGGGCGCGCGATGTCCTCCGCCTCGACGACGATGCCCTCCGCCGGCGGCACCCCTGCCGCGCGTTCGCCGCACCCCGCAGCCGCCGCGCAGCCTGCGACGAGGACCAGCCGACGTAGTATCCGGTTCATGACGACAGGCTAGGCCAGTCGCACTCAACATCCAACAACCAACAGCCAACAACCAACGGCGGCTGGCTGTGAGTTGTTGGACTTTGGATGCTGGGTTCTGTGCTCCGCGCCTCCGCCGCGCTTGCCACGGAGCGTTGCCGGAACCATCATGCCGGCATGAAGACCCTGAACCTCGCTGCAACGATCGCCCTGGCCGCCGGCCTGCTCGCGACGGCGGCCGACCGGCCGAACATCGTATTGATCCTCTCCGACGACTTCGGCTACGGGAGCACCGGCGCCACCGGCGCGGACCCGAAGCTGATCCGCACGCCCGCGCTGGACCGCCTCGCTCGCGAGGGCCGCCGCTTCACGGACGCCAACACGACCTCGTCGGTCTGCTCGCCGACGCGCTACTCGGTGATGACCGGCCGCTACTGCTGGCGCACGTCGCTCAAGAGCGAGGTTCTCGGCACGTTCTCGCCGCTGCACATCGAGACCAACCGGCTGACCATGGCCTCGTTGCTCAAGAAACACGGCTACACGACGGCCGCCGTCGGCAAGTGGCACCTCGGCTACGGCACGGCGGACGACTCCCCAAAGTGGCGGACCGATTACACCGCGGAGCTCTCTCCGGGCGCGCTGGACGTCGGCTTCGACTACCATTTCGGCGTCCCGTCCAACCACGGCGACCTCACCGGCGTCTTCGTCGAGAACCGGTTCGTCTTCGGTCTCCGCAGCGGGAAGATCCCCGAGGGCATGAAGCTCCCCGGCCCGGCGCACGACGACGACAACTACCAGGCGACCTACGGACCCGAGGACATGGAGAATGCCCGGGCGAACATCCTCGATCTCGATGCGCCGCGCCGGAAGAACAAGCGCGTGATGGATGAACTCACGGACAAGGCGATTTCGTGGATGGAGAAGCAGCCCGCCGGGAAGCCGTTCTTCCTCTACTTCACGCCCGTCGCCGTCCACAACCCGGTCACGCCGGACGACGATCTCGCCGGGAAGAGCGCCGCCGGACCCTACGGCGACTGGATCCACGAACTCGATCGCAGCGTCGGCCGCGTGCTGGAGTCGCTGGACCGCAAGGGCGTGGCGGACAAGACGCTCGTCCTCTTCTCCAGCGACAACGGCGGCGTCTTCAAGCCGACGATCACGAACAACCTCCAGCACACCGCCTACCTGGCCGGCCTGAAGGTCAACGGTGCGCTGCGCGGCGGAAAGCACGACGTGTGGGAGGGCGGCTTCAAGGTGCCGTTCTTCGTCCGCTGGCCCGGGCGCGTCGCGGCCGGGAGCACCTGTCCCCTGACCATCAGCCTGGCCGACATCCTCGCCACCACCGCCGGGATCGTCGGCGAGCCGCTGCCGGCCGCCTCCGTCGGCGCCGAGGACAGCCGCAGCTTCCTGCCCGCGCTGCTCGGCGACGCGGCGGCGACGCCGCGCGAGGACATCATCGTCCACAGTGCCGACGGCGTCTTCGCGATCCGGAAGGGCCCGTGGAAGTGGATCGAAGGCGTGCCGGTCGATGAGACCAAGGCGGGCGCGCGCAAGACGCGCGCCGAGCAGTACCGCGAGCAGCTTTACGACACGGTCGCCGATCCGGCCGAGACGAAGGACGTCAGCGCCGCGCACCCGGAGGTCGTGAAGGAGCTGCGCGCGCTGCTGAACCGCTACCGCAACGGGGGCTTCAGCCGCACGCTTCCGCCGGTCGTCGATCCGCCCGCGCCGAAGGTCGCGGTTCTGCCGCCGGCCGAGGGCACCGTGGCGCTGGAGGAGTCCTTCGCAGCCATGCCGGGCAAGCCGTGGGCCGTCACGCACGGCGAATGGGCCGCCCGTGACGGCGGTGTATGGGCGGTGCAGAAGGGCAAGGCCGAACAGGGCGCTTGCCTGCACGGCCCGGTCGACCTGGCCGACGGCGTGATCCAGTACGAGATCTGCTTCCGCGGCGCGGACCGCCATTCCCTGCGCATGGAATGCGACGGCCGCAAGAGGAGTTTCCGCATCGAGGTTGGGCGCACGTACGCCGGCATCACGAAGAACCCAGCCGCCGGCGAGGACAAGTCCAAGACCGAACCCCTCGCGCGGAAGCCGCTCGCGCTCGAGAAGGGCATCTGGTACCCGGTGCGCGTCACGTTCAAGGGCAACGAAACCGTCGCGCAGGTCAACGACACGGTCCTCCGGGCCACCCACGACGTCCTCGGCACCCCGAAATCAGGCATGAACCTCCTCGTCTTCGGCGACTCCGCCGGCTTCCGGAACCTGAAGGTGATCAAGTAGGCCCCGTCGTGCGAATCGCCGGTCTGCCGTGGCCGCAGACGGCTCAGCGCGAAGTCTTCGTCGGCCGCGTGCGGTGATCCGCCGGCTCCGACGCCGGGATACCGGTCCATGCGGGATCCGCTGCGAGCGCAGCGGTCATCCGCGCGATGCGCGTCAACGGCGGTCGGGTCGGTTCTCCGCTCGGCCGTTCACTTCCGCGCGCCGCCGGCGCCGAGTTCGGCGCGGACGCGCTCCACGGCGCGGTCGCGGATGGTCTCGATCGGCGGGATCCCGGTGCGCTCGCGCAGTTCCGGGTCGAGCCGGCGGTCCATGAAGGCGCGCCAGCACAGGCTCGCGATCTGCTCGTGGCCGGCGGAGACCTCGTCGTCGCCGAGCATCTTCCAGAACGCGGCCTGGTAGAGGGCGGCCTCGACCGCGGCAAGCGCCTGGGCGGTGTCGAGATCGTCGACATGGCTGGCCCACGTGGAGGCGATGTAGGCCTCGACCGTCTCCGGCGCGCCGGACGGATAGAGGCGGTTCAGCTCCGCGTACAACTCGCGGGCCTGTTGCATGCGGTTGTAGGTGGCGGAGATCATGACCGCGTCGATCAGGAAGTTCCGGTGGGCCTGGCGGAGGGTGGGCTCGCCGGGATGACGCCGCAGCGATTCCTCGTAGGCGGCCCGGACGGCCGGGAGGAGGTCGAGGTTCGGCGAAACCACGAAGAGGTCGCGGTCCGGGTCGAGCGTCAGCCGGCCGCGCAGGAAGCCGTCGCCGAGGGACTGGAAGATCTGCCGGCGCAGCGAGACCTCGTCGAACTGCGTGCGCGCGAACTCCAAGCCGGCGGCGGCCCAGTAGATGGCGTGCGGGGACGGCAGGCGCCACTCCAGCCGGGCGCCGACGTTCCGCTCGACCTCGAGCATGCGCGCGGGATCGAGCTTGTAGACCTCGCGCATCCGGCGGGCGCGGACAAAGGTCCGCAACGCGGCGCCTTCCGGCGCGTCGGACACCCGCGCGCGCAGCGCGTCGGGGAGCGGGGCCGGGTCGAGGACGCGCACCGAGAAGGGATCGACGCCCGCGGCGCGAAGCTCGGCGGCG
>Ga0194126_10010510_pt1 | contig 12110 bp, 11 predicted proteins | sample TA2KigC150mmetaG_FD_148641 | JGI IMG/M metagenome (GOLD analysis project Ga0194126, IMG submission 148641) | Freshwater microbial communities from Lake Tanganyika, Tanzania - TA2015035 Kigoma Deep Cast 150m | ecosystem: Environmental > Aquatic > Freshwater > Lake | place: Tanzania: Lake...
ACCGCAGCGACCGAGGACGATCCCCGAGGCCCCGCCGGCAGCAAGTGAACTCTGGCGCCTCCGGGCCCGTACTGGTAGAATGAGGCCGACCATGACCTTCTTTTTCGTTCGCGACCGCCCCCATCGCTACCGCTTCTTCTCCTCCGAGCCGCTGGGGCCCCTCCCGGCACGGTTCTCCAGGACGCGCGACATCTGGGAGAAGGCCAAGGCCAAGGTCACCCGGCTCAATCCGCGGACGCTCCTCCAGGAACAGGCCTTCGAGCGCGGGGGCCGCCCGGGCAGCGAGCCTCTGCGCATCCTCCACTCGGGCCGGCTCGACGAAAAGGCGGTCCGCACACGGCTTTTTTTCTTCCTCCAGCGGCAGAGGACCCGGCATACCCTCATCCTGGCCGGAGAAGCCCTCGTCCTTCCCCTGACCGGTCTGGCGGCCCTGCTGCCGGGCCCGAACATCCTTTTTTACTTCCTGGCCATCCTGATGGTCATCCAATGGCAGGCCCTGCGCGGCATCCACCGGGTCCTCCGCCGGGACTACGAATTCGTCGCCGACCCTCTGCTCGCCGAATGGGAGGAGGCCATCGCATCCCGGGACCGGGAGCGCATGAAAGAGGCGGCGGCCCGCCTCGACGAGGCCCATCCCCTCGGCGATATAAAATGGGGCCGGATCTTAGATCGCTAGTCCCAAATTTGCCTGAGAGACGCCTTCCCCTGAGGAATTGAAAATTCCCGGCCTCCTCCGACAGGCGAATTCGGGCCGCGCGGGGCGCGTTGACAAACGCGCTTGTTTGCCTTATCGTAAGAGCAAGATGCTGCTGACCCTGAACCAGGTCCTCTTTATCATCCTGACGGTTGCGGCCGTCGTCGTGGCCACCCTGCTCGCTCTCTTCCTCGTCCAGCTTCGCCGGACAGCCCGCGAGGGCGAAAAAACCCTGGCCAAAGCCCAGGAGCTGATGGAGGGGATGAAGGTCATCGAGGCCAAGATCGACTCCGGTCTGGACGATCTCGGCCATGTCCTGTCGACGTCCAAGAAGGCCGTTTCCCGCCTTTCGGAGATCACCTATTTCCTCAGCCCCAAGGGCCTCCGCCCTTCGGCCAAGTATTGGCCGTTCCTTTTCCCCCTGATCCGCTTCGGTTGGCAGCAGCTGAAAAAAAGAAAGGAGAAACATCATGGGGAATAGTCATGAGAGCCATTTCTGGGATTCCCTCCTGACCTTCATGGCGGGGGCCGCCGCCGGGTTCATCGCCGGCATTCTGTTCGCTCCGGCCAGCGGCAAGGAGACCCGGAAGAAGATCAAGGACCAGGCCGTCAAGACGGGCGAAGCGGCCAAGGACAGCTACGAGAAGATCGCCCAGGAGGCGGAGAAAGGCCTTCGCGTCGTCAAGGAGAAGACGACCGAGGGCATCGACACCATCAGGGACTTCATCGAGAAGAAAAAGGAAGAATACATGCGGAAGCCCGGGGCCGAGGCCGTGGAGGACAAATAGTCCTTCGCCGTCCGGCCGCGGCCCAAGGGTCCGCCTGATCCCCCCGATCCCGGTCCCGATCCGTTCGCGAGGTCGTTCCCTATGAGACATGACACCCTTCACCGGGCCCACCGCCGCGCCGCGGCCCTTCTGTTGACCGTCCTTCTCGCCGGCCTCCCCGCCGGCCTCGGCGGCGTCGATCCGAAGACCGCCCAGAGGATCGACGCCGAGATCGAGAAGGTCCGTTCGGAGGTCATCAAGGTCCGGCGCTTCATCCACATGAACCCCGAGCTCGGCAACCGGGAGTTCGAAACGTCCCGCCTGGTCGCCTCCAAGCTCGAGCCCCTCGGCCTGGAGGTCCGGACCGGCGTGGCCAAGACGGGCATCGTCGCCGTGCTCCGCGGCAGCCAGCCCGGGCCGGCGGTCGCCGTCCGGGCCGACATGGATGCCCTGCCCATCCAAGAGACGACCAATCTCCCCTACAAGTCCTTGAATCCGGGCATCATGCACGCCTGCGGCCACGATGTCCACACGTCCATCGTCCTCGGCACGGCCCTCGTCCTCAACAGCCTCAGGGACCGCATCAAAGGGACGGTGACCTTTCTCTTCCAGCCCGCCGAAGAGGGGGCGCCCGAAGGAGAAGAGGGCGGCGCCGAGCTCATGGTCCGCGAAGGAGCCCTCGACAACCCGCCCGTCGGCTCCATCTTCGGCTTCCACGTCTGGCCCGAGAGCGTCGGCACCGTCCTGTTCGCGCCGGGGGCCGTGACGGCCAGCGCCGACGACTTCGCCATCACCGTCCTGGGCAAGAGCGCCCACGGGGCCAGGCCGCACGAGGGCGTCGACGCCGTGGTCGTGGCCGCCGAGATCGTGACCGCTCTCCAGAGCATCGTCAGCCGGACCCAGGACCCCACGGACCCGGCCGTCCTGACCGTCGGGACCATCACCGGCGGGGCCCGGGCCAACATCATCGCCGAAAAGGTCGTCCTCGAAGGAACGGTCCGCACCCTGAGCGAAACGACCCGGAAAAGGATACCCGCCCTCATGGAGGCTATCGTCCGGAATATCGCGGAAATGCACGGCGCGAGCCACCGCTTTGAGTATAAACGGGGGGTCCCGTCCGTCTTTAATAATCCGGAGCTCACCGCCGCCATGGCCCCGACCCTGGTCAAGCTCCTGGGCAAGGACAAGGCCCTCGAATGGAAGCCGCAAATGATCGCCGAGGACTTCTCGTTCTTCGGCCAGAAGGTCCCCGGGCTTTACTTCTTCCTGGGGGTCAAGAGCCCGGCCCAGGCCGTTGCGGCCCCGCTCCACAGCCCCAATTTCAGCCCGGACGAGCGCAGCATCCCTCTGGGCATCAAGGTCCTGTGCCACCTTCTCCTGGACGCCCTCGACGCTCAGGGCGCCATGACCTCCGGCTCCCCCCGGACCTGAAGCCCGGCCCCGCCCCTTTCCTTTATCCGGCGACGGCCCTGGTCTGCGGAATGGCCGCCGCCTCGGCCCTGGGCCCTTGTCCGGCCGCGAGCCTCGCCGCCGCCGCCGTTTTCCTCGCGGCCGCGTGGGTGTCGTACGCCACACGGAAGGGCCGGGCGGCCCTGGTCTTCGTCCTCCTGGCCGTGGCGGCGATCGGGGCCGCCCGCACCTCCCAGCACGATCGGGCTCACGACAGCAACGCCCTCCACACCTATAAGAGCACCGGCTATCTCGACGTCGAGGGGACCCTGCTCCGTTCGCCGGAAAGAGAACCGGACCGGGACACGCTCTTCATCCGCGTCGACGCGGTCCGCGACGAGGGCCGCGTCCATGCTCTCCGCGGCAACCTCCGGCTGAACGTGCCCTTCGCCCGAGGCCTCCGGCCGCGGCTCGCCCTCCACGCCGGGGAGAGGGTCGCGGCGTCCGTGCGGCTGGCCACGGGCGGCTCGTTCCACAATTTCGGCGGCTTCTCCTACGACCGCTACCTCAAGGCCCAGAACGTTCACCGCCGGGCCTCGACGAAAACGGCCCTGCTCGTGGCCGGGACGGCGAAAGGACGGGGCCTTCACGGATCGGTCCGGCGGGCCGTCTCCCGCGTGCGTTGCGCCATCCAGGCCGGGCTCGAGCGCCGGTTCCCGGCCGCCGACGGCCACGACATCGGGCCGGAAGGGGCCGTGCTCGAAGCCCTTCTCCTGGGAGAGGATGGGCGGCTGGACCCGGCGACCGTCCGCAACCTCCAGGAGAGCGGGCTTTTTCACCTGTTCGCCATCTCCGGCGGCCACATCGCGATCGTCACCCTGCTGCTGTTCTCCCTGTTCCGGCTGGCCCGGATGTCCGACCGCGCTTCGCGGGCGGCCCTGATCGTCTTCCTGCTCTTCTACACCCTGCTCGTCGAGGGCCGGCCGTCCGTGCTCCGGGCGACCCTCATGACCCTGTTCTTCCTAACCGGCAAGCTCCTGTGGAAGGATGTCCAAACCCTGAACACGATCGCGGCCAGCGCGTTCGTCCTGCTCCTCGCCAACCCCGCGAGCCTCCACGATCTCGGCTTCCAGCTGACCTACGGCGCGACGCTGGCCATCATCCTTTTTTATCCTCCCCTTTTCCGGCGGTTGCCCCGCTTGCCTCTCCGGGCCTCGGCCATGACCGCCCTATCCGTATCGGCCCTCTTGGGGGTCCTGCCCCTGGTCGCCCGCAATTTCAATCGGGTGACCTTCGCCTCGCTCGTCCTGAACTTCGCGGCCATCCCGCTGGTAGGAGTGGTCATGGGGCTGGGCTACGCCACCCTGCCCCTGGCGGCGGTTTTTCCCCGGGCGGCCGGGCTCACGGACGCCGCGCTGAAGTTCCTGGTCCGCATCTTCTCGTGGCTCTCCCATCTCCTGGACCCCCTGTTCCTTCTGTCCTACCGGGTGCCGACGCCGCGCGCCTGGACGCTCGCCGGATACTTCCTGTTCCTCGGCCTCGCCCTGGCCCGGCCGCGCTTCAGATGGCAGCGGGCGCTCGTCCTGACGGCCTTCGGCGTGTTCTTTCTGCTCCTCGTCCTCCACCCGTTCCCTTCGGCGTCCCCCGACCTCAAGGTGACGATGATCGACGTCGGGCAAGGAGAGTCTTTCCTCGTCGAATTCCCGGGCCGCCGCACAATGCTCATCGACGGAGGGGGGTTCGTCGGCAGCTCCTTCGACGTCGGTGAAAGAGTGGTGTCCCCGTATATTTGGTCCAAGGGCATCAGGGGGATCGACATCCTGGTCCTCACCCACCCGCACCCCGACCACCTGGGAGGGTTGCCGGCCGTCGCCAGGAACTTCCGCGTCCGGGAATTTTGGGAATCCTCGCCGGCGCCTGAGGACGAGGGCTATCGGAAATTGATCGAGGCCCTGCCGGGCTCCGTGACCCGGAGGCAGGTCTCCCGGGGCTTCCGGCATCGGGAAGGGGAGGCCGTCGTCGAAGCTCTGCACCCGGAGCGTGCGGGGCAGGCCGGGGCGGGCCCCGAGGCCAACGAAAGCTCGCTCGTGCTGCGGGTCGCCATGGGGGAGGTCTCCTTCCTCTTCACGGGAGATATCGGCGCGGCCACGGAAAAAGGGATCCTCGGCGCGGGCCAAGACGTTCGGAGCACGGTCCTCAAGGCTGCCCATCACGGCAGCGCCTATTCGAGCTCCGCGGCTTTTCTCGAGGCGGTCGGGCCGCGGCTCGTGCTCGTTTCCGTGGGGGAAGGCAACACGTACGGATTCCCGAGCCCCGCCGCCCTCGGTCGGTGGGAGGAAGCGGGCGCCCAGGTCTTCCGCGCCGATGTTCACGGCGCCGTGGAGGTCCGCACGGACGGCAGGGAGGTCCGCGTCCGGACCGCCCGCCGCGGGCCGCCGCCGAAGCGACTTTCCATTGACACGCGCGACTAAATGAGTGATACTGGCGCCAAGAAGAGGAGCGATCGGGATGTCCACCAAAAGATGGCTTGTTTTGGTTTTCCTGCCCCTTGTCCTGACGGCCTTTCTCCAGTCCCAGAGCGTGGTCGAGCTGGCCAAGAAGGAGAAGGAGCGCCGGGAGGCCCTGAAAGGCAAGTCGGCGACGGTCGTCACCAACGCCGAACTGGCCAAGGTCAAGAAGAAACCGTCCATCGATCCGGCGGAAACGGCGGTCGTCGAAGGCGAGGCCGAGGCCGAAGCCGCGGGACAGGCCGTCCGGGAAGGGGCGACCCCGCCCGAGAAAGAGGAGGCCGCGGAACAGGCCGTCGCCGCCGCGGATGTGCAGGTCATCCCGGCCGAACCGGCCGAGCCGTCCCCCCAGGAGCTCGACGCGAAGCAGAACGAGCTGCTCGAAGCCGCCAGCGAAAAGCAGGAAATGGTCGACCTCCTGGCCCTGAAGATGAACGCCCTCTACCAGGAATTCTACGGCCTGGACAATCAGAAATCCAAGGAGCTCCTCCAGATCCAGATCAGCGATACCTACGACAAGCTGCTCAAGGCCGAAGCCGACGCGGCCAAGGCCAGGAAGGAAGTCGAGGCGTTCATCGCCGACAGGAAAAAGGCCAGCACCCCGGCCATCTGGATCAAATAGGCCGAGCTTCCCATGCTTGCCGGCAGCGGCAGGCTCCCCTCGCAAATCGCTCTGTCCGGGGCTCCGGGGAATTGAAAAATCCCCCGACATGCAATAAGATGGGGGGACCATGACCGCGACCGCCAACAAGAAAGCGGACCCTCAGCCTGCGTCGCCCGCGCGCTCAGGGAACCGCGCCCCGAACCAGCTCCGCCCCGTCAAGATCACCCTCGACTACCTCGAATTCGCCGACGGCTCGGCCCTCATCGAGATGGGCCGGACGCGCGTCCTGGCCGCGGCCACGATCGACGAGCGGGTCCCGCCCTTCCTCAAGAACACCGGCCGCGGCTGGGTGACCGCCGAGTACGCCATGCTCCCCCGCTCGACGGGCGACCGGACGCCCCGCGAGCGGATGCCCGGGCGCGTCTCCGGCCGGACCCACGAGATCCAGCGTCTCGTCGCCCGGGCCTTGCGGTCCGTGACCGACCTCCGGGCCCTCGGAGAGCGGCAGATCATCATCGACTGCGACGTCCTCCAGGCGGACGGCGGCACGAGGGCGGCCTCGATCACCGCCGGGTGCGTGGCCCTCGGGCTGGCCCTCAAGAAAATGCTCGACGACGGGCTCATCGACCACATGCCTCTTCGCCACCTCGTGGCCGGGGTCAGTGTCGGCATCGTCCGCGGCGTCCCGCTCCTCGATCTCGACTACGAGGAGGACTTCCGGGCCGACCTCGACATGAACGTCGTCGAGACCGACCGCGGCGAGCTTGTCGAGGTCCAGGCCGGGGCCGAGAAGAACCCGTTCTCGCGCCAGGAGCTGCTCCGGCTGCTCAAGCTGGCCGACCGGGGCGTCGCCAAGCTCATCCGCGTCCAGAAGGACGCTCTCAAGAAAAAAAGCATACTCTTCATGGCCTACGGCTACCAAGATAAATAAAGGGAGGTCGTCATGAACCTGACATCCTGGCTGATCGTCGCCGGCGCCGTCATCCTGTTCTTCGCCGTCGTCATCCTGATCATGGCTCTTCAATACCGCAAGGTCGGGCCCAACGAGGCCCTGATCGTCGCCGGGGGCCGGAAGCGCTCCGTGACCCTGGCCGACGGGACCAAGCGCAAGGTCGGGTACCGCTATCGCCTGGGAGGGGGGGTGTTCGTCTGGCCCGGGATGGAGAAGGTCTACGCCCTGCCCATGGACGTCATCCCCGTCTCGATCCGCACTCCTGAGGTCCTGACCCATGGCGGTGTCCCTATTTTAGCCGAGGCCTCCGCCCAGGTGAAGATCGATTCTTCCGACGAGACCATCCACCTGGCCGCCGAGCAGTTCCTCGGCATCGGCCGGGAGGGCCTGCGCGACGTCGTCGTCAACGTCCTCGAAGGCAAGGTCCGGGAAGTCATCGGGACCATGACCGTCGAGGACATCTACCGCGGCCGCCACGAGTTCTCCAACCGGGTCATCAAGGCCGTCAAGGAGGACTTCTCCCGGATGGGCCTGGTCATGCTGTCGTTCGCCCTCAAGGACATCAGCGACACCCAGGGCTTCATCGACGCCTTGAGCAAGCCGCAGATCGCGGCCGCCAAGCGCGACGCGGCCATCGCCCAGGCCGAGACAGAAAAGGAATCCATCATCAAGTCCTCCCAGGCCCGCAAAGAGGCCGAGGTCGCCCGGCTCCAGGCCGAAGCCCTGATCGCCAAGGCCCAGTGGGAGAACGAGGCCAAGAAGGCCGAGTCCCAGGTCGCCGTCAACACCAAGAAGGCCCAGGCCGATCTCTCCTACGAGCTCGAGCGCCACCGCCTGAACCAGGACCTCAAGAAGGAAGAGGCCAAGGTCAAGCAGGTCGAGAAGGAAGAAGCCATCAAGATCGAAAGCCTCGAGATCGCCCGCAAGGAGAGAGAGCTCGAGGCCACGGTCGTCAAGCCCGCCGACGCCCGCAAGTACCAGATCAAAGCCGAGGCCGAGGCCGAGGAGTTCCGCATCACCGCCGAGGCCAGGGGCAAGTCCGAGGCCCTCAAGCTCGAGGGCCTGGCCGATGCCGACCAGATCAAGGCCAAGGGCCTGGCCGAAGCCGAGGCCATGACCCGCAAGGCCCAGGCCTGGGAGAAGTACAACCAGGCCGCCGTCCTCGAGATGTACATCAAGGCCCTGCCCGAGCTGGCCAGGGCCGTCTCCGAACCGCTCTCCAAGGTCGACAAGATCGTCATCGTCGGCGGCGACAAGGAGCTCGGAACGACCAAGATCACGGCCCAAGTCGCCCAGGTCCTGGCCCAGCTGCCCGAGGTCGTCAAGTCGCTGACGGGCGCCGACATCCACGAGTTCCTGAAAAAGAAGCTCTCCCCGGACGCCAAAGACGCGAAAAAGTGACCGCCCCGTTTGGGCGTCGAGGCAGGTGAACCATGATCTCCGAAAAAGTCCAGCGGATCGGCGCTTCCCCGACCCTCAAGATCTCGGCCAAGGCCAAGGCCATGAAGGACGAGGGCATCGACGTCATCGACCTGAGCGTCGGCGAGCCCGATTTCCCGACCCCCGCGAACGTCAAGGACGCGGGCATCCAGGCCATCCGGGACGACTTCACCAAGTACACCGCGAGCGACGGCATCCTGCCCCTGCGGAAGCCGTCGCCAAGCGCCTCAAGGAGGATTTCGGCCTCGAGTACGCCCCCAAGGACATCATCGTCTCGGCGGGCGCCGAGACCTCGCTCTTCCACCTCGTCCAGGCCCTGGTCGACGAGGGCGAGGAGGTCATTGTCCCGTCTCCCTTCTGGGTCACCTACCCCGAGTGCGTGTCCCTGGCCAAGGGCAAATCCGTCGTCGTCCCGACCCGCGAGGAGGACGGCTTCCTGCTGACGCCCGAGGCCCTCAAGGCCGCTATTTCCCCGGCCACCAAGGCCCTCATCCTCAACAACCCCTCCAACCCGACCGGGGCGGCCTACACGAGAGACCAGCTCATGGCCCTGGCCGAGGTCGTCCGGGGCGAGGACATCTACGTCATCGCCGACGAGATCTACGCCGGCCTCGTCTACGATAATTTCAAGTTCACGAGCTTCGCCGCGCTCGGCGAGGACATCAAGAAGAAGACGGTCGTCGTCAACGGCGTCTCCAAGTCCTACTCCATGACCGGCTGGCGCATCGGCTTCGCGGCCGGCCCGGCCGAGGTCATCGACGGCATGTCCAAGATCCAGAGCCACACGACCTCCAACGCCTGCTCCATCGCCCAGAAGGCCGCCCTCGAGGCCTACGACGGCCCCCAGCACGAGGTCCAGCGGATGGTCTCGGAATTCCAGCGGCGCCGCAACTACTGCCTGATGCGGCTGGCCGCCGTCCAGGGGATGTCGTGCTTCAAGCCCCAGGGCGCGTTCTACCTCTTCCCCAACGTCAGGTCCTTTTATGACAAGGAGGCCAACGGGGCCCGCATCCGGAACTCCTACGGCTTGGCCTATTATCTCCTCAAGGAGGCCCGGGTGGCCATCGTTCCGGGGGACGCCTTCGGCGCCGGCGACTACATCCGGCTGTCGTACGCGACCTCGATGGCCAACCTCGAGAAGAGCATGGACCGGATCATCGAGGCCCTGGCCCGGCTCAAGACGGCCAAGACCGTCAAGCGGGTCGCGCTGAGCAACGCCGTGACCAGGATCAGGAGGCCCGTGCCCGTCGAGGCCCCGGTCGACCTCAAGATGCGCGACGGGCTGGTGGCCGAAATGGAAAGCCACATGGGCTACGAGGGCCGCCACGAGTGGAACGCCAACATCAACGGCGCCATCGTCCAGCTGCGGACCAACGTCGCCCACCTCGACGACTTCTGGACCGAGAACTGGTTCCCGGCCCAGCTCGAGGCCGAGCTCGAGCCCCACGGCATCCTTTACGCGGTCGACGGCATCGCCGGCCGCGAACCCCGGGCCTTCTACAACCCGGAGACGAAAACCGGCGTCCTGGTCAACGCCGACAATTACGGGCCGCTCCGCAGCCTGGCCCTTGGCCTGGTCGCGGACATCAGCGGGCGGACGGGCGCCGCCGCCGCGGCGGGGGCCGTCCGCGGCATGTCGGCCGACCTCGACGGCCACGGGCTCCTCCTCGTCGGCCCCCCGGGGACCAAGAAGACCGAGCTCTTCTTCGGCCTCCTCGCCGACCGGCGGTACAAGCTCCACTCCAACGAGCTCGTCTTCGTTCGTCTCTCCGGAGGCCGGGCCGCGGCCGACTGCGCCGAGCGCAAGCTCTACATGCCCGCCAACACGGTCGAGCTCGACCCGCGCCTGGCCCCCTTGTTCGACCGCAGCAAGTGCGAGAACGTCGTCACCCGCAAAGAAGACTGCGTGAACGCGGCCTGCCTGCGCGGCGACGACTGCCGCCTCGACCGGGGATCGCCCTACTGCTACAAGGCCTCGAAAGAGGCCCACGTCCTGCTCGACCCGAGCTGGCTCGGGGGGCCGGCGGCCGCCGTCAGGAGGACGAACTTGAAGTGGCTCTTCCTCCTGCGCAACGACGACACCTCGCCGGCCGCTGTCGAGCTGGGCAAGGAAGAGGCCCTGCGGATCCTCGAGGCCGGGGAGGCGCCGGGCGCCAGGAAGGCCCTGACGGCCGGCAAGGCCCAGCCCTATTTCAACCCCCACCTCCTGGGGGCCGCGCCGGAAAGGCTCGAGCTCGAGAAGCTTTTCTTCGGGCGCCTCCTCGACTCCGTGAAATGCGTCCTGTTCAACAGCGGCGTCGCCGGAGCGGACAAGATCAAGGAGCTCGTTTCGGGGAGCCGCTGAGGCCGCCGGGAACCCCCGGGCGCGGCTAGCCGGCAGGGGGGACCATCCTCATCAAAAAATCATCGTTCCGTTCACCCCCGGCGGTGATTGCCCGCCATAACGGGGCCGGCGATAATGCTAAGCGGAGAAAGTCCCTTCGGGGAGAGTGACGGGAATGCTGTCCATACGCTTCGGGACCTTGAAAACGGCCCCCTATTCCTATATAAATGAAATACGTTCGCCGGGCCGGAGGGACGCCCCATGAAGACAAGAAACAGGCCGGCCGAGGCCGGGTTCACGTTCATCGAGGTCATTGTCGTCGTCGGCATCATCGGCATCTTCCTGGTGGCCTCTTTCCCCAGCATCCTGAACACCATGGAATCCCGCAACCTGGAAAACAACGCCAGGAGGATCCAGTCCTATTTCCAGCAGACCCGGAACCGGGCCGTCGATACCAAGATCATCCACCGGGTGCGCTTCACCCGCATCACCGACGTCACCCCGGCCTACTGGACTTATGATATGGAGATGTTCCAAGAGGACGGGACCTGGGTCAAGGCCGAGGGCGCGCCCCGCAAGGCCATCCCGGCCAAGTTCGCCGTGACCATCAATCTGCCGGCCAATGGGGCCGACTTCATCGTCGATTTCTCGCCTCTCGGGACGCTCGTCAATCTTCCCGTCCTCGCCAATGCCCAATATTCCATCACTCTCCGCAGCCCGAAACTTGACCGTCCGGGACAGATGGACCAACGGGTCCTCAATCTGTTCATGGGCGGGTCCATCCAATATCTCAAGCAAAAGAGCTAAGGCCATGAAAACAAAGAAAAAGCCGGGATTCAGCTTGATCGAGGTCCTGGTCGGCCTGTTCCTCGTCGCGGTCGCCGTCCTGGGACTGGCCCAGCTGTTCCTGTTGGCTGTCGCCAACAACCACAAGGCCGACCGCGTCTCGACGGCCACCAACCTCGCCCAGCAGCAGGTCGAATGGCTGCGGAGCCTGACCTCGGACGAGCTGGCCTTCGTCGCCGGGCAGACCGTCGAAGACCTGGACGAGGTCATCGACCTTAACCTGGACGGCACGAACGATTACCGGCGGATCACGACCGTCGACGTCGCGGATTTCGTCTTCCAAGCCCGGGTCTTCGTCTATTCCGCCGAGAAGCTCGGCATCCCCGACCCCGAAGCGCTGCTGGCCGATCCCGACCAGCACCGCCCGCGGGCCTTCCTGTCGACGATCATCACCCGGTGAACGGAGCCATTCCGATGAGAACCAAGCACAGGATCTTTTCGAACCGCCGCCGGGGCTTCACCATGATCGAGCTCATCGTCGGCAGCGCCGTCATGCTCGTGGCCATCGTGGGGGCCCTGGCCATCTACGCCCGCAGCAACAAGGTCTCGGTCGAACAGCAGATGGTCACCGAGGTCCAGAACGACACC
>Ga0194126_10010517_pt1 | contig 12106 bp, 12 predicted proteins | sample TA2KigC150mmetaG_FD_148641 | JGI IMG/M metagenome (GOLD analysis project Ga0194126, IMG submission 148641) | Freshwater microbial communities from Lake Tanganyika, Tanzania - TA2015035 Kigoma Deep Cast 150m | ecosystem: Environmental > Aquatic > Freshwater > Lake | place: Tanzania: Lake...
CGACCCCCAGCCCCGCTCACTTGGCCGGCTGGGGCTATGGGCTTGCCGAAAACCGTCAGTCGGGTGAAGATAGGCTCACAATCGCTGGCCATCTGGCGAATGTGGGCTTAAAGAGGAAAGTCCCGATTTCGCGCCCAAGCGGATGCTCGACGTCGGCTGCGGACTTGGCGCGGGCGCTTGCGCGGCGGCGACTGTGTGGCCGAGCATCGCCGAGATCGCGCTCCTAGATCGCAGCGCGCTATTCTTGCGCCTCGCGACCGAACTGATGAAGGACAGCGGAGTTCCCGCGCCGATCAAGGCGATCGAGCGCGACTTCGTCGCGCCGCCCGCGCTCGCGGAACCCCCGTGCGACCTTGTCGTCATAGGCTACGCGCTGACCGAGGTCGCCGAATCCGACCTCTCTTCTGTCGTCGATCGGCTTTGGGCGCAAACCAGCGGCGCCCTTGTCATTATCGAGCCGGGAACGCCACGCGACCATACCCGGCTCATGGTCGTCCGAGACCAATTAATCGCGCTTGGCGCAAACATTCTCGCGCCCTGCCCCCATCAGGCGCCCTGCCCTTTGCCTGCGAACGACTGGTGCCACTTCTCGGTCCGGCTGCCCCGGCGGCGGGCGCACCGGCTGGTCAAGGACGTCGCCGCGCCCTTCGAGGACGAGAAGTTCGCCTATCTCGCTGTCGGACGGTTCGGCGCGAGCCGTCCGTCGGCGCGCATTATCGCCCCGCCGCGCGCCAACAAGGCGGGAATTTCGCTCAAGCTATGCGCCGGTAAAGCATTCCGCGAGACATTCATTCCCAAGCGTGACAAGGCGCGCTACGAGAAGATTCGGAGAAAGGACTGGGGCGATCCGCTGCGCGCCCCGGTGGAGGAAATTTGATGAAACAGCCACGTCCGAGGGTCGCGCCTTATCTGACCGTCAGCCCCGCCGCCGCAGCGATCGCCTTTTACACCGGCGCCTTCGACGCCAAGCAGCGCGCGCTCATGCCCTCCGTCGACGGCCTGCGCATCGCCCATTGCGAACTGTTGATCAACGGCGGCTCCGTGATGCTCGCCGACGTTTTTCCGGAATTCGGTCAGACCCGCGTGCCGATGCCCGGCGAACACGCGACCGTCTCCATCAGCCTTGAATATGACAAGGCGCAGGAAGTCGATGACATCTGCGCCCGCGCCAGCAAACTCGGCGGCAAGATCGAAACGGCGCCGACGAATTCCTTTTGGGGAACGCGCTACGCCTCTTTGCGCGACCCGTTCGGCCACCGCTGGATACTCAACGCCCCACTGGAGAGCTAAAAAGAAAGCCGCCCGGAACCTTGCGGCTGCGGGCGGCTGTTCATCCGGCTTCTAGCGTTACTCGCCCGAGGCCTTCGCCTTCGTCTCGACGCGCTCGGCGATACGCGCGGACTTGCCGCGGCGGTCGCGCAGATAATAGAGCTTGGCGCGGCGCACCTTGCCGCGGCGCACGAGCTTAACTGAATCGATCAGAGGCCCATGGATCGGGAACACGCGTTCGACGCCTTCGCCGTAGGAAATCTTGCGGACGGTGAAGCTCTCATTGAGCCCCGAACCCTGGCGGGAAATGACGACGCCCTCATAGGCTTGGACGCGGGTGCGTTCGCCTTCCTTCACCTTGACGTTGACGACGACCGTATCCCCGGGGCGAAATTCCGGGATTTTTTTGCCCTCGATGAGCTTGGCGGCGTGTTCAGCCTCGAGCTGCTCGATAATGTTCATAACGTAAACTCCTGCCGTTTCGTCTTAGCTACAAGGCCGACGAGCGTTTCGGGACGCTGTTCTAGTTGAGGCCCGGTCCATAGCGGAAAGGCGGCCGCTTGTCGAGCCGCCCGGCTGCGACAAGCGTCGGGCCCGGGCAGGCTCGGAAAAATACCAGGGCGCGCCAAAAGACTTTCTTATTCGCGGTGTTATATAGTCGCCGCTTGAGGGGCGGCGTGGGGGCGCCGGCGTTTCAAGTCATGGAGGAACGCGAAATGACCCAGCAGGAAGAGCTGCGTAGCGAAAGCGTGAAACCGAACGGCGCAGCGGCGGAAGTTGCTGCTGAAGGCCCGCGGCGGCTGGAAGATTTCACCGAGGCGCGCGACAAGATCTTTGACTGTCTGCAGGACGCCAACCGCTGCTGGATGGCGCGCATGCAGCAGGAGGCGAGCATGACGGCGGAACTTGCCTCGAAGCTGACGTCGTCGCGCTCCCTTTCCGAGACCGCCACGGTTCTACAGGACTGGACGAGCAAACACATCGAAATGACCACTGAGGACACGCGCCGTCTGTTCTCCGACGCGCAGCAGATGTTCGATGCTGGCGCGCGCTTCTGGACAATCTCCGCGCAACCTCCGAGCCCGGAAGCCGCCGGACGGTTCATGTCCTAATGGCCGCGACGCGGAAGCCCTGGCGGCTTCCGCTCATTTCATGCCCTCGTCGTCGCGATCGAGCGTGAAGCCGACTTTCAGCACCACCTGATAATCGGCGACGACGCCCTTATTGATATTGCCGCGTATCTGCACGACTTCAAACCATCGCAAGTGCCGCAAAGTTTCGCCGGCGCGCTTGAGCGCCGCCGCGACGGCGTCCTCGACGCTATCCGGCGATGTTCCGACAAGTTCAACAACCTTATAGACATGGCTTTCCATATGAAGCTCCCTCGATTCAAACTTTTGATGCGTGGCCTGCAATAGGTAGGCCATTCCTGGCGACAGCGTAGCGTCAGCTCAATTTGTCGCCGAAAAGAAATTCCATCGCGCGATCGAGCCTGATGTGCGGCAATGGCAGGGGCTTGCGGTCGGCGCCGAGCGTGGCGACCGGCGGCCGGAATTTCAAAAAGCGGAACTCAGCCTCTTCCTCGGAAACGGCGAGCGCCTCGCCACGGAAAACGTCGCGCGGATCCGCCGGGAGCTCGCCAGGGAAAATGGCGCCTTCCGCCACGCCGTCAAAGATCTCATGGCCAATGTGTTCGCCAGCGGCCGGCGTGCCGACGATGGCGGAGAGCTGTTCGCCTTCGTGACGCACCATCGCTTCTCGCGTCGCGCGCACGGCGGCGAGCGCAATCACATCGATTGAGGCGCCCACTCCCTCCGCGCGCTCGATCGCTCTGGCGGTCAGATGCCGCAGGATCGCTTCGAGCCGATCATGGCTCGTGTGATGCAAATGGTCGGCCTTTGTCGCCGCGAAGAGGATGCGGTCGATCTTCGGCCGGAAGATCGTCGAAAACAGACTGGCGCGGCCGGTGCGAAAAGCCGTCAGCACGCCGGTCAACGCCGTTTCGAGATCGCGCACCGCCTCCGGGCCGGAATTGAGCGCCGCAAGCATATCGACGAGCACGATCTGCCGATCGAGCCGAGCGAAATGATCCCGAAAGAAGGGGCGCACGACCTCCGACTTATAGGCTTCATATCGGCGCTCCATTTCGCGGCCAAGGCTGCGATAGGGAAGCTCCTCGCCGTCGGAGACGGGAAGCGGCGCGAAGGTCAGCGCCGGCGATCCTTCAAGATCGCCAGGCATCAGAAAGCGCCCGGGCGGCAGGCTTGAGAGCGCGAAACGTTCTGAGCGCGCGAGGCGCAGATATTCGGTGAAGGCATGCGCGAGTTTCTGCGCGGATTCTTCGTCGCAGCGCGCTTTGACGTCCGCCTGCGCCGTCACGCCCCGCCAGTCGCTTGCAATCATCGCGCGCGCCGCGACTCCCGCCGCCTCAAGCGTCTCGCGCGACCAATCAGCGTAGGATTTGCCGAGGAGCTGCAGGTCGAGCAGCCATTCGCCGGGATAGTCGACGATGTCGATATCGAGTCGCGTTGGCCCCTGGCCGAAGCCTCTGCGCAGCGACCACGATTTCGAGCGATATTCGAGCGTCACCCGCAATTCGGAAATGCGGCGCGTCGATTGCGGCCAATGCCGGTCTCGCCCGGTGAGCGCTGCGAGATGATCTTCGTAAGCGAAGCGCGGCACGCTGTAGTCTGGCTGCGGATCGAGATGCGCCGAAGCGATGCGCCCTTCGGCGAACGCGCGAAACACCGGAAGTTGAGTCTTGCCCCCCGCCCGCGCCGACAGCGCCCGCGTCAAATGATGCACAAGCGCGGTGATGAAGACCGTCTTTCCGGAGCGCGACAGGCCTGTGACGCCAAGCCGCAGGCGGCCGCCGGCGAGAAAATCGGCGACGCTTTCCGCGGCGATGCGCGTTTCGAACAAAAGGTCGGAAAATTGCGACAAGGGCGCTCCCGTCAATCATCCTGCAACAGTCGGACGACGCCACATCTAATCCAAAGGTGAGGACATTGAACAGAGCGTGCATCCAAGCAGCTCTCGGGCGGGTTATGCTCGAGTATCTTGCAAATGGGAGCGGCCATGTCCGCGCATGTTTTTAAATTTGATGAAGGCTGGGAGATTCCGGACGCCGCCATTGAAGAGGTCTACGACGTGCTCGCGCGCGGCGAACTCCTGCCGCAGTGGTGGAAGGGCGTCTACCTCGAAGCAGAGCGGCTGACGCCTGGCGAAACGCCTCAAATCGGCGCGAAGCTACGCGCCAAGGTTCGCGGTTTTCTGCCCTTCACCCTCAATTTCGTCGTTGAGGCGGTGGAACTGGAGCGGCCGCGCAAGGTGGCGGTCCACACTTACGGCGATCTCGATGGCGCCTGGCGCGCGACGCTGACGCAGCGCGGCGACGACGTGCATGTCGCTCTCCTATTCGAGGTCAGAATCGACCGTCCTGGCATGCGTTTTCTGGCGCCCCTCCTGCGGCCGCTTTTCGCCCTCAATCACTATTGGACGACCCCGCGCGGCGAGAAAGGGCTAAGGGAATATCTCCAAGCGCGCCGCAGCGATCGCGATCACCGTTTCGACATCGGCACGTAATCGCGCTGCTTCTCGCCCGTGTAGAGCTGGCGAGGACGGCCGATTCGCGAGCCCTGATCTTCGATCATTTCCTTCCACTGTGCGATCCACCCCACTGTGCGCGCGACCGCGAACAACACGGTGAACATCGCCGTCGGGAAGTTCATCGCCTTGAGCGTGATGCCCGAATAGAAGTCGATATTGGGATAGAGCTTCTTTTCGATGAAATAGTCGTCATGCAGCGCGATGCGCTCCAATTCCAGCGCCACGTCGAGCAGATCGTCCTTGACGCCGAGTTCGTTCAACACTTCGCGCGTCGTGCGCTGCATGATCTTCGCGCGCGGATCGTAGTTTTTATAGACCCGATGGCCGAAGCCCATCAGGCGGAACGGATCGTTCTTGTCCTTGGCGCGCGCGATGAACTGCGGAATGCGCTCCGTCGTGCCGATTTCGGCGAGCATCTTCAAGACCGCTTCATTGGCGCCGCCATGCGCCGGCCCCCAGAGCGAGGCGATGCCCGCCGCGATGCAGGCGAAGGGATTGGCCCCTGACGAGCCCGACAGTCGAACGGTCGAGGTCGACGCATTCTGCTCGTGGTCGGCGTGCAGGATGAAGATGCGGTCGAGCGCGCGCGACAGCACAGGGTTGACCTTATATTCCTCGCAAGGAACGGCGAAGCACATGCGCAGAAAGTTCGACGTGTAGTCGAGATCGTTCTTCGGATAAACGAACGGCTGGCCGATCGAATATTTGTAAGCGATCGCCGCGAGCGTCGGGATCTTCGCGATCATGCGCGTCGACGCCACCATCCGCTGGGTGGGATCGGCGATGTTCGTCGAGTCGTGATAGAAGGCCGAAAGCGCGCCGACCGAGGCGACCATGATTGCCATCGGATGCGCGTCGCGGCGGAAACCTTGGAAGAAGCGCGCCATCTGCTCATGCACCATGGTGTGGCGCGTAATGCGATAGTCGAAATTCGCTTTCTCGGCGGCCGACGGCAATTCGCCGTAAAGCAGCAGGTAACAGGTCTCCAAAAAGTCGCCGTGTTCAGCGAGCTGTTCGATTGGATAGCCGCGATAGAGCAGAATCCCCGCTTCGCCGTCGATGAAGGTGATCTTCGATTCGCAAGACGCAGTCGACGTGAAGCCGGGATCGAAGGTGAACATGCCGGTTTCGGCGTAAAGATTGCGGATGTCCGCAACGGACGGCCCCAGAGTTCCGTCCATTACCGGCAAGTCGACCGATGTGTCGCCGATCGTGAAGATACCATTCTTCTCCGGCATGCCCGTCCCCTCTCAAACGCCCCCGCGCCCCCGACGAGCCGGATCACGGCGCGGCGCGCGCGAACGCTAGGCATGAATTGCGTCGCCTTCGCGATGTCGTCGCTTCTTCGCACGCCGACCCGAATTCGCTTCATTTGTGCGGCGCAAAAAGCTATATCAACCGCAAGGCCTGTCAAGCCACGCCACAGGTTTCAAGCCCCTGTGCGGGCGCCGTTCGGTTCCTCAGCGACGCAGAAATCGCCGCGGCGCCGGAAATTCGTCAGCGATTTTTGTGCAGCAGCGGGACGAGTCACCCGGCGACAGCCTGATCGGAAATGCGGGCAAGACTTTCGTCGCGCCCCAATATTTCCAAGACGTCGAAAATGCCTGGCGACGTCGCGCGCCCGGTCACCGCGGCGCGCAAGGGCTGCGCAAGGTCTCCGAGTTTAACGCCAAGCGCCGTCGCGAGATCGCGCACGACGGCTTCGGTGGCTGCGGCCGTCCAGTTTGGCAAGGCTGCGAGCTTCTCGACGAGAGTCGCAAGCCGCGCGCGCGCCTCCGTCGAAAGCAGCTGCGCCGCCTTTGCGTCGAGCGACAGCGGACGATGCGCGAAGAGAAAGCCCGCGCCGTCGAGAAGTTCGTTCAGCGTCTTCGCGCGCGCTTTTAGCCCCGGCAACGCCGCGCGCAGCTGCGCGCGCTTTTTGTCGTCGAGCCCACGTATGATCGCCTCGCCGCCTTCGAGATAGGGAAGCGTCGCGATGAACAAGCCGAACAGTTCGTCATCATTGCTGTCGCGCAAATAATGACCGTTCATGTTTTCGAGCTTGGCGAAATCGAAGCGCGCGGGCGAGCGATGAACCTGCGCGAGATCGAAAGACTCGATCATCTCCTGCGTCGTGAAAAACTCTTTGTCGCCATGCGACCATCCCAGTCGCACGAGATAGTTGCGCAGCGCCGCCGGCAGATAGCCCATCGCACGATAGGCGTCGACGCCGAGAGCGCCATGACGCTTCGAAAGCTTGGCGCCGTCCTGCCCATGGATCAGCGGGATGTGAGCGAAGGCCGGAAGCGTCCAGCCCATCGCTTCGTAGATATGCGTCTGTCGCGCCGCATTGGTCAGATGGTCGTCGCCGCGAATGATTTGTGTGACGCCCATATCGTGATCGTCGACGACGACGGCGAGCATATAGGTCGGCGCGCCATCCGAGCGCAGCAGAATGAAGTCGTCGAGGTCCTTGTTCTGGAAGACGACGCGCCCCTGCACCGCGTCGTCGACGATCGTCTCGCCCTCCTGCGGCGCCTTGATGCGCACGACGTAAGGCGCGCCGGCGGGCGCCTCCGACGGACCGCGATCACGCCAGCGCCCGTCGTAGCGCCAGGGACGCTTTTCCGCCTTGGCCTTCTCGCGCATCTCCTCGAGCTCCTGCGCCGTGGCGTAGCAGCGATAGGCCATGCCCCGCGCCAAGAGCTCTTCAGCAATCTCGGCATGACGCGAAGCGCGCGCGGACTGGTAGACAATGTCGCCATCCCAATCGAGGCCAAGCCATTTGAGCCCGTCGATGATGGCGTCGATCGCTTCTTTCGTGGAGCGCTCGCGGTCAGTGTCCTCAATGCGCAACATCATCCAGCCGCCGTGCTTCTTGGCGTGGAGCCAGTTGAAAAGCGCCGTGCGCGCGCCGCCGATATGGAGAAAGCCCGTCGGCGACGGAGCGAAGCGGGTGACGACCTGAGACATGAGCGGCGGAGATTCCTCGATCGGGTTGGCCCGTCTAACACGGCTGCGCGAGCCGAACATAGATCGCTGTCTCGATCGCTTAACCAAAGCGTGAACATATCTCTTGCAGAACGCAGTAAGAACGTATATCGTTCTGTTCATGATTTGTTTAGGTTATCGAGCCAAAAGCTGCGGCTCAGCGAAAACCAAAGATTGGCCTAGCGAGGCGGTGCGGCGATGCTGACCAAAAAACAAAACGATCTATTGCGCTTCATCCATGAACGTTTGAAGGAGTCGGGCGTCCCGCCGTCCTTTGACGAGATGAAGGACGCGCTCGACCTGCGTTCGAAGTCGGGCATTCACCGGCTCATTCTCGCGCTCGAGGAACGCGGCTTTATCCGCCGCCTGCCCAATCGCGCCCGCGCGCTTGAGGTTCTGCGTTTGCCCGAATCGGCGACGCCAAGGGCCGGCGGCGCACGCAGCGGCAAGTTCTCTCCGTCTGTCATCGAGGGGAATCTCGGCCGCGTGCGTCCACTGAATGAGCGCTTCGACGACGAGAGCGATCAGCAGGTCGCCATCCCGGTGATGGGACGCATCGCCGCCGGCACGCCGATCTCGGCTATCCAGAACCGTAGCCACACCATCAATCTGCCGCCCGACCTTCTGATGAGCGGCGAGCACTTCGCGCTCGAAGTGCGCGGCGATTCGATGATCGAAGCCGGAATACTCGACGGCGACACGATCGTCATCAGAAAGCAGGATAACGCCGACACCGGCGACATTGTCGTGGCGCTGATCGACGATGAGGAGGCGACGCTGAAACGTCTGCGCAAGCGCGGCGCCTCGATCGCATTAGAAGCAGCAAATCCCGCTTATGAGACGCGAATCTTCGGCCCCGATCGCGTGCGCATTCAGGGCAAGCTCGTCAGCCTTCTGCGGAAATATTAGCGTTACGCGGCCGCAAGATGAATGTCATTCCCGACGCGCGCTTTGCGCGCGATCGGGAATCCAGGATAACTACACCATTCATGACTTTGGCCCTGGATTCCCGGTCGGGTCTTTGGCCCGCCAGGAATGACGAACAGAGAATTCGCGTCGCGACTCTTCATTCAAGCGGCTCCATCGCGCGCGCGTCTTCCTCCCTGCGCTCTTCATCGCTCAGCGCCACAAACGCCGGCTTGCGGCGTTCGAGCGGCGCCGGAGACCAGGGCCGATCCTCGTCGATGGCGCGCGCAGCGGTCCATTCGACACCATCGCCTTTGAATCGTAACGCCACCGCGCCTGTCTCAGTGAGCTTCCGCCGATCGATCATGATCGGCGCTGCGCAGCCTGCCGGCGCGTAAAGCGGCGTGACGACGATTGTGGCGCGCGCGCAATCTTCAAGGAAGGCGCCGCGCTCAGTAATGAGCGCGACAAAGCGGCCGTTGACCGCTTTCGCGACGCAGCCGATATCGTCGCAAGCGACGCCGCTCTTAGCGTCAGAGGAGAGACGCGGGTCGCCGTCCGCGCGCAACCATTGTTCGGCGGCGAAAGCGCCCGGCTTCTGTCCCATGACGGCGAGCTGTCCGGACGACAGACGCACAGCCGCCGAATCCCCTGTCGCCGGCACGGCAAGATCGAAGGGCGCGCCGCCTGTCGCGCCCATCAATCCAATGAAAGCGAGAGGGATGGCGAGCGCACGCCACGCCCATGTTCGCCACAGCACGAGCGACAACACAGCGAGCGTAAGAAAAAGAATCGCCCATGGCGCAAAGGCTTTCACGGGCAGGCTCGCGCCCGGCGCGCTGGCGATGAGCCCCGCGAGATAAGTCACGAGATCGATGCCCATCTTGAGATAGCGCCAAATGAATCCGTCAAGGCCCAAAGGATAAAGCGCCGCGCCGACAAGCGCGCAGGGAACGGCGAAGAATTCGATGATGGCGAGCGTCAGCGGATTGCCGATCAGCACATAGGGGCTCAGCTCGTGAAAGTCATTCGCCATGAATGATGCGGTCGCGGAGGTTGCGCAGAGCGTCGCGAAGATCGCCGCGCCTGGCCCGTGCATCAAGCGCTCGACGACGCTTTCGCGAAGCGCGCCCCACCGTCCTTGCGGCGCGCGATCGTCGATGCGGCGCTTCGAAAGATACTCGCCGCGCCACTCATAGACTGCGATCAAGGCCGCGACCGCAGCGAATGAGAGTTGAAAGCTCGCGCCAAGCAGCGCCTCCGGCTCGAAGACGACGATGACGAGCGCCGCAAGAGCGAGATTGCGCATCGACAGCGACGGCCGATCGAAGAGAACCGCCGCGAGCATAATCAGAGTCATCACGAGCGCGCGTTCTGTGCCGACGCGCGAGCCCGTGCCGATGTCGTAGAGAATGGCGCCGACGATGGCGAGCGCCGCCGCCCATTTTTTGATCGGATAGTTGAGCGCGAGAGTTTGCGACAGCGCCAGCAGACGGCGAAAGCCGACGAAGAAGATGCCGGCGACGAGCGTCATCTGAACGCCGGAAATTGTGATGATGTGGAATATGCCAGCGCGACGGATAAGATTCTTGGCGTCTTCGGACAAGAGGTCGCGCTTGCCGGTCACCATCGCCGCTGCGATCGCGCCGGCGTCGCCTTCGATGATTCGATAGACCCGCATCGCCAGCGCATTGCGCATGCGATCGACGCTGGCGAAAAAACGCAGCGACAATGGCGCGGGTTCGGGCGGCGACATCGTCTCTACTCGCCCAAGGGCGTTTCCGACGCCGCCGATGCGCGCAAAAAAAGCGTCGCGGGCGAAGTCATAGCCGCCCGGAAGCGCCGCCCGCGCCGGCGGCATCAGTCGCGCCTTGAAGGCGATGAAATCGCCAGCGGAGAAATTCGGGTCGCCACGCGTCGTCAGCCGCACGCGAGCCGGCATCACGTCATCCGGAAAGCCTTCGGCGCTCGCGACGCGCAGAATGAAACGCGCGCCGACGCGGCGCAGATCGACCTCCTCGACGAATCCCGTCAACTCTCCGATCCCGATCCGCGGAACGATCGGCGCGGCGACGCGGGCCGTTCGCAACGCGCCCGAAGTAAAACCCCCGGCGATGAAAGCGAGCGTCAGAAAAAGCGCATGAGCGCGCGCATGACTGCGCGTGAGCAAAGCGAGGCTCACAAAGGCGGCGAGCGCACCTAGACAAAGCGCAAGCGAGGGTTCGCGTTCGGCTGAAAAATAGAGAACCACGCCGCCACCCGCGGCGACGACCAGCCAGAGAAACGGACGCCGCAGCGCGCGTTCCTGCTCCAGCGAGGCATGCAGGGCTTCAGCCAATCGCGCTGCATGAAGTGAAAAGATGCGCGATGAAAGACCGCGGCCGTCCTCGTCTCTCTCGACCGTGCGCGAAACGTCGTTCAAGAAATGCCCGGCCCCGCTCAAATGCGGAAAAGAGCTTAGCGCCGATCACGGCTGCTGTCTTGCGCCGGCTGCGTCCTTGGGTCGCCCTTCGGCGTTCGACGGTTGCCTGCGGCGCGGCAAGAAACTACGGAAGAGGATCATATGTTGATCGCCGCAACCGGTTTGGCGCCCATGAAGAGCGATCCATCGTCAGGCTTGTCCTTACTTCGCGGACTTACGCGAAAATGCCCGAGCTGCGGCGTCGGCAAGCTGTTCGCGAGCTACCTCAAGCCGCGCGATTCTTGCGAGCATTGCCAGGAAAGCTTTGCGGGCCTCAATGCGGACGATGGCCCGGCATGGCTGACGGTCGGCGCCGTGACGATTATCTCCGTGTCGCTTCTCTTCATATTGGAGAGCAGCGGAGGTTACTCTTACACCGTCGAAATGTTGATCGTTCTGCCGACAACGATCGCGCTCGCCCTGCTCTTGCTCCCGCTCACGAAGGGTTTCTTCATCGCGGCGCTATGGCTGCTGTCGAGGAAGCCGAATACATAGCTCCGCGCATTTTTTGACTCGGCTTCTCACATCGCCGGCGCCTCGGACACAGCGCGCAAAATAAAAACCCCGGCCGCGATGACCGGGGTTCGTATCAGATTGGTTGCGGGGGCCAGATTTGAACTGACGACCTTCAGGTTATGAGCCTGACGAGCTACCGGGCTGCTCCACCCCGCGCCAAAACAAAATGCGCCGACACAGCGCTACAAGACAAAAAAGCAGCGCGGCGGAATGCAGCGCTGCTTTGAAAATTATCGTTGAAGAGGATCTGATGCGCTTCGCAGGCCTGGCGACGACCTACTCTCCCAGGTCTTGAGACATAGTACCATTGGCGCAGAAGCGTTTGACGGCCGAGTTCGGGATGGGATCGGGTCTGATCGCTCCGCCGAAGGCCAC
>Ga0194126_10010518_pt1 | contig 12105 bp, 12 predicted proteins | sample TA2KigC150mmetaG_FD_148641 | JGI IMG/M metagenome (GOLD analysis project Ga0194126, IMG submission 148641) | Freshwater microbial communities from Lake Tanganyika, Tanzania - TA2015035 Kigoma Deep Cast 150m | ecosystem: Environmental > Aquatic > Freshwater > Lake | place: Tanzania: Lake...
AACATGCTTAATGAAAGATGCATAAACTACTTGGTTTACATGCTCACCCGGACGCTTCCGGGGTTTTGTCCTCACCCTCTCGCGTCAGCGCCGGCAGCAACCCAAAACCCACTTTTTGGCGGATGACACCCTGCATACGACTGAGCATAATTGTCATGCCCGGGAGATTCAGGACGGATGTGGGGTATCGTTTTCGTTTCCGAATGTTGGGTCCCGTCTCCCGGGCACCCGGCCTCTCTTCTTCAGCGCGCAAAGTCCCATAGCAAAGGAGGGCACCATGCAAGAAGTATTGGAACGCGGTTACTATGAGGGTCTGTACGAACTGGCAGCGAAGGTGAATTCCGCCGGCACTCCGGCCACGGTATTGCGTTACATCGTCAAGAAGGTGGCCAACATCGTGGGGGCGAAGGGGTGTTCCATCATGCTCCTCTCTCCCGACAAGAAGCATTTGTTCCACACGATTGCGTACGGCTTGAGCGACGAGTATATCAGGAAGGGCCCGATCTCTGCCGACAGGAGCATCTCCGATGCCCTGACGGGGACTCCGGTGGCGGTGATGTACGCCACCGAGGACGATAGAATTCAGTATCGGGAGCAGGCCGGAAGGGAAGGAATCGCCTCCATTCTTTCCGTTCCTATCATGCTTCGGGAAGAGATCATTGGCGTGATGCGGCTGTACACGGCTCAGCCCTACAGTTTTACCGATGACGATATCTACTTTGTGGGTGCGGCCGCGAACCTCGGGGCCATCGCTCTGGAGAATGCCCGGATGTATCAATCGCTCGAACAGGAATACGATGCGTTCCGGCGGGAGATGCTTCACTGGAGAGCGGCTCTGGGAGATGAGTGGATTGCTGGTGATGCGGTGGCCGTTCCCAGGGAGAGCAAGGAGTCATAGCTTGGCATGCTCGGGTGGCTGAATCTGAGCAAGAGAGGCGATACTGTGATACGAGTGATAATCGAACGCAAATTGAAACCGGGGAAGGAGATTGAGTTTTCCCGGATCACCTCCGAACTGAGGGCGCAGGCCATGTACCAGCCGGGATATGTATCCGGCGAAACATGGGTGGGGAATGCGGATCATCTGTACTCCGTCATCATCACTACGTGGCTCAGCGCCGAACTCTGGGAAGCGTGGGAAAAGAGCCCGGAGCGTCTCGCGATAACGGAGAGACTGGAACCCCTGCTGGTCGCTCCCGTGCGGACAGTCGTGTTGAGACATCCCGGGGAGGTTGAGGTGAGTGTCGGGTATCTCCTTTCCCAGATGGGTTCATAGATACTATGAGCATGATCCCCAAGGAGGGCGCCATGTTAACCAAGGCGGAACGAAGTTGTTGCCAGAACATCTATGAAGTGACGGCCATTATGAATTCGGCCCGCATCATCGAATCCATGCTCCCTCTTGTCGTCGAGAACGTTGCCAGGGAAATGCGGGCCAGAGGGTGCTCCGTGATGCTTCTTACTCCGGATGAAAAACAGTTGTTGCATACGGCCGCCTATGGGCTCAGCAACTCGTATCTGCGTAAGGGGCCGGTATTGGCGGAGAGGAGCATCGCGGAGGCCCTCGAAGGGAAGCCCGTCGCCATCTTCGATGCAGTGCAGGATGATCGGGTTCAATATCGGGAGGAGGCTGAGGCGGAAGGCGTCTCTTCCATTCTCACCGTCCCGATGATGCTCCGGGGAAGGATCATCGGGGTGATGAGGGTGTACACGGAGGAACCGCGGCATTTCACTGAAGACGATATCCATTTTGTGAATGTGATTGCCAATGTGGCCGCCGTTGCCGTTGAGAATGCCGTTCTGAACCAGTCCGCCGGGCAGGGCTACGAGATATTCAGACAGCAGCTTTCGGAAGTGGAATGGGCCCGATGGCACGAGCCCGCCGTGAAGTGAAGGGTATGGGATACACTTTCCAAAGGAGGTCTTTATGCCCGCAAGGAAATTGAAGGAGTTTCTGGATAGCCGCGGCGTGAAGTACAGTACCATCGGCCACCCGACGGTGTATACCGCCCAGGAAATCGCGGCCTCGGCCCACATTCCGGGGAAGGACCTGGCCAAGACAGTGGTGGTCAAGCTCGACGGCAAGATGGCTATGGCCGTCTTGCCGGCTTCCCACAAGATCGATTTTGATCTCCTGAGGAAAGCCGCCAAAGCCAGAACGGTGGCACTGGCCTGCGAAGAGGAATTCAAGGATTCGTTCCCCGGCTGCAATATCGGGGCGATGCCGCCGTTCGGGAATCTGTATGGAATGGACGTCTACGCCGAAGAGTCTCTGGCCGAAGATGAGGAGATTGCGTTCAATGCCGGCTCCCATACGGAGCTCATCAAGATGGCCTATAAGGATTTCGAAACGCTGGTGAGACCGAAACTGGCTGCCTTCTCCCGCCGCATACCGGTGGCCAGTGGCGCTTGAGTCCGCCGAACCCCGCATCCTCAATTGACGAACCCTGAAAAAGCCGAGAAAGGGCTTGACCGAGCCTTCTTCTCGGCTTGTGTTTCCCGGAAGCGACGATCTCTCCCGCGACCGCCCGCACGGGCACCATGCATCATGCCCTTCAAATGGCACCACACAATTCCCCTTGGCCCTTTCGGTTCAATCACCGGTCTCGACCATCGGGAACGGTTGACATCGCCCGCCGCGAGGGTGAAAATAGTGATAATTCCTTGAAGAGCTATTCCGGGCATTTGCATCGTTCTCAAGTTGGCCGCTATGTCCGTATCACTTCTGAGGACCAAGCTGTATATCCCTCCGGCACCGCCGGAGGCAATATCACGACCGAGACTCCTTGAGCGCCTCTCATCGGGGCTCACTCGCAAGTTCACGCTCATCTCCGCTCCCGCCGGGTTCGGGAAGACCACTCTCTTGAGCGATTGGGCCCAACGCGCATCGAGTGGGAGTTTGCGCTCTTCCCCGCGCGTTGCATGGGTATCCCTGGATAGAGACGATAATGATGCCGTGCGTTTCTGGATGTATGCGGTTTCTGCGCTTCAGACGGTGCAGGAGGGGGTGGGTGAAACATGCCTTGAGATGCTCGATTCCAGGGGCCATCCGCCGATCAAGGCGATGTTGACAACCCTGATCAATCAGATAACCGGCCGGATGGAGCCTCTGGTTCTGGTGCTCGATGACTATCATGTGATTGAGACCCCGGCGATCCATGAGTCTCTGGCCTTTCTGATCGGGCACATGCCACCCCAATTGCATCTGGTCATTGCCGGTCGGGCCGATCCGCCTCTGCCCCTTGCCCGCCTCCGGGGACGGGGGCAAGTGAACGAGTTGCGCAGCAGCGATCTGCGCTTCACTCTCGGGGAATCGGGGGTGTTTCTCAACGAATCGATGGGCCTGCATCTTTCCGATGACAGCATTGCGGCATTGGAGAGCCGCACCGAGGGATGGATCGCGAGTCTGCAGATGGCGGCGGTCTCCATGCAAGGCCGGAACAACGCCCTCGATTTCATAGAGGCCTTCAGCGGGACTCATCACTACATCATGGACTACTTGTTGGAGGAAGTGCTCGAACGTCAGGAAGTGAGCGTGCGCGAGTTTCTGCTCAAGACCTCGATCCTTGAACGGCTGAGCGGGCCTCTCTGTGATGCGGCCACCGGGGGAGGGCATACTCACCCAATGCTGGAAAGGTTGCTCTCCGCCAATCTCTTCATCTTGCCGTTGGATGAGGAAAGGAAATGGTTCCGTTACCATCAACTCTTCGCTGATTTGCTTCGTAATCAGTTGCACAAGATTCATCCCGATATGCCCCCGGTTTTGCACCGGAGGGCTGGCGATTGGTTTGAGCGCGAGGGGTTGATATCGGAGGCGGTTGCCCATGCGCTTGCAGGCAAGGATTTCGAGCATGCAGCTGACTTGATCCAGACCGTGGCCGTGCCGTTGATCAGCGAAAGCAGGCTATCGCTGCCAAGGGCGTGGCTTGCCAAGTTGCCGCAAGATATCATTTCCAAACGTCCGTGGCTCTGCGTCTGCATGGCCAGCGTTCATCTGACTGCCGGGAAGTTCGATGATGTGGAGCCGCTTCTCCAAAGGGCGGAGTCCCTGCTTCCCATTGCCGGGGCCGGAGAGCCGCAGGGAACCTCTCTGGATCATGACAGGATTCGGAATCACATGATGGCACTCCAGGCTACGCTCGCCTGTGTGCGGGGAGATGTCTTGCGGACCATCGAACTGTGCAATAGGGCTCTCATTCACTTGCCCGATGACCAGCCTACCGCGCGGTGTCTCCTCATGTTCGATCTGGGGGCTGCGTATTGGATGAAGGGCGAACTTGCCACAGCCAACCGGTATCTCGATGAGGCGGCTGAGTTGGGCATGGCGACGGGAAATTTCTTCATCGCTCTCGTTGTGCTGGGCTATCTGGCGGATATTCAGGCCAAGCACGGGCACCTCTTTGATGCGGCCGAGACCAGCCGCAGGGCGATTCGCCTGGGTGCCGAGTGGGGTGGCGGTGAGCCTTTGCCCGCAACGAGTTATGCCTGCGTGAGTCTGGCTCAGGTGCTCTACCAGTGGAATGAGATTGATGAAGCGATCCGCTGTGTTACCCAAGGGATCGAATTGAGTAAAGGGGGTGCCGAATCCGTCATTGTGGTTATGGCTTTTCCGGGGCTGGCGCTTCTGAGCGGGATCCGAACCCCGGAGAACAGGATTGCCGAGGCTCTCGGTCAGGCCCGACGAATCGTGTCCGCTTCCCGCAACCTGACCGTCTCGAACATGGCCGAGGCCTGGCTAGCGCGTTTGGCGTTGCTGAAGGGAGACACTGCGCGGGCCAGTCAGTGGGCGGCGTCTGTTATTATCAATCTCGCCGATGTCCCCGATGCATGGCTCGAAGGGCCTTACCTTACCCTGGTCCGGGTGCGCATTGCCCGCGGTGAAATTGATGGTATCCCCGAGGTGTTGGAGCCGGTTCGCCAGAGGGCGGAGGCGGAGGGTCGGATGGGCAGCGTGATCGAGATTCTCCTGTTGCAGTCGATTGCCCTGCATATGCAAGGGCGGGCGGATGAGGCTCTGGCAAAGCTCGGACAAGCCCTGGCCCGCGCCGAACCGGAAGGGTATGCGAGGATGTTCGTGGATGAGGGCGAGCCGATGAAGGAGTTGCTTGCCATGGCCGAATCCAGTGGGTTGCCCCCCGGATATGTCGGGGCGTTGTTGAAGAAGTTTCCCCTTTCCGTGCTCCCCGAAGCGAAGCGCACACGTTCCGCCGGGCTGAGCGCGCGTGAACTTGAAGTGCTCAGGCTCATCACGGCAGGGGCATCCAATCAGCAAATCGCGGATAGGCTCTTTCTTTCGATTGGCACGGTCAAAAAACACACCGATAACATTTACAGCAAACTGGGTGTCCACAAGCGTACGCTCGCCATATCCCGTGCCCGGGAACTCGGATTGCTGTGAGTGCTCGGGCGGAAGACGAAGGCAACAGACAACGGAAACAGATAACAGCCCTTCCCCCTCTTTCTGTACTCTGTCGTCTGTGGACTGATATCCGTATTGAAAATAAACCAGGATTTACACCTTTCGGCCCATAGTATCCATCCCTGTTTGTTGGTATGCTTCGTCCAAACTTGGATGCGGGTGGTGCATCATGGGGCGGTCGGTGTACCGGATCAAGGTTGAAGGGCATCTTGATGCAAGTTGGAAGGAGTGGTTCGAGGGGTGGGAAATGAGCCGGGGAGAAGATGCGGCCACATGGCTCACCGGCCAGGTGACCGATCAACCCGAACTCCACGGCGTTCTGGCCCGGATACGCGATCTCAATTTGACGCTCGTTTTTGTCCATCGTATCACCACGGAACCCGCGGAGCGCGGGAGGAACGCCTTGCGAGATGAAGGCATCATCCCAACTGCAAGAGGCATCGAAGGAGGTCAATCCGTATGAGCAATCATTCCAGCAAATCCGCCCAGGCTTACAACAAACTGGTGGATACGCTCCGCGAAGCACGCGAGGTGTACTTCGACCCGAAGCGCGGCATCGTGAAGGATATCGATATCATCGAAGGCTACCGCTATCTTCTGCACCTTGCGAGCGCGGGGATCGATTTCTATCTTGAAGGGAATCCCGAACATCCGGAGTTTGTGAAGATGGTCTCCCCCATCCGTAAGTTTGGCGGCGATAACCCGGATGCCATCTATCATTTCACTCGCATCCGGGGAGACCGGTCTTACCGGATCACCGGCAAGCGGGGCCGCGAGTGCTATCTCTCGTTCACCGTTCACGGCCGGATCGCGGAGGAAAAGCTGGGATTGGCCGCCGAGCCGGTGCTCGCCGATGTGAATGACCGGAACATGAAGATCGCGCCGGACGGGAGCTTCGAAGTGATCTTGAGCCCGGAAGAGCACCGGGGGAACTGGATTCAACTTCAGCCTACCGCCGCATCGGTCATCGTGCGCCACTACTTTGAGCTTGAGAAGACCGTGGCCGATGACCTGAGCATCGAAGTGAAATTGAAGATCGAACCTCTCGGCCCTCCTTCGGTTCGGCCGCCCATGAGCGATGACGATATCGCCCGGCGTATCCGAGATGTGACCGCCTTTGTGCGCGGCGGGAGCATCGAGCTTATCGATATGGCATCATTGCCGGTCCCCTTCGTTTCCCGCGTTCCGAACGAACTCCCTCAGCCGTCCGTTTTCCGCACGTCCGGCCAAGCGTCATGGGGAGCGGTCGATATCGCCTATGCCATGGCCCCGTTCCTTGTACAGCCGGATGAGGCACTCATCATGGAAGGCAGGCTCCCTCGGTGCGCCTTTGCCAACGTGGTGCTGTGGAACCGGCACATGCAATCGTTCGAGTTCCGGGATCGGCGAGTTTCCCTCAACCGCGTGCAAATGAAGCGGGGGCGCGATGATTCCTACCGGATTGTGATTGCGCACAAAGACCCCGGCGTTCCCAACTGGCTCGATACCGAAGGGCACACCGGGGGCTCCATCTTCTGGCGGTTCCTCCTCCCCGAAGGTCAGATGGAAAAACCGAAGTGTACCTTGGTGCCGCTCTCAGAGGTGAGCCGCAAATGAAGCCGGCAAAACTCCCCGCTCCGGTTCGTGCGTTCAATTGGGGCGGACGGCAACTCCGCCGTGCGGGCATACCGCTCGCCCGACTCGATGAGCGTTCTCTTCTCGATGCGGCGCGAAAAAGGACGGGGTTTGATGATTTCGGCGGCGAGACGTTCAAAGTCGGTCTCGGCAAACTGATCGAGTCATGGGAGAAGGAGGCCCGGCTCAGCACTCTCGGGCGGTTCATCGCCCGGACGGATACGGTGGACCTTCTGGCCAGCCGCCTTCAGATCGTTCACGCGTTCAAGGAACACCCGGAAATCGCTATGGGCAAAGTGGCCCGGCCCATCGTCATTATTGGCATGCCGCGTACGGGGACTTCCATTCTGCACGAACTCATGGCTCAGGGCCCGAATCTCCGCACGCCGCTTTCGTGGGAAGTGGCCAGACCCATCCCCCCGCCGGAAAAAGAGACCTATGAAACCGACCCGAGAATCGCCGAGGTTGATAAGAAACTCGCCCAGACGGATCGGATACTGCCCCATTTCAAGAAGATGCACCCGATGGGGGCCCGTCTCCCGCAGGAGTGTGTGGCGATCACCTCTCATGAGTTCGCCAGCATGTTGTTCCCCACTTTCTACCATATGCCCGGTTATACCCGATGGCTCCACAATGAAGCGAACATGGCGCCGGCTTATGCCTTCCACCGGCGGATGCTACAACTCCTGCAGTGGCACTGCCCCGGCGAGCGGTGGGTGCTCAAGTCGCCCGGCCATCTCTGGTCGCTTGAGGCGCTCATGGCCGAATACCCGGATGCGTGCCTCATCCAGACGCATCGCGATCCCATCAAGATTCTCGCTTCACTTGTGAGCCTTGTCTCGACCCTTCAGTTGATGACGAGCCGGTTCACCGATCCCCTTGAGGCGGCGCGGGAGTGGTCGGAGCACATCGCGGTGGCGCTGGATCGATCTGTGACCGCGCGGGAAAAAGGAGTTATCCCGGGGGATCAGGTGATCGATGTCCAATTCGATACCTTCATGGCCGATCCGTTCGCAGCCATCCGGGAAATCTATGACCGGTTTGGGCTCCGATACACGCCGGAGGCGGAATCCCGCATGCGCCGTTTTCTGGCCGCAAACCCCGATGACAAGCACGGGAAGCACACCTATCGGTTTGCGGATACCGGACTCGATCTTGTTGAAGAGCGACGGAAAGTGCAGAGGTATCAGGAGTTCTTCGGGGTGCGATCCGAGGTGAAGCTGTAGATCAGGGGGTAAATCACAGAGTAAAGAGGAGGTGTCCGATGAAGACGGTGATCAAAGCTGTGTTCGTTGTGATGGCGGCCCTGTTGCTCATATCGCTTGCGGCCTGCGGGGGCGACGATGAGGAGAAGACATCGACTCCGACCATATCTCCCGCCGCGAACGGTTCGCCCACAACTCCAGCCGAGCCGAAGGAGAAGCGGGTGATCACCATCGGGGTCATCTCCGATATCACCGGGCCATCGGCCAAGGCCCATAGCCTGATGAACATGGCTCTGGATGATACAACACGGTATTTCAATGAGAATGTCCTTGGGCCCGGGGTGGAACTGAAAACCCTCTACTATGATGGACAGAATGACCCTTCCAAAGATATACCCGGATACCAGTGGCTGAAAGAAAGGGGTGCGGATGTGTTGTTCACCGCCCAGCCGGTCACCGCTGTAACGCTCAGGCCGATGGTCGAGCGAGACCGGATGGTGATGTTTGTGGCAACGGGCGATGAACGGATCATTCTCCCGCCGGGGTATGTCTTTGGCCTCGCAAGCCTTCCTCAGTACGAAGGCTATGCGCTCATGCGGTGGATTGCCGAGAACGATTGGGATTATAAGAGCAAAGGACCGGCGAAGGTCGGGGGGGCCAGCTGGGATGACGCATACGGTGGAGCGATCTTCAGCGCCATGGAAGAATATGCCAAAGCACACCCGGAACAGTTCCAGTGGGTAGGCGGGTACCTCACGCCTATGGGTACGTTCACATGGGCAACTCAGGTAGATGCCCTCAAGAGTGCCGACTATGTGTTCCCCTGCACCATACCGGGCAACTTTGTCCGGGAATACAAACAGGCCAGCGGAAAGGCCAAGTTCATAGGTGCCGGGATTCACACCGCGTTTCTGGGCATGATCTATGACGGGCGTCTCTGGGATGAGATCGACGGGATGCCGATCCTCATGTCCAACGAATGGTAGAACGGGACCGGTACGCTTACAGAGTTGGCAAAGACGCTTCTGTACCGGTATCATGCAGGTGAAGCGGAATCCATCATGAGGGAAGGCGTGGGATACCTGACCATGGCTGCGTTCTATCCCATGTTCGATATCATCTCCAAAACGGTCTCTTCCGCAGGGCCGGAAGGATTCACATCGCAGGCGCTCTACGAAACGGCGCAGGACTATTCGCTGGTGATCGATGGCATCGAACTCGCAAGCTACAGCGACGTGAAGCGCGATGGAGTCGAGGCTTTCAAGATGTATCGGGCCAGCGTGGAGGAAGAGGATTTGATGCCGGTGGATAATCAATGGATCCCGGTGGTTCGGGAGCCGTGACAACGAAACAAGGTAGAGCAAGGAGATAGCGGCTATGATAGATGAGAAAGCGAACAACGTTGTTTGGCACGAAGGGAGAATCGGGCGGGCGGATCGCGAGGCCCTGAAGGGGCACCGGGCGTTCACCATGTGGTTTACCGGCCATTCCGCGGCGGGCAAATCCACAATAGCCGCCGCCACAGAAAAGGCCCTTCACGACCGTGGGTGCCATACCTACATCCTCGATGGAGATAATATCCGGCATGGCCTGAACAAGGACCTCGGCTTTTCTCCGGAGGATCGCAAGGAGAACATCCGCCGTATCGGGGAAGTGGCCAGCCTTCTGAGGGACTGCGGCATCATAAACTTGGTGGCCTTCATCTCCCCCTACCGGGCGGATCGAGCCGCCGCGCGGGAGATGACCGGCGGTGATGGCACGTTCATCGAAGTCTTCGTCGATTGCCCGGTGGAAGTATGCGAACAGCGAGACCCGAAGGGAATGTACCGGAAAGCGCGCGAGGGCAAGATCAAGGAGTTCACCGGGGTGAGCGCCCCCTATGAGCCGCCCGAGAGTCCGGAGATTCATCTCCACACCGATAGGCAATCGGTTGAGGAGAGCGTTCAGATGATCATTGATTATCTGGTCAAGCATCTCTACATCCCCAATCGATCTGAAGTGCTCGCCAGGGGAAGGGTCGCTCGGAACGGTTCTTGACAAAGGTTTTTCAATCCCTACTGCAACGCCTCAGGAGGTGCTTGTGAGCGGCAAAGATGCAGTTGTTATCCAGGACCTCGCCCACCCGCGATGGCCTTTCGCCTTCCGAACGATCAACTTCGTAGGGCGTGCACTGGTGCCTCTGATAAGCCTCGATGAAGAAAACCTCATTAAGGCGGCACGGAAGAAGACGGGGCTCACCGACTTCGGGGACGAATCCTTCCGGGAGCGGATGCGAATTCTCCTCAGCTCCGTCCATGCGGATGCAAATCCAAGCCCCTTCGGGCGGTTTGCGGCGCGGCAGTTCATGCTTCAACTCCTATCGAACCGCCTCCTCATTCAAGATACTGTCAACCGCCACCCGGAAATCCTGAAACAACCGATCGAAAGGCCGATCATCATCGCCGGGCTTCCCCGGACGGGCACCACCCATCTCCATCATCTGCTCTCCCGTGACCCCAACCTGCGGTACCTTCCCTACTGGGAGAGCCTTGAACCGATCCTGCCGGAAAACCGCAAGCCCAAGCCGGGGGAAACCGACCCGCGCGTCAAGCGCTGCGAGCAATCGATCAAGATGCTCCACTGGGTGATGCCGCTTTTCCCCCGCATGCACGAGATGAGTGTCGATGGCCCCCACGAGGAGATTCAGCTTCTGGCCATCGATTTCTCCACCATGCTCTTCGAGAACATGTGGTACATTCCGGGCTACCGCGATTGGTACAAGGCCGCCGATCACACCCACGCATACGAGTATCTGCGCATGGTGCTTCAGGTGCTCCAGTGGATGCGGGGTCCCCGGCGGTGGGTGCTCAAGTCCCCTCAACATCTCGATCAGTACAAGCCCCTTCTGGATGCCTTCCCGGATGCCCGTATTATCCAAACGCACCGTGACCCGGTGCGGATCACCGCTTCCATGTGTACCATGGATAGCTACGGCAAACGGATGAACAACTTCCCGATGGACCCGAAGATCAACGGGCGCTACTGGGCCGACCGGGTGGAGGACCTGCTCCGGGCATCGATGCGCGACCGTCACGTGATTCCGAAGGATCAGGTGATGGACGTGCGCTTCCACGAGTTCATCCGCGATCAGATGGGCATGATCCGCCGAATCTATGAGTTCATCGGGCAACCGCTCACCGCCGAAGCGGAGAAAGCCATGCAAGGCTACATCGAAGAGAACCCGGCGGGGAAACACGGCACGGTGGTCTACCGCCTTGAGGACTTTGGATTGGATAAGGACGAACGCCGCTCGGTCCTCAGGGCCTATCAGGAATTCTTCAACGTTCCCGATGAGTAAACCCCAACGGGGCCCGCTGACGCGGCACAGGAGGAGTCCAATGGCGTCAAGCCGCAAGATCAGAACCGCGCCGGGGACAAGGCTCGTCCGAACCTCGCCGCCGCTCGTTTGCGGCTCCGGTTGCGGTATCCTTGCCCATGTGAAGGATGGCGTGCTCGTCAAGGTTGAGCCCGGCGATTTCCCCGGCAACAGCCACATCTGCGCCCGGGGGCTTTCATACCCCAAAATGGTCTATCACCCCGACCGATTGAAGTATCCGATGAAGCGGGTGGGGGCAAGGGGAGAGGGTAAATGGGAACGGATCACATGGGATGAGGCCCTCGATACGATTGTCGCCAATCTCAAGGAAATCGGGGAGAAATACGGCCCGGCCTCACGGGCATGGGTGGTGGGGGGAGGGGCGCTGGGAAGCCTCACCGCCGCCTCCATCATCGGGATTGCGGGGGCCTGTGGGGGAACGTTCATTCTGCCGCTCGGGATCGGCGATTCCGCCGGCCCTTCGGGCGACCGGGTCTCCTACGGGACACTCC
>Ga0194126_10010528_pt1 | contig 12096 bp, 11 predicted proteins | sample TA2KigC150mmetaG_FD_148641 | JGI IMG/M metagenome (GOLD analysis project Ga0194126, IMG submission 148641) | Freshwater microbial communities from Lake Tanganyika, Tanzania - TA2015035 Kigoma Deep Cast 150m | ecosystem: Environmental > Aquatic > Freshwater > Lake | place: Tanzania: Lake...
GAAACAGATGTTTCCTCCTGCATCCATGATCTTGTATGGGAGAAACTCCTCGTCAATGTTGGCATAAATGCACTGGCCGCTATTCTTGGAATAAAGAACGGACAACTTTTAGATCATCCCGAAACATTGAGATTGATGGAAACTCTTGTTTCAGAAGCTGTGGAAGTTGCCCAAAAAAAGGGGGTTCGAATTGAGGCAAATCCAATCGATCGAGTGAAAGCAGTGATTGAGGCGACCCGGGAGAATCGCTGTTCCATGGGGCAGGATCTTGACCGGAAGCGGAAGACGGAGATTGATGCCATCAATGGCGCTTTGGTAAGAGAGGCAGATCGTCTTGGGATTTCTATTCCCTATAACCGGATGATTACAGATTTAATCAAAGCGATTGAAAAAACTTTCTAAATTCAAATATTAAACTTGAAATTAAATGAGGTTTGGGGTAATTTATCCCTCAAAGGAGGTGATCGTATGCCGATCTCTGCTTATGTCTTCATCGAGTGTACTGCGGGGACTGCCAGGGATGTAGCCAGAGAGGCCTCCAAGATTCAGGGGGTGAAGCGTGCCAACGCGACAACTGGCCCCTATGATATCATCGCCCTGGTCGAGGCTCCGGACATCAACATCCTTGGCGACTTCATTGTCACCAAAATCCAAGGACTTTCAGGCGTATTGAGAACCCAGACCAATGTGATTGTAGATTGATGGGGAAGTCAGGTCAACTCTAAAGAGGCTGTTGCCCAAATCGATCTCATGCTTCGATCCCGCGCTTTGCGTGACATGAACGGAAAAGTTACATGATTTCAATAAATCACCGTTCGCCCTGAGGCTCTCGAAGGGCAAGTAGACAATTGGGGCAACAGTCCGTAAAGGGTTGTGTTACAGTTCCACGATTAACTGTAGCTCAAGGCTTTAGCCTTGATTCACTTCAAACAGAAAGGGGGTGAATTCATGGGGAGCGTCGTTAAAAAGAGACGGAAGAAAATGGCTAAACATAAACATAAAAAGAGACTCGACCGTGATCGTCATAAGAAAAAGAAATAATTTCTTTTCATGCGCCGCAATACCATCCATATTGTCCTTTTCATCCTGACGGTGGTTTCCACCTGGAGCACCGGAGGGGTGAGTTACTCCATTGCCATTATCCTCATCCTTCTGGGACATGAGATGGGCCACTATTTCATGTCCCGGAGGCATGGGATGAGGGCTACCCTGCCCTACTTTCTACCATTCCCTCTCTCACCCTTTGGGACGTTGGGTGCAGTCATCCGGATGGAAGGTCGTCTCTCATCCCGCAAATCTATCTTCGACACGGGAGTGGCAGGACCTCTGACCAGCCTCATCCTAAGCATACCTGCCATTGCCATTGGCTTGAAGCTTTCCACATTGATCCCGACGCTCAGGTCAAGGAGGGAACGCTCCGTCTGGCAGATCCTTATCTCTTCTCCATCATCCAGCGACTGGTTCTTGGAGAGGTTCCTCAAAATGTTGATGTGATGCTTCATCCCATTGGATATGCCGGATGGGTTGGCCTCTTCGTAACCTCCCTCAACCTCTTTCCAGTGGGACAGTTGGATGGAGGGCATATTGCCTACGCCCTCTTTGGAAGAAAGAGCCGTGCCATCTTCCTCATCGCCATTGCAGCCATGGGATTTATCACGATCTTCCACAATCCGGGATGGTTCCTCATGCTCATCCTGATGATCCTCTTTGGCTTCCGTCACCCCATGGCGCTTGATGACCAGACGCCCATCGATGGAAAGAGAAAGATCATCGGCGGGCTCATGTTCCTCGTCTTTCTCCTCTCCTTCACCCCTTCCCCATTCCCTCAGTTTACTGAGGAAATCAAACAGGCCCTCAATTGGTTTTAAAAACTCCCTTCGCTCTTCTCTTCACTTTTTTCTGGATTTTCTGAAAGAGTTGGAGAATACCAAGTTGTGAAGATTTTTGGTGTACATAAGGCCAATCGATGTCAGTGTAATGAGTATACATCAGCATTTCGGCCTGGATCCGGGCCTGAGGGTCTTTCCATTCTTGAGCCGCCACAAGTCTATCCAGTAAAATATCTTCCATCCTAAGTATCTTTAGTTTTATTTTCTCGATTTCGATTTCATTCACCTCCTGAACGAGCAAATGTCCGATCTGGAGCGGTCCAGGAGGAAATTCAACTGGAATTCGAATTTTGGGATGAATCCAGTGGCGATAATCCTCAAACCTCTCAAATCCGAGTCCCTTCATCACGGTTTCAATCTCCTGCTTCTCCAAAGGAGGAAGGATCATATCAATGTCAACCGTTGTGTGTCCTCCCGCCGTGTAGTATTCGACAACCGCTCCCCCGACCAGCACCGCTTGAATACCTTTCTTTTCAAATGCCGAAGAAATAGCAGCAGCCACATAGAGCTGTTTTAATATTTTCTCTTGTTCGGTCGCAGCTTTTTTAAGTAATCCTTTTATGGTATGAGGTGGGCTCATGATATCTTTTCCAACAATCTCCCCTCTGCCGGATGACGCGGTCGTTGGCGTTTTAAACGATCCCCATAGTCTTTGACAATTTCTTTTGACCGTTTTTCCCAAACGCCCCTTCTTTCGACACCTTCCTTAAGAGTAAAAGTTTGCGCAACTTTTAAGTCCAACGGGAGTGCTGCCGTTTTATCGGCAAGCGATTTCAATTCGGGGAAAAAGAGGAAGTTTTTATTCACTCTGAAATATCTACGATTCCCAACAGTCCATGACAGTATCAACCCGGCCTGTTCAAGCCTGTCCAGTTCTCTTTTGATAATCGGTGCTGGTTCATCTATATTTCGGCTGAGTTCTCTGAGATGGAATTCTCCGTCCTGGTTTTTTAAAAGGTAATAGAGTACTTTCCGTCTCGACACCGAAGAGATGATGAATTCAAGCATAACCCCTCTCCTTCACATTGTTACAAATTTTATAACAATTTATAAACCCTCCTGTCAAGCGAGGAATAATTGAAGGAATTTTTTAAACAAACCTTTGGCTGGTTTTGAATTGGCTTAATCATTACCAAAATTATTATTGACTTCCTTTTGCGAAATTAATACACTTTATTTGAATTTTGCTCTCCTACCAGAACCTTTAACCCAAAAGACATTCTTATTACAAAGGAGGAAACAATATGTTACTCCGCCATCGCTCCCAGAAGGCCGAACTGCTTAAAAAGGTACCGATGTTTAGCAATCTTAGTAACCGGCATCTGAACGAGATCGCCAAGTACGCAGATCAGTTATCGGTCAAGGCCGGTAAGGTCCTGGCCGAGCAGGGAGATTTAGGATGGGAATTCGTTTTCATCTTGGAGGGGAAGGCCCGGGTCGAGAAAAACGGTAAAGTGATCAACCGACTCTCTTCAGGCGACTTTTTCGGTGAGATCTCCCTCATTGACAGGGGGCCCCGAACGGCAACGGTCGTTACTGAAACGGATATGACCCTGTTGATTGTAAACAGTAAATCCTTTGACCACTTACTCGATACGGTTACGGGACTCCAGAAAAAGATCCTCATCTCTCTATGCCAGTACCTTCGAAGAGCTGAGAAGGCCACGAATATTTAGTCAACCCCGTTAGAAAGTCTTCGGCCTTCCAACGGGACAGCTCACACGGAATTTAAAACAAGTGTTCGTTCCGACAGGAGTCTTATCTTCTTCCCCGTAGCAGAGTTACAGCGCTTTCTAACGGGGTAAACCCTTTGCTTAACGCCCTGTTCAGGTGTGTTAAATGAGGGAAATTCTCAAAACGACCCTACCTGTCACCTAATGGAGCCTTTTGTTCTGTTAGGTGGAGCCTTTCGATAAAACTTTATCATTCACAACTTGGGACGGATTCATATTTTCTTCAGTGTTGTCTTTTTTTCAATTTATGATCCCTGAGGGGGGAATTTTATGAACAGCCAAGAGGTCAAACGTAAGCTTGCTGCCATTTTCAGCGCTGATGTTAAAGGCTACAGTCGCCTCATGGCAGAGAATGAAATCGGAACCATACGGACCATTACCACTTATAGAGAAATCATCGCTAACTTCATCCACCAGCACAAAGGGCTCGTCATAGATTCTCCTGGAGATAATCTTTTAGCTGAATTTATTAGTGTCGTGGAGGCTGTACAATGTGCAGTGGAAATCCAGAAGGAACTCAAACTAAAGAATGCGGAGTTGCCAGAAAACAGCAGGATGGAATTTCGAATCGGGATCAATCTGGGAGATGTCATAGAGGAAGGGGAGCGGATCTACGGTGACGGTGTAAATATCGCCGCGCGGGTTCAGAGCTTGGCTGATGGCGGAGGAATCTGTATCTCAGGAACAGCCTACGATCAAGTTGAGAATAAACTTGGCTTAAACTATGAATATCTTGGGGAACAACCCGTTAAGAATATTACAAAGCCGGTGAGGGTTTATCGGGTATTGATGGAGACCAGACCATTTGCTCCGGCTGAAATCATAGAACAACATATTCAATTCTGCACCACCGTAGACGGAGTTCGCATCGCCTACTCTATGGTGGGTCAAGGACCTTTCTTAGTCATCCCTCCCGGATGGGTTAGTCATTTGCAGTTACAATGGGAGCATCCATCTGCACGTGACTATTTGGAGAAAGGAACTCGTAATCAAACCTTTCTATTTTACGATAAACACGGATGTGGCCTCTCTGAACGGAACAGGACAGAATTTACCTTAGAGTCAGAAGTTCACCCATTAGAAGCTGTTATTGACCATCTCAAGCTTAAACGTTTCGCTTTGTTCGGATTTTCTTGTGCTGGTTCTACGGCCATTGCTTATGCGATTAAGTATCCGAGGCGTGTTTCACATTTAATCTTATACGATTCTTATGCTCGAGGTGAGGCAATTACTACCGAGGAATTCAAGAAAGGTTTTTCATCCTTGATTCGTTCCGCTTGGGGTGTTGGTTCTAAGACTCTAGCTGACATGTTCTTACCCGGTGCTGATGTCTCGGCCCTTAAATGGTTCACCCGTTTACAACGTGAGGCAGCTACAGCAGAAATGGCTTCAAAATTGATAGATTTTACATACAAGCTTAATGTGATAGACCTTCTTCCCAGATTACGTGTTCCTACTTTGGTGATTCATCGCAAGGATGACAAGGCTATTCCATTCCATCTTGGGATGGAGATGGCATCTTTGATTCCAAACTCTCGCTTTGTTCCATTAGAAGGAAATATTCATATACCTTTCTTTGGTGATGCAGATGCTGTGTTGCGCATCATGGGTGAATTTTTGAGTACACCTGGTCATTGAACGGGTTCAATTGGGTAATTGGGGACGGGTTCAGATTTTTGAGCACTTCTTATGGGGTGAACAAAATGAAATGCTCGAAGTGCCAATTTGAAAATCTAGAGAATGCCAAATTTTGTAGCGAATGCGGCAATAAGTTGGAAATACATTGTCCCAAATGTGGGGGAGTGAATCCCCTCAGTAGCAAGTTTTGCAGTGAATGTGGGCATCGTATTGCCCTCCCCAAGGAATCCCTTAGAAAAGAACTTTCTTATGATGAAAAGATAGCCAGGATTCAAAAGTATCTTCCCGGAGGATTAACTGAGAAAATTCTATCTCAACGTGACAGGATTGAAGGCGAGCGAAAGCAGGTTACAGTGATGTTTTGTGACATGGAGGGATATACAGGCCTTACCGAAAAGCTCGGCCCCGAAGAAGCTTATTCTCTGATGGACAAGGTCTATGAAATCCTCATCCGTAAGGTTCATGAATATGAAGGGACAGTTAATGAACTGACTGGTGATGGAATTATGGCTCTATTCGGAGCTCCGATTGCTCTGGAAGATGCTCCTCAAAGAGCTATTCGATCTGCATTAGCCATCCATCGGGAGATGAGCAAGTTCAGCGATCAACTCAAAAGCGAAAGCAGAATGCCGTTTATTAAGATGCGGATTGGGATTCACACAGGCCCAGTAATTGTTGGCACTCTGGGTAATGATCTTCGGGTGGAGTTCAAGGCAGTGGGAGACACAGTAAATCTCGCCTCCCGTATGGAGGGATTAGCAGAGCCCGGCACCACCTTTGTGACTGAGGATATCTTTAATCTTACCGAGGGATTCTTCCGGTTTGAGGCGTTGGGAGAGAAGCAGATTAAGGGTAAGAAAGAGCCAGTCAAGGTCTACCAGGTAATCGTCCCCAGCACGAGGAGAACAAGATTTGATGTGAGCGCCGAACGAGGCTTGACTCCTTTTGTTGGAAGAGAGAGGGAACTTGAACTTCTGCTCGATGGATTTACAAGAGCCAAATCAGGAAAGGGCCAAGCGTTTTCCATCGTATCTGAGGCCGGATGTGGTAAGTCGAGGCTTTTGTATGAATTCAGGAAGGCAATAGTCAACGAGAATGTAACTTTTTTGGAAGGGAAATGTCTCTCCTACAGCAGAGGTGTTGCCTACCACCCAGTAATAGATATTCTGAAGTCAAACTTCGATATACATGAAGGAGAGGGGGATCAGGAAACCAGAGAAAAGGTCAAAAGAGGCCTGGAAATAATGAAAGTTGATGAACCTTCAACCCTTCCTTATCTCCTTGAACTTCTTTCAGTAAAAGATAGTGGTATTGATAAGATTTCCATGAGCCCTGAAGCAAAGAAAGATAGGATTATTGAGGCAATCAAGCGCATTGTTCTTAGAGGTTCTGAGATACGGCCTCTGGTCATGGCATTTGAAGACCTTCACTGGATAGATAAAAGCTCCGAGGATGTGGTAAGAAGCCATCTGGAGAGCATACCGGGAGCAAGGATATTATTGATATTTACCTATCGGCCTGAGTTCGTTCACACCTGGGGAGCAAAGTCATATCACAATCAATTAACATTGCATCGGCTTTCTAATCGGGAAAGCTTTGAGATGGCAACCCATATTTTAGGGACAAAAGAGATTGAAAAGCCACTTGAGGAGTTAATCCTTGAGAAGACGGAAGGTGTTCCATTTTTCATTGAGGAGTTTATAAAATCCCTCAGAGACTTAAAGATCATCGAGAAAAGAGACAACACCTATTGTTTGTCAAAAGATATCCATCAACTGACTATTCCTTCAACAATACAAGATGTGATCATGGCGAGGGTTGATTCCTTGCCAGAGGGAGCGAAAGAAGTGCTTCAGACCGGGTCCGTCATTGAAAGAGAATTCGGCTACGAATTGATAAGGCGGATCATGGATTTCCCGGAGCAAGAATTATTCTCCAATCTCTCTGTTTTAAAGGATTCAGAACTTCTTTATGAGAGAGGCATTTACCCCCAATCGAATTATATCTTTAAGCACACTCTAACCCGTGAAGTAGTCAAAGACTCAATATTAACCAAGAGAAAGAAAATCCTTCATGAGGACATCGGGAAGGCCATCGAGGAATTACATAGAGATAATTTGAGTGAGTATTACGAAGTTTTAGTTGAGCACTATTTCTTGAGTGAGAATTATTCTAAAGGAGCTGAGTATTCAAGATTGGCGAGCAGAAAGGCTGAAAAGGCAGCCTCGCTAAATGATGCGATTACCTATACCAAGAAAAGAGTGACATCTCTTGAGCGATTACCCCAGATAGACGATGTGCAAAAACAGATTATTGATGGCAGGACGGCTCTTGGGCTCTATATGATTCAAATGAACTATCATACTGAGGCACAAGAAGCTATCGGCCCGATTATTGATTTGGCCATAAAACACGATTATAAGAGGAGACTTTGCCAGATATACACGGTCTTGGGGGCAAACTATCTGTTTATGGAAAATGATTGTTTGAAAGCATTTAAAGTTTTGGAGGAGGCCTTAAAGATATCGGGGGAAATAAAAGACTATGCTACCTCACTTTTTGCAAGCTACTGGTTTGGAGCTGCTTCAGGTTGGAACTGTGAATTTGAAAGATCAGCACAATATATCCAAAAAGCTCTTGATATTAATATAGCAACAAGAACTCTTTGGGGAATTTCAGCAATAAAGAGCGATCTGGCTTATTTTAGTTATTTCTTCTCAGGAAAAATAAATTTAGGATTCCAGACAACCCAGGAAGCTGTCCTCATTGCCGAAGAAAGCGGAGATATTTATTCGAAAGCAATTGCGAATATCATGTATGGACTTTTCTGCCACGGAAAGGGATTGCTGGAAGAGGCTGAAAAGCATCTGCTTAAGGGGCTCGAATTTAGTGAAAGGATCAATCTCCCTTCTCGGAATATGGTTGCACGATATTGGCTCGGAGAGACCTACTTTGAAATGGGAGATTTTCCGAGATCTAAAGAACATTATGAAAAAGGGATTTTGATTTCAGAGAATGATCGAACTCATCCATCCTGGGCGAATCTTGAAAAGGTAAATTTGGCAAGGACAAAGGTATTGGATAAAGAGAAAGATGTGGATTTAGAATCGTTGTATGCCTATTCACGAAATAATAAGTTGAAAGTAATCGAAGGCTGGTTCCAAAGATACATTGGAGAAATTCTGCTAAATATTGATGATCAACACTTATCTGAAGCAGAGCATTGGGTTCAGAAGGCCATCGAAGCCGATCAACGAAACCGTATGATGTTTCATCTGGGTAAAGATTATGCCCTTTACTCAGATTTGTTCAGACAAAAAGGAGACAGATTAAAAGCCCAGGAAAATCTCGGCAAAGCCATCGAAATCCTCAAAGAGTGCGGCGCCGACGGCTGGGTCGAAAAATATGAAAAAGAGTTAACTGCAATTTCTTAAGGAGAATTGTGTTTACAGTTTTTTAAGGCGGAGGAGTAATTCTGAAGTTTTCCAAACTTTAAGCTGCTTTATTGCTTTAAAGTGTTTATCGTTTGACCATATGCCATCATTCTCAAGGGCAAGAGCTAAAGCTATAAAAGGAATATCACTGGGATCGATGTCACCAATAATCCTTTCTGCTTCTTTTAGGTAAGGTTGAATGGTTTGGGCAGAGATAATGGAAATATTTTCCAACAAAGAACTCAAAAGAAGGTCAATTTCATCGGAGGATAACCCGCTCAACCTGCTAATCTTAGGCTTGTGGGCTTCTATTTCTTCAAGGGCATATTCAGGGAGGTAGAATTGCATAAAAGGAAGGAGAAGAATTTCTCTTGTGACAGACTGCTTGATAAGAGAGGAAATGAGGATACTGGTGTCAACCACGAGTCTCATTATGTTCTCTTATAATGCTTCAACAGGGTGGCTTTGATGGCTTTATCCAATTTGGTAGCATTCGGTTGGGTAAGTTTACTTTTCGAAGCAATCTTGTCCAATAAACGGAGCTTCTTAGCGTGATTCCATAAGGTATCTGCAACGACTTTATCCCATTTGACTTCAGAGTGTTTAGACAAGATTTCTTTAACTTCGGATGGGATTTGAAATGTAACACTTGGCATTTTACCCACCTCCTGAATGGTAGAATAAAGGAATAGATACCTAAAGTCAAGAAATTGATTATAAGGAAAGGCTCTAATTCCATAATAAAATTTCTTTTCTAATATTGAGGGAAGGAAAAATGAAATGCCCGAAGTGTCAGTTTGAAAATCCGGAAGCAAGGAAATTCTGTCGCGAATGTGGCATAAAACTCCTCATAATTTGTCCTAAGTGCCATTGTGAAAATATTCCCGGAGATAAATTCTGCGGTGAGTGTGGCCACAACTTAACCATTCCCTCAAAGCCTATCCTAAAGGAACTCTCCTTTGATGAAAAGCTTGCAAAGATTCAAAAGTATCTTCCCGGAGGATTAACTGAGAAAATTCTATCTCAACGTGACAGGATTGAAGGCGAGCGAAAGCAGGTTACAGTGATGTTTTGTGACATGGAGGGGTATACCGGCCTTACCGAAAAGCTCGGTCCTGAGGAGGTTTACTCCCTGATGGATCAGGTCTATGAAATTCTCATCCAAAAGGTCCATGATTACGAAGGCATAGTCAATGAACTGACCGGTGATGGGATTATGGCTCTATTTGGAGCCCCCATTGCTCTTGAAGATGCCCCTCAACGAGCAATTCGATCCGCATTGGCAATCCATCGTGAAATAAATAGATTAAGCGAGCAACTTAAAACTGAAAAGAGAATACCATCCGTCAAAATGAGAATTGGTATCCATACAGGTCCAGTGGTAGTTGGCACTTTGGGTAATGATCTAAGAGTCGAGTTCAAGGCAGTTGGTGATACTGTGAATTTAGCCTCTCGGATGGAGAGTCTCGCAGAACCAGGGACAACTTATGTGACTGAGGATACTTTCAGACTCACAGAAGGGTTCTTCAGGTTTGAAGCTCTTGGAGAGAGGCGGATTAAAGGCAAGGAAGAGCCGGTTAAAGTTTACCAGGTGATTGCTCCCAGCACGAGGAGAACAAGATTCGATGTCAGCGCGGAACGGGGTTTGACTCCTTTTGTTGGGAGGGAGCGTGAGCTTGAGCTTCTGTTGGATGGCTTCCAACGAGCCAAATCAGGCAAAGGTCAGGCCTTTTCCATTGTATCCGAAGCCGGTTGCGGTAAATCCAGGCTTTTGTATGAATTTAGGAAGGCAATAGTCAACGAAAATATAACTTTTTTGGAAGGGAAGTGTCTCTCTTATGGCAGGGGGGTTGCCTATCATCCAGTGATAGACATCCTGAAGTCAAACTTCGATATTCACGATGGAGAAGGAGATCAGGAAATAAGAGAAAAGGTCAAAAAGGGGTTGAGTTTAATAGGAGTCGATGATGCTTCTACTCTCCCGTATCTCCTTGAGCTTCTCTCGGTCAAAGATAGTGGTATTGATCAGATCTCCATGAGCCCTGAGGCGAAGAAAGATAGGATTAACGAGTCTATCAAGCGTCTTGTTCTTAGAGGTTCTGATATACGTCCTTTGATCATGGCATTTGAAGACCTGCACTGGATGGATAAGAGTTCAGAGGATGTAGTAAAAAACCATTTGGAGAGCATCCCAGGGTCAAGGGTTTTATTAATATTCACCTACCGGCCTGAGTTTGTGCACACCTGGGGCGCAAAATCCTATCACAATCAACTAACTCTCCACCGGCTTTCCAATCGAGAAAGCCTTGAGATGGTGACCCACATTTTAGGCAAAAGGGAGATTGAAAGAACTTTAGAGGAATTAATCCTTGAAAAGACAGAAGGTGTTCCATTTTTTATTGAAGAGTTTATAAAATCCCTTAAGGACCTAAAAATCATTGAGCAAAAAGAAAATGTATTCCAATTAACAAAAGATATCCATGAAGTCTCCATTCCCTCTACCATCCAGGATGTGATTATGGCAAGGGTTGATTCTCTGCCTGATGGGGCAAAGGAAGTGCTTCAGACCGGGTCTGTCATAGAGAGGGAGTTCAGCTATCCATTGATAAACCGCATTATGGGCCTTCCAGAAAAAGAGTTGCTCTCTTGCCTTTATATCCTTAAAGATTCAGAACTTCTCTATGAGAGGGGCATATACCCTCAATCCAGTTATGTCTTTAAACACGCCCTGACCCGTGAGGTGGTTTATGACTCGATATTGGCCAAGAGAAAGAAAAAAGTTCATGAACAGATTGGAAGCGCCATCGAAGAACTGTATAAAGATGGTTTGAGTGAACATTACGAAGTTTTAGCCGAGCACTATTTCTTGAGTGAGAACTATTTGAAGTCAGCTGAGTATTCAAGGTTGGCGGGCAAGAAGGTTGAAAAGACAGCTTCGTTTAGCGATGCGATTCCCCACGCTAAGAAAAGAGTACAATGTCTTGAGCGATTGCCCCAGATCGTTGATGTGCAAAAACAGGTGATTGATGCAAGGGTGAGTCTTGGGCTTTACTTGGCTCAAATGATCTACAATGCTGACGCGAAAGCAGCCATTGACCCGATTATTGATTTGGCAAAAAAACACAATGATAAGAGGAGGCTCTGTCAGATATACACGATCCTCGGTGTATACTATTGTTTTGTGGAGGACAATTATATAGAAGCATTTAAAGCTTTGGAGAAAGGTCTGAAGATATCGGAGGAAATAAATGACTTTATTACATCAGTTTTAGCAAGCTGTGGGCGACAATGGAGAGAGAGCCAAAAGTGACAGGGGTGGTTCCCTGTAAAATGAGATGAGAATGTAGGACTCCATCGGGAGCGATCTTGGTAATAGGCGGATTGCTCCTAAGCATTTTGTTT
>Ga0194126_10010532_pt1 | contig 12093 bp, 12 predicted proteins | sample TA2KigC150mmetaG_FD_148641 | JGI IMG/M metagenome (GOLD analysis project Ga0194126, IMG submission 148641) | Freshwater microbial communities from Lake Tanganyika, Tanzania - TA2015035 Kigoma Deep Cast 150m | ecosystem: Environmental > Aquatic > Freshwater > Lake | place: Tanzania: Lake...
GCGGAAGGTGTGGACCGACACGCCCGCCGTGAACGACGCCGATGAGCCGATCTCCTACCGCCTCGCCTTTGCCGGCGTCGTCGGCGGGTCGGGCGCGCTGGTCGCCATCGCGATCCAGGCCGGGATGAACGCCCCCACCATCGCGGGCTTCCTCGTGATCTTCTACCTCCTGAGCCTGGCGATGACGCGCGTTCGAGCCGAGTTCGGGGCGCCGCACGAGATCTACTTCGTGAACCCGCACCGCCTGATGGTCCAGATCGCCGGGTCGCGGTCGATGGGTGTGCGGAACCTCACCGCCCTCTCGACCACCTACTGGTTCAACCGCTGCTACCGCTGCCATCCGATGCCCAACCAGCTCGAAGCCCTCAAGATGACCGAGTACGCCGAGATCGACCGCAAGTGGCTGGCGCGGACGATCATCCTGGCGACCGCGGCGGCGATTCTGATCGCCTACTGGTCGAACCTCACCGTCACCTTCCGGGAGGGCGCGAGCGCGCGAGCGCAGGGCTTCAAGTCCTGGGTCGGCTGGGAGACGTACAACCGGCTCCGCCAGTGGATCGACATGCCTGAGGGACCGGACTACCGCGCCATGCTGTTCATGGCTATCGGCGCGGCGTTCATGTTCGTCCTGAAGGCCCTGCGCTTCCGCTTCACGACGATGCCCTTCCACCCGGCCGGCTACGCCCTCGCGATCAGCTTCGCCATGGACTACTTCTGGTTCGCCTTCCTGGTCAGCTGGCTCATCAAGGTCGTGCTGACCCGCTACTGGGGCATGAAGGTCCACAAGGAGGGCGTGCGCTTCTTCCTGGGCCTGATCCTCGGCGACTACGTCTGCGGCTCGGTCTGGGCCCTTCTCGGCCCCGCCCTCGGCCGGAGGAACTACAAGATCTTCATCTGACGGATGGACGCCCCAGTCGGCGATCGGCACCGAACCGCAGCCCGCGCGCAGGCGTTGGACAAGGCAGCCCGTCGGACAAGTGACGCTCCTCGGAGGCTCTGATGCGTGCGTTGGCGCAGCTCATCTCGCTTGTCGCGCTTTCCATCGGCGCGGCCCATGGACAGGAGCGCACGCTGATCGTGGCGCCCCACAAGGCGCCTGTGACCGGGGCCTACCCTGGGCTCTGCCTGCTGGTCGGCGAGGGGCCGGGGGCCCCGTGGCGGCCGCTGCCGGGGGGCATCGAGGGCTTCGCATACGAGTGGGGCTTCCGCTACACGCTTGCGGTCGCCGAGGAACGCATCGAGGGTACGGGCGGCACAACGCTGCGGCTCGTGCGGGAGGTGGAGCGACGCGACGAGCGGTCGGGCTACGCGTTTGAGATCCCTCTCACTGCCGCACGGGTCGTACCAGCCCCGCAGGGCACGTTCTACATCTGCGGGGAGAAGCAGTTCGCCTTCGCGGAAGGGGTCGACGGGGTCGCGTTCGCCAGGGCTCTGGGGGCGGGCGCGCGCCTGAACTGCCGGCTCACCTTCCCCGCTGAAGCCGCAGCTCCGCTTCTGCTCCTCGAGTGGCAGCCGGTCGGCGCGGCGCCCCCTGCCGCGGCGCCGGGGGGCAGCGGTGTGATCACCTCGGACGCGCCGCCCTTGATCCGCGAGGGGCGGACGCTGGTACCGTTGCGGGCGATCTTCGAGTGGCTCGGGGCCGACGTCGACTACGACTCGACGACGCGCCGGATCGAGGCCACGAAGGGTGCGCATGTCGTCCGGCTGCAACTCGATAGCGCCCGCGCCTACGTGGACGGCGCATCGGTTGCGCTCGAGGCGCCGGCGACCTCCATCTCCGGCCGGGCCTACGTGCCCCTGCGCTTCGTCAGCGAGGCCCTTGGCGCGGAGGTCGACTGGGACGCCGACTCACGGACGGTCACCGTGCAGGACGGCGGGCGGACCGGGACGCTGAGCGTTCCCTGACGGCGGGTCAGTCGCCGCCGACCGTGATCACCCTGGGCTCCGGAGGCCCCTCCTCCGCGGCAGTTGTGGACCCACACTCCGCGTCCAGGTAGATCCGGTACTCGAGCTGATCAGCCAGGCGAACCTCGACCCTGCCTTGCGGCTCGAGATCGAAGCCCTTGCGCCGCGGCGTGCCCTCATCGTCGGTCCAGCGGACCGAGACATCTATCGTCTCGGCTCCCGAGTTGCTGAAGACCAGCGACGCCGGCCCCTCCCCGACCACCTCGTCCTGCGCGCCACAACCGGCCACTCCTGCCGCGAGCGTGACGAGACCCGCCAGTGCCAACATCGGGCGTAACATGGCCCTCGCCTCCTGTGATATACTATCGGCAGTAGTATATCACAACGGAACGGCCACGTCACCACGTCAGTCCTGGGTGGAATCAGAGGTCAGAGCTTCCCGTAGGCCAGTCCGGTCTCGATCATGGTGACGAAGTTGCGCAGGGGGACGTAGTAGGTGACGGAGTTGGCGGAGCCGACGCAGTACCCGCCCTCGCGGCCAAGGAGATCGATGTTGCGGCGGACGGCCTCGGCGACCTGCTGAGGCGTCCCGCGCGCGAGGAGGTCCACGTCAATGTTGCCCAGGAGACAGAGCCGATCGCCCCACTCCGCCTTCACCCGTTGCGCATCCATCGCCTGGGGCTCGATGGGGTGCAGCGCGCGGAACCCGCAGCCGACGATGTCGGGCAGGATGGGGGTCAGATCGCCGTCGGAGTGCAGCGCGAAGGGCAGGTCCCGCGCCGCACAGATCTCCCCCATCCGCCTGTACACTGGGAAGACATGCCGCCGTAGGATCTCGGGGGAGCAGAGCAACCCGGTGCCGTAGGCCATGTCATCGCTCATCCACAGGGCCCCCACCTTCGGGAGCTCCAGGGCGCGCTCGAAGGTGCGGAACTGTACCTCGGCAACCCGCGCGAACACGTCGGCGAGGAGGTCGGGTTCGAAGCGCGACGCCAGCCCAAAGCCCTCCCAGCCCATTAGCATCCAGGTGGCCGTGAGCACCTTGCCGATGATGACGATGACCCGCATGCGCTCCGGCAGGAGGGCTGCAACGGCCTCGATGTGTGAGAGGTCCGGGGCATCCGGATCGGGCCACGGGAAGGCGTCGAACTGCTCGCGGGTGACGATGACGCCCTCGCCCTCGGCAGCCCAGGTGACCTCGCGCCGGCCGTCCCCGTAGGCCGTGTATTCATGCTGCTTCCGCTGCGTGGCCTCTCCGGAGAGGACCCCGCCGACCTCCAGCAAGCCCGCCGACAGCGGCACGAAGTCATACCCCGCCGCGACCCAGAAGTCGACCTCATCATGCGCGGAGGCGATGGGCCGACCGAGGAACGCCTCCTTCACCTCCCTATCCACGTGCAGTTCGCACAGCGGCACGCGATCGGGCTTCCCCTCCAGCAGCAGGCATCGGCGGACCCGGGCGAAGTCGCTGTCAATGGGCATCTGCGCACCCCGAAGGTAGTCATGCCGGCACTTCTCCGGCGCGGTGACGGGACCTGCTACTGCGGCCGCCAGACGTGGGCGCGGTCTTCGCCGGGGACGTTCGACACGTTGACGGGGTCGCTGCCGTCGGCGCGCATGACGAAGACGTCATAGGTGGGATCATCGCGGTTGCTGAGGAACGCGAGGTGCTCGCCCGAGGGCGACCACACCGGCCGGCGGTCGTCGGCCGGGTGGTTGGAGAGGTTCGCCAACTGCGCGGACCCCAGGGCCAGCGCCAGAATCTCGTTGTTGCCGAACCGGTGGGAGGCGAACGCGAGCCACCCCCCGTCGGGAGAGAACGCGGGATCGGCGTCCCACCCGCGATCGAGGCTGACGTTGGTCTCCCGGCCCGTCTGCATGTCCATCACAATGACATCCACATTGCCCTCGCGGTGGCTGGAGAAGGCGATGTACCGGCCATCGGGAGACCAGACGGCGTCCGATTCGTAGGCTTCGTGGGTGGTGAGGGCCTTGAGCTGCGTCCCGTCCGGAGCCATCACGAGAAGGTCCTGATTGCCGGCGCGGTTCGACACGAAAGTGATCCAGGGCGCCACGGGACACCAGTTTGCCGGCCCGTCCCACTCCGGATGGTTGGTCAGGTTCGTCGGTGTGCCGCCCTCCGCTGGGACGACGAAGACGTCGCCATTGCCGGTGCGGTCGCTGGTGAAGACGATGAGTTGCCCGTCGGAGGACCACGCCGGATCCTGGTCCGAGGCCGGGTTGTTGCTGAGGTTGCGAGCGGCACCCCCGTCCACCGAGGTCACGAATACCTCGTCGTCGCCCGTGCGGTCGCTCACGAACACGATCCGCTTGCCGTCCGGCGACCAGCACGGCTTGTCGTCATAGGCGGGGTTGTTAGTGACGTTGCGCAGGCCCGTGCCGTCGGCCTTGGCCACCCAGATGTCCCGGTTCCCGCTCCGCATGGAGCTGAAGGCAATCCAGTCCTCGGCCGCGGCCGCGGCGAGGGTCGACATCAACAACGCCGAGGCCGCCCAGCGACGGAGCCACATGGTGTCGTCTCCCGGCAACATGAGTAGCGATGGACCCGCTATGCAGAACGCGCGAGCCGCCGCGTGGTTCGCGCCGGCTCGCGCGCGGAGACGATCGCTCGCAGGAGAGGGGCCCGGAGCCCTCGCGGGGAATGGGCCGCCTCGTTGCGCTAGGGCGCCACGGAGGGCTCGGGGTTGGCGGGCGGGGGGCCGCCGGAGATCTGACTCGCATACGGGTCGTTGACGATCGGCGGCGCCTCGGAGTCCACCGGCCCCGAGCGGTGCATCAGCAGGTAGAACACGCCGGAGATGATGAGCAGCGCGGCGATGATGAGCACGACAATCACGAGCGGCGACAACCGTTGCTTCAGCACTTCCGTTTCCCTCTGGGACCGCACGCCACGTCGGCCCTGCGGTCCGGTGCGTTTGTAGTTGTCAACGTTGCGGCGGCGCGATTCGCCTCTCCAGGCGCAGTCTCCTGCCGCGCGACTCCGACCACGCTCTCTCAGGAGGATACCCGTGCCCGATCCCGTCCAGGCCATCTCCGTTCCCGAGCGCACCCTCATGGGCCCCGGCCCGAGCAACTGCCCGCCGAGCGTGCTCACCGCCATGGCGCAACCAACCGTCGGCCATCTCGACCCCTGGTTCGTCGAGCGGATGAACGAGGTCCAAGCCATGCTGCGCGCCGTCATGCGCACCGAGAATCGACTCACCCTGCCGATCTCGGCGACAGGTTCGGCCGGCATGGAGACCTGCCTCGTGAACCTCATCGAGCCCGGGGACCGATGCGTGGTCGGCGTCAACGGCGTCTTCGGTCAGCGGATGAGCGACATTGTCCAGCGCGCCGGGGGCGAGCTCGTGCGCGTCGAGGCGCCCTGGGGCCGTCCGCTCGACTCCGCCGACATCGAGGCAGCCGTGAAGGCCGGGCCCACGAAGCTCGTCGCGGTCGTCCACGCTGAGACGTCCACCGGGGTCCTTCAGCCGTTGGAGGAGGTCTCCCGCATCGCCCGCGAGCACGGCGCGCTGTTCGTGGTGGACGCCGTCACCTCCCTCGGCGGCCACGCCGTGCTGGTGGATGAGTGGGGCATCGACGCATGCTACAGCGGGACGCAGAAGTGCCTCAGCGTGCCGCCCGGTCTTGCGCCGGTCAGCTTCAGCGACCGGGCCGTCGAGGCTCTGCGCGCGCGGAAGACGAAGGTGCAGTCCTGGTACCTCGACCTGAACATGATCTGCAGCTACTGGGGCGAGGACCGCGTCTACCACCACACGGCGCCCATCAACATGATCTACGCCCTCCACGAGGGGCTCCGGCTGATCCTCGGGGAAGGACTCGAGGCGCGCTGGGAGCGGCACCGGCGCAACCACGAGCTTCTGAAGAGCGGCCTGGCTGAGCTGGGGATGGAGCTGCTCCCGAAGGCCGAGGACTCCCTCTGGACGTTGAACGCTGTGAGGTTGCCGGAGGGCGTGGACGACCTCCCGGCCCGCAAGGCGCTTCTGGTGCGCTTCGGGCTCGAGGTAGGCGGCGGATTGGGCGACCTGAAAGGCAAGATCTGGCGCGTCGGGCTGATGGGGCACAACTCCACCGAGCGCAACGTCACTCTCTTCCTCTCGGCGGCAAGAGCGGTCCTGTGATCCCGACCAGGCGTGGATCGAGGCGGATAAGATCAGAGTCCAAAGACGCGACCCCGGGTGTGACATGCCGCTGAGCAGGTACCTTGTCGCCCGGCTGACGGAGGCTGTCGGCCGGGCTAACGCGACGACCGATCCGCTCGACTTGATGGCCTATGAGTACGATGGGGCGCTCGAACGCAGCCGGCCCGAGATCGTCCTCTTCCCGACCACCACTCAGGCAGTCGTCGACGTGCTCTCCCTCTGCTACGAGAAGGGCGTGCCGGTCACGCCGCGGGGCTCGGGGACATGCCTGTCCGGGGGCCCAGTGCCGCTCCGCGGCGGCGTCTCGCTCGTGCTCTCACGCATGGACAAGCTCCTGGAGATGGACGTTCCGAACCAGCGGGTCATCGTGCAGCCGGGCCACCTGAACTTCGACCTGATCGAGCGCCTCGCGAAGGAGCGGCACCTGTATGCCCCCGATCCGGCCAGCCAGCGCGTCTGCACGATGGGCGGGAACATCGCTGAGAACTCGGGCGGCCCTCACTGCCTGAAGTACGGCGTCACCACCAACCACGTCACCGGCCTGCAGGTGGTGTTGCCCGACGGCGGGCTGATGACGATGGGCGGCAAGGCCCTGGAGGCGCCGGGGTATGACCTGCGCGGCGTCATGATCGGCTCGGAGGGCACGCTGGGAGTGGTCACCGAGATCACCTGTCGCATCCTGCCGCTGCCCGAGTCGGTCGTGACCATGCTGGCGATCTATGATTCCATCATCAAGGCTGCCGAGGCGGTGAGCGGCATCATCGCGGCGGGCATGATCCCGGCGACCCTGGAGATGATGGATCGGCAGATCATCCGCGCCGTCGAGGCGGCCGTGCATGCCGGTTACCCGCTGGATGCGGAGGCGGTCCTGATCATCGAGCTGGACGGCATGGCCGCCGGTCTCGAGGACCAGGTCCGGCAGGTGCAGGAGATCTGCACATCCCGGGGCGCCTTGCGGTTCGAGGTGGCCGCGGACGAGGCGCATCGCGACCGGCTGTGGCGCGGTCGGAAGGGCGCCTTCGGCGCCGTCGCGCGCATTGCGCCGAACAAGATCACGACCGATATTGCCGTTCCGCGAACCGAGCTGCCGCGCGTCCTCGCCGAGGTGATTGAGATCGGGAAGCGGCACGGGCTCGATGTGGGGAACGTCTTCCACGCCGGGGACGGGAACCTGCACCCGCAGCTGCTCTTCGATGACCGGAACCCGGACGAGGTGGCGCGGGTCCTGGCCGCCGACAAGGAGATCGCCAAGCTCGCAGTAGAGGTCGGCGGCGTGCTGACGGGCGAGCACGGGATTGGCTGCCAGAAGGCCTATGCCATGCCGATGGCCTGCGCGCCGCAGGACCTTGCCGCGATGCGCGCGCTCAAGGACATCTTCGACCCCCAGGGCACGTTCAACCCCGGCAAGGTGCTCCCGCCGCCCAACGACGCCGAGCTCCAACTGCATCCCCCCCCCTGCGCCTCGCCCCTGCCGGCCTCGAACGATCAACCCGTCGTGGTGGAGTCCTACGCGGAGGCGGCCGCGATCCTGGCAGAGGTCACGCGCGAGCAGCGCCGCGTTGTCCCCGTCGGCGGGCGGACGAAGGTCGGCGATCTGGGAGCTGCTCTCCCGCTGGACTCGCGCGCCCTGCGGTCGATCGTCGACTACGACTGGGAGAACCTCACCGTGACCGCCCAGGCCGGCCTGCGGGTGGCTGAGCTACAGGCCGCGTTGGCTGAGCACGGGCAGTTCGCGCCGCTGACGGCCCCCTTCCCTGACCGCGCCACGCTCGGGGGCCTCGTTGCCGCGAACAGCAACGGGCCGCTGCGCTACGGCTACGGGGAACTGCGCGACGTGCTGTTGGGGGTGAGATTCGCCACATGCGGCGGGCAGGTCGTGACCTCAGGCAGCAAGACGGTGAAGAACGTCTGCGGCTACGACGTGAAGCGCCTGCTTGTCGGTTCCGGCGGATCGCTGGGCATGATCGTGGAGGCGACCTTCCGCACGTTGCCGCTCCCGCCGGCGGAGAGCGCGCTCCTGCTGCGCATCGGGGACTTCCCGACGCTCGCCGCTCTCTCGCTGGAGGTCCGCACCTCGCATCTTCTCCCCAGCGCCCTGGAGGCCGTCAATCCGGCGCTCTGGAATCTGCTCGCCGCCCGCAACATGCAGCCGCCGGAGCCGGACGGGCAGTGGCGGCTGCTGTTCGCCCTGCGCGGCTGCGCGGCAGACGTGGTGGAGATGCGCGCCGGGCTGACTGAGGCCGGGGCGCGGTTCGGCCCCGAGCCGCCAGTGCTCCTGGACGGCAGCCAGGCTGCCTTCCTCTGGCGCGATGTCGCCGAGGCCTCGCGCCTGCTCGGAGGTCCCTTCTACGGGCTGAAGGCTGTCGTGCCGCCGGCGGAGGTCGCCCCTCTCGTCGCGGCCGCCTCGACCGACCCCAGCGCCGCGATCCGGGTGAGCGCGGGCAGCGGAAGCGTCCACATCGTTGTGCCGACCCGAGGCGACCCGGCGGCGCTCGGAGCGTGGGTCGCCGGTCTGGAGACCGCGGCGCGGGAAGCCGGCGGCTGGCTCGGCCCGGACGCCCCGCCCGGCTCCGCCCGTGACCTGCTCACGCCTCGTCGACCGGACTGCATCTCCAAGGCCATCAAGGCGGCCTTCGATCCTGCGGGCGTGCTGCCTGCCATGCCGTTGTAGGAGCGGCTTCAGCCGCGCGCTGCTTCCGCTCCTGAGGTACCCGATGCCGGAGCTCGATTCGGAGTTCATCTCGAACCAACTCGCGCGCTGCAATCGCTGCGGCTACTGCATCCGCACTTGCCCAACCTACCGCGCGACCGGCCACGAGGGGGCCGTCGCCCGCTCCCGCAACGACCTGGTGCGTGCGGTACAGCGCGGCAAATCCGAGCTGCTCGAGGAGATGGGTGACCGGTTCTTCCAGTGCCTGCTCTGCGGCGCGTGTACTGAGAGCTGCCTTACCGACGTCCAGACCGATGAGATCATGGTTGAGGCCCGCGAGGCCTATCGTCAGGCTCATGGCGATTCATGGCTGCAGCAGTTCATCTTCCGCGAGTTGCTTCCCGATCCGGAGCGTCTCGCGAAGTACGCGCGCCTCGTCGCGCTGGGAAAGAACACCGGCATCTCCGGCCTCGCACGGAGCCTTGGCCTGCTGAAGATCGTGAGCCCGAAGCTCGACAACGCCGAGGCGCTCGTCGAGCACATGCCGCGGGAGTTCTTCCGCGATCAGCTTCCGCACCTCGGCTTCCACCCCGTGGAGGACCGGCCGAGAGGTTGGTTCCGCTATCGCCCCGCACGGGTCACGGGCCTGCGCCTGCTGTACTTCGTGGGCTGCGGGAGCAACTTCCAGGTGCCGGGGGAGGTGGTGGCCGGAGTCCGGCTGCTTCAGGCTGGAGGCTGTGACATCACGGTTGCGCCCAACGTCTGCTGCGGCTTGCCGCCCTATTCCTACGGCGACCGCGAGGCCGCGCGGCTGCTGGCCGCCGCCAACCTCGAGACGCTGGGCTCCGCGGACTGCGACGTGCTGCTCACCGAGTGCGGCTCGTGCTCCTCGTTCCTGAAACACTACCCCAGGCTGCTCGAGGGGACGGAGGCCGCTGAACCCGCCCAGGCACTGGCTGGGAAGGTCCGCGACATCACCGAGGTGCTGCCCGACCTGACGCTCCCCGAGCCTCGGCCCCTGTCCCATCGTGTTACCTACCATGACCCGTGCCACCTGGGCCGCAAGCAGAAGATCAAGGCGCAGCCTCGAGACCTGCTGAAGCGCATCCCCGGCGTGGAGCACATCGAGCTGCCCGAAGCGGACTGGTGCTGTGGCGGCGCGGGCTCTTACAACCTCTCGAACCCCGACCTCTCCCGCAAAGTGCTGGCCCGGAAGGTCGAGAACGTCCGCGAGACCGGCGCCGATACCCTCATCACCTCCTGCCCCGCCTGCGTCATACAGCTGGCCTCGGGGATGCGCGAGGCCGGGCTGGACATCCAGGTCCGCCACCTGTGCGACTTCCTGGCAGAGGCTCATCTGCCGCCGGATGATGCCCCCTGTTGACGGGCCTCGCAGATGCCACTACCATGCACATCGGTGATACATATGCGCACGACCCTCGACCTGCCGGATGGCTTGGTGGCTCAGGTCCGCGAGGTCAGCAACCTGCGCACCGACCGTAGCGCCATGATCGTGGCGCTCGACGAGTTCGTCAAGAGCCGGCTGCGCGCCCGGCTGGTCGCCAGGCTGGGCCGAACGCAACTCCGGATCACGCACGACGGCGTGGAGGCCATGCGCGAGGACGACGACGAGCCGACTTCGGCGGAGCGCATGCGCCTGATGCTGCCACCCCAGGGAGGGTACCCGTGCATCGGTCGCGGCGGCCCAACGAGGGACGGGTCCTGATCGACACCAGCGTGTGGATCACGGCCGCGAGCCCCGATGGGGATCGGGTCGTTCGTCGGACGGTGAGGGAGCTGGTGGTGACAGGGCAGGCCGCCACGTACGAGATCGTCATTGCAGAGGTCTTGCGTGGCGCCGGCAGCGACGGGGAGGCGGAAGCAATGGAAGCGGAACTGCGCGCCCTGGATGTCCTTCCCTGCGACGGTGCGGGGAGCATGGTGGCCGCCATGGGCCGCGACATGGCGACGCCCCGGCAACGGATCGCGGACCTCTTCGTTGCCGCCGTCGCGTGGCGGCACGGCGCAGCCCTCCTGCACAGCGATCGCCACCTCTCGCAGGTCGCGGCGCGCTTTGGCATCCCCGAGACCGCGATGTAGGCCGTTCGTCTCCCCAGCCACGTCGTCTCAGGCACGCATGTGCTGTCGCCGCTCTTCGAGCTTCCGTACGGAGGTGAGCATGAGGATCACGGTGGATATCCCCGATGGGCTCCTCGAGCAGGCCATGGCCCTGGGTGGCTTTGGGACGAAGCGCGCCGCCGCGATTGCCGCGCTCGAGGAGTGCATCCGAAGGCACAGTGACCCGTCGGGCCCTTCGCACCGCCCGGGGCCAGCCAGCGGTTCGAAGAGCCGGCAACCACGAGGGGCATCGGCGGGAGGTTGCGCGTCGGCGGACCCGCAGCCCGCACCCCACGCGCCCTCAACGCGGCGACGACGCCACGTGACCACGTAGGCCGGAGCCCCCGGTCTCCGGCCGCCACCACACCTGCCACCCCGTCCGCCCGCACACCCGGGCTGGGGAGCCCGCTCATCTCCCTTAACGGGCGGGCTCGGCCGGTCCCCTGGTGGGTGAGGCACACACCGAACGACGCGGCCCCTGCTGCCAGGACGGGCTCTGGCGGGAGTCAGATAGGGTCGAGCCCCAGAAACGGCAGTGCGAGGCAGTAGAGGGCCAACGACACCGCCGCCAGGTACAGCGTGATCGCCCCGACGGCTGCCCACATCACGTAGCGGTCCAGGTCGCTCACCGCCAACCTCCTCCTCCGGGTCCTTGGCCCCGCGGGTCAGATCCCCACTCCCGCCCCCACGAGGAAGCGGAGGAGGCAAATCCCCGCGAAGGCGCTCGCCAGGCTGATCGCCAGCACGCAGAGGTAGATCGCCACCGCGTCCCAGTTCGTCTCGCGCCGTCCGGCGCTTCGGCCGAGGACCCATTGCGGTGGTTCGGGCGGCGCCTCGGTCTCGGTTGCGGGCGGAGGTGGTAGCCGGGTCATACCTCAGTGGACGCACGGCGGCCGTCGGGGCCTCGCCTACGGCACCGCCTTCAGTCCCCGAGCCTCCCTTCTCCCCCTCACCCATGCCATCAGCCTCTCCCTCTCCCACGTGTTGATGACGTCGTCCTTCGTGGCCCAGCCCCGTCTGGCGGTCGCCACGCCGTAGCGCATGTACTGCAGGTGCTCGGGGCGATGGGCGTCGGTGTTGATGCTGATCTTGACGCCGTGCTCGACGGCGAGCCGCACGTGGGTGTCGCACAGGTCCAGACGCTGAGGGAACGCATTCACCTCGAGCGCGACATCGTACTCGGCCGCCGCTTCGATGACGGCCTCGATGTCGATCGGGTACCCTTCGCGCGAGAGCAGGAGCCGCCCGGTGGGATGA
>Ga0194126_10010534_pt1 | contig 12091 bp, 7 predicted proteins | sample TA2KigC150mmetaG_FD_148641 | JGI IMG/M metagenome (GOLD analysis project Ga0194126, IMG submission 148641) | Freshwater microbial communities from Lake Tanganyika, Tanzania - TA2015035 Kigoma Deep Cast 150m | ecosystem: Environmental > Aquatic > Freshwater > Lake | place: Tanzania: Lake...
TAGGATGATGGGCGCTGCTAATAATTGCTTGTAATCGTAAGCAAATTTTGTGATCCGGGACATTATTTAATGCTTCTTTGGCTTTTTGGACTAAATCACCATTGATCACCTCTTTAGGACGCGGCATGGCTTTCTCTCCCATCCCAGTTTTTAGGATGAGAGCAGGACTATATTTGTTTCATGTCAATATAAAAATAGTATAATTGTTCCTAAGACGCAGCCTCCCGGAACCGGGGCCAGCCCTGCCCCTTTTTGCCGCATCAGGAGTGCCGCCATGATACTTTTTTTCCCGTGGCGACCGCCCCGGTTTTCATAACCCTAAGCATTGCCGGCGCCCATCAAGGCGGCGGTTAGCAATTAAACCCGCGGCCAGCCCCATTTCGCACTTTCATTCTCGCTTGACTTCTTGACTTATGGAATATTATCTTTTAGGATGTACTCGTGGGTATTTTCACAATCCCTGAACAAAATTTGTTATACAAATATTCTGAGTAAACGGAAGGTACCTTTATGGCAGCCGAAACACGAGATCCAGTAGGTCAAGTTATGGTGATAGGCGCCGGGATCGCCGGGGTGCAGGCGGCCCTGGACCTGGCTAACTCTGGTTTCTATGTCCACTTAGTGGAAAAGAAGTCGGCCATCGGCGGGGTCATGGCCCAGTTGGACAAGACCTTCCCCACCAATGACTGCTCCATGTGCATCATCTCCCCCAAATTGGTGGAATGCGGTCGGCACCTGAACATCGAAATTCACACCCTGTCCGAAGTGAAGGCCATGAGTGGTGCGCCGGGGAATTTTACGGTCAGCGTGGAGAGAGAGCCGCGTTACATCGATCCCAGCAAATGCACCGGCTGCGGGACCTGTACCGAGGTCTGCCCGGTGCAGGTGCCCGACGACTTTAACCTGGGGCTGGCGGAAGGCAAGGCCGTTTACCGCCTCTATCCCCAGGCCATTCCCTCCACCTTCGCCATCAAGAAAGCGGACCGGGCCCCCTGCACCGTTACCTGCCCGGCTGAAATTCAGGTCCAGGGCTATGTCCAGCTGATCAAGGCGGGCAAGCCTGCGGAAGCCTTGAAACTGATCATGGAACGGCTGCCCCTGCCGGGAGTCTTGGGGCGGGTCTGTCCCCATCCCTGCGAAGACAAATGCCGTCGCAAGGAACTGGATCAACCGGTGGCCATTTGTAGTTTGAAGCGCTTTGCGGCCGATACCGTACAAGTTGAAGATATCCCCTTGCCCCAGGCTGAGCCCCGGGGTGAGAAAGTGGCCATCGTGGGCAGCGGCCCGGCCGGCATGACCTGCGCCTATCACCTGGCCCTGCGGGGCTACCGGTCCACCGTGTTCGAGGCCCTGCCCAAGGCCGGCGGCATGTTGCGGGTGGGTATCCCGGATTATCGCCTCCCGAAAAATATCCTGGATCAAGAGATTGATAATATCCTGCGCCTGGGTGTCGAACTGAAGACCAATACCGCCATGGGGCGGGATTTCACGCTGGATGACCTGACGAAACAGGGCTACAAAGCTGTCTTTCTGGGGGTGGGCTGTCATGTGGGCAGCAAGATGAACGTCCCCAGGGAAGATGCGGAAGGCGTGATCCAAGGGGTGGATTTTCTCCGCCGTCACGCCCTGGGCGAGCCTCAGCCGGTGGGCAAGAAACTGGCGGTCATCGGCGGCGGCAACGTGGCCATGGACGTGGCTTGCACCGCCCGGCGCCTGGGTTCTGAGGTCACCATCGTCTATCGCCGTTCCCGGGAAGAGATGCCGGCCCATGGCCATGAAATCGAGCAGGCCTACTGTGAAGGGGTCAATCTGGAATTCCTGGCGGCCCCGGTGGACGTCGTGGTCAAGAACGGCAAAGTGGCCGGGCTTAAAGTACAGCGCATGGAGTTAGGCGAGCCGGATGCCTCCGGGCGCCGCTCACCCGTGCCCATCCCCGGTTCGGAATATATCCTGGACGTGGACATGGTCGTCCCCGCCATCGGCCAGAAAGCCAACCTTTCCTTCCTGGAAGGGACCGGCATCAAGTTGTCCAAGTGGGGCACCATCGAAGTCGATGAAGTCACCTATCAGACCTCCCGGCCGGGGGTGTTTGCTGCAGGCGACGTGCACACGGGTCCCTGGATCGCCATCGAAGCCGTGGGCGGCGGCATTGAAGCCGCGGAATCCATCGACCGTTACCTCCGTGGCATTGATATGAAAGAAGGCCGCCGGGAAGGCAAGGAAGCCCACGAGCGGTGGCGGGAGCTGCCCAAGGACGAAGAAGGGGCGCCCCGGGCGGAAATGGCCACGCTGCCGCCGGAAGTCAGCTGCCAGTGTTTCGATGAAATCGCCAAGGGCTTCACCGAAGCCCAGGCCCAGGCCGAGGCGGCCCGCTGCATCAACTGCGGTATCTGCTCCGAGTGCATGGAGTGTGTGGCGGCCTGCCAGGCCGGGGCCATCGACCATAGCATGAAGCCCGAAGCCAAAGAGGTCAACGTCGGGGCCGTGATCCTGGCCCCGGGCTTTTCAGTCTACGATCCCAAGAAGTACGACTCCTACCACTATGCTTCTTATCCCAACGTGGTGACCAGCCTGGAGTTCGAGCGCATCTTGAGCGCCTCCGGGCCGTTTGCCGGCCACCTGGTGCGGCCCTCGGACCACGCCGAGCCCAAGAAGATCGCCTGGCTCCAGTGCGTGGGCTCCCGGGACCTGAACCACTGCGACAACAGCTTTTGTTCCTCGGTCTGCTGCATGTATGCCATCAAGCAGGCGGTCATCGCCAAGGAGCATTGCAAAGACTATACGCTGGACGCGTCCATTTTCTTCATGGACATGCGGACCCACGGCAAGGACTTCGAGAAGTATTACTGGCGGGCCCAGGACGAACACGGGGTCCGCTTCCTGCGCTCCCGGGTCCACACCATTGATGCAGTGCCGGGCGCCGAGGACGTGGCCATCCGCTACCTCTCGGAGCAGGGTGAGTTGAAGACGGAGGTCTTCGACATGGTGGTCCTGTCGGTGGGGCTGGAATCCTCCCAGGATGCCCTGAAATTGGCGAAAACCATGGGTATCGACGTCAAACCCGAAACCCGCTTTGCCGACACCTCGCCCTTCACGCCGGTCAACACCAATAAAGACGGGGTGTTTGTCTGCGGCGTCTTCCAGGGCCCTAAAGACATTCCCCAATCGGTCATGGAGGCCTCCGCCGCGGCCGCCGCGGCGGGCGAACTGTTGTATGAGGCCCGGGGCACCGCGGTCAAAAAGCGGGAACTGCCGCCGGAGATCGACGTCGCCGGCCAGGAACCCCGGGTGGGCGTCTTTGTCTGCAACTGCGGCATCAACATCGGCGGGGTGATCAACGTCCCGGCCCTCACTGAATACACGGCCTCTCTGCCCGGGGTGGTCCTGGCCGACCAGAACCTGTTCACCTGCTCCGCCGACACCCAGGTAAATATCCTGGCGGCCATCGCCGAAAACAAGCTTAACCGGGTGGTGGTGGCGTCTTGCAGCCCCCGGACCCACATGCCCATGTTCCAGGAGACCATCCAGCAGGCGGGCCTCAACCCCTACCTCTTCGAGATGGCTAACATCCGGGACCAGGACTCCTGGGTGCACATGCACGAACCGGAAAAGGCCCTGGAAAAGGCCAAGGACCTGGTCCGGGGCGCGGTGGCCCGGGTGGTGCAACTGGAACCCCTGCACAAGCAGGCCTTTCCGGTGACCAAAGCCGCCCTGGTCATCGGCGGCGGCGTCGCCGGCCTGGAAGCGGCCCGGTCCGTCGCCGACATGGGCTTTCAGGCCTACCTGGTGGAACAGGGCGACAAGTTGGGCGGCCAGGCCTGGAACCTGGTGGTCAGTTCCCGGGGCTACAACTACCGGGGCTACCTGGAAGACCTGATTAAGGAGGTGGAGAAGCACCCCGGCATCGAGGTCATTTTCAACTCCACCGTCAAGGACACCAGCGGCTTCGTCGGCAACTTCGCCTCCGTTGTCCAGACCCCCAAGGGCGAGCGCCAATTGGACCACGGCGTCACCATCATGGCCACGGGCGGTCAGCCTTACCTGCCGGAGGAGTACCTCTACGGCCAGAACCCCAACGTCGTGACGCTCTTTGAGATCGATAAGCTTATCGCCGCCAAAGACGCCAAGGCAACCGGCGCCCAGCAGGCGGTCTTCATCCAGTGCGTCGGCTCCCGGGAACCCCAGCGGCCTTACTGCAGCCGGCTCTGCTGCACCCATTCGGTTGAGTCCGCCATCGAACTGAAAAGGCTCAAACCCGATATGGATGTCTTCATCCTCTACCGGGATATGCGGACCTACGGGGAAAAGGAACTGCTCTATAAAGAGGCCCGGGAATTGGGAGTGATCTTCGTCCGCTTCGATCTGGACGGCAAGCCCCAGGTGGAACAGACCGCGGACGGCAAGCTCCAGCTGACCATCACCGATTTCATCCTGGATCGGCCAGTGGTCCTGAAGCCCGACCTTTTGGCCCTGGCCTCCGCGGTGCTGCCCAACTCCGTGGAGAAACTCGGGGAAATCTTCAAGGTGCCCCGGAACGCCGAAGGCTTCTTGAACGAGGCCCACGCCAAGCTGCGCCCGGTGGATTTGCCCTCGGACGGCCTCTTCCTGGCGGGTCTGGCTCATTATCCCAAGCCCATCGATGAGTCCATCGCCCAAGCCAAGGCCGCCGCGGGCCGGGCCGCCACCTTCCTGGCCAAAAACACCGTGGAAGTGGGCGGCATCGTGGCCGTGGTGGAGCAGGACAAGTGCGCCGTATGCCTCACCTGCGTCCGCACCTGCCCCTTCAACGTGCCGGTCATCGATTACGCCGTGGACGCGGCCTACATCGACCCGGCTAAGTGCCAGGGCTGCGGCGTGTGCGTCTCGGAGTGCCCGGCCAAGGCCATTACCCTGAAAAACTTCACTGACTCCCAGATAATCGCCCAGGAAACGGCTCTGGCGGCGGGATAAGAAAAGGAGGAGTTATGACTGCTGTGTGGTCTCCCAAAATCATCGGCTTTTGCTGCCGCTACTGAGCATACAGCGCTGCGGACCTGGCAGGTTCGATGCGACTGCAATACCCCCCGGATATCAAGATCATCCTGTTGCCCTGCACCGGGCGGGTGGACATCATCCACCTGCTCAAGGCCTTCGAGGCCGGGGCCGATTCAGTCTTTGTGGCGGGTTGCCTGGAGGGCGAGTGCCATTATCTCATGGGCAACATCCGGGCCAAGAAGCGGGTCAACAAGGTCAAAAAGGATTTCAGCCAGATGGGCATGGAACCGGAACGGGTGGAGATGTTCAACCTGTCCTCCTCAGAAGGCCAGAAATTCGCCGCCCTGGCTAAGGAAATGGTGGAGCGGACCCTGACGCTGGGCCCCAGCCCCACCAAAGGCGAGGAACGCGCCGCCTGGCTGGCCGCCCAACCCAAAGCCGCCGCGGGTTAATCGAAATCGAGGGATAGATGTGGGGAAGGGGGCTAAGGGCAGAAGCCCTTATACCGTGTTCCCTTTGAAATGAAACAAACCATCCAGATAACCTATTGATATCTCTCGTAGGGGCGGGTTTCAAACCCGCCCCTACAGGTCTTTGGCTATAGGTTTTTTACTGAAAGCTGACCGCCGACAGCTTCCTTTCTAATCCACCCAATAATTCGGCGCTTCCTTCATGATGATGACGTCGTGGACGTGGGATTCTTTGAGGCCCGCGGCGCTGATGCGGATAAATTTTGCCATGGTCTGGAGTTCCGGAATGGTTCTGGCCCCGACGTAGCCCATGCCGGACCTTAAGCCCCCCATGAGTTGGAAGATGACCTCCGCCAGTTTCCCCCGGGACGGCACCCGGCCCACGATGCCTTCCGGCACCAGTTTATCCTCCAGGTTGACGTCTTCCTGGCAGTAGCGGTCCCGGCTGCCGGCCTTCATGGCCTCTAACGACCCCATACCCCGGTAGATCTTGTAGTTCCGCCCCTGGAAGATCACAGTTTCACCGGGACTCTCGTCGGTGCCGGCAAAGAGGCTGCCGATCATCACCACGTCCGCCCCCGCGGCCAGGGCCTTGGTGACGTCGCCGGAGTACTTGATGCCGCCGTCGGCCACCAGGGGGATGCCGGCCTCTTTGGCCGCCCGGGCGCAGTCCATGATGGCGCTCAGTTGGGGCACCCCCACCCCGGCGATCATCCGGGTGGTGCAGATGGAGCCGGGCCCCACGCCGATCTTGACCGCGTCGGCCCCGGCCTTGATGAGGTCCCGGGCACCCGCGGCGGTGGCGATGTTGCCGGCGATCAATTCCACGTGGGGGAAATTCCGCTTGGTATCCTCCACCGTCTCGACCACCCGCCGGGAGTGGCCGTGAGCCGTGTCGATGCAGATGACATCCACTCCGGCCCGGATCAGGGCCTCCAGGCGGGGCTCCCGGTCAGGGCCCACCCCGATGGCGGCCCCCACCCGCAGGCGGCCGAACTCGTCCTTGCAGGACAGGGGGTACTTGCGGATTTTTTCGATGTCCTTGATGGTGATGAGCCCATCGAGGTTGCCGTCGGCGTCCACCACCAGCAGTTTTTCAATGCGGTACTTATGGAGCAGGGCCTTGGACTCCTCCAGGGTGATCCCCACCCGGGCGGTGACCAGACGGTCCTTGGTCATCACTTCCTTGACCTTCTGGGCCAGGTTGGTTTCAAAGCGCAGGTCCCGGTTGGTGACGATGCCCACCAATTTCTTGCCCTCCACCACCGGGATGCCGGAGATGCGGTAACGCTCCATCAGTTGCAGCACATCGGCAATCCGGGCTTCGGGCCCGATGGTCACCGGGTCGATGATCATCCCGGACTCCGACTTTTTGACCTTTTCCGCCTCCAGGGCCTGGGCCTCGATGGTCAGGTTGCGGTGCAGGATGCCGATGCCGCCCTGGCGGGCCAGGGAGATGGCCGTGTCCGCCTCGGTGACGGTGTCCATGGCGGAACTGATCAGGGGAATATTGAGGGAGATGCGCCGGGTCAGGCGGGTGCCAAGGTCCGCTTCACTGGGCAGCACCGCCGAGGCGCCCGGCAGCAGCAGCAGATCATCGAAAGTGAAAGCATAGTGAATACTATCCTGAGACATACGGTTTATCCCCTAGCGTTTGAGTTCCCGGTGGCAAGCTTCTCCCGCCATGTGAGGCTGAATATGGTTAACTGGCTGGTTTCTCTGACGATCATGATCCCGTCGCCTGGTTGCAAACGAATGGTTGACTAAAAAAATAAGTTTATCCTTTTCCGGTGAATCCCGAAACTCAAAACTTGAGGGCCAGGTCGTGCAAGACCCCTTCCAGGAGCCCGGCGTCGATCACCACCAGGGAATCCTGCCGGCACACCTCGAGGATGGTCAAAACAATCAGGGTCCCGGCCACCATGACCCCGGCCTTGGCGGGCTCGATCCCCGCCAAACGGGCCCGGGCCGCCTCGGGCAAGCCGGCCACCAGTTCGGCCAGGGCCGCCACCTGGCCCCGGGTCAGAGTCAGGTTGTTGATCTTCTTCGGGTCATACGCCCGCAACTTTAACTGCATGGCCGCGAGGGTCGTGACCGCCCCGGCGGTGCCCACCAGGAGCGGATAGCCCTCCAGATATGGCCCGATAGCCTGCTTATAAAAAAAATCTAACTGGCCGGCCAGTTCCTCTTTCAGGGCCGCCACGAGCTCCGGCCGCGGCGGATCGCCCAGGGGGCGGGCCTGGCTCAGGGTCAGAACCCCCAGGGGCAGGCTGGCGAAGACCGGCTCTTGGCCCGGGCGCATGAGGGCGAACTCCGAGCTGCCCCCGCCCACATCAAAGACCAGCACCGGCCGGGCCGTGAGCCTTGCCGGCGCCAGGGCGGTGAGCACCCCGGCGAGTGACAGCCGGGCCTCGGCCTCGGGGGCCAGCACCTCGACGGCCAACCCCAGGGCATCTTGAACCTGATCCAGAAAGATTTGCCGGTTGCGGGCCTGGCGCAGGGCCTGGGTGCCCACGGCCCGGCAAACTTCCACGCGCTGGGCCGTCATGACCTGCTGGAAGGTTTTAAGGGCGGCCAGGGTCCGGGCCATGCCTTCCGGGGCCAGATCATCGGTGGCGGCCAGCCCCTGGCCCAAGGCGGTAATCTCCCGGCGGTGAGTCAGCACCCGGAACCTGCCGCCGGGGGTTCGCTCCGCCACCGCCAGGCGCACCGTCAGGCTGCCCAGGTCCAGGGCGGCGAAGCGGTGTAGGTGAGCAGGGTCGATCATCGTCTCCCGAAGTTAAGAACCGATGTAGGGGCGGGTTTTAAACCCGCCCCTACGGTGCAATATGCATGCTAAGCTGAAGCCTGAAGGGCGAATGAGGTCTTTCCGGCCTCAATCTTTTTCCAACACAAAAATTTCCGGCAGGGTGCGGCTTTGCTCGCCGCAATCCAGACCGTAGCCCACCAGGAAGCCCTTTTCCACGACAAAGCCCAGGTAATCCAGGGGGACTTCCACTTCCCGGCGCTCTTGCTTGTCAATGAGGCAGCAGATCTTGAGGGAGCGGGGCCGGTGGCTGAGGAGGTGCTGGCGCAGAAAGTCCAGGGTCAGGCCCGTATCCACAATATCTTCCACGATCATGACGTCCCGGTCCTTAAGGGGCAACTCCACGTCCTTGGTGATGTGAACCTCGCCGCTGGTAGCGGTGCCGGCGCCGTAGCTGCAGAGGCGCACGAAATCCACTTCCACGGGGAAGGGCAGGGCCCGCACCAGGTCGGCCATAAAGATGAAAACCCCTTTCAGAACCCCCACCATCACCAGGTCCCCACCGGCATAATCCCGGCCGATGCGCTCGGCCAGCTCCGCCACCCGCCGGGCAATCTCGTCCCGGGAGATGAGGCAACGCTTTTTGGCGTCCATGGCATCCCTCCCCCTGGCTTAAAAATAAAAGAAGGCGGCGGCGTTGTCAAACCTTAATGCCGGACCCCGGCGTCGAGCTTATCGGGCCGAAGATTCGGCCGGGGGCTACTGGGACCAGCGGGGGTCCAGGAGGCAGGGCGGGACGGTGTGGGTCAGCTTGTCGGGCCAGGCATATCCGCAGAAAATGGTGCGGGAGTCGCAGAGACAGGCGTCCGTCTCGTCGTACAGAAGATAGACGCACGTAAAGCAGCACTCCGGGAGTTCATCCCCGCAGGAACCATGCACGCTGTACTGTCCGGCGCGAAACTCGTGGAGGTTGATCATCTTGCCCTGGCATATCCTGGCTTCAAAGAGGTGCAGCCGGATGGCGGCCGGCCCATTCCGGGAGTCTTGCCGTTATGGGGCCTTGTCAAGCAAACCATCTGGCGACCTCCGTAAATTATCGCGGAATTCTCCCAAAACTGCAATCCCCCGGTGGGGCGCATCTCCGGGCCAGCCAGTTAAAGGCGGCCGGGGACGGCCGCCCCACCGAACGCCAGGCCCTTTATCAACCGACTGACATTCCTTCACATCTTAGCAAGAAATTTTATCATTTATTGGTATACTTGGTTAAGGTGCCCGGACCAGGGCGCCAAGCCGGGGGGCCGGGTGAGACCAACCAGGGGCCAAGGACGGCCGCCTGACTGCTGGATTTCGCCAGAGTCCTGGGAAGGCGCGGGTATTTGGAGCCGTTATGCACATTGACACGGGTAAAAAGGCGCTCTCGATCCCCCTGAAGCACTATGGGTGGATCCTGATAATGGTATGGACCCTGGTGGCGGCGGGGTCCCTGGGGTGGAATCTGCTTCAAGACCGGGAAGAGAATTTACGGGTGGCCCGTCATATTGCGTTGACCAATTATGAGCGGGACGTGCTCTACCGGCGCTGGGCCTCGGCCCACGGGGGCGTTTATGTCCCGGTAACTCCCGACACCCCTCCCACCCCTTACCTGGCCAAGACCGCGGAACGGGACCTGATCACGCCCTCGGGCCGCCGGCTCACCTTGATAAACCCGGCCTACATGACCCGCCAGGTCTATACCCTGGCCCAAGAGGCAGGTCTCCCCCGGGGGCACCTCACCAGTTTGAAGCCCCTCCGGCCCCAAAACGCCCCGGATTCCTGGGAAAAGAAGGCGCTGGAGGCATTTGAGCACGGCGCAGAAGAAGTCAGCGGAGTGGTCTCAATTGACGGCCAGCCCTACATGCGCCTGATGCGACCCTTCCGTATCGATCTTAGCTGCCTCACCTGCCATGAGGAGCAGGGATATAAAGTGGGCGACATCCGGGGGGGCATCAGCGTGTCGGTCCCCATGTATCCCATAATGACCAAGGCCTCGCATACCTGGTCTCTCACTCTGGGACATGTGGCGCTCTGGATGCTGGGGGTAGCGGGAATCGTCCTGGCGGGGCGGCAAATCCGCGTGAGCGCCGCCGAAGCCATGGAGGCCCAGGAAGCCGCCGCCTCCGCCGCCATGGCGGTCCAGACCGTTGACGGCATGCTGGACGGGGTGATCATCACCGACCTCAGGGGGCGCATTACCCACGCCAATAAGGCCCTGACGGAATATTTCGGCTGGGGCCGGGAAGTGCTGGGAGAACTGGCCACGAAGCTGGCGATGGACCGCGATGGCCCCAAGCTCCTGCCCGCCCTCGCCGCCTGCCTGGAACAGGGCTACGCCCGGGACCTGGAGGGCGACCTCTTGACCAAAGATCAGCGGAAGGTCCCGGTATTGGTCAACGCCTCTCTCATCACCGATCCCCAAGGCCGGCCCCTGGGGGTCATCTGGGCGATCCGGGACATTACCGCCCTGCGCCGGGCCGAACTGGCCCTGGAGGCGGAACGGCGGCGCCTCCTGTCCCTCCTGGAGGAGTTGCCCGCCTACGTTTATCTGAAGGCCCCGGATTATTCCATCAAGTTTGCCAACCGGTTTTTCCGGGAAAGAATCGGGGACCCCGGCGACCGGCCATGCTATCAGGTGTTGCACGGATTCGCGGCCCCCTGTAAAGAATGCCAGGCCATGCAGGTCCTGGCCACTCACAAACCCCACGAGCGGGAGTGGGTCCACCGGGGGGGCCGGACCTACCACTCCCATGTCTATCCCTTTGCCGACAGTGACGGCGCCCCCATGATCCTCGAGTTGGGCATAGACATTACCGAACGGAAAAAGGCCGAGGAAGAAGTCCTTCAGCTCAATGAAGAGCTGGAACGGCGGGTGGAAAGACGCACGGCCCAGTTGGAGGAGGCCAACCAGGAGCTGGAAAGTTTTTCCTATTCCGTCTCCCATGACCTGCGGGCGCCCCTCAGGGCCATTGACGGCTTCTCCCGGATTCTTCTGAAAGATCATGCCGACCGCCTGGATACCGAAGGGCAACGGTTATTGGCTATCATCCGGGCCAACACCCGGAACATGGGCCAGCTCATTGACGACCTCCTGGCCTTCTCGCGACTGGGCCGCCGGGAGGTGAAGGTGGCCGACCTGGACATGGGGACGCTGGTCCAGGACGTGGTGAGGGACCTGCAAGACACTCTGGGGGACCGAACCGTGCAGTGGGACCTCGAGTCCCTCCCCGCGACCCGGGCCGACCGCGCCTTGATGCACCAGGTCTGGGTCAATCTCCTGGACAACGCCCTCAAATTCACCCGCCCCAGGGCGACCGCGGTCATTTGCGTGGGCTCCCGGAGCACCGCGCCCGAAGATGTCTATTACCTCAAGGACAACGGCGTGGGCTTTGACATGCAGTATGCCCCCAAATTATTCGGGGTGTTTCAACGGCTGCACCGCTATGAAGACTTTGAAGGCACCGGGGTGGGGCTGGCCCTGGTGCGGCGCATCGTCCAGCGTCACGGCGGCCGCGTCTGGGCCGAAGGCCAGGTCAACGGCGGGGCCTGTTTTTATTTCTCCCTGCCCCGCTGCCGGGCCGAGGACGCGGCATCTGGATGAGGCCCGCCGGCCTCAATCGATTGGGGTGCAGGGTTGGTGAACTCGTAAAAAGTCATTGATATATTACTCGGAGCAGTTGCTCATGAGCCTTCGGCCCACCCGTAAAGCATGAAAAGTTCAGTGGAGCGGGCCTCCGTGCCCGCTGTCTTTGGTGGCACATCGCGGCCTATGGCCGCAACCAAACTGAAAAAATGACCTAATTACTTTGTAAAATCATCAGGATACAGGCTAAATCTTGTTGAAAAAACCAGAAACTCAAGTTCAGTA
>Ga0194126_10010535_pt1 | contig 12091 bp, 7 predicted proteins | sample TA2KigC150mmetaG_FD_148641 | JGI IMG/M metagenome (GOLD analysis project Ga0194126, IMG submission 148641) | Freshwater microbial communities from Lake Tanganyika, Tanzania - TA2015035 Kigoma Deep Cast 150m | ecosystem: Environmental > Aquatic > Freshwater > Lake | place: Tanzania: Lake...
AAATGGATCAACCCGACAACGCGCCGGCCCACCTCGCGAATCGGCGCGCAGATCACGCTGGTCGAGTGGATTTCTCCCTTGCTGTCCGGCGAGCCCAGCATGCTGTCATCGGCCACGTTGCGCGCGAGGACGGCCTCCCCTTCGCTCAGCACCGTGTTGGCGAGGAATTCCGAAACGCGGTGGTAGCGAGGTTCGACGTCCGTGCGCCACGCGACGACTCGGAGGTCCCGGGCCTCGAGCGGTCGGGCCGTGTCGCGCGGCGCCAGCAGCACGGCGCCGCCGTCCACCTTGGTGCCCTCAAACAGACCCTCCAAGGCCTGCCGCGCCACCGCGGCAACGTCCGACTGCTTGGCCAGTTCAAAGACCACCTGACATAACCGCGCCGCGGCATGACTGGCGCGCGGAGTGGTCGCGTCATCGCCGCGCGGCCTGAGGTAGCGAGTCTGCCCGCGACGGTGCGTGATCGTCGTGGGGTCGAGGGACGGATCCGACACGACCGCGTCGGCTCCGCCGTGCACGTCCGAGTCGTCCAGCCCGTCGCTGGTCAGCGACGGCGAGCGCGCGGCAATCGCGGCCGCGCCGTCCCGATCGGCCTCGTCATCCGCAACGCCCTTTCCGTCCGCGAACGCCTTCGACAGATCGTGCACGAAGGCCAGCTGGCATTTGGCAATCCGCACGATTTCACCAGGTGACAATGTGTAGTCACCAACCACGCGATGCTGTCCCACCAACGTCCCGTTGCGGCTCCCCAAGTCCCGCAACGTCCAGCGGCCGTTGGTCATGAACACTTCCGCGTGATTGCGACTGCACCGCTCGTCCTTCACGACGATCTGATTGGTCGCGGCGCGGCCAATCGTCACCGTGCGCCCCGGCACCAACCGGAACACGTCGGTCCACTTCGCGTCTTCTCGAATGACCAGATACGCCAGCATGAGTTGGGCTTTTGGTGGAGGCTCGAACAGTCCACGACCAACGACACAGTCCCCGCGCGGCCGACGCGGCACGAGTGACGGGAGCGACGGATTCGGCGTCAAGCCGAGAGGGCCGCCATCTGGAAACTCGGCCCCCCCGGTGCGGCTTGGTCCGGTGAGACACCTCGCGCGGACCCGCGCGCACCGCGCGGCTTCTGCCCCCCCCGTGCCGGCGCCGACACCGCCACCAAGGCCCAGCACCCGGACAAGTCGTCGCCGACACCCCGTCCCCCACGGAACTCGTCCGCCGCGCCGCCTTCTCCCTCTCACCTTATCTTGTCCCCGGGCCGGTCCACAAGACGCTTTTCCGCTCCGCCCCCCCTGTCGAGCTAGAACCGCGAGCTCCCACGGTCCCATAATGTTGCTTGCAATTCGGCCGCGCGAAGGTTATCGTGGACTAGTCTGAAAGTCGTGTACCTTAGGACAGTTGCGCGGGCTGTGCGCTCTTCAGTCGTAGCCCGTCTTCTGGTATAAGCAGGCAACGAGAGAGGCGCGGCCTCGCTTGGCAGTCATCGCTAGTAGAGGAGATATCCGTATGTCGCGTCGCACTGTCGTGCGTGTCTTGCAATGGGGACTGACCGCGGCCGTGGCCGCCTTCATGAGCCTGTCGCTCGGGTCGAACGTATGGGCCGGCAACTACCGAGTGGGAGCCGTCGGCGGCGTGGTCATCGACGTGGACGGAATCGTGCGTGACGCGGCGCCCGCTCAACGCCAGGACCTGGCGCAGTGGAGACGCCAGCGTTTCAACCAGCCAGAGGACGCGCTGAACCAACCTGTCGGCATGCGCATGGTGTCGTTGCGGGCCCTGGAAGCCGCTTGCCAGCAACTGCTTGACGGCGACACCGCCGAACTGCCACCGGACATCAAGTACCTGGGCGGGCTGCAACGGATCCAATATGTGTTTGTCTACCCTGAATCGAACGACATCGTCCTGGCCGGTCCGGCCGAGGGCTGGAAAGTCGACGACGACGGTAACGTCGTGGGCGTCACCACCGGCCGACCGGTGTTGCTGTTCGACGACTTGCTCGTCGCCTTGCGGACCGTCGTCAATGCCCGACAGGGAGGCATCAGCTGCTCCATCAATCCGACGCCCGAGGGTCTCAAAGCGCTGAACGAAATGCTGGCCGTTCAGCAGCAAACGCGTCAGCAGGTGAACGTCCCGGCGCTGGAAGAGCGGATGAAGAACGCGTTCGGCCCGCAAAAGATCTCGCTGGCGGGCGTACCGCCCACGAGCCATTTCGCGCGGGTGCTCGTGGCCGCCGACTATCGCATGAAGCGTCTGGCGATGAACCTCGATCGCTCGCCCGTGGCCGGTCTGCCCAGCTACGTCGAGCTGATCCGCAACACGCGCGCGATTTCGGGCAACACCAATCCGCGCTGGTGGCTGGCCTGCAACTACCAGCCGGTGGCGAAAGCCGACGACGGACTCGCCTGGGAGTTGCGCGGGCAGGGTGTGAAGTGCCTGACCGAGGACGACATTGTGGCGCAGGACGGGACCGTGAAGGGAACGGGCCAAACCAGCCCGGCGGCGCAGAAGTGGGCGGACTTGATGACCGAGAAGTACGAGGAGATTGCCGGCAAAGTGGCTGTATTCGCCGAGCTGCGGAACGTCATGGACTTGTGCGTTGTGGCGGCCCTGATCGACCAGCACGAACTGCGTGCCGTGGCAGGTTGTGACCTGCCGCTGCTGACCGGCACCTCCACCGATCTGGCACCCGATTACTGGCACCCGCCGAAGGAAGTTCCGCCGCAGTGCAGTTTCCTCCGCACGGCCAACAACGATTTGATCGTCACGGCTTCGGGCGGCGTCCAGATCGACTCGTATCAGATTGCCACGCGTCTGGAGACGGTCGACGGCGTGAAGCAGGTTCGGGCTGAAGCCTCCCGGCCCACGGACGCGGCAAAGTGGTGGTGGAACTGAGTCATTTGGAGCGATTGTCTCCGCGCATCGCCGCGTGAATCCAACACCCGGCTCCAAACCTCGGGAACCCAAGGCGGGCCACTGCCTTGGGTTTCTTTTTTTGGCGGCCCGCGGCCAAACGACCACACGCGGCGTGCCGCGAGTCCGCAGCCGCCGCTGGCCCCGGAATCGGGCAGACTCACCGCGGATAGCTCGCCACCTCACGAGGTGCGCAGCAGCTCGACGAACTCTCGCGCGCCGTCCTGCTGCTTCGCAAACCCGGTGTAACTCTCACGGGTATCGACCGCCTTCTGGACGCGGACTGCCAGGCGGGTGTCGCCCAGCAGAATAGCGCCGACCAGGCGGCCATCGTGCAACAGGAAGCGGAAGTAGTCGTCGCCTTCCTCCGCGGTCAACACGGTGAAGCTGGCGTCTTCCGCGGCGATCCGCCCGATGCTGAACAGGCCATGGCCGAGCACTTTCAGCGTGTTGGACCGCGGTGCGCCCTGGAAATCGGCCGGCGTCCCGAGCATGTTCATCGCCGCGATACGGCCTTGTGCCTGCGACGGTCCCCAGACCCCGTAGACAATGCCCCGGTGTTCCGCGACGTCGCCCGCGGCGAATACGTCCGCGTGGGAAGTGCAGAGCCTGTCGTCCACCGTGATGCCGCTGTTGACGTGCAGACCGGCCGATCGCGCTAAGTGGCTGTTGGTCCGAATCCCCGTCGTGATCACGACGAGATCGGCAGGGATCTCTGAACCGTCTTCCAGCAGGACACCGCGGACGTGATCGTGTCCGAGGAATTCCCGACTCAGCGCCTTGTTCCGCACCGCGACGCCCTCTCGGGCCGCGTGCACCGCCAGGAGCTCACCGGCCCGGCGGTCGAGCTGCCGGGGCAGCAGCCAGCCGTGCCCTTCCAACAACGTGACGTCCGCGCCCCGGCGAGCCAGCGCCGCGGCCGTCTCCAGCCCCAAGATCCCGCCGCCCACGCACACGCACTTCGCGCCGCCTTTCTCCGCGGCACGTAGGATCTTCCGCGCGTCCTCCAACGTCCGCAACACGAACACGCCGTCCTTGTCGGCGCCCGCGATCGGAGGAACGAATGAGTGGGCACCAACCGCCAACAACAACTTGTCGAAGTTCGCCGTCGTTGCGTCGCTCAAGTGCACTGCCCGCGCGGACAGATCCAGCGCCCGCGCCTCGACCCCTCGCACCAGTCGGATTCGCTGCTGCTCATACCAGCTCTCCGCGTGAATGAACAGCGCATCTTCCCGCGTGTCCCCGGCCAGATACCGCGAGAGGTTCAAGCGGTAGTACGGCAGTTCCGGCTCCCGCGATACCAAGGTGATCTCACACGCCGCGGACAACTGCCGGAGCCATTCCACCGCCGTGACGCCCGCGATCCCCCCGCCAATCACGACATGGGAACTGCCGGCGGCCGGCTCGCGCGACTTCTTGCCCGACTCGCCCGTCGGTTCGAAGTAACTGGCCCCGGCACCGCACACCGGGCAAACGTCCGGCGGCTCGGGACCTTCATGGACGTACGAGCAGATCAGGCACCACCACCGCGTCGTCTCGATCGGTACCGGCCCGATCGGTACCGTCTTGGCGGGCGCCGGCTCGGCCGGCTCCTGCCACAACTCGAACTGGTCGCGGGGCGCCCCGCAGATCACGCAGGACTCCGGCGCCTCGACGCCCTGATGCACGTACCCGCAAACCACACACCGCCACGCCACGTCGTTTTCAATCACCACGGCACTCCTGTGAGTTGTCCTCCGCCGACAGTCTCCGATCTTAACCGTTTTTCGCGGCCGGATGCAGGCCCCGTGCCGCGGATTGGACCGGAGGGCGCAGGCCGAGCCAGCACACGTCCGCTGCGCCGAATCGAGTGCCACGTTGCTACCAGAACCCAGGAAACAACCTCCATCGGACCCGGCGAGTGTATTCCCGGTATCCTTCCAGTTCCTCGCCAACACCAGACACTCTGGCCCGCGTCCTTGGATCACCAGACACTCTGGTTTGCGTCCGCCCCCGTCACCAGACACCGTCACCAGACACCGTCACCAGACAGACACCGTCACCAGACACTCTGGTTTGCGCCGCCATCACCAGACGCCGCCATCACCAGACACTCTGGCCCGCGTCCTTGGCGTCCGGCGTCGCCAGAGAAGGCGGTCTAAGCGGTGCAGGTGACGGGAGGCGAGACCGAATGGAACAGCCTTTTCAACGGGATGTCCTGCGGCCGCGCGGCCGATGCGCTTCGGGCAGGCTGCTCCGCGCGTGCACAAACCAACCGGAACGCCCATACTGGCTGAAACGTTGACCGCGACTGCCCGGCCCTCCGGTTTTGACAACCCTTCGCGAGACAATTGGCACACGGGTTGCGCCATCGTGGACCGACCGGCGGCGCGTGCCGTTCACAAGTTGCCGCGGGAAATCACCGATCTCTCCTATGCACGCGTTCCACCATCGTGGAAGAATCGCGCGGCGAGCGGAGCCAGCGACAGGGCGAGCCCCATTCAGTTACGCACTGGCTCCGCCCGCCGGTGGACTGCTGGCCACTGGTGGACGCGATTGGCTCGCTCAGGAAAGTGGCACGGGCACCGGTGGAAGCGCGTCTTCTCAGTCATTCAGCACGTGCAGCGACTCGTCCAGTTTGCGGCTTTCGCCAGATTGGAATTCCAGGCATGTGGTCCGGTCGCGGTAGCGGACCGCACAAGCCATCCCGCCCGTGCCGCGGATAACGGCGTCGGCAAGTCGGCCGTTTTTCCAACAAACATCCACTTCAAAGCCGCCGCGGGCGCGCAGGCCTTTCACGCTGCCGTCGGGCCAGGCGCCGGGCAGCGCCGGCAGCAGGTGCAGTTCGTAACTCCCCGTCTCCGTGCGGACGTGGCTTTGCAGGAGCATCTCGGCAATCGCCGCGGTGGCGCCGAAGTTGCCGTCGATCTGGAATGGAGGGTGATTGTCGAACAGGTTGGGCAGCGTCTTGTCTTTCAGCAGGTTGATCAACAGCTGATGGGCGTGGTCGCCGTCGTGCAGGCGGCTCCAGAAGTTGATCTTCCACGCCAGGCTCCAGCCGGTGCCTCCATCGCCGCGGCGTGCGAGGACCTTGCGGGCAGCCTCCATCAACTCGGGCGTGGCGGAGGTGATCATGCTGCCGGGGTGCAGGCCGAACAGGTGCGACGTGTGGCGATGCCGCGGCTCGGCCTCATCGTAGTCCTCAGTCCATTCCATGATCCGTCCCGACTGGGGACTGACGCGAACCGGTGCGAGTCGCGCGAGAGCCCGTTCGCACTCGGCGCGGAAATCGGCATCGGCACCCAAGACTGTGCTGGCCTCGATGCAGGCCGCCAGCAGCTCGTGGATGATCATGAGGTCCATCGTCGCGCCGTAGGTGAAGACATGCCGTTGGCCGTTGGGCAAGACAAAGGCGTTCTCCGGCGAGTGCGACGGGTTGGTTACCAGCCTTCCCGCGACGGGCGTCCCCGCAGGCGCCTCGATGAGGAAATCCAGGACGAAGCGTGCGGCGCCGTTCATGAGCGGCCAGGCGCGAGTGCGCAGAAACTCCTTGTCGCCGCTGAACGCATAGTGTTCCCAGGGGTGCAGCGCCAGCCAGGCAGCGCCCACGGGCCAGATGCCCCACGGACCGTCGGCCGGCGCGGTGAATCCCCAGGCGTCCGTCAGATGATGCGCGACCCAGCCCCTCGCGCCGTACATTGTCCGCGCAGTTCGCCCTCCCGGTTCCACCAGCCCGTCCATCAGATCGAACAGCGGCAGGTGGCAGTCCGCCAGGTTCGTCGATTCGGCCGGCCAGTAGTTCATCTGCACGTTGATGTTCAAGTGATAGTCGGCGTTCCACGGCGGGTTCATTTGCCACGCCCAGAGTCCCTGCAGGTTGGCTGGCATGGTGCCGGGGCGTGAACTGCTGATCAACAGGTAGCGGCCGAACTGGAAGAGCATCGCGGCCAGTCCCGGATCGCCTTCCCCCTGCTTGATCCGCGCCAGACGTGCGTCGGTCGGCAGTGCCTCGACCTCCGCGCCGGCAGACCCCAAATCGAGGGCAACACGTCGGAAGTAGCGTTGATGGTCGGCCATGTGATCGGCCTTGAGTGCCGCGTACGGCTTCGCGGCCGCTCGGGCAACCGTTTCCTCGCAGAGCAGTTCTGGGTCGCCACCGCGATAACTGGTTGCGCCTGCAACGACGAGAGTGACGGCATCCGCGCGCGTGACGGTCAACACACCATCCACATTGGACACCTCACCACCCTCGGCAAAGGCCTTAACCAACGCGGCAAACCGCAGGCCTCGCGGCTGGCCCTGGTCATCCTTGCGGTCGATCTGCCCGCGAAGCAGAATCGCTTGCGGATCCGAAGCGTGCGGCAGGCATTTCGCATCCCGTTCACGAGTCATTGTCAGCCGGACGTCGATCCGCCCTGGCTTGTCCGCGGCCAAGCGAACGACGAGGCAACCGTCCGGCGCCGAGGAAAAAACTTCGCGCGTCACGACGACGCCATCCTGCCGATAACTCACGGAGGCCACGGCCGTATCGAGGTCGAGACCGCGGCGGTAGCCGGACACCGATGACAGCTCGGGAAACTGCAGCAACAGTTCGCCGAGCGACTGGTAGGGTTTCACACGCTCGGGCCGGCCCATCATGGTGCGGCCAGCCAACTCCACGGCGTCCCTGTTCCGCCCCGCGAACAGCAGGCGGCGTACTTCGGGCAGGGCCTCCAGGCTGGCGGGGTTGCTGGCATCGATCGGATAGCCGTCCCAGAGCGTATCTTCGTTCAATTGCAGCCGCTCGCGATCCACACCGCCGAAGACCATCGCGCCCAGCCGTCCGTTGCCCACCGGCAGTGCCTCGTCCCAATCGCTGGCCGGTCTCCGGTACCATAGCGATAGTGGGCCGTCCGGCGCGGCGGCTTCTCCGACGAACTCGCCGGCAAACGCCGTATTGAGATCAACGCCGGCAACTTGCAGTGCGAGGCTGCCGGCGACCGGCGCGATCTTCCGGCCCGGTCGTTCATCAAACACCCATTCGCCCAACACGCCGTCCAGTGGCGCGGGATCGACCGCGGTGGCTCGCCGCTGAATCTCCTCGGCCGAAATCGCCCGGTTGTAAATCGCTGCCCGGAGGATCCAGCCGTGAAAACGATTCCCGCCGGCCGGGTCTCCGCCGATGCGCAGAGGCACATCGCTCAACGACATGGGCGGAAACTCGTTCCCGCCGAGGTCTGCCACCTCCCGGCCGTCGAGGTACAGCTTCATGATTTTCCGCGACGTACTGTAGACCCCAACCACGTGACTCCACCGGTCAGCCGGCAGTTTCGCGTCGAACGTGCACATCCCCTTGCGGTTGAGCAGTCGCAGCGAGTTCCCCGGGTGCGTGTCGAGCATGTAACCTTCCTGCGTGCCCGGCACGGACTTGTCCAACAACCGGCCGCCAGCCCGCGTCATCTTGTCCGCCTTGACCCACGCTTCCAGCGTCAATTCACCGGTCAGTTCAAGCGCCTCCTGCGGCGGGACTTCGTACAGCACGGCGCGGCTGTTCAGCCGATAGCCTTCGGCACCAACCGCCGAGGCGCAGCCGAAGGCCGCCAGAGCACACATGGCAATGGTGGTTTTCATCGTTGTGTTTCCCGTGCTGTTGTCGCACATCAATCGTCGTGTCAGAGCGGAACGGCGAGTCAGACGGGGCCAGTTTCTCGCAGCGATTCCAGACCGGTCTGCCGACCAAATGATTCTCGCGTGAAACCAGTCGCGACGCAACCGGCCGCCATCGGACGCGGTTGGCGTGAACGCGCGAACCGCTCGACGCGGAACGATCAGGGCAAGGGTGGCGACAAGTGTCGGCGAGTTGCGCATCGCGGTCCGGACCGTGCCGTTCCGCAAGTTGCAGGACGCTCGCATCGGCTTGACTGGGACAGCTCAGCATCCCTCGAGAATGGTCAACGCCCTTCGACATCAGAGGAAGGCACGCCATCGGCCAGTCAGCGACTTCCCAGGTCCATCGCCTGGCGCACGATTTCCAGCAGTTCTTTGCGGTAACCGTGAACGTCCGCGCCAGTGGCTGAACTGGCGATCTCGAGCACGGAATCGTAGCTGGCCGTGCCCTTGTGCTCGGAATTGCGTAGCAGCAGGCCAAACTCCGCGACCGCCGCGGCGAACCGAACTTCACGGCCACCTGCCCGACGTGCGGCAGGTTGGGACATAGGTCAATCGGGTTCTGCCGGCGGGTACTGCCGCCATTGGGCAAACGCCTTCGCCATCGCCTCCACACGCTCCGGATGTTGCGAGGCAAGGTCATGCAGTTCCGTGCGGTCGACATCCAGGTTGTACAGTTCCCACGGCCCGTCCGGGGCGGAGACCAGTTTCCAAGGCCCAAGGCGGATCGCGCGGCAACCGGACGTGGCCCAACAGAGTGTGCGAGGTCCTTCGACGCGTCCGCCTGCCAGGATGGGCAGGAGGCTGCGACCGGCGGGCGGCAATACCCGTCGACCGTGAAACTGCTGCGGATATTCGACGCCCGCCGCGTCCAGGCACGTCGCCACGATATCGGTGATGTGGGCCGCCTCGGCCGATATCCCTCCGGCCTGTTTGATCGTGCCCGGCCACCAGGTGATGAACGGCGTCGCGATGCCGCCTTCGTGGTTCGATTGTTTGTGTTTGCGGAAGGGTGTGTTCGAGACATGTGCCCAGGGCGGCCCGCCGGTCACGAAGGTGTCTGGCCCGCCAGGCGGGATCGTGGGCTGATTGCCGACCCGCGTCGGCGTGCCATCGACGCGCCACGTCTGGCCGGGGCGGTCCAGGGCGCCCACGGCCTGGTCGGAGGCACCGTTGTCGGAGAGGAAGAGGACGAGCGTGTTGTCGTCGGCCTTCGCCCGGCGAAGCGCATCCATCACGCGCCCCACGCTCTGGTCGAGCGAATCGACCTGTCCGGCATAGGCGGCCATTCGGTCGGCTTCCCACTCCTTGTGCTCGGCATCCTGCCACGCTGGCACCCGCGGATCGCGCGGCGCCATGCGGCTCTCGGCGCCGATCAATCCAGACTCCACAAGGCGTTGGTAGCGGCGCGATCGGGTTTCGTCCCAACCAAGGTCCCGATACAACTCGCGGTACTTAGCCATGTCCTCGGGCTTGGCGTGCAACGGCCAGTGCGGCGCGTAATGGGCGACGTACAGGAAGAAAGGCTGTTTCTTCGTGGCGGCATCGGCGAGAAAGCCGACCGCGAAATCCGTGATCAAGTCCGTCTTGTACGCGTTCTCTGGTGGCAGGTTGAACGGGCGCCCGTCGCGATAGAACTGCGTGTTGCGGACGTCCTTAAAGTAGTTTCCCGGCCCCGTGTGACCGGTACTGCCGAGAAATCGATCCACATAGCGCTGGATCATCGCCGGGTCATGCCAGTTGTCGGCCGTGACCATGTCAAGCCGTCCCACGGCGCACGTCGTGTAGCCCGCTTCCTTCAGCAGTTCAAACAGCGTGACACAACGATTGTTCAACAACCCGGTCCATTGAAAGATCCCGACCTGGTGCGGATGGAGTCCCGTCATCAAGGCTGCACGGGAGGGACCGCAGAGCGCGCAGTTATAGAACTGCGAGAATCGCAGGCCGTCCGCGGCCAAGCGGTCCAGATTCGGCGTTTGAATCTCGCCGCCGTAGCAGCCAAGATCGGAGTAGCCCATGTCATCCGCAAGAATCAGGACGATGTTAGGTACGCGGTCGTTTTCCGCAGAAATCGCTTGGTTTTCAGCACATACTGACAGAACATCGGGGAACGCGATCAGTAGGAGTGCAGCAAGTGTGTGTCGTAATCGTACGGCTGATTCACTTGAAGAAGCGTGGGTGGACGAAACGGGCATTGGATGGCTCCCATGCCAACAGTTTTCGGGTGTCGCCGAAGATCAGCTCTGTATCGGACGCCTGCGAGGGTGAGTCAACACGCTGCCGTGGAAGGACTATAGCCGGGTGCCGGGCTGAGCGAGCCGTGTGTGTCCGACCACCGCCTCAGACGGGTTTCAGGCGTCACCGATGCGATTCGACGATCTTCCGGAGTTGCGCCAGGTAGCGGCCTTCGTCGAACGTGCGGCGTTCTTTCGTCATTTGCCAGATGTGCTCGGCAATCACGGCGCCGATCTCGTGCCGCACGTCGTGCCGCGACACTCCGAGTCGTTCCAGTTCGCGGGCGACGGCGAGCACACCCTTCGGTTCGTCAGCGGCGAGCTGTTTTTCGACTACCACATGAATGTGTAAATGGGCGTGGGGGTTCATGGGTTGGCCGTCTTCACCGGTAATCTTCTCCGGCAAGTCGCCCTTCTCCCACGCGCGACGCCACTCAGGGTGATCCCCGACCGCGATCTGTAACGCAACATCGTCGGTCATTTCCCGTCTTTTCTCTTCAGCCACAATCCATTCCTTTCGCTCCAGCAAATACTCCCAACTGTCCGTGACAGATGCTGATGAGTTATCATAGCGAGTGTAACCGCGTGAAAACAACAGGTCGAGATTGCCGGAAGCTGCCGACTATCACAGTGCCCCGAGCCTGGAACAATCATGAACGGAGGCCCGAGACATGACACGAGTGAATTCCTCTTGGCAAGTGCTCCTGATTCTGACAAGCTTCGCTGTGCTGGTCTCAACGGCGAGGGCGGCCGACGTCCCGGCCTCGGCCGAGAAGCGACCGAACATCCTCTTCTTTCTCACGGATGACCAGCCGCAGATCGGCATGGGCTGCATGGGGAACCGCCACATCCGCACGCCGCACCACGAGCAGCTTTTCGACCTGACAACCGATCCCCAGGAACTGACGAATCTGGCCGGCGACGCCGCCCAGGCGGCGATCCTGGCCCAGCTCCGCGCCCGCTGCGACGAATACCGCGAGCAGCTCCGCTGAGGCGACGGCCGCGTCCAGGCAGGCCATCGACCGCGGTTTGCCGTCCAATCCCTAACGCGACGGCCTGCCACGACACATGCGATCATGAGACAGAACGGTTGGAGAACTGCAACGACAAGGAGAGCACGGCAAATGCAAACGATGGTGTTACTGCTCGGGATGGCTCTGTCCGCTGCCCAAGACGCGCCGATGGCTTCGGAGAGCGGCGAGTCGCTGACGCTGGAGAACCGGGTGTTGCGGCTGGACTTATGCAGGTCGCCAGTGCCGAACATCGAGCGGCTGACGCACAAGGCGAGCGGTCAAGCGGTGGTCGCCGGGGCCGCATCCAAG
>Ga0194126_10010542_pt1 | contig 12083 bp, 10 predicted proteins | sample TA2KigC150mmetaG_FD_148641 | JGI IMG/M metagenome (GOLD analysis project Ga0194126, IMG submission 148641) | Freshwater microbial communities from Lake Tanganyika, Tanzania - TA2015035 Kigoma Deep Cast 150m | ecosystem: Environmental > Aquatic > Freshwater > Lake | place: Tanzania: Lake...
GGCTGATTTTTTCATATTCTATCATTTCTTTTTCAAGCCTTATGTTTGCTTTTTCAAGCTCTTCTGTTCTTTCAATTATCTTTTTTTCCAGGTTAATCTTGTATTCATTTAAATTGCGATTAATCTCATTGTAAGAATCAAACAAGTTGTAAATTATTTTAGTACCATCACCACCTATAAGGCTTATGTTTGGGGATTTTTTATCACTGAGGTCTTTAAAAATTCCAGGAGCACCTGTAGCTTCAAAAATCAGGTTAATTTCTTTATCTTTAACTATCTTGTTATAATCTTTAACATAAGAAATCTTATGTGATAAAGCATATAATACACCAATAGCATTCGAATTGATGTCACATATATATTTGATTCTGACCCCTGGTATTTCAAGCAATACTTTTAATAAGGCTAATCCACCATTGCCTCCCCCAATTAATGCAATTACTCCATCATTTAGTATTTTTTTATTATTTTCCATCTTTCCTTTCTTTATTTTTTATCCTTATGTATTGTATAATTAAGATATTATATCAAATTTATCATTTTTAGAAGGGACAACAAAAATGGCAAAGATATATATAATTGATGATGACAGGGACATTGTTGAATCTATTACTACAGTTTTAGAAGCTAATGGTTATGAAGTTTCTTCTCAATATAATGATGAAAATGTTATTGAAAATGTTTTAAAACAAAATCCGGATTTAATTATTTTAGATGTGATGTTTCCTGAAAATAATTCAGCCGGTTTTGAGATTGCTAGAGAAATTAAAAGAAATGAAAAATTGGCAGATATTCCAATTATTATGCTCTCAGTTATAAATGAGAGAGGAATATATATTGGACAATTCAGCAAACAAGATATTGACCCTACATGGTTGCCTGTAAATTTGTTTTTGGATAAACCCATTCAACCTAAAGAGCTTTTAAAGCAAGTTGAGTCAATTTTAAAAAAGCAGTAATTAAGAAGTAATAATATAAAATATAAAACTGGTTTTTATTTTAAAATCCTATTTAATTCTTGCTGAATAATTCATCATTTTATCAGAATTTTTAGTTTCTTGAGCACGAATTTTCCTTAACTCTTTAATTTTAGCTAATTATTCAGCATGAACTATTTAAGGTTTTCTTCCAACATTGCCATAGTAGAGAAATACTAAAAACATTACAATAAAATAAATTACAACGTTTACTATCATTATTATCCAGGGATTTACAAAAGTCCCCCTGAACAGAAAATGGGTAAGTATCAATACAGGGATTAAAAAAACAGTGGAAACGACGGTTAAAATAAAAGGATTCTTAACTTTTGTATTCATTGACATAGAAAAGATCTCTCCTTGATAAAATCACTAATTACACCATAACATAAATAATAAAACTTATAATATACATTAATTCTATTGTAATAAAAATAGAATTGATTGCAGCTCAGTCTTAAACTACATTATTTTAACATATTTTAAGCACTAAACCTTATTTAATTTAGTAATTTTTTTCATTTGTGTATTACTTATATTCACTATTATATTTAAAAAACAGTTAAGATTACAGACTTTATTGTTGAAAATTATCAAATAGAAGGCAAGTATATAAATTTTGGAAAAAACATATAAAAAAAATAATATTTTTCTGTTAATTAATGAAGTTTTATCTTAAAATAGCAGGAATGTTTTGTTTTAAATAATATTACTGAAAGGAGCCAAATGCTTTATAAAGTTTTTGAAAAGGAAGGGCTAAAAAATCTTTTAGCTGGTATTATTTCAAATTATGAAATGTTTGGTCCAAGAAAAGTTGATAAGGTGGCTTATGACTTTGTCGCTATAAATGAGCCGGAGCAGATAGATTTAAACTATAAGAAAACCACCTTACCACCAGCTAAAAAATTGTTATTCCCATCTTATGAATCTCTGGTTAATTTCAATTTTGGGGAAAAAATTGAAATTGCTCCAGTAATCGAGAGCAGGCAAAGAGTTTTATTTGGAATCAGTCCATGGGATCTAAACGGTATGAATTTTCTTGATAGGATTTTTTCAACTGATTTTATTGATGGCAATTATATAGCCAAGAGAAAAAAACTGATTGTTATTGGATATGATACTGAACCGTCTGATTCAAATTTTGCTCTATCCATGGGTGCAGAATATGCAACGGGTGGCTATGACCTTTTTATCTCAGATCTGGGTAAAAAGTATTTTGTAAGGGTTGCAACCCCGGCTGGAAACTCAATTCTTGAAAGTTTTGCGGGTGCGGTTGATGCGGGTACAGAAGATTTTGCTAGTTATAATAAATTCATGGAAAATTACAGGAAAAAATTCAAAGTAAAAGTTGACCTGAACCAGTTTCATGACAATTTTGAGGCAGTTTATTCAGATAATGAGTTATGGGAAAAACTGTCAAAAAGCTGTTTTTCCTGCGGTTCATGTAATTTAGTCTGTCCGACCTGTTTCTGCTTTAATGTCAGAGACGATATGCTTATAAATTTAAAGGAAGGTGTGAAGTCAAGGGAGTGGGATTCATGCATGATTCCGGAATATGGTCTTGTTGCCGGCGGTCACAATTTCAGGCCTGTAAATTCAAATCGTTTAAAACAGAGATACAGATGTAAATTAAAAACTTTTGTTGATAAGTTTGAAACTTATTCCTGTGTTGGCTGCGGAAGATGTGTGGATGCCTGTCTTGCAAAAATAAATATTTATGAAGATATCAACTCAATTAAGAAAGAGGTGAATGTCTAAAAATGGTTATAGAAATAAAAGATAAAATTGCTGAGAACTCAATAGAATTAAATTCTATCTATGTGCCTCAAGTTGCTACAATTACAAAAATTAAAGACCTGACACCGACTGAAAAGCAGTTTTTTATAAAAATAGATAATCCTCACTTGAGACAGGCATTTAATTTTTTGCCGGGGCAATTTGTAGAATTGACTGTTTTTGGTGTGGGGGAAGCCCCTTTTTCAATTCCCTCTTCACCCAATAATAAGGAGTATTTTGAACTTTGTGTAAGAAATATAGGAAGTGTTTCAGGGGCTTTGCACAGAATGGAAGCTGGTTCGAAAGTTGGAATCAGGGGCCCTTTTGGAAAGGGGTATTTTCCTTATGATAAGATGAAGGGCTCTAATGTGGTGATAGTTGCCGGCGGTCTGGGGATGGCACCTGTCAGATCACTTCTGCTGCAGATGCTTGAGGACAGGCAGAGTTATAAAGACCTGACACTGATTTATGGCTGTATAGACCCGGGTAATATTTTGTATAAGGATGAAATAGAAGATTTAAGAAAAAGAAACGATATAGATGTAAAGTTAACTGTTGATAAACCTGATGACAGCTGGAAAGATGCTGTTGGTGTTTGTACAAATTTAATTCCACAGCTCAAATATTCACCTGAAGATACTTTTATAGTGGTTTGCGGCCCACCGGTAATGTATAAGTTTGTAATTATTGAGCTTAATGAAAAGAAATACCTGCCTGAAAAAATTTTCCTTTCACTGGAAAGAAGAATGGAGTGCGGTGTCGGCAAGTGCAACCACTGCCATATAGGAGATAAACTGTCATGTATTGACGGTCCGGTATTTAGCTTATGGGAAATTAAAAATTTAAAGGAGGCTATATAATGGTTAAGCCAAAAGTTGGGGTTTTCGGGTTTGCTGGCTGTGGAGGCTGCCAGCTTGAAATATTAAATTTAGAAGACCAGCTGATTGATTTTATTAATGCAGTTGATATTGTTCATTTCACCGAAGCAATAACTGAACACAGTGATACTTACGAAATAGCATTGATAGAGGGCTCTGTTTCTACAAAGCATGACATTGAAAGATTAGAGCATATTTCAAAAGTTGCTAAAATTATTGTAGCTGTTGGAGCCTGTGCCTGCACCGGTGGTTTAAACTGCCTGAAAAATTTGTATGGGCTTGAAAAAGCAAAAGAACTGGTTTACGGGGATAAAAAAGACTGGATTGATGCAGTAGAAACAAAGCCAATTGATGAGTATGTAAAAGTTGATTACCAAGCAAGAGGCTGCCCGCCCACAAGAGCGGAGATTGTAGATATTGTAAGGTCTCTAATTGCAGGCAAAAAACCTGAAATACCAAATTATCCGGTATGCATAGAATGTAAAAGACTTGGAAATACATGTATTTATGAATACGGTATGACATGCATGGGGCCTGTTGCCAGGGCTGGATGCAATGCAAGATGCCCGAGTGCAAAATCAGGCTGTGAAACCTGCAGGGGTTTTATTGATGACCCGAATGTAAATGCCCAAAAAGATCTTCTTGCAAGGTATGGTTTAACAGTGGAAGATATAATGGAAGGTTTCAATTTATACAATGCATGTAAAAAAGTTAATAAATAAAATAATTAAAAATTCGGAGGTTTAATAAATGGCAACAAACTTGAATATAGAAGTTTCACCGGTATCAAGAGTGGAGGGTCATGGAGATCTGGTTCTTGATGTAAAGAATAAAAAAATTGAAAAATTACAATTCAGGATTCCTGAATCCCCAAGGTTTTTTGAAGCCATGCTTGTGGGAAGAAAATATGACGAGCCTTCCCATATCACTTCAAGAATATGCGGGATTTGCTCGGTAGCCCATACATTTACCTCCATAAAAGCCACTGAAGCTGCACTGGGTGTAAAAATAAATGACCAGATATTAAAGTTGCGAAAGCTTGTAAATCATGGGGAATATATCCAGAGCAACTGCCTGCATGTTTATTTCCTGGCAGCCCCTGATTTTTTAGGTGTTGGAAGTGTTATACCGCTTATTAAAACAAATCCTGATGTGGTACTTATAGCAGTTAAAATGAAAAAAATTGCCAATGAAATTGTAAGAATAATTGGCGGAAGGGCAGTTCATCCAATCACAACTGTTGTAGGCGGTTTTACAAAGCTGCCGACAGTGGATGATTTAAAAAGTATAAAAAATATGCTTGCCAGCCTATATCCGGATTTAGAAACTTCTCTTAAAGTATTAAAAACTTTAAAACTGCCTGATTTTGAAAGAGAAACTGAATATATTTCAATTACAGATAAAGAAGATTATGCATTGTATGATGGAGATTTAAAATCATCGGACGGATGGATTATAAAGCCGGGCAAATATCTTGAAAAGATTAAGGAGAAAGTGGTCCAACATTCAACAGGCAAACACTGCCAGGCTTCAAGAGATTGTTACATGGTTGGTGCTTTATCAAGAGTAAACAACAATTATGAAATGCTTTCAGATAATGCGAAGGAATATGCAGGGCAGTTTGGGCTGACACCCCCCTGTTATAACACATTTATGATCAATATCGCACAGTTTGTTGAAATAGTTCATTGTGTTGATGACAGCATAAGGCTTATTGATGAGATTTTATCCGATGGACTGGATGAAAGTAAGAAAACTGTTCCTGTTAAGCCAGGGGCGGGAAGAGGTGTTGGTATAGTCGAAGCACCACGGGGAACTTTAATTCATGATTACACTTATGATAGAAATGGAAGGATTGCAAAGGCAAATCTTATAATTCCAACAAATATGAACTATGCTAATATTGAAAAAGACCTGGAGGCATTTGTGCCGATGATTATTGATAAAACTGAAGATGAAGTAAGGTTTGACTGTGAGATGCTTCTAAGGGCTTATGATCCCTGTATCTCCTGTTCAACACATTTTTTAAATGTAAAGCTTATAAATAAATTTTAATTAGTTTTTTCTGAATGATTGAATATTCAGGTGAAATTATTGGCTGAGCAAGCCAGTATTCATAATTTTAAAATCCTTTGTAAATAAAAATCTCTGAAAAATATAAAAACTTTTTATTCAAAAGGTCTGGATAATGGTTAAGGAAATTAAATCAACATTTGAGTGTAAAAAAGGCAGTTTAAAATTTAAAGAAATTCCTGTCTGCAGTTATCAAAAAAGTATGGATGATGAAATAAGGGAAGGTGAAATTAACAGGAAAGAGGCTTTACAGCTTTTAGAGCAGATGTATATGATAAGGGAGCTTGAAAACATGCTGGTGGAGATAAAAGCAGGTATTTACAAGGCTTTACCTGATTTTAACTATGTTGGACCCACTCATCTATCCATAGGACAGGAAGCAACTGCTGCAGGTTCCATATCATCAATTGGAATAGATGACTATATTACAAGCTCTCACAGAGGCCATGGGGATGCAATGGCTAAAGGTTATAATATGATTAAGCTTATGGATGATAAAAATCTTCACAAACTCTTAAGGTCAAGGGAAAAATATCTTGAAGCTATCAGTGAAAGTTTTTCAGGAAATGAATTGCGGAAGGAAATGGAAGAAAAGTTGCTGAAAATACATGTCTACAGAATGATAGCGGAACTTTTTGGTAAAGCTGATGGATACTGCCGGGGAGTTGGCGGAGGTATGCATATTGCCGACTTTGAACTTGGTCATCTTGGAGCAAATGCTATTGTTGGTGGTCATGTTCCCATAGCGGTTGGTGCGGCAATGTCGGTAAGGTATAAAGAAATGGACAGTCTGGTGCTCTGCCTTGCTGGAGATGGGGCGTTCAGTAATGGTGTAGTTCTTGAATCATTAAATATTGCTTCAATGGCACAGTTTAAAAATGGGTTAATGAGCAAGAAGTTTGGTGTGCCCATAATTTTTGGTATTGTAAATAACCAGTATGCGATGTCAGGCCAATCAAGGGGTGAGATAACAGGTGTTGATTTTCTGGCGAAAAGAGCTGCCGGTTTTGACACTGAACTTATGCATTCAGAAGTGGTAGACGGCATGGATGTGCTTGCTGTCAGAGATTCTGTAAAGAGAGCAAAGGAAATAATAAAAAAAGGAAACGGCCCGGTTTTACTGGAATTTATGACTTACCGCTACAAGGGTCACAGCCTTTCAGACCCCCTCACATATAGAGATCGGGAAGAACTTAATCAATGGAAAGCAAGGGATGCAATAGCCGTATATGAAGAAAAACTGAAGGGTGCGAAATTTCCGGGAAAACAGGGCGGTAAAATTACTGATGCGGAAATAAAAGCTTTAAACAAGAAAGTCCATGACAGAAATACAGGCATGGCTAAATATGCTGCCGGGGCAGACTTTCCTGCAGAGGACAGCATGCTTGCATTTCTTTTTTCATCAAAGACAGAAGACAGGGTACCGGATGAATATGCAAAACCGGAGACCAAAACGCCTGTACCTAAATATAAAAGAGATGCCAGTGGCATGATAAATGCACGCATTGCAGTAAGGGAAGCAATTGTAGAAGAGATGTCAAGGGATAAAAGGGTCATAACCTTTGGCGAGGATATTGCTGATTACGGCGGGGCTTTTGGAGTGACAAATGACCTTTTAAAAGTATTTGGAAGAGACAGGGTTTTTAATGTATCCATATCTGAAGCAGGCATGGTGGGTGCAGCAGTTGGCATGGCAATGACTGGGCTTAAGCCAATTGTTGAGATTATGTATAATGACTTTATAATGCAGGCCCTGGACCAGATAGGAAACCAGGCAGCCAAGTGGAGCTATATGTCCGGTGGGCAGATAAGTGTTCCTATGGTATTAAGGACTACTATAGGAGGTGGGAAGGGCTATGCAGGTCAGCATTCCCAGTCTCTGGAGGCCCTTGTAACACATATACCTGGACTTAAAGTGGTGGCACCTGCTACTCCATATGATTTTAAGGGATTGCTTAAATCAGCTATAAGGGATGATAACCCTGTTATTTTTTTTGAACAGCAGCTAATTTACAACAGCTTGGGGACAGTTCCTGAAGAAGAATACCTGGTTCCAATTGGCAGGGCAAATATAGCAAGAGAAGGAAGAGATATCACAATTGTCTGCTGGTCTTACATGGTGGAGCATTCAATTAAAGCTGCTAAAATACTTGAGGCTGAAGGAATCTCTGCTGAAGTTATTGATTTAAGAACACTTATACCACTTGATGTTGGTACTATTATTGATTCAGTTAAAAAAACAGGAAAAGTGATTGTTACATCACAGGAAGTCAGTCAGAGCGGTTTTATGGCTGAAATCATAGCCCTGATACAGGAGCATGCTTTTGACTGGCTTGATGCGCCAATACAAAGGCTGGGTGCTCCGGACGGCATCCCGCCATCGGCTCAAAACCTTGAAAGTCTTTTTTTGCCTGATGCAGAAAAACTTGTAAAGGTTATAAAGCAAAAGTATCAGTTTAAACACAGGATATAGCCCATACGATTACTGTTACCATACAATAAGCTAATTATTTAGCAAAAACTAATTTAATTAAGTTAGCATCCTCATTTTCGTGATAACAATTAAAATAAAACTTTAATGGTTAAGGATGATTATTTCAAAAACACGCAATATTTTCCCCAGCGAGGAAAATCTTGCTCGGTCTCATTCCTCGCTCTCCTCCTTTGGAGGAACCATGCCCGCTCGTCTTTCGAACGGTTTTTTCAATAATCATCCTTAACCTAATTTCAATTTATCAAATTCAGAATCTCATTAATCAAATCAAATTTATATAAATATTTTGAATATCTTATTATAATTTAATTGAACTATTGCTGAATAATTCAGTTTTATTAAATTGGCTTATAAAATTAAATTGGAATTTTTTAAATTTGCATTTTATAGCTAATCATTAAGCAAAAAATAATTTAATATATGATTTAAAAAAAGGTAGAAATTTTTAATTATTTTAAATGAATAAAATAATCATCTTTGGTGCAGGCAATATCGGGCGCTCTTTTATAGGGCAGCTTTTCAGCAGATCCGGTTATGAGGTGGTTTTCATAGATGTTGTTGAAAAGTTAATTGAAGCTCTTAATAAAAGGGGCTGGTACAACATTATTATAAAAGGCAGCAGTAAGGAAGAAATAATAAAGGTAACAAATGTCCGCGGAGTTCTTGCATCAGATAAGGATAAAGTAATTAATGAAGTTAACAGCGCAGATATTATTTCTTCATGTGTTGGCAGCAATGCTTTACCCGCAGTTATCCCACTTATAGCTGAAGGGTTGCTTGAAAGATATAAAAGGGATAAAAATCTTGCACTTGATATTATAATAGCATTGAACATGCGAAATGCTGCAGAATATTTCAGAGTGGAGTTATTAAAAATTTTAGGTACCGGCTACCCTTTAGATAAGTTAGTTGGACTGGTGGAAACAAGTATTGGAAAAATGGTGCCAATTATGACAGATAAGGATATAAAAGAAGATATCCTGCAGATTTTTGCTGAACCCTATAACACATTAATCCTTGATAAAAAAGCTTTTAAAAATCCAATACCTGATGTTACAGGCCTTGCACCAAAGGATAATATGAAAGCATGGGTGGACAGGAAATTGTTTATTCATAATCTTGGACATGCAGCAGCCGCTTATGCTGGTTATTTATATAATAATAACTTTATGTATCTTTATGAGGCACTTTCAGTAAAAAAGATATACAATCAGACAAAACAGACAATGCAGCAGGCAGCAGATATATTAATGAAAGAATACCCAAACGAATTTACAAAAAAGGACCTCATGGATCATATTAATGATTTATTAGAAAGATTTATGAACAAAGCTTTAGGAGATACAATTTATAGAGTCGGTCGAGACCTTTTAAGAAAGCTGGAACCGGAGGACAGATTGGTTGGAGCCATAAAAATGGGTATAAAGCATAACTTAGAAGTGGATAAAATTCTTTATGCTCTGGTTTGCAGTTTTTACTTCAGGGCTGCTGATGAATCCGGTAATATATTTAAAAGGGATATTGAATTTGTAGAAAAATATTTCAACAATGGAATAGAGTATATACTTGTAAATTTATGCAAGTTCAGCAGTAAAGACGACAGAGAGATTATAAATAAGTGTGTGAAATATTCAGAAGAAATAAAAGTATTGTATAAAGTAAAAGGATAGGTATATGAGCAAATTCGAAAAATATAAAAATGATTTTAAGGATTACAAAATCCCAGGGACCATGCAAGCTACAGTGCTTTCAGGATTGGGATTTGAAAATATTGCAGTAAAGGAGGTTTTAGTTCCGGAGCCGGGGCCAAAACAGCTGCTGGCACGGGTAGATGCTGCAGGTGTTTGCACTTCAATATTAAAAATACTTCAACAGGGTTCAAATCATCAATTATTTAATGGATGGGATCTTGTGAAATGGCCTGTTATCCTGGGTGACGAAGGTTCTATCACTATAGTGAAAGCAGGCAGTGAGCTTAAAGATAAATATACTGCAGGCAAGCGTTATGGAATCCAGCCTGCTGTTAATCACAGACCGGTAAATTATCTTGAAAGGTATAATAACAATGGAAAGGGAATGGAAAAAACAGCAGTGGGATATACGTTATCGGGATTACTGGCAGAATTTATACTGATACAGGAAGAGGTTCTTGCTGGAAATTGCCTTGTTTCCTTACCCGATGATGATATGCCCTATTTTGCTGTATCAATGGCTGAGCCTATATCATGTGTTATATCTTCACAAACCCGTAATTTTCATATTTATAAGGATTCTCCAATGTCGCAAAGATATGCAAAATTGGGTATTAAGGAAAATGGAATATGTATTATTGTTGGAGCAGGTGCTATGGGACTTATACACATAGAGCTTGCAATGCGTTATAAGCCAAGGATTCTAATAGTAAATGATTTGCTGGAGGAGAGGCTGGAATTGGTTAACAAAATACTTAAACCAAAGGCAGAAAAAAGAGGAATAAAACTCATAACAGTAACTCCGGATAAAATGTATAATTTATTGACAGAAGTCTCGGATGGTAAGATGGCTGATGACATAATAATTGCAGTTGGGGTAAAACAAGTCCAGCAGGAAGCTTTCAGGTGGCTTGGTTTTGGTGGAGTGGTTAACTTATTTGGTGGTTTACCCAGGGGAGACTCACTGCTGAATATTGACAATATAAGAGTGCATTATGAAGAAATAAAAGTTACCGGTTCTTCAGGTGGTGATGTTGGAGATTATATTGCAACTCTTGATGCCATTAAAAATAATGATATAGATGCGGGAAATTATGTAGCAGCAGTAGGAAGTATTGACAATGCAATTAAAGTCTTGCAGATGATAAATAATAAGCAGATTCAGGGTAAAGCCATCCTGTATCCTCATACTAGACAGACAGATTTAAAATTTGTTGATTGCTGGGATAGTGAAAAAGAAAAAGAGTTCCTGGATGATAATTTAAAATATTAAAACAACTGTATTGTTTTTGGAAATATTATATATTAATGGATGTTTTTAATTGTTTATTATTTTACTAATATTTCCTGCAAAGGGTTAAGGTAAGAAATGTTAGGCGAGGAACGAAGGGAATATATTTTAAATATTATAGGTAAAGTTGGAAGTGTAAAAGCTGTAGATATTGCTAAAACACTTGGTGTTTCTGAAACAACAATAAGAAGGGATTTTAATAAGCTTTCAAAAAAGAAGCTGCTGAAGCGAACTCATGGCGGTGCCATCAATACAACTTCAGTTGGGCAGGAATTAAAATATGATGTCCAGAAGGAAAAATTCATAGAAGAAAAGAAAAGAATTGCACTTGCTGCTGCCTCACTTGTTGATGAAGAAGATGTTATATTGATTGAGGCAGGTACAACCGGTTACCAGACTGCCCTAAATATAACAAATAAAAAAAGTCTCACTATTATTACAAACAGCTGTGATATTGCTGTGCTTCTTGGTAAAACAAACCCGAATTATAAAATTATAATAAGCGGCGGCATTTTAAATAATGAAACCCATTCTCTTGTTGGACCCATTGCTGATTCTGCTTTTAAAAGTATTTTTGTTGATAAGGCTTTCATAGGAATCAGTGGCCTGGATATTGAAAGGGGAATCACAGCAGTTGACCAGATTGAGGCACAGACAAAGAAATACATAATAAGGTGTGCAAAGCAGGTAATAGCGCTGTGCGATCATTCAAAATTTGGCCATGCTGCAATGAATTATGTTGCCCCATTAAAAGAGATAGATATTTTAATTACTGACAGCCAGGCAGATAAAGATTTTATTGAAAAGCTAAAAGAGCTTGAGATAGAAGTGATGGAAGTTTAGCTGATTTTTAAAACAGCATGCCCATTTTAATAATGATGCTGTTAATATATTAAATGGGGG
>Ga0194126_10010544_pt1 | contig 12082 bp, 11 predicted proteins | sample TA2KigC150mmetaG_FD_148641 | JGI IMG/M metagenome (GOLD analysis project Ga0194126, IMG submission 148641) | Freshwater microbial communities from Lake Tanganyika, Tanzania - TA2015035 Kigoma Deep Cast 150m | ecosystem: Environmental > Aquatic > Freshwater > Lake | place: Tanzania: Lake...
GTAACCATCTTCCACCCACTGAGGCCAACCCTCTACCCAGGCGGGTGTACGCGCCTCTCGCACCCGGTCGCAGACCGGAAAATAGGCTTTCAAATCCAACACCGGTGTGCCATCAAGCGCGTCAATATAGGCTAACTTTACAATCCCCTGTTTTTCATCCATTTCCAGGATCTGGCAGACAGTGAGGGCGATCGGATTTGGACGATATTCCGCCCGGCAGGCAAAGATGCCGGTCAATTGATCTTCAGCATAAGGCGGTTTGCACTGCAGCAAACTGCGAGCATCCGAGGTATCGTTGTGATGTGCCCACCATACCACGATCACATGGCTGAACTGGTCAAGTTGCCTCAGCGCCGGGCGATAAGATTCCATAATCTCCAACCAACATTGCTGGTCATCGGTGCGTACAAACCCGACTGGCTGCATAGAAAATTCATTTGTTTTTTTATCCATCATGTCCTCCAAACTAAATTTTTTTGCCTATCCGGCGCCTCGTTGGAACGGTGTCAAGACATCGAATAAACCATCTCAACTGTATCCCAACATGCTGGATACTTCATGACACAAATTGCTTTTCCAGGTGGAGATTCAATGATGTTACTGCCAATCCCTGTCAAATCTTGCGCTATGGGTTAATAAAATACACCAATCAATCTGACAAGGATCATGGTGCTACGAGAAACGCCTTATTCGACCTTTGATGAATGGATTGGAGGCAAAAAAACAATAATTCATTCGGGATATTATGTATCCGATATTTATGACATTAGGCGCTGGAGGAGACATTTTTTGTTTGCTACAATGAAGGTCTCAAGCCGTCTTAGTAACGCGCTGGCTTGCATTTAACCTTTTCCAAAGGAGACAGAACGTTGAGTGCCGACTTATCCCCCGACCACGGACAAACAGACCAGACAAACCTGGTTGATGAGAGTCCTCTCGACCTGCGACCGCTGGAACAAATCTTAATAGAGTTCAAGGGACATGAAGGTGCAGTCATACCCATTTTGCAAAAGATTCAGGATGCTTATGGTTACCTGCCAAAAGAAATCCTGGCAACCACATCCAAAAAGACTAAAATTCCTCTAAGCCAACTGTATGGGGTGGCAACTTTCTACGCCCAATTTCATCTTAAGCGCCGCGGTCGCCACCTGATCCGTATCTGTGATGGCACTGCCTGTCATGTGAAAGGTTCTGAAAAAACCATTCAGGCAATTGAAAATGCCTTCAACATTCAAGCTGGCGGCACATCACCCGATTATAAATACACACTGGAAATTGTATATTGCGTGGGTTCGTGTGGTTTAGCGCCTGTCGCAGTGGTAGATGACCAGGTGTACGCAGCCACCAAACCCGAACCTTTTGTGCGGCAATTAAAGAAACTGGAGTAATCCTTATGCCCAGATTTTCAAAGCCAGAAGATTTATATCAATATAGTGATGAACTCAAAAAAAACCTTGCCGCCAGCGGGGTTGACCAGCCAGTCATTACTGTCGGAATGGGGACGTGTGGGTTGGCTGCTGGCGCTGGAGAGATTTACAAAGCCATCCATGCTGAACTGGCAAAACATAAGCTAAAAGCCATTGTACGTTCGGTTGGCTGTATTGGCTTGTGTGTAAAAGAGCCTCTGGTGGATATCCAACTCACTGGCAAACCGCGCATTACCTATACAAACATAACCCCCGCTCAGGTTCCCCGCCTTATCGATGAACACGTCATCCAGGGCCAGGTGGTGATGGAGTGGGCAATCGGTTCTATCCCGACAGATTGGTAACTTAGGTAATGGTAAATATATCCATTTCCAGGGTATGATTTTTTGATCAAAAAGGGCAGCAGAATGAGCCAAACAACAAGCGCTCCATTGGATACATCTCCTCCGATATTACCATCTTACACCGACTTGCCGTTTTATCGCAAGCAGGTAAGAATTGCACTAAAAAATTGCGGCATCATCGACCCTAAGAATATTGATGAATACCTGGCGCGGGATGGTTATCGCGCCCTCAGCAAAGCACTGGTGGAATTAACTCCGGATGATGTTATTGGCATCATGAAAGACTCCGGGTTGCGAGGACGGGGTGGCGCAGGCTTTTCCACCGGAATCAAATGGGAATTTTGCCGCCGCTCGCGTGCCACACCCAAGTTTGTCATTTGCAACGCCGACGAAGGGGATCCAGGCGCATTTATGGATCGCTCTATTCTGGAGGGTGACCCGCATAGCCTGATCGAAGGTATGACAATTGCTGCTTATGCCATTGGCGCAGCAGATGGGTATATCTATTGCCGGGCAGAATATCCTCTGGCGATAGCCCACCTGAAGAATGCCATTGCCCAGGCGCAGGAATATGGTTTACTGGGTGAAAACATCCTGGGAACCGAATTTAGCTTCCACCTCTACATCAAAGAAGGTGCAGGCGCTTTTGTGTGTGGTGAAGAGACTGCCCTGATGGCTTCTATTGAAGGCCGGCGCGGTGAACCTCGCCCGCGCCCACCCTTTCCGGCTGTTTCGGGTTTGTGGCATAAACCCTCTAACGTCAATAACGTCAAGAGCTATGCCATGGCACCGCAGATTGTCTTAAATGGCGCTGAATGGTTCAACAGTATTGGCACTCAAAAATCTCCAGGCACAGCGATCTTTGCCATCACCGGAAAGATCAACAATACCGGGTTAATTGAAGTACCGATGGGTATTCAGCTCCGAGAAATCATTTACGATATCGGTGGCGGCATACCTGACAATAAAACCTTCAAAGCGGTGCAAACCGGGGGACCTCTTGGTGGCTGCCTGCCAGAATCGGCATTGGATACACCGGTAGACTTCGACTCGCTTGTTGAGGCTGGCGCAACCATGGGGTCTGGGGGAATGATCGTCATCGACGAAGACACCTGCATGGTGGAGTTTGCCCGTTACTTCCTCATCTTCGCTTCGGCTGAGTCTTGTGGCAAGTGCGTTCCCTGTCGCGTTGGTGGGCAACGCCTTCTGGAAGCGCTCACCCGCATTACCGAAGGCAAAGGAACACGAGAAGATCTGGATGAAATCGAATACATATCCCGAAACATGAAGGAAGGTTCCTTGTGCGCGCTTGGACAGTTAACCCCGGGGCCTGTCCTGGCAGCGCTGCGCTTCTTCCGCGAGGAGTACGAAGCGCACATCTATGAGCAAAAATGTCCGGCGAGAGTATGTAAAGGTCTGATCACCTTCTCCATCATTGCCGATAAGTGTGAAGGGTGCATGATCTGCATACGCAACTGCGCCAGCGGAGCAATCAGTGGAGCGAAACGAGAACCCCACACGATTGACATTGAGCGTTGCACACGGTGTGGCCTCTGCGCCACCGTATGTAAATTCGATGCTATTCTGATTGAATAATCCTTGTAAAAAGGAGTTCGTTACCCCATGAAGGTAAATCTTACGATTGACGGTCGGAAAATCCAGACAGAAATGGGTAAAACTGTACTGGACGTTGCCCAGGAAGCCGGGATTAATATACCTATCCTTTGCCATCACCCGGCATTGCCCCCCGAAGGTGCTTGCCGGATATGCCTGGTAGAAATCGAGCGACAGCGCTCGCTACAACCATCTTGTACGTTTCCCGCTACCGAAGGTTTGGTAATTCATACCAACTCACCAAAAGTACGGGAAGCCCGCAAGTTCGTGTTGGAAATGTTGGTATCTGACCATCCACTAGACTGTATGACCTGCGATGCAACTGGCAATTGCCTGCTGCAAGATATGGTATACGAATATGGCGTTAACACTGAGCTAAAGCCTGGTTTGCGTCATGATTATCCTATCGATGATCCCAACCCTTTCATCCAGGTAGATCGCAACAAGTGCATCCTATGCCGGCGCTGCGTTAGGGCTTGTAGCTACATCAATGGTGTTGACGCCATCAGTGTGGTGTATCGTGGCTTTAATGCCCGTATTGCCTTTGGCGCGGATGGTTTTATGAAGGACAGCCCATGCGAATTCTGCGGTAGTTGTGTGGAGGTCTGCCCAACTGCCGCACTTTACCCCAAGATATCAATGGGAAAAGGAAGATCCTGGCAGGTTAAAAAAGTCCAAACGGTATGTTCTTACTGTGGCGTCGGTTGCCAGCTTCTACTGGAAGTAAAGGATAACCAGATCATAAAAGTTGAATCCGCCTGGGAAGGACCGGCAAATCACGGCTGGACCTGTGTCAAAGGGCGTTTTGGCTATGATTATGTCCAACACCCAGATCGCTTGACTCGCCCGCAGGTACGAAAATATCTACTGGAGGGAACTCCACGCCCACCCGGGCGTGGTGAATGGGTGGAGGTAGACTGGGATACTGCCCTGGATATCACCGCCCGCAAGCTGCGTCAAGCGCGCGACCAGCATGGCTCAGATAGCATTGGTATTCTCACCTCTGCCAAATGCACCAACGAAGAAAATTACCTGATGAATAAATTTGCCCGCCAGGTGGTCGGGACTAACAATATCGATCATTGTGCCCGTCTCTGACACAGTAGCACTGTGGCCGGTCTGGCCACCACGTTTGGTTCGGGCGCTATGTCGAATTCGATCGATGATATTGCTAACGAAGCCAAAGCATTCTTTGTTATCGGTTCTAACACCACCGAACAGCATCCCGTGATTGGTATGCGCATCCGCCAGGCGGTCAAACAACGCGGCGCAACCTTGATTGTCGCCGATCCTCGCCGCATCCCACTGACCAATTTTGCTACCATTCATCTGCAGCACAAACCCGGCAGCGATAACGCCTTGATCAACGGGCTATTGTACCTTCTGCTGGAAAAGGGCTATCAAGATGACACATTCATAGCTGAACGTACCGAAGGATTTGAAGAATTCAAAGCTGTTGTCCAGCAGTATCCACCCGCGTTAGTTTCCGATCTTACCGGTGTACCACAAGAGTTGCTCATCCAGGCTGCCGAGATCATGGGAACCTGCAAACCAATGGCGGTCTTGTGGGCAATGGGGATCACCCAGCACATTACCGGTGTTCGCAACGTGATGAACCTGGCGAACTTGCAAATGACGCTGGGCAACATGGGAATACCTGGCGGTGGCGTCAACCCACTACGTGGACAAAACAACGTCCAGGGCGCATGCGATATGGGTGGATTGCCCAACGTCTATCCGGCTTACCAGCCAGTTACCAGTGAAGAAGCACGAAATAAGTTTGCTGCCGCCTGGGGCGCCGACCAATCTGCACAAATTGGTCTTACCGTCACCGAGATGATCCCAGGTATTTTGGAAGATAAAATCAAAGCGCTCTATATCCTGGGTGAAAATCCCATCATGAGCGACCCGGATACCAATCACATACGCCACTGCCTGGAAGAATGTGAGTTCATGGTTCTGCAGGATATCTTCCCCACTGAGACTGCTCCGTATGCCGATGTACTTTTACCAGGTGTCAGTTTTGCGGAAAAGACCGGCACCTTCACCAACACCGAACGGCGCATCCAAATGGTTCGAAAAGCGTTGGAGCCGATCGGCGAAGCGCATGATGACTGGAGAATCATTGCAGATTTGGCGCAGCGCGTACTGGCTGAGGGAGAACGATCCGTAAAAGCAGCACCCTTCTCAGGATGGGAATACAATTCCCCTACCGAGATCATGGCAGAGATCGCTGCCCTGGCACCCAGCTATGCTGGCGTCAACCACGATCGCCTGGAAAAAGGCGAAACTTTCCAATGGCCCGTGCGAGATACTGACCACACTGGCACTCCTATCCTGCATGTAGGCAAATTTGCCCGTGGCTTGGGAAAGTTTGTGCCGATCGAACATATCCTCCCGGCTGAACTGCCAGATGACGAATACCCAATGATTTTGAGCACCGGTCGAGTTCTGTATCACTGGCATGGTGGAGAAATGACGCGCCGTTCGAAAGGTCTATTGGAGATTTATGACCGCCCGCTTATTGAAGTGAATGAAGAGGATGCACTGCACCTGGGTTTGAATGGCAATAAGCGTGTACGTGTCACATCCCGTCGTGGCAGCATTGAGGCAGAAGCCTGGGTTAGCGATCACGTCCCGCCGGGCATGGTCTACGCCAATTTCCATTTTCCGGAAGCTTCTGCGAATGTGCTGACCATTGCCGCGCTCGACCCGGTGGCAAAAATTCCGGAATTTAAAGTGTGTGCTGTGAAGGTAACAGCGGTTTAGACATACCGGCGATAATTCAGTCAAGCGCCGGCGGTTCTGGTCGGTAATATCCGCCAGACCCAAAGTGAGGTTAAGTTGGATATTAAGAAAATTTACCAGTATGCCTTGCAACGCGAACATGAGGGCAAGAACTTTTTTGAACAGAATGCCAAACGCCTGAGCCATGCTGCCGCGGTTCAGGTGTTCAACGAACTGGCGCAAGAAGAACAAAAACATATCAACTACATTCAGACACATCTCAACGCACTTGAATCTGGGGAAGACCCGGATGCCTCGATCGCGTTGGAATTGCGGGAAAAAGGATTCTTCTCAGAGCGTGCCCAAAGCGAAATGATTGACCAAACCATGGCTGAGGCAATGGTTGTAGACCTGCCCGTTTTACGGATGGCATACCTGATCGAACGCGATTTTGCCGAGTTTTACGAGATGGCTGCCAGCAAATCCAGTGGTGCGGCACGTGATGTCTTACTGGAGCTTGCCGGTTGGGAAAGGGTTCATGAGCAGTTATTTAAAAAAATGCATGATCAATCTTTCGCCCTGTATGCTGAAATGCCCTGGGGAGGCTAAATTATCACTGGTTTTTAGGTTTATATCCACTGGAGTCAGTCAATGCTTTCCAAAACCGGATCGAAGATTCCGAATTTAAAAAAGCGCGCCATGACACTGGCAGCACTCTACATTGCTCAAGAGCAATACGGATGGCTCAGTCCTGAAGCGATCCAACGGGTTGCCAATCGTCTAAGCCTGACGCCGGGACAGGTGTATGCCACTGCCAGCTTCTATACCATGTTCAAACTGCAACCCCAGGGGCAATACCGCATTCAGGTTTGCGAAGGCATATCCTGCTACCTGGTAGGCGGCGCCGAGCCAGCCATTGACTTTATCAGAAAACGACTAAACTTACTGGATGGCGATACTTCACCAGACGGTAAATTTACCTTAGAGATTGTCCAATGCCTGGCAGCTTGCGACATGGCGCCAGCCATTAAAATCAATGATGAACTGTATGGCAACATTACCGCGGAAACATTAGACCAATTGCTCACCAGTTTATCCGAGAGAGAATAACTGTTCAACCTAATGTCCGAATAACAGGATTAAATATGTTTGAACCAGTGCTTACAAAAAATATACACCTGCCTGATTCAGAAAAAATTGCGGTTTACCTTGAACACAGCGGTTATCAAGCAGCTCGCCAGGCATTAACCCGCCATACACCAGAAGAAATAATCGATATGGTCAAGCGCTCCGGGCTGCGTGGGCGGGGTGGTGCTGGTTTCCCGGCTGGGGTCAAGTGGGGGTTCATGCCCAGGGAAACCGAGGTACAAAAGATTGTTGCTGTTAATACCGATGAGGGTGAACCAGGCACTTTTAAAGACCGCCAGATCGTTGAATGTGATCCACACCAGGTGATTGAAGGTGTGATCATTGCCAGTTATGCAGTGGGCGCCAGTCGCGCTTATGTGTATATACGCGGTGAATTTTTCCTGGGAGTAAAACGCTGGATTAAAGCCATTGCGGATGCTTACGAACATGGATTCTTGGGCAAGGATATTTTGGGAACTGGCTTCAACCTGGATATGTCGGTCCACCGTGGCGCAGGCGCTTACATATGTGGTGAAGAGACCGCTATGATCGAATCGCTGGAAGGCAAACCCGGCAATCCACGCATGAAACCGCCCTATCCAGCACAAGTCGGGTTGTTTGGTTTACCAACATTGGTGCATAATATTGAGACGCTGGCTTGCATCCGTCATATCGTCGAGCGGGGTCCCGAGTGGTTTGCCGGAATTGGCACAGAACACAGCAAGGGACCAAAGATTTTTTCGGTGAGCGGACACGTAAACCGCCCGGGTAACTACGAATTGCCCCTCGGTACAACGCTACGGGAAATCATCTACGAACACGCTGGCGGCATTCCGGGGGGTAAGCAGATCAAGGCTATCATCCCCGGCGGCGCTTCCACACCTATCTTAACCGCTGACCAGGTGGATATTCCGATGGCTTTTGAAACACTGGAAGAGGCAGGGTCACAGTTAGGCACTGGCGCCATCATTGTTATGGATGAAACGACTTGTATCGTTGAAGCAGCCCGAAGAATCGCCAAGTTCTTTGCCCACGAATCGTGCGGGCGATGTATCCCATGCCGAATTGGTTCGCTGCGCTTGTATGAAACTCTCGACCGTATTGAGCATGGTCAAGGCAAACCAGAGGATATCGATAATGCGCTGTATCTTTCCGAACACATTGATGGGCGCACTTTTTGCCCGATGGGCGCCGCCCTGGTGAACCCGGCGCGTTCCACTATCTTGAAATTTCGTCCGGAATACGAGTATCATATCGAACACAAGCGCTGCCTGGTTTCTCAAGAATATACCCACAAAGTATAGATTACCGCTACAATATGATTGATGACAAAATTGTTTCACCCTGAGTGGTTCTTATAAGGAGAAAAGTATGCCTACGATTCTTATCGTCGATGATGATCCCGATTTTGTTAGCGCCACCAAGATTGTCCTGGAAAAACATAATTTCCAGGTGATTAGCGCTGGCAACGGTGATTCAGGATATAAACTGGCTAAGGAGGCTAAACCTGACCTGATGATCCTGGATGTGATTATGGATACTGTGTTGGATGGTTTATCGGTCAGCCAGCGCATGCACGATGATGCTGAATTGCGCAACACGCCGATTATCATGGTCACATCTATCGCTAATACCGATTACGCCGAACTATTCCCCACTGATGAGTATATTCATATCAACGCTTTCGTCAGCAAGCCGATTTCTGCCGAAGAGTTGATACGTCAGGTAAATAAATACCTGCCAAAATAGGTATCACCCAGTCTCAATGTGAACCTTCCCCGGTTAGGTTTGTTTCTGAATTCAGGCAGATCCTGGTGATGCAAAAAATCAAGATTGGTGGGATGATCCAATATCCCGAGTTATCCCTCTTTCGCCTGTACCTGGCATCAGGACAGTCCTATTCATCTGCTGCCTTGCTGCATGCCCTGGGGAATGCTAACATCAATGTACAGGTCATCATCCAAGGCACAGGAGAAAATGATCGGGATTTGTTTGCCTTTTGTATCGATCATGATGACCACGACAAAACCATTCAAGCCATTGAAAGCCTGCAATTTGACCACAACTGCAACCTGTTGGGCATTGAAGCCAACGTTGCCAGCCTGGGTGTGTATGGGCCAGATTTTCGCCTGCATGCCGGGTTGGCGGGCGAGATTCTAAAAACGCTGGCTGGCGCAGCTATACACATCCTTGCTATCAGCACATCCCTTTCCACATTCACCGTGATCCTGCCAGCAAAGCAATTAACAATTGCCGTTACTGCCATTGAAGAGCTATTTGAATTGCCATGATTAAGTATCTTAGAAACCTGTTTTCAGCGCCTTTTCAATTCGTGCTGGCGATATCCTTCTCAGTGGTTTCAGCCCTCACCATATTTTTAGGCAGCCTGGCGATTTCCCTGGTAATGCGTAATTACCTTGCCAGCGCGATGAATGAACGCGTTGATCGGGATATGCACCTGGCTGAATCGTACTACAACCTGACGTTGGAGGAGATAAAAGGACTCACCGCCAGCCTTTCGAGCGATTATGTGGTGTTAGAAAACCTGCCACTCAGTCTCCAGGGGGATATTGCTGCTCAGAGCCGCCTGGCAGAACCAATCGACAATCATTTAAAAGGTCTGTTGTTCACCGGCAATCAGACCATCGCTATCGTTGATCCAGAAGGCAAGGGTCTCATCCATTGCCATGTTATAAATAACGAGACTACCTGTCAGACACAAACCTCTCTGAATTGCCAACCACTATCGATCTTTCAGCAAGCTATACAAAATCGGCAACAACTATTTTCCACAGAGGTGATACCAGTTGAAATTCTGGAGTCGGTAACCCTGGCAGAACAAGCTAAGATTTCGATCCTGGAAACTCCTAAAGCCTCCCCCCGCCTGTACGATGCGCGCGAAGGTGAAGCCGGGCTGGCATTAACCAGCGTGTCGCCCATATTAGATAGTGCAGGAGCAATCCACGGTGCGGTGATTGCATTTCATCTATTCAATAATGATTTTACGCTGGTAGACCGTATCAAAGATATTGCCGGTATCGACACTGTGACCATCTTTTTAGGCGACTTGCGGGTCTCAACCAACGTGTTGACCGCCGAAGGAGAACGTGCTATTGGCACACGCTTATCCGAAGAGGTGGCTCAGACTGTTCTTTTTAATGAAAAAGAGTTCATCGGCACCGCTTTTGTAGTCAAGGAAAACTATATCACCCGCTATGATCCATTGAGGAATCACGCCGATCAGGTGATAGGAATTCTGTATGTTGGTGCCAGGCAATCTTCTTTTTACAGATTGGTTAATATCATTAACCAACGAATCATACTTTTTGCAATTATGATGGTGCTGCTCACTGTGGTTATCACTACCCCGGTATCACGCATCATCACCCGCCCACTCAATCAATTGAAAGATTTAATTGAAGCCAACCGGCAGGTAGCCAGCGGTGATTTATCTATTCGTGTCCCGGTCAGCGCCCCAGGAGAAGTTGGGCAATTAGCCAGCTCTTTCAATTCTATGTTGGATACCTTGCAATCCACCCAAGACCAATTGGTGCAATCCGAGAAACTGGCTTCACTGGGACAACTGGCGGCTGGCGTCGCTCACGAGCTAAACAACCCGCTGGGCACTATCCTGCTCTATTCTGATATTTTACTCAAGGAAATCGAACCCGATTCGCCACACAACGCAGACCTGCAAATGATTGTTAATGAAACCAAGCGCTGTAAAAATATCGTTGCCTCGCTTTTAGAGTTTGCTCGCCAGAACCAGGTTGTAGCCCAACCGACCGATTTAAACGCCCTGATTGAGCAGGTGGTTGAATTAGAAGCCAAACATCGCCGCCAGGAAAATGTGCTTACCGATCTTCAATTGGACCCTAACCTGCCCAAAATCCAGGCAGACCCTTCCCAATTACTGCAAGTTTTGGTCAACCTGATCGAGAATGCCGTGGATGCCATGCCCGGCGGTGGCCAGTTAACCATTCGCACCAGCAACCAACCAACCGGTATGATCACCCTGGAAGTGATAGATACCGGTACGGGGATTGCCACAGATAATCTCAACAAACTCTTCACGCCTTTCTTTACCACCAAGCGAATAGGGAAAGGAACCGGGTTAGGCCTGGCTATCATTTATGGCATTATCAAGATGCACCGTGGTCAAATCACCGTACACAGTGAAGTGAACCAAGGCACCACCTTTACCATCCAATTGCCCATCAAGTTGTTAATGAGTGCTAATGCTAAGCCACCAACACCTGGAATTATCGAATAACCGCTCAACAGGAAAAAGGTATTTATGGATCAACCGCGCCTGCTGGTAATAGACGACGAAATAGGTATCCGAGAAGGGATCAAACGCGCCCTTACCCCCCAGGGTTTCTTCATCGACACCGCCGAATCCGGTGAACAAGGTCGCGAAAAAATATTGGCAGATTCCTTCGACCTGGCTCTCATCGATGTGATGATGCCTGGAATCAGCGGCATCGATCTGATCGTGCAAATCCACCAGCACGATCCCGACATCGTGTGCATCATCATCACCGGCTATGCCACTGTCGAACTTGCGGTGCGCGCCATCAAACAAGGTGCGTACGATTTTCTGACCAAGCCTTTCACTACCGATGACTTGATGTTGGCGGTCAACCAGGGCTTGGAACGCCGGCGATTGACCCTGGAAACCAAACGCCTGCATACGATTGAAGCTGAAGCCCAAAACCTGGCACTTGAGAAAGCTCGTTTAGAAGAATTAGACCGCGCCAAGGCTGCTTTCATACGCCTGGTGACGCACGAACTTAAAGCGCCGATTTCTGCCATCTCCACTTACCTTGACCTGATGTTAGA
>Ga0194126_10010548_pt1 | contig 12079 bp, 11 predicted proteins | sample TA2KigC150mmetaG_FD_148641 | JGI IMG/M metagenome (GOLD analysis project Ga0194126, IMG submission 148641) | Freshwater microbial communities from Lake Tanganyika, Tanzania - TA2015035 Kigoma Deep Cast 150m | ecosystem: Environmental > Aquatic > Freshwater > Lake | place: Tanzania: Lake...
GGCCTTCTTGCCTGACTCCATGCTCACCAAGTCGGTCAAGGCCGGAGGTACCACCGCGGGCTGGATAGCTGGCGTCACCACGCCTCCTGACCTAGAGGAAGGCGCGGCAGATTCAGCACCTTCAGTTTGTAGCTTGACGGCCGGCGTGCAGACGATACGCACGCCCAGGATCTCCTCCAGGCTGGTCCAGTAAGGCAGCTTATGGGGATAAAACATGTGCAGGACGTGGGCGAGCCGATGGGTGTAGTCAGAGCGGCGATGGTCAATGTCCATGGCGTCGGCCACACGCAGGATAGAGGCCAGCAGCCCGGTGCGGATTACGTCACCGCCCAGGTCATCGCGACGGTCGGGGTTGTAGGCGCTGTTATGCCAACGGCAGAGGAGACCGACTACCTCGGCCTCCTGGGGATTGAATGGAAGCTCGCCTTCGGTGGTCAGCCTGGCGACCGTCTCCTGGCTGATGAGGCTGTGGCGTTCGCGGTCCACAGCGTTGCCAATGTCGTGGAAGAGGGCAGCCACACGGAGCATTCGTCGCTCAGCGGGGGTCAGGCCGACCACGTAGCCCAGTTGGCTGGCGAAGGACTTGACGCGCAGAGCATGACCCACACCGTGGTCGGCGAATTCCGCCAGGCGGGCGCGGGCGAATTGCAAGAAGGGGATAGCCGTGCGTAGCGCCGGAATTTCCTTTTCGGAGTAGAGCCGATCGGTGGCTTGCAGGGCGTTCCAGAGTTGGGCAGGCAGCGTGGTTCGGCTGGTGACCCGGCCCAGGACAGCCTCGGCCTGTCCATCGGCCGACAGGCGGAGGCGGCCTTGTGTCTGCAGAGCCTCCAGCGCGCTGCAGACCTCAGCCAGGGCCACGCCGGTAGCCTGGGCCAGCGTGGGGGCGTCCGCCGGGCCGTGGCGGGTCAGGTGGCGGATGATCTTGCCCTGGAGACCAGGGAGGTCCAGCAAGTCCAGGGGACTGATTTTGGTATCGGCCATGTGCGTCTCCCCAGGGGACTGACCTTGAGCCTGTAGGGCAGGTTGCCATACCGGCTGCAGTCATGGTAGCAGGTTCGTAGGGCTGGGTTCGTAGTGCGCGCTTCCAGCGCGTTCTCAGGCCCCGATACGTTGCTTCAGTATGATGTATCGGGGCAGGCGCCCACTACAAACCCGGCACGCAGCCGGGCGGCGGCTAGGGAAAGCCTCCCTACGTTGTTTACGGCAGCAACTTAGCCAGGGCTTGCTTGAGGGTGGCCGTGATCTGGTGATCTGGATAGCGCAGGACGAAGATGCCGGCGCTCGCCAGGATCATCATCTCGTCGGAGTGCGGCAGCACGGCCGCCACCTCGCAGCCGTAGGTCTGTTCCACCTGGGCTTTGACCACCTCTGGGTCGAAGCAGGCGGGCACCTTGTTGACGATGAGCTTCATGCGCGGCACGTCCAGCTTGCGCGCCACGTCCACGGTGACGCCCGTACCCTGATAGTCCTGCTGATCCGGGCGCATGACGATGGCCAGCACGTCGGAGATGGCAATGGAGAGCAGCGTTTCCTCGTTCAGGCCAGGGTGGGTGTCAATCACCAGCACGTCCAGCTTCAGCTTGTTGATCAGCTCGCGGAAGCCATCGTTGAGCAGGCCCACGTCGTAGCCTTCCCGCAGCACACGGGCGATCTCGCCGGCCTTGATGCTGGAAGGCGTGAGGAAGATGTGGCCTTTGAGGTCGGCTTTGAGGCGTGGCGTCACGTCCATGGCCGCCTGTTCGATGCCGCACTTGCCCCAGAGGTAATCGTTGAGCGAGTGGGGCATGTCCTCCTCGCTCAGGCCGAACAGAACGTGGATGCCCGGCGACTGGATGTCCGTGTCAATGACGCCGACGCGCCTGCCCTCCATGGCCAGGAGGGCGGAGAGGTTGGCGGCAGTGTTGGATTTGCCCGTGCCGCCGCGGAAGGAGTGGATGGAAACGATCTGTGCCATGTCAGTCCTCCATATGTAAGAAATGAGATTGGAGATTGGAGATTAGAGATTGCGGATTGGAGTCGCTCAATCTGCAATCCTAAATCTGCAATCTGCAATCACCTGACCTTGCTGTCCAGGGCCTCCCAGATGTTCAGGGGCACCTCCCGCCCGCGCTTGCGGGCCAGGAAGGTCTTGTAGTGCTGTTCCCCTTCCACCTCAAAGGCTTTCAGGTAGCCTTTGCCCACCAGGGTAGACAGCAACTCTCTGGCCTCTGAAGGTTTCAGGTCCAGCTCAAACACGACATCGGTGAGGCTCATCTCCCCCTGGCGCAGGATCATGTTCATGATGCGGCGCAACTCCGGGGAGAGGTCCAGCAGATCGGCGGGGGTGATGCCTTCCAGGCGTTGGCGAGTTTCTATCTCCGCTTGTAAGCGGTCGAACAGATTGGCCATAGGTTCCTCCTTGTAAACAGTGGCTTGTGGGGACAGGTTGGCAACCTGTCCTACTCGTAAACAGTGGCTTGCAGGGACAGGTTGGCAACCTGTCCTACTCGTAAACATTGACTTGCAGGGACAGGTTGGCAACCTGTCCTACTCGTAAACATTGACTTGCAGGGACAGGTTGGCAACCTGTCCTACTCGTAAACATTGACTTGCAGGGACAGGTTGGCAACCTGTCCTACTAGTAAATCTCTGGCATCTCGATCGGCTCGGGTTGCGGCTTGCACATCCCGCAGAAGAGGGAGTCGGCCACGACCACGGCCTTGGGGGTCTGATGCTCACCGATGTAGACGGTGAGGATGAAGGGCATCTTGACGGCATGCTCCTGGCAAATGGCACGACCACAGAAGCGGCAGATGCCGCGCGCCGGCTGGCCGCATTTCCAACATTCCATAGGTTATTCTCCTTTCGCTTTCTTGCGCATCTCGGCGGCGTGCTGGCGCAATTCCCGGAAGTATTCGGTCTCCGTGATCTCCGCCACCTGCCGGGCTTTCTTGACCTCGTCAATCTCGATGCGCAGTTGCTCCACCTGCTTCTTCAGCCGTTCCTCACGGGCCTGCACCTCCAGGGCCATGCGGCTGAAGACGCGGGCCAGGTGGCCGAGCTCATCCCGGGAACCGGCGATGCTGGCGATGCGCTCCGGCTCGAACCGTTCGCCACGCTCGATGGCCTGCGCCGCGCCGGTCAGTCTACTGACAGGGTTGGTGATCGTACGGGCCAGAAGGCTGGCAATACCTAAGATCGCCAACACTGTCGCCGCCAGGATCAAGAAGGTATTCGTCTGCAACCCCTGGCGGGCCTGATCAATCTTGGCCCCCACCAGATCGGCCGGCTCGTGGAACTTGTCCGCATCCGAGGTCACGCCCACCCAGCCGAAGCCGGCCGGCGAGTTGTAGCGGCCGGTGAAGTAGGGGATAGTAGCGAAGGCCAGGGCTCTGGCCCGCCCCTCGGGAAAGGCGGCGTCGCGCCAGAAGTAGATGGGCACCGACCCGGACTTGCCCTGGCGGTTGTACTCGCAGATCAGGGGGAAGTTGGCGTCAATGAAGCCCATGGCGTTGAGGTTGGCGGGCAGATAGCCGCTCTTTTGCTGCTCGGCGAAGAGGTCCTTGGCGATGGCGGGCACCAGGTTGCCGTCCGGGTCAAATCCGGCGAGGTAGAAATGCCGGGCATGGGCGATGGCCCAGCCTTCGTTGTCTATGATGTAGGAATGCTCGCCCGTGAGGGCATTGACCTCCGGCAGGTAGTGCTCGTCGCTGCTGATCATGTGGGCGGTGAATTCCCTGACGTGGGCCTGATCCAGAGACAGTACCACTATGCCGATCTTGCTGCCGTCCTGGAACAGCGGGGTGGCGAAGCGGATGATCCCCTCGTAGCGCCGCCCGTTGGGGTTTTCGCCCGCGGCATAAGCCTCTTTGAGCGGAACGTACCAGCCCAATACACGCGAGACATACACTTCGCCTTCCTTCAGGGCCATGGTCTCACGGAAATAGGTTTCCTTTTTGAAGGTGGTGTTCTCCGGTTTGCTGACGTCCCGCAGCTCGCCCAGACCGGCCACCAGGCCGTCCACGATTTTGACCACTTCCCGGCCACTGCTGTCTACAAAGGCGATCTCCCGGTACAGCGGGCGCTCGCTGGTGCCGGCGGTGGTCCAGATCGTGCTGCGATAGGCGTGATAGAAGGCCAGGTAGGCCTTCGGCTCGCGAGGGAGAAGAGCCAGGCCGCGCAGGTCGCCTTCTCGTTCGTAGAGGAAGCGGGCTATGCGCTGCGCCGTATCGTAGGCCCAGAGTTCTAGCGAGTTCATGGAACGCTCGTCCAGGGCGGCTTTGCTGGGCGGGATGGCATCCTGGGCCATCTGGGTGTACCCTTGCACGGCCACAAAGGCCACCACGCCCAGGGGCACCAGGGAGCAGAGCAGGATGGCCAGCAGGACCTTGCGCAGCAGGCCGGAGAATAGCCAGGAGATGATTGCTTTCAAGGCAGACTCCCTCGTCAGTGATACGTGATGCGTGAAACGTGAAGATCACGCATCACGTATCACGTTTCACGCCTCCCGTTTTACGTTTCACGTATGCCAGTAATTCCTGCCCTACTTCCGAGACCACGTGTATCTTATCCAAGTCAATCGGTACGTCGTTGAGGTATTGCAGGCGCAGGACGTCCTGGCCGTCGGCTTTGGGCAGGACGCCGGCCAGCAGGAAGCCCTGGGCCTCGAAATCGGTGCCGAGGAACGCCGTCCAGGGGTCGCTCAGCGGGAGATCGAGGTGCACGCAGGCAATCCCTTTGCGGCAGAGCTCGCGCCGCTTGATCTCCACCTCGGTGGTCACGTACTGGCCATAGGTGGTAATCTCCAGGCGGGCCACGTTGATCGCCGAGAGCACGCGGGTGGAGAGCAGCGACTGCTCCGGGCGCGGCCGGGGGACGAGCTTGGAGGTTTCGCCGACCGCAACGGTGTGCCGTTCAATACCCAGGTCGGCGTAGATGCGCTCCAGGAGCGGGCGATGCGGCGGCGGGGCGTAGACCTGCGCCGCTGGCCAGGGCCGCAAGGGGAGAAGGCAGTACAGCAGGGTCTCTCGTTGGGGCAGTGCCTCGGCGCCGATCTTCTTGAAGTGCACCGATTGAGGAATGTAGCCCAGGAGGATGGCGCTGTCCCGGAAGCCGAGCTTGAGGCCCACCTGCTGGGAAAAGGGGTGGTTGGTCACCGGCTCGCCGCAGAGCCCGGCCAGGCCCCTGGCGCGGGCCTCGTCAATCGCCCGCTGGACGAGCTGGCTGATGATCTGGCGACCGCGATGGGCCGGATCCACCGCCGCCTGCCCCAGCTCGCGGATCGGATCGTCCGGCCGGCCGCCGAAGATGGCGCAATAGCCGGCCACCTCGCCCTTGTCCGAGACGGCCACAATGGAGATCTGCTCCCCGGTGCGGTTCAGCTCGCTCAATCGCTCCGGATAGTACACGTGCTCGCCCGGGTAGGTGTATCCGTAGGTCTTGTAAACGCACCTGGCTACCTCGATGGCCTCGGCCGGCTGCATCAGGCGGAAGACGTAGCTACCGGGTGGAGCGGGCTGCACCTTAGCCTCGTAGGGCTGCAGCTCCTCGGCGCTGAGCAGGGTGGCGATGTTGCCCCGCTCCAGGTACTTGACCAGGTGGAGTTCCTTGCCTTCCCGCCCCTTACTGACGAAGCGCACCTCGTCCATGACCTGCTTCATCAGGTAGAAGCCCAGCCCGCCCAGCTCTCGATCCAGGCCGGCCTGGGGATCGTAGTCAGCCACGGCGGCCGGGTTGAAGGGCATCCCCTGATCGGCGATGATCACCCGCAACCCAGCCTCGAACCTCTGGCAGGCCACCGTGAAGGTGGCTTCCTCGCCGGGCTCAAAGGCGGTCTCGATGACGTTGGTGCAGGCCTCGTCCACGGCCAGGCGGATGCGGTTGGCCTCGTCCTCGCTGAAGCCCACCTGGGCAGCACTGGCCGTCACGTAGGCGCTGATCACGGGCAGGTACGCCGTGTCGTTAGGCACGGTCAGGGTAGAGGGATCTTTAGCCATGAGTAATTGCAGATTGAAGATTGCAGATTGCAGATTTTTGCTGCAATCTCAAATCTCCAATCTCCTCTACCAATTGGCCACGGCCTCCTGGCGGGTGGCGGCGATACGCAGCAGCCGGTCGAACCCGGCCAGCTCAAAAACCTGGCGGACAAAGGGGCTCAGGCCGAAAACTCTTACCTCGCCGCCCAGCTTGCGGGCTTTCTGCTGAGCGCGCAGCAGCGCCCGCAAGCCGGCGCTGGAGACGTAGCCCACCTGCGAGAAGTCCAGCACCAGCCGGCTGTGTTTCTGGGCCAGCAAATCGCCCAGGGCCTTGTCCAGGTCGCCAGAGGTGTGGGCATCCACCTCACCCTGAACCTCGATCAGTGCAACCCCCTGTTCGTCCACGGACGTTGCGAGCTTCATCTTTCCCTCTCCGCAGTCTTGGGTAGGAGCACAATCTGATTATACACCAATGCAGGCTAATGGTCAATCAGCAGGACACGGCGCGGGGCTGGGCGCTGCTCATACTCTTCGCCTCCGCCGCCTGTTGACCTCCCAGGCTGTCACCCACGAGTCACTTATGCCGAACCTCTATCTTCAGCCGATCCAGCGCAGCCCTACGCTTATAAGTAGGGGCGAAGCATTCCCACACCGCTGGCGTCAGGTTAGAAAAATACGTTGCGGGGATGAAATCTGTACCGTCACCGAGATACCCTTGGGCCATGCTTCGCCCCTACAATTTGTTAAATTCAGAGCGCCAGCCTGTCGAAGGTGATCGGCTGTAACAAGCCGGTGCGTGCCGTGCTCCAGTGACCGGTCAGATGCTGCCGATCAGCGGACAGGGTGAGGATGAAGTTGTAGGTTTCCGAGCCGATCCGGGCGTGGATGGTCACGTTGTTACCTTGGATCGTGCTATCAAAGAGCATGCCCGTCACCGACGAACCCTGCTCCGGCTGAACCGTGAGTGTGCCTTGCAGGGCATTCCCCGGCTGACCGGTGATGATGATAATGAAAGACTCGGTTGGGCTGGGCCGACCTCCCCAGTGACCCACCAGGTTGGGCGCGGGTGGCAGTGGCGTTGACGTGGGTGGCAGCGGGGTGGGCGTTGGTCGTACCGGCGTGGGCGTGGGTGGCAGCGGGGTGGGCGTTGGTCGTACCGGTGTAGGTGTAGGGGGCACCGGGGTGGGCGTGGGCGGCAGCGGCGTGGGTGTGGGCGGTTGTGGAGGGTTAACCACGCCAGAGATGTGTGGTGATTCACCCACCTGGCCGATTTTGTCCACGGCGCGCGCAAAGAGGTAGACGACGCCCGCCGAGGGCGGTTGCCAATCGAAGGAGGCGGTTTTTTGCGTCGTCCCGCGCCCGTCTGTCGTGGCGATGCGGTGGGCCGTCGGCTCGCCATGGTACTGCATCCAGAGTTGCACCTCTTGCAGTTCAGCGGGGCCGCGCCCTTCGTACACGATACGTAACGTTTGCGGCAGTGTATGACTGAACCGATCGGGCGGCGAGATGATCAGCGCACTGGGCGGCGCAGGCGGCGGGGCAGGCGTCGGCGTCTTCGTCGGAGGCGGCGGGGGTGTGGGCGTGTATGTAGGCGTGGGCGTGGGCGGTGGGGCGGCGCGGACGTGGATCATCGTGATGGGCGAATCGGCCCGGCGTCCAGCCGTATCCACGACGCGTGTGAAGAGCGGATGATCGTCCGCTACGCTGGAGACCCATACCTGCTGCACGGTCATTGAAGTTTGCGCCGGGGGATTCTGGCTCCTGACGACGGTGTAGAGCGCACCATCGGCCCACAGCTCGATGCGGTCAATGCCAGAGGCATCCACGGCGACGCTGGTGACCTGGATCGGTTGGCCGACGGCCACGTAAACGCGGTCGTAGGTCGTACTGATCGAGGGGCTACGCCGGTCAATCACCGTGACGGCGAGCGACGGGGAATCGCCCGTCTTGCCGTTGGTATCGTAGGCCCGGGCGAAGATGGTGTGATCGCCCGCGTTCTGCGCCGCCCAGACGAAGGTGTTGGCGAACGGCGTTTGGCCGGCCGGATTTGGTGGAGTGGCCGTGGTGTAGAGGGCGCCGTCTACCCACAAGTCCAGGCGCGTGATGGGTGCCTCGTCTGTAGCGACCACCTGGATCTGCAACTGCTGTCCCAGGTCAACCTGCTGCGGGCTGGGGGGAGACGGGATGGAGACGACTGGCGGCCTGGTGTCAGCGATGACATTGACCGCCACGGTTGCCGGTGGGCTCGCATTGTTGCTCGGATCGTAGGCGACGACGTAGAGCGTATGTGCCCCGACGATGGCCGACTTCCAGTCCCACGAAACCTGCAAGGTCTGGGGTAACGTCCCAGCCGGCGGCGACTGTGAGGCGTACAGGGCATTGTCGGCCCACAACTCGACGCGGATGATGCCCAGGTTATCGGCAGCTAAGGCGCTAACCTTGATGGGCTGATTGACGATGAGCCGTTGATTCGGCCCCGGCGCCAGGAGTTGAACCGCCGGTGGATGCGGTTCTGTGGGGGCAACCGTTGGCGTCGGTGTAGGGGGAACGCCAGTGGGCGTCGGGGTGGGAATGACCCTGGCTGGCGTCGGTGTGGGGGGCACCCCGGTGGGCGTCGGTTGCACCGTGAAGGTCGGCGTGGGAACAGCCGGCGTCGGCGAGGGGAGGCGCACCGTCGGCGTTGGGGGTGGCGGCGGTGTGGTCGGCTTTGGTTTAGGGATGCAGGCCACCATCAGGGCGGTGACCAAAGCCAGGAGAACGAGCAGTCGAATCCTGTTCATTTCTGCCTCCTTTTTGTGTGTTCATGAATCCAGAATCGGCATCCAAGAAGTAGCTTCCGCTCTTGAGTCCAGAAACCGGGTTTTTCCCTTGGCAGAGAGCACTATGTAGTCAATGTCGCTGACCTGAAAGCGGAAGCCACTTTTCAGAGACAAAAACCCGGTTTCTCTGGTTCCATGGTGTTCCGATTCGCAAGAGAACGCCGGCCAGGCTGCTGCGCTACTGCCCAGTTAAGTGGAACGTGGCCAGGAACAAGACAAACGCGGCATCAAAATCGTGCGTGGCGGCACTGAGGTGCAGGCGAAACTCGTGCCGGCCGCCTATGGTGTAGACCACGTCGTATATGCCGTGATGTGGGGATTTGTCCGTGTAGCGCACGGCCAACCGGCTGTCAAAGACGACGCTCGTCTGCTGGTAGCCTTTCCTCTGCAGGTCCTGCATCTCCGCCAGGCTGGTGGTATCGGCGATGCTGATCCACACCTCGGCGTCTTTGCTGCCCAATACGCGCGTGGCTGGGGGCACCTGGTAGGTGCTGAACTTGGTCGTCGCCGGTGGAGGCGGGAAGAAGGAACCTTGATTGACGTACCAGGTCGGCGGGTATTTGATTTGGAAATTATAGGCCGTGTTCGTGAAGGTCTTCCATTTCGCCAGCTCCGGCGCGGGCTGTAGCACCACGGGCATGGTCACCAGGCCGAGCGGGCTGCCGTCCTTCATGCTCGTCTCGAAAACCTCCAGCGTTCCCTGCTGCGGCGTGGCGGGCGGGGGGAAGAACACATCGGCGGCAAAGTCGCCCCACTCCGGCGCGCCCATCATCGCCTGCGCTGCCCCGCGGACGATGGTTTTGCCCGCGGCGTCTTTGAGTCGCAGGGAGACGGTGCCCTCAAACACCCGCGCCCGACCGGCCACGTGGATGACCCCCGGTGTGCTGGCCTGTGCCCGCACCTCGGTCAGGATGATGCGCGGCTCGGCGGTGGGTTTGGGCGTCGGCGTACGGACGGGTGTCTTCGTTGGGGGCACAAGCGTCGGTGTGGCCGTCGGCACAATGGTTGGTTTGGCCGTTGGTGTACTGGTAGGCGGCACGGTCGGTAGCACGACCGTTGGCGTGGCTATCGGCACGGTCGTTGGCACAGCGGTCGGCGTAGACCTCGGCGGTGGCCAGGGCCAGGGGACGCAGGCCACGGCCAGCAAGGCGACCATAAGCACAAAAGTGGCGCAACGCAGCAATTTCATGCTCCCTCCTCTGTGTTGGGAAGCGACCTGGGGCTTGGTCGAGGTGCTGGAGCTTCTCCTCCCCTATTATCTCGCAAAAAGCCTCTGCGGTCAATAGCCTCTCGCCAGTTCTCAGTGTCACTGGCTTGACAACCTCCAGGCTTTATGCGAGAATAGGCCGCAGAAAGGAGTCCGTAATGACATGGCCGGTCAGCTCTGGATCGGCACCTCGGGCTGGGTGTACCCGCATTGGCGGGGCGTATTCTACCCGGACGACCTGCCACAAGCGCGCTGGTTCGCCCACTACGCCCGGCATTTTGCCACGGTGGAAATCAACAACACCTTCTACCGCCTGCCCGGCGAGGCTGCCTTCACCCGCTGGCGCGAGCAGGCCCCGCCCGGCTTCCGCTACGCCCTCAAAGCCAATCGCTTCCTCACCCACATCAAGCGCCTCAACGACTGCGCCGAGCCCTTGGAGCGTTTCTTGGGCCGGGCGCGGCTCCTGGGCAATTGCCTGGGGCCGCTCCTCTACCAGCTCCCGCCGCACTGGCATTGCCGGCTCGAACGCCTGGCCGCCTTCCTGCCCCTGCTCCCCGGCGACCTGACCCACGTTCTGGAGTTCCGGGACGAGAGCTGGTTGGTGGAGCCCGTGTTCGACCTGCTGGCGCAGCATGGCGTGGGCCTGTGCCTGGCGAGCTTCCCTGGCCTCCCCTGCCCCCTGCGCGCCACCAGCCCCGTGGTCTACGTGCGTATGCACGGCTGGCAATACCTCTACAGTGACAAGTACCCCCCGGACGAGCTCCGCCGTTGGGCCGAGCGTCTGGCCGCCTTCCAGGCCGAAGGCCGTGAGGTCTACGTCTACTTCAACAACGATGCCTTCGGCTACGCCGTGGAGAACGCCCTGGAGCTGAAGGCGATAACCCAGACAAACCAGAACTCAACAGGGTAGAAAACCACAGAGGCACAAAGAGCACAGAGAGCACAGAGGGAAAAACAAAAACTCAGTGTTCTCCGTGTCTCAGTGGTTGATCTTATGTACACTAGAACGAGCAAATGACCAAGAACGACCTTGAGGGTCTGCGTGACCACAACTATCACCGCACCACGGCACGCCGGGTGCGCACCGAGGAGCAGGCCCTGGCCTTCATCAACGAGGTGGGCTTCTGCTTCCTCTTTCGCGCCCCGCACGTGGAGGCGCCTACCCTCTGGGAGGCCATCCTGGGCGGCGAGTACCACGAGATCGGCTACCACGACTACGAGACCGGGCTGGCCTGGGAATGGAAGGACACCCTGGTGGTCAAGAAGCAGATCTTCTACGGCAAGCTGCTGAAACAGAAACCCACCCTGATCTCCCTGGCCTTGTTCCCCTACTTCTACGCCCTCTCGGAGAACTATGGCGATCCAGAGGACTACCTGGACGATTACCAGGCCGGTCGCCTGAGCTACGCCGCCAAATGCATCTACGAGGTTCTGCTGCGGGAAGGCGCCCTGCCCACCAGCGCCCTGCGCCGTAAGGCCGGCCTGGCCGGCGACGGTTCTGCCGCCGCAGCGCGCCTCTTTGACCATGGCCTGGCCGAGCTGCAGGCCTCCCTCAAAATCGTCAAGACCGGCATCTCCGATGCCAACCGCTGGAAGTATTGCTACGTCTACGACCTGCTGCCACGCTGGCTGCCGGAGCAGGTAGCGGCGGGCCTGCGCCTGAGAAGCATGGCAGCCATGCAACCCATCATCCGCCAGTACCTGGACGTGGTGGTCGTCAGCACGCCGCCGAAGATCGCCGACCTCTTTGGCTGGCCGCCAGAACGCACCCACCAGGCCATCGCGGCCCTGGTGGCCGCTGGCGAGATCGTCACGGACGTGCATATCGAAGGGCTGCCCGGCGAGTGGCTGGCCCGGCCCAACCAGGTCTGAGACTTTCACGGGGCAAGCCTCAATGCCTTCAGTGCCTTCAGTGCCTTCAGTGCCTTCAGTGCCTTCAGTGCCTTCATTGGCCTCAGTGCCTTCAGTGTTCTCAGTGCTCCGCGCTTGACAGGAGACAGACCGTGTGGCATAATGGAGACGTCGCAAGACAAATCTGCGTTGCATAGGAGAAGCTTCATGAAATCACTTGGTCTGACGTTGCTCATCGTTACCCTGAT
>Ga0194126_10010549_pt1 | contig 12079 bp, 9 predicted proteins | sample TA2KigC150mmetaG_FD_148641 | JGI IMG/M metagenome (GOLD analysis project Ga0194126, IMG submission 148641) | Freshwater microbial communities from Lake Tanganyika, Tanzania - TA2015035 Kigoma Deep Cast 150m | ecosystem: Environmental > Aquatic > Freshwater > Lake | place: Tanzania: Lake...
GGGGCTTGCGGGGGCCCTTCTCGTCGGCTGCAGCTTTGCCTATGGCCTTGCCGCAGCCATCGACTGCCCTGTAACGCCAGTGCACCATTTAGAGGGTCACCTCCTGTCCCCTCTGTTCGGGGTTGATAGCCTCGCATTCCCCTTTCTTGCCCTTCTGGTGTCCGGGGGCCATTCCCAGTTGCTGCAAGTAAGTGGGGTTGGCGAGTATGAACTTCTAGGGGAGACCATCGACGACGCTGCTGGCGAGGCTTTTGATAAGTCCGCGCAGCTGTTGGGTCTTGGCTATCCCGGCGGCCCAGAGATTGCCCGACTGGCCCAGACCGGGCGGGCAGGGCGGTTCGCGCTGCCCCGGCCGCTGCTAGGGCGTCCTACGCTTGACCTTAGCTTTGCCGGGCTCAAAACCGCAGTCCTCACCCAGGTAAAAAGGGCAGGGGGCACGGCTGGGCTCTCTGACGTTGATAAGGCAGATATCGCCGCAGAGGCGCAGCAGGCTATTGTCGACGTCTTGGTGGCGAAGTCGATGGCAGCCGTCAAACAAACCGGGGCGCAGAGGCTTGTGGTGGCCGGTGGGGTGAGCGCTAACCAGCTATTGCGTCACCAACTCGATGCCGCCTGCAGCAAATTAAAAGTGAGTGTCCACTACCCGCCTATCAGTCTGTGTACCGACAACGGCGTGATGATTGCCTGGGCCGCTGGCTTAAGGGCAGCCCTCGGGGATCGGGGTAGCGCTGCGGGAGCCTTTGCCGTGCGGCCGCGTTGGCCCTTGTCTGAAAGACGGCTGTCCAGCGCGCTTGCCTAACCGGTAAGGCTTAGTCCATAATTGCGGATTGACTTCGAATCCAGTGCAACTTCTTTCATCATAAAGTCTCCATTTTTCTATGCCTTTAGTCCGAGTAAAAGAAAACGAACCCTTTGAAGCCGCGATGCGGCGGTTTAAGCGTACGATCGAAAAAATTGGCCTCCTTACCGAACTGCGTGCCCGCGAGTTCTACGAGAAGCCCACCGCAGAGCGCAAGCGTAAAAAAGCGGCCGCAGTCAAGCGCCACTACAAGCGCGTTCGTAGTCAGATGCTTCCCGTGCGTAAGTACTAGCGGGCTTTCCAGCACTTCGGTGCATGCGTAAGGGGCTCGCAATCTTGCGGGCCTTCGTTTTTTTAAGGGGGCGTTCATGTCGCTAAAAGACCGTCTTAACGAGGACATCAAGTCGGCCATGCGGGCCAAAGCCACGGCCCAGCTCACCACCTTGCGGCTCATTACCGCGGCCATCAAGCAAAAAGAGGTCGATGACCGGGTTACGCTCGACGATGCCCAGGTGCTTGCGGTGATCGAAAAAATGGTGAAGCAGAGAAAAGACTCAATCGCCCAGTTCCAGGCCGGTGGCCGACAAGATCTGGTAGACAAAGAATCCGCCGAGCTCTCTCTTTTGCAGTCCTACCTTCCCGAGCAACTGTCCGAGCAGGCCATTCGCGCAGAGGTCGCCACCTGCCTTGCCGCATTACAGGCTTCCGGCGCGCCGCCTTCTGCGGCCTGGATGGGCAAGATGATGGGGCAGCTCAAGCCCAGGCTCGCTGGTAAGGCCGATATGGCGTTTGTCTCTCGGGTAATAAAAGAGGCACTGGGCGGCTAAGACTGCGCTGTGATTCCGCAGTCATTCATCGATGACCTGCTTCGGCGTGTCGATATCGTCGACCTCGTAGGGCAGCATGTCAGCCTGAAAAAAGCGGGCAGCAACTTCAGTGGCCTGTGCCCGTTTCACAACGAAAAGTCTCCTTCTTTTTCGGTCAGCCCCGCAAAGCAGTTCTATCACTGCTTTGGATGCGGGGCACATGGCACCGCGATTGGCTTTCTTATCGAGCATCTGGGTCTGAGCTTTCCGCAGGCGGTTGAGGAACTTGCCCGGCGGCAGGGGCTTGAGGTTCCCCAGCAACAAGAGGCTTCCGAATCGTCAAAGGCGGACCGCAAAACGCAGGCTGACCTTCGGTCACGCCTTGAGGCGCGTATGCGCGAGGCGGCGCGTTTTTATCAGCGTCGCCTTAAAGACTCGCCCCAGGCCATCGACTACCTGAGAAATCGCGGCATCACCGGGGAGAGTGCTGCCCGCTATCACCTCGGTTACGCCCCCCCAGGATGGCAGTCTCTTCAGGCCGTATTTGCCGATTACCAGGATAACGAACTTGTGCAGGCCGGGCTTGTGATCGCCACGGAGGCTCAGACCGATGCCGATTCGTCTCAGGTAATGCAGCCTGCGCCCCCCGTGGCGCACCCGCAAGAGACCACCGCCCGCAGATACGATCGGTTTCGCAGCCGCATCATGTTTCCCATTCTTGGAATGCGCGGCGAGGTGATTGGGTTTGGGGCGCGCACCCTGGGCGATGACACACCCAAATACCTCAACTCGCCGGAGACCCCAATCTTTACCAAAGGCGGCGGATTGTATGGTCTCTTTGAGGCCCGAAAGGCCATCCGCGAGGCCGGCGAGATCTGGGTGGTAGAGGGCTATATGGATGTCGTTGTGCTTGCCCAATATGGAATCGGCCATGTCGTAGCCACACTGGGCACCGCCACCACCGCAGACCATCTGCGCATTCTGTCGCGCCAGACAAGCCGCATTGTCGTAATGTTTGACGGGGATACGGCAGGACAGAAGGCTGCAGCACGGGCGCTGGAGGTGATGCTGCCTTTTGCAAGCCCCAGGCTACAGGTGCGGTTTGCCTTCCTGCCCTCAGACCACGATCCTGACAGCTTTGTCCGGCAGTTCGGCCGCGAGTCCCTCTTGCAGCTTGTCGAAAATGCGCCACCCCTCTCACGATTCGTGCTCGACCGCGCGGTTGCAGGCCAGTCACTGGACTTTGCTGAGGGCCGGGCCGCGGCAACGGCAGAGGCCAAGCGGCTGCTGGCGTTAATGGCGGATTCGCCGCTGAAGGCACAGGTCGCCCAGGATGCCGCGCGGCAGTTTCAGACCGATCTGCAGGCACTTGGGGTCGTCTCGGCGCGCCAGTCGGGTTTCCAGCCGAGACGCCCACAGCCCTCGGTAGCCGCTGGGGCGCGTTCATCTGCCTTAGCCCAAGGCAGTCTCAGGCGGCAGGCAGAACGCATGCTGCAGATACTCATACAGGTTCCCAAGGCCTATCAGTCTGTCGTGGAACACGACCATTTCCCCCTTGCCCGGGAGCAGTTCGCGCAGGACCACCTCCAGCTTCTCGATTGGATCGGCAGCCATCGCCATTCCCCCAGTCAGGCCGGTCTTTATGAGGCTGCCCAGCGGGAAGACCCCCAGTCTGGGCTGGTGCTTCTTTTTCAAAGACTGTCGTTGCCAGACCCTGCTCTAGAAGCGATTTTTCAGGCCGATAACCAAGAGGCAGGTAAGGGCAATGTCGGATATGAGCTGGACCGAGCAATCCGCGTGCTGGCCGTGCGTAGCATGCAAAAAAGGGCAACCGACCTGGCTGCGAAGCCAGAGCTTCGGCCCGAAGACCTTGCCGCGCTGCGGCAGCTTCAGTCGGAAATCCAGGAGCTTAAGGCGATCTTGAGAGGTTCAGACGAAAGTTCTATAATGTAAGGTTCTCTAGCGCGAAGGAGCGTACAGAATGGCGGCAGGAAAGCAACTGGCAAATAAGGGTAAAACTGCGGGCAAAAATGACGCCAAGTCCAGCACCGCTGCGGCTAAGGTAGCCGCAACGGCTAAGGTCGCGAGTGCGGCTACGGGCAAAAAACCGGCCGCAGCGGTGGCCGCAAAGCTAGCCAAGGTATCCCCCAAGCAGTCGCCAGCGCCGTCTGCCAAGGCGCCAAGTAAACCCCCCGTAAAGGTGGCGGCCAAGCCTTCTGCCAAGGTAGATACCAAGCCAGCGGCCAAGCCGGCAGCCAAGGCACACGCTAAGCCTGTTTCTAAACCGACCGCTAAGCCATCACCGCAGGCCAAGCCCGCGCCCTCAAAAGCGGCCACTAAGCCTTCGGAGCCAAAGTCTGCAGGAGATAAGGCCCTGCAGTCGGTCATTGCCAAGCTTCGGGCCTCTGCGGGGCAGGGGCCTGTGGCGGAACCCAAAAATGCGCCCAAGCCTGCCGCAAAAAAATCAGACCCAAAGCCAACTGCTGCCGCAGCCAAGCCCCAAAGTGGTCAGACAGACAAAAAGCAGACCAGTGCTAAGTCAGTTCAGCCGTCAGGTAAGCAGCCAGTTAAGCAGCCAGTTAAGCAGGCAACTAAGCAGGCAACTAAGCAGGCAACTAAGCAGGCAACTAAGCACGCAACTAAGCAGCCCACTAAGCAGCCCACTAAGCAGCTCGCGCAACAGCCTTCCAAGCAACCGGCCAAGGCTGACAAGGCCCCGAAGGACAGCGCTGAGAAGGTAGAAAAAACAGCAAAGGCCGCGAAGCCAGCGAGTCCGTCCAAATCAGGCAAGGCGCCCCCAGCCAAGGTAGCAAAAAAACCCGGCCGCCCGGCCAAGGCCAAAGACGCCGACGATGAGCTGGTGCCCGAGGCAGATGATGAGGCCGATGAGTCCGTACCCGAAGTAGAGGTAGAGGCTGCCGCGCCGCGCCGTGGTGGGCGCAAGCCTAAGGACAAAAAGATCTGGGAGTTCATGCCCTCCGGGCCCCTTACTGCCGAGGAGCTAGAGGCGCGTAAGGCGCGGCTCAAAGCGCTTATCGTTCTTGGTAAGGAACGTGGCTATCTCACGCATGCAGAGATTACCGACCATCTGCCGGACATTCAGATCGACTCCGACCAAATGGAATCGATTGTCGCGACGTTCCAAGAATGGAATATCTCTGTCTATGAGATCACCCCCGACACCGAAACACTCCTGCTGGTCAGCAACACGCCTGCTTCCGACACCGACGATGCCGAAGAAGAGGCTGAGGCCGCATTGTCCACGGTTGTCGATTCCGAATTCGGTCGCACCACCGATCCGGTGCGCATGTATATGCGCGAAATGGGCACCGTTGAGCTGCTCACGCGAGAAGGCGAAATCGCTATCGCAAAACGCATCGAGGCAGGTCTGCGCGAGATGGTCCTGGCTATTGCGTCTTGCCCCACCACGATTAACGAGATCCTCGACAGTGCCAACAAGATTCAGGTAGGAACCATTTCGGTTGCCGAGGTGGTCGATGGAATCGTCGACCCCAATGCACCCGAAGAGGATCTCTTGTCGCCAGCCGATGCCGAAATCGCGATCGAAGAAGATGACGATACGGCAGAAGACCAGGCAAGTGCTGCCCGCCTTGAAGAACGAAAGCAGGCGTCGCTTGAAAAGTTTACGGCGATCACCAAGCATTTCGAGAAGATGCGCAAGGCCTTCGAAACCGATGGCTATAAGTCGGGCCCTTACCAAAAGGCGCAGTCGAGCATCATTAACGAGCTCATGGGTATTCGGTTTACAGCAAAAATGGTTGAAAAGCTGGCCGACACCCTTCGCGCTCAGGTAGAAGAGGTACGGGTTACCGAGCGCGCAGTGCGTAATATTGCGGTTGAGCGGGTCGGTCTCAATGTGGAGTGGTTTATCAAAAACTTCCGCGGCAACGAGACCAACCTCGACTTCTTCTCTAAAAAAGCCATGGCTGTGGCAGGGGGGCAGTCCGCCTTACTCGAGCGCAATCTTCCTGCCCTGCACGAATTGCAGCAAAAGCTCATCGCCATTCAAACTAAGGTGGTGCTCCCCCTTGCCGACCTTCGTGAGATTAATCGTCGGATGATCGAAGGGGAGAAGCGCGCCCGTGAGGCCAAGCGCGAAATGACCGAGGCCAACCTGCGTCTGGTGATTTCGATCGCCAAGAAGTACACCAACCGCGGGCTGCAATTTCTCGACCTCATTCAAGAGGGCAATATCGGCCTCATGAAGGCGGTCGATAAGTTCGAATACCGCCGAGGCTATAAATTTTCTACCTATGCCACCTGGTGGATTCGACAGGCCATCACCCGGTCGATTGCCGATCAGGCCCGCACGATTCGTATCCCGGTGCACATGATCGAAACCATCAACAAAATGAACCGCATCTCCCGGCAGTTGCTCCAAGAGACCGGCAAAGAGCCAGACCCTGCTGAGCTTGCGGTCAAAATGGAGATGCCCGAAGACAAGATTCGTAAAATTTTAAAGATCGCCAAAGAGCCCATCTCTATGGAAACCCCTATTGGCGACGATGACGATTCACACCTTGGGGATTTCATCGAGGATCAAAACACCCTGCAGCCCCACGAGGCCGCACTGCAAGACTCCATGCGAGATGTGGTCAAAGAAGTGCTCGACTCGCTCACCCCCCGCGAGGCAAAGGTACTACGCATGCGGTTTGGTGTCGAAATGGCCACCGACCACACCCTTGAAGAAGTGGGCAAGCAGTTCGACGTCACCCGCGAGCGCATTCGCCAGATTGAGGCCAAGGCACTGCGAAAACTGCGACACCCTAGCCGAAGCGATAAACTAAAGAGCTTTCTCGATACACTGTAAGAGTTTCAAGGGCCTCTAGCTCATGCCTGGTTAGAGCAGCGGACTCATAATCCGTTGGTGCCGAGTTCGACTCTCGGGGGGCCCACCAGTTTCGATATGATCGACCTTGCAGACCAACTGTGCGGCCGCTCTGCCATACCCCAATAGAAATACCGCATGCTTTATAAAAATATTCCCAGAGTATTGGCAGCCTGCCTGGTGGTCTGGATTGCGGGGTGTGCCACTAGCCCGCCGCCCGATACTGGGTCAGGCCCGCAACCGGCCGCCTCCCCCCCAAAGCTTGCCCTCGCGCTTGGCGGTGGCGCTGCCCGTGGATTTGCGCATATTGGTGTCATTAAGGCGTTAGAGAGTCAAGGCGTCTCGGTAGACATCGTCACTGGTACTAGTGCAGGAGCGGTCATTGGGGCGCTGTATGCGGGGGGGCTCTCTGGTTTTCAGTTGCAGCGCCTGGCCATGGAGAGCAAAGAGTCTCAGGTAATCGATTTTGATGTGCTTGGCAGGGGCGGCTGGGTTAAGGGCGAACTCCTGGAACGCTTTGTAAACACAAGGCTTCAAGGCCGCACCTTTGACAAGCTCGCCAAGCCCTTAGGAGTCGTAGCGACCGATCTTAGTAATGGACAAACAGTGGTAATGCGATCGGGCAACGTGGGCCAGGCGGTGCGCGCCTCTGCCTCGGTACCAGGTGTTTTCATTCCCCCTGAAATTGAAGGACGCTTCTTTGTCGATGGTGGCGTCACCATGCCTCTGCCCGTTCAAGCGGCGCGCGAAATGCAGGCCGACTTTGTGATTGCGGTAGATATCGGCGAGCAGCCAGAAGGAAGAAGACCAGGGGGGTCTATCGATGTTGTTCTGCAGGCCTTCACTATCATGGGCCAGGTGATTAGTCGCTCGCAGGCAGGCCAGGCCGACATCCTCATTCGCCCCGATACCCGCGGTCTGAGCCTTACCAGCTTTGACACACGAGAGCTCGCGATCTTACGAGGCGAGGAGGCGGTGGCCCGGGTGCTTCCCGAGCTGCGTCAGAAACTTATCGAACGCGGGGTGACTCTTGTACCCCGTTAGACCCATGACCAAAAAAACCGCTTCGATGAGGAAGCGCTCGAGATACCTGATCTTTTCCGCACAACGAGAGACCCCCGGCGCAACCTGTCAGGTAGCAAACACCTCTCAAGTTTATTCGGGCGTTTCTGGGGAATAATAGTCAGCGAGCAGATGCCTCGTGGGGGCTGTTATGAAGATTCTTGCCTTTGATGTATTTGGCACGGTGGTGGACTGGTATGGCTCGATCGTGCATGAGGTTAAGCGGCTTCGCCTTGATCTAGATCCCGGCCAGTTTGCCCTTGACTGGCGCGCAGGCTACCAGCCTGCAATGGCCCGGGTACGGTCTGGCGAACTTGGCTGGACACGCATCGATGACCTTCATCGAATGATTCTGGACGACCTCCTGGCGCGATATCGCATTTCGCTCGAAGAGACGGCGCGGCACGACCTGAACCTTATCTGGCACCGGCTAAGCCCCTGGCCCGATGCGGTGCAGGGCCTCACTCGCCTGAAAGCCCAGTACACCATAGTGACCTTGTCTAATGGCAATATGTCTCTGCTTACCGAGATGGCCAAGCGGGCAGGCCTTCCCTGGGACTGCATCCTTTCTGCAGAGGTATTTCGCCACTACAAGCCGGACCCTCAGACCTATCTTGGGGTCTGTGACCTTTTCGGAGTAAGGCCCTCAGAAATGATGCTGGTTGCTGCCCATAAAGATGACCTGGATGCGGCCCTCGCCTTGGGCTGCAAAACCGCATTTGTTGAGAGACCCTTAGAATTTGGGCCAGACAAAACGGTGGACCTTGCAAGGGAACCCCGGTTTGACATTCATGCCTGTGACTTTATTGACCTTGCCAACCAACTTTGTCACTAGCCCACAAACCCAAAATAGGAATGTTGCATGATCTTTGAACTGAACCAGTCGGACGATGTTTCTGAGTTCCTGGACTTCGAATCCATCCAACAGCAGTCTGCCGATCAGGTAGCGGTCGAGGAACTACAAGACTTTGCGGAACCGAAGACCACCTCTAAGGGCTTGAGCTACCGGTCTGTTCGTGTCTATGCTGTCTTTGACCTGCGCGCGATGCGCCGCAAGGTGGTTCGTAAGATTGCCTGCAGCGACCCAATGGGGGGCGGAGAGGTGGTTCTGCGCGATGAAAAAGAGTCTGACTGGGAGCCTGTAGATCCAGGTAGCCCTCATTACGAAAAGGTCAAGGCACTCCGTCAGGCGGAGAAACTGGGGTTCTGGTGAGGAACCCCGTTGCACATATCTTTAATGGGCAAGCTTTCTACCCTGCGCTTGTCATGAGGGTGCCACTGGCCAGCCTTAAGCTTCTGGCCGCCACCCTACTGGTCTGGCTCGCGGGATGTGCAGGCCGATATATTGATTCCATCGAAAGGGGGGCGTCACTTGCACCGCGTTAGACAAAGACGAGATTTTCTAGCCCTTGGCTTATGCAGTATTGGCGGGGTTTATGCCGGCGCCTGGCTGATGCCTCGTAAGGCCGGAGCCTCTGCGCCAACCCCAAACGCTCCGGCCATGTCGGCCGTAGAGCGATCTCTACCCCGGGCTGCGCTGGTTCCCGGCGGTGTGGCTGTTCTGCCTCTACCCATGGTTGGCCCACAGGCTCCAATGCCTGAGGTGCGTTTCCAGGGTAACCCTGTGCTCACGGTGCAGCATGCCGGCGGCTGGGTTGCGCTGGTGGGCATTCCCTTGAGTCAGCCCCTTGGCCAGACCCAGGCCGAGCTTCGTTCAACTACTGGCGCACCATTGGCGCTTCCTTTTCAGGTTACCGGCAAAGACTATGTCACCCAGTACCTTACCGTCGCGCCTAAGCATGTTGACCTTTCCGAGCGAGACCTCAGTCGAGTCAGGGCGGAACAGGTCAGAATTCGGGAGGCGTTTTCTGTCTTTAGCCCTGAACTACCGAATACCTTCCTTTTTGTCTCGCCTGTCCCAGGCGTACGCACAAGCTCCTTTGGTTCGCGGCGTTTTTTCAACAACCAGCCGCGCAATCCCCATTCGGGTATGGATATTGCCGCGCCCGTGGGTACCCCGGTTCGTGCTCCGGCCCCAGGCCTTGTCGTGAATACGGGCGATTATTTTTTCAATGGCAAGTCGGTCTTTCTCGACCATGGCCGGGGATTGATATCGATGTTCTGTCACCTCGACACCATCGACGTAGCCGAGGGCGATCAGCTCCAAACAGGACAGCTTCTCGGGCGGGTGGGTGCCACCGGTCGGGTTACCGGGCCCCATCTTCACTGGAGCGTTGCATTAAACACCGCGCTGGTTGACCCTGCCCTCTTTCTGCAAGAGCCTTAATAATCAATTGACCACTACGCCCGGCTGATCCCTTGGCTGCCCTGCGGCCATGTGAGGAGGGGCTAATCGACTGAACTGTTATAGTCAGCGCGTGTCCCTCTCCGAATACCCTGTAGGTTTCTTCATCGGCGCAAGCTTTGCCGTGCTTATCACGGGCATTATTAAAGGAGGGTTTGGCGGCGCCGCTGGGGGGCTTGCAGTGCCAATCATGTCCCTTTGGATCAGCCCAGCGGTGGCCGCTGGGGTCATGCTGCCCATCTTGTGTGCCATGGATGTTCTTGGCGTTCGTGCCTACTGGGGCAAATGGTCTTGGGCGATTCTTCGGCCAGTCCTACTGGGGGCTTTGGTGGGAATAGGCGTTGGCAGCCTCATGTTCCATAGCCTGTCCCCCCAGCAGCTGAAGCTGATCGTTGGCACCATTGCGGTGGTGTTTGTGCTCAATAAGTGGCTCTCTCTTGTCGATAGACTCGTCACCTTGCTCAACAGAAGCAAGCAGGCCATGGGATCTCTGGGCGGGGCCTTCTGGGGTTCTCTCTCAGGATTTACCAGTACCATCGCCCATGCGGGCGGCCCACCGTTTTCGGTCTACATACTAAGCCGCCAGATAGATCGAACCTCGGTGGTTGCCTGCTCTGCCCTGTATTTCCTGTTCGTTAATTACACCAAGCTGGTTCCGTATTACTTCCTTGGCCAACTCAATCAGACCAATCTCGAGCTTTCCCTAGTCTTTGCGCCGCTGGTTCCCGTTGGCATCTGGCTGGGCGTCTGGCTGCATAAGCGGGTATCGGAAAAGGTCTTCTACCAGACGAGCTATCTGCTTCTTTTTTCTACCGGACTTAAGCTGATCTGGGATGCGACCATGAAGGCCAGCTAGCTGGGGAATATTGCCGCTTGCTGCTCTTTCGCCCTTGGTCTGCCGATTTGCATTTCGATAGATTTCGGCTAGCATAAGGAGCGCGTTATTTCCCATTGTGGGTAAACACTTTTTTTGAGGTCGCGTATGCTCGTAACCTTAGTAGGTTTTGCCTTTGTATTCGGGCTGCTATTAAGCCGGATTGGTCTTCCCCCGATGGTGGGATTCTTAGTGGCCGGCTTCGCATACAACATTGCTGGCTTTGCACCCCCTTCCGGACTGCAGCTTGTTGCAGACCTTGGCGTTACGCTGCTGCTCTTTACCATTGGCTTGAAGCTCGATCTCAGGGCCCTTGCTAAGGCCGAGATCTGGGGCACCTCGCTTGCCCACATTCTTTCCTCTACCCTGTTTTTCACCGCAGTGCTCTGGCTTGGCCAAAAGCTCACGCCCCTTCCGCTTTTCGATATCTCCCTTATGGCCATGGTCATTCTGGGGTTTGCCTTGTCCTTTTCCAGCACGGTGTTCGCCGTCAAGGTGCTGGAGGATAAAGGCGACATGACTGCCTTTTATGGCAAGGTGGCAATCGGCATTCTAGTAATGCAAGACGTGTTTGCCGTGGTATTCCTTGCGGTAAGCGAAGGTAAATATCCCTCGCTCTGGGCCTTGTCTGTCTTGTTGTTGCTCCTGCCGCAGGTGCGTCAGTTACTCTACAAGCTTCTGGATTCGGCTGGTCACGGGGAAATGCTGGTGCTCAGCGGATTGTTCTTCGCCCTCGCCGCCGGTTATGAGTACTTTTATGCCGTAGGGCTTAAGGGCGACCTCGGTGCTCTTATTCTTGGGGTGGTTATCGCAAACCATCCTAAGTCCAGCGAACTTGCAAAGTCCTTATTGAACTTCAAAGAGCTTATGCTGGTCGGCTTTTTTCTGTCGGTGGGTATGCAGGGGCTGCCGTCTATAGAGGTCATCATTACCGCTTTGCTGCTCTGCCTGCTGCTTCCCATTAAGACATTTCTGTACTACCTCATCGTTATTCGGTTTGGGCTGCGTGCGCGCACCTCGCTTTTTACTTCACTTAGTCTTGCCAACTTCTCTGAGTTTGGACTTATTGTTGCCGCACTCGGAGTAAACCAGGGCTGGCTACCCGTTGACTGGTTGCTTGTGGTGGCGATCGCGGTCAGCCTTAGTTTCGCGGTGGCCTCCCCATTTTGCGCAGGTTCCGAAAAGGCATACCAAGGGTTCAAGGGCTTTTGGGACAGGTTCCAGTCCGCCCGGGCACACCCTAGCGATCGGCTTATCGAAACGGGTACCGCGCGGGTCTTGATTCTTGGTATGGGCCGTGTGGGAGGGGGAGCCTACGACGAGCTTTCGAAGGTCTATGGAGACGCGATTATCGGTATCGAACACAACACCATCAAAGCCGATG
>Ga0194126_10010552_pt1 | contig 12079 bp, 12 predicted proteins | sample TA2KigC150mmetaG_FD_148641 | JGI IMG/M metagenome (GOLD analysis project Ga0194126, IMG submission 148641) | Freshwater microbial communities from Lake Tanganyika, Tanzania - TA2015035 Kigoma Deep Cast 150m | ecosystem: Environmental > Aquatic > Freshwater > Lake | place: Tanzania: Lake...
TTCATTTTCGGAGTTTTGAAGAAGAAATCCTGGGCGCTGCCGTTGGGTGTCTTCGCCGGGACCATGTCCATGCTGGCTGGTTACCCATTGGGACTGCATAACGCACTGGTGGAAGTACACCGCTTCTCGATGTTCCTTCCGGCCCCTCTCTTCGGCACCGGTTTGTTAATCTACTTATGCCTGCCCGGAACAAAGAAAATGATCGAGAAATGGATGGCCGGTTGACGGTCCGGGAAAGACAGGGAAGGATCGGTGTGATATTTGTCACAGACGCATCTCCTGGCAAGGTTCATAATAGTCGAGGCGGATATTTGTCCGCGGTGTTTCAATGTTTAACCCCAACCAAAAGGAGAATGCTATGAATCTGTTCACGCTCGACAACCTGTTCCTCTTGTTGACCGGCCTGACGGCCATCTACCTGCTCTGGCGTTTCCACGCCCGCTGGAGCAAAGGCAAAGCGCTCCATGATGTGTACTACATGATGGGCTTCCTGGTACTGCTGGTCTCCGGGCTGCTGCTCATCTTCCTGGGACTGGGCATCCTGGCTTCGCCCTATGTGCTCACGGTGGCGTCTCTCATCCCGCTGGGCATTTCGATGGGCATCGCCGAGCAGTTCTTCCCCAAGTGGAAGAAAGCCTTTAAATGGTTTGCCCTGATCGGCTTCCTGGCCATCGCTATCTTCAGCATCGCCGGGATCGAGATTGGGCGTAAAATTTCCGTGCCGTTGTTCCACGGCGTGGCTGGCCTCGTGATCTTCCTGGGTCCATTCTTCGCCAAGAAAGCAGCCAAGGGATTCTGGTGGGTTGGCATCGGCGGTCTGCTGATCGGATTGGGCGGGATTGCGCTGGCCTTCATCGCCAATGGCGCCCAACTGCTTTTCTTCAGCCCCTCCTTCGTGATGCTCATCCTCACCCCATTGTTGCTGCTCATGACCCTGGCGTTCACCTTCGGTTTTGTCAAGGACATCAAGGGTTAATCTCCCTCCTCAGCCCTCCCCCGCTGCATCCAGCGGGGGAGGATGTTGATTAAAGTCAAAGTAATCATCCCTGTTTTCTTGTATTTTATCCATAACGCAAAACAAGGAGCCAGAACATGCAGTTCATCAAAGACCGCCTTAACTATTTGTTCAAGTCCACCAAGGGCTTGATCCTGGTGGCGATCGCCATGATCGGCATCGAGACCGCTGTCTTCGGGATGCTCTCCGGTCCGATGGCCGAACTGGGTGTGCGCGACTTCCTCGTCCGCGCCCTCAACATGGATATCGTCCAAGCCGAGCGCGAAGGGCGGATCGTGATCCTGTACCACTCCATCGCCATGGCCGTCATGGCCATCGAAACGTATATGATTACCAGCCTGGTGAAGATGAAAGAGTTCTACAGGAACGCCGCTCGGGCGCTCATTACCATCGGTTACCTGCTTGCCATGATCTTTGGCATCGGTTTCGCCTACTGGGGTCACAACTGGGCCTTCCACGGGCTGTACATCACCGGCCTGAGCCTGATCTTCTTTGCCGGGGTGTTCCTGACAATTGCCTTGTGGCCGTGGAACAAAGAGTATTTCCAACCGGATAAAGCCTATGCCCGCACCAAAAAAGGGTTGGACCTGGAACGCATGGCTTTCTTCGCCACCGCCCTCACCACGGTCATTTCGGCGCTGTTCGGGGCCGTACCGGGGGCTTATTTCGGCAACGGCTTCGAGGTCTTCCTGGCTGAGAATATCATCCGCCTGCCGCACAAGACCACCATGGAGTACTCGGTCATTGGTCACCTGCATATCATGCTGGCGCTGATCGCCATCATGATCACGCTTATCGTGGGTCGCTGGATGGACTTCAAAGGCATCCTGCATAAGTTCGCCATGCCGTTCATCATCCTGGGGACCATCGTTTTGAACCTGGGCGTTTGGGGTGTGGTCACTCCGCTGGAGCCGATAGCGCACATGATCATCTACATGGGCGCCACTCCCGCCATGTTCGGCGCGCTGCTGCTGGTCATCTTCTCCTGGGACAAACTCATCCGCAACGGCACTGCGGAACTCGGGAAAGCGACCGGCTGGCAGAAGTTCAAAGCGCTCCTGCACGACCCGCTGCGCTTCGGCCCCTTCTGGCAGATGGTCTTCATGAACTTCACCGTCAGCGGCATCGGCATCTTCTACGCCATCCGGTTGGACGAGATCTTCCGCATGTGGTCGCACCGCGACGAGCGCATCGAACTGACCGGCCACTGGCACGTCCTTTCGGCCATCATCGCCACCATCATCCTGCTTTACTATGGCGATATGATCGGCCTGAAAGGAAAAATCCGCAAACTCTACGGGTGGGGCATCATCCTGCTCTCCGACCTGGCCTTTGGCGCGGTGACCATCTTCGAGATCAAGCGCCTGTTCATCGACGAAGCGGTCCAGCAGCCGCTGGTCAACACCCTGATGTACCTGATGGACTTCGGCCTGGGCATGTTGCTCGTCATTCTCGCCATGCTCCTGATCTGGCGCTTATACGACCTGTTCAAGAAAAAGGGACGCTGGACGGAAGAAATCCCGCACGAACTCTCCGAGGAGGTGAAGTAATGTTGCGCACCGTTTCTTTGACCGTTATCCTCGTCGCTGTTCTCCTGGCCTCCTGCGCCCCTGTGGACCTGAATGCTCCCGTCCCGGTCTTTGAGACAGGCGTGGACCCGGATGCCTGGGCAACGGTCCCGGCTGGAGAATTCCTCCAAGGGCAGTTCGCCAAACCGACTTCGATCGACTATGACTACCAGATCATGGTCACCAATGTGACCGTGCAGCAGTATGTGGATTTCCTCAATGATGCCCTCGCAGGCGGCGCAATCCGCGTGGATGGCGACCAGGCGCTCGGCTTCTACCCAGGCGATGAATTCCGCGGCGCCAACCACGAACTGGAGATCCTGGCCGGCGACTATCTCCTCGTCCCGACTAACGACCCGGCCTCGCGTTTCACCTTCCTGCGCTACGACGGGGCGGCGTTTGTCGCCTCAGCGGGCTGGGAAAACCACCCCATGACCAACGTCTCCTGGTTCGGCGCATGGAATTACTGCGGCTATTACGGTTACCGTCTCCCCACCGAACTCGAATGGGAGAAGGCCGCCCGCGGGTCAGAAGACGACCGTCCCTTCCCGTGGGGCTATGAGATCGCCCGCAACAACGCCAACTTCTACGCCAGCCGTGATCCTTTCGAGGATATGTCGTCCTTCGGCTCACGCACCAGCCCGGTCGGGTTCTATAACGGCCGGGTGTATGACGGCTACCAGACCATCGACTCAGCCAGCCCGTACGGCCTGTACGACATGGCCGGCAATGTCTGGCAATGGACCGGCGATGTGACCGAAAACTTCAGCGACCGCTTCATGCACGGCGGTTCGAAACTGACCTACGATATGGACCTGCGCATCTGGGTGCGCAACAGCGCCCCGCCTATGTACTATAGTTCCAGCGTCGGTTTCCGCTGTGTAAACCCATAAACCTCCAGGCAGGGGCGCACTCCGTGGCGCCCCTGCCAAAACCGATCCCCCTATTTCACAATCTTCAGGTATCATTGGCGCATCTACTCCCGAAAATCCCCGCATGAAAAAACTCCTTGCCAAAACCAAACTCTACTGGCCTTTGACCAAATCCCTCCAGACCGGCCTGCTGCTCTCCACCGGCCTGGCCGGTTATATGACCGCCCGCTGCCCGGTCATGCACTGGTACGATTTTCTAGGGCTTGGCGCCAGCCTCTTCCTCGCCATCGCCGGGTCGACCATCCTTAACATGTGGTATGACCGTGACATCGACTCGGTCATGAACCGGACCCACCACCGCCCACTGGCCGATGGACGCGTTTCCCCCACGGAAGCGCTGCGACTCGGTTTGATCCTGTCGCTACTCGGGGTCGGGATTGCCGTGCTCATGTCCCCCCTCTATGGGCTGATCGTCTTTGCCGGCCTGTTCTTCGACGTGGTTGTGTACACGCTTTGGCTCAAACGCCGCACCTGTTGGAGCATCGTCTGGGGCGGCATTTCGGGAGGCATGCCCATCCTGGCCGGGCGGGCTTTCGGCCTCGGGGAGATCGATTCGGTCGGTATCCTGCTCTCCATGGCGGTGCTGTTCTGGATCCCGACCCATATCCTGACTTTTTCCATGCGCTACTCTGACGATTACCAGGCGGCGAAAATCCCCACATTTCCAACCACTTATGGGCTGGCAGCCACCCGCGCCACCATTGCGGGTTCGAGCATCCTGGCCGCTCTCGCGATCGGGGCAGCCGGCCTGATGATCGGCGTGGAATGGGGCTTTGTGCGCCTGTTGATCGTCCTTTCGGCCGGCTTGTTCCTGCTGGCTGTCGCCAGTGTATTCCGCCCCACCGAACGGGTCAACTTCGGCCTGTTCAAGTACGCTTCGGTTTACATGCTGGCTTCGATGATCCTGCTCTCCATCTGACCAGATTGGATGGATGCTGGAACTTTCACTCATCCATTTTCCACGAACGACCGATCAACCATGAAGATCAGCCCCCTCGACCGGATCCTGCTCCTCATCGGCAGCCTGCTGGCAGCCTGGGAGGTGGCTGTCGGCGTTAACAACCTGGACCGGGTCCCAACCATCGCTTACACCATCGCCTTCGGCGTCCTGCTAGTGGCCGGGCTGCTGCTCATCATCCTGGGTTTCGATGCCCTCGAAAGCCCGGTCGTTGTGATCGTATCGACGGTCATCCCCCTCAGCCTCTCGCTGGGGCTGGTCTGGGAACGCCTCCCCGCCTGGCGGACCGTGTACCTGGCCTTCGCTGTCGCCGGCCTCCTGGCAGTCTTTATTACGCGCCTGCTGCCGGTGAAAGGGAAACCAGCCACCATCGTGCTAGCCTGTGTCCACGGCCTGGCCGGGACGATCATCTTCCTGCTGCCGATCCTCCAATCCGCGAATGGGGCGGCCCGTCCCGGCTTTGCCCTGGTGGGACTGGGCGGCGCTTTGATTGGCGTCGCAGGTTTGATGTTGTCGTTCCTCAAGGCGGGCAAGCCGATCCTTACACGCGCCGTCATCTTCCGCCTTCTGCCCGGATTATTGTTTTCGATGACCGCCGCCTTCGTGGCAGGTTTCGCCCTGGCTTGAACCGGTAACACCCATTTGGCATAAACGCGCCGCTGTCGCGTATCAATCCAATCTAAAAAGGAGTATGCCATGAGAAATTCCTGGTGGGCTAAAACTCTCCGCATCGTCGGGATCGTCTTCATGAGCCTGGCGGCGGCCTTCACCCTCATGGGCGGCGCGGGGACCACCTGCGTGGCGCTCGACCCGACCGGCTTCGGCGGCAGGTTCGCCGGGATCGCCCCCTTCCAGTGGTTATGGATCTTGTTCGTGCTGGTTGGGATCGCGGCCGGCGTGATGGGCGTACGCGCCGTCGTGCTGCTCGTAAAAGGGACGAAGAACGCCTACCGCAGCACCCTGGTCGCCCTGCTGCTAGGCACGGTCATCAACGCCATCCATCTCTTCGCCTCGCGCGCCCTGCGCGGCGGCTCGATGCCGGTGGACGGGGTGCTCTACACCAACCTGCTCACGCTGGTCATCTTCCTCCTGTTCCGCATTCCCGGCATCTGGCAGGGCGTGAACTACGAGAAACCGACCGGCGACAAGAAGACCGGCCGCCATGCAGCCGCCATCGCCCTCGGCGCGGTGGGACTGCTCTCGCTGACCATCCAGTTCCTGATGGCCCCCACCCACACCATCGGCGGGGTCAATTACGCCGATGTCTGGCATGTGGCGTTGACGGTCATTGGCCTGGGCCTCATCCTGGCAGGGTGCGTAACGGCAGGCTATACCGAAGCCGCCCTCACCCGCCGCATCGAAGCGCCCGAGACTGCACGCTGAACCAGAGGCCATGATGTAATCGAAAAACTCCCTGCCGAATGCAGGGAGTTTTTGATCGCCGATTGCCCCGCGCCGGTGATTGCATCCTTGACCGCCTGTCTGTATAATACTCCTATCTACTCCCATCGACCTGGTGTGGATCGCCGATCAGATGTCCGCACCTCCTAAATCCATGGCCAACGAAGCCGATACCTGCTAAACTTATGTTTTACCGAATTGAAATCTGCCGGATGGGAAGACGATCTCATCGCTGAGCGGTTGCCCTTGACGCCCGGCCGGATCGTGCCGAGCGGCGACAGCCGCACGCGCAAGGATGGCCTGCGTCCCGACTACGTTTTGTTCATCCGGCAGAACGTCCCGATTGCGGTGGTGGAGGCGAAAGCGGAATATACTCATCCCGCGAAAGGTTTGCAAAAGGCGCTCCTTTACACGGAAATGCTGGGGGTGAAGTTCGCCTACTCGACAAACGGCAAAGGGATCGTGGAACACGATTTCATCACGGGTATGGAACGTACACTCGGCGCCTTTCCAACACCCGATGAATTGTGGAGAAGGCTCAAGGGCACGTACCAATTCACGACAGAAAAAGAAGATGCCGATTCGCTCACGGCCTACTGGCAAGAGGCGGGCGGGAAGTAGCCGCGCTATTACCAGCGGGTTGAAATCAATCGCGCTGTAAACGCGGTCCTCGAAGGGAAGAAGCGCGTCCTGCTCACGATGGCACGGGGATAGGGAAAACATACGTCGCGTTTCAAATCGTGTGGCGATTGTGGAAGTCGAAACGCAGGAAGCGAATACTGTATCTCGCAGACCGAAATGTGTTGATTGACCAAGCCAAAGATAGAGCCTTCTCGCCGATGGGACAAGCCATATAAAAGATTCAAGGCAGGGCAATCAAGAGCCGCGAGGTTTATTTCGCTTTGTATCAGGCGCTGGTTGAACTCGACCCGGCCGGTGACAGTTTCTAAAAAGACGCCCTTCACCGCAAATGCCTACTAGACATGTACACAGTTGGATGTATGAAGAAATTTATGTTTTTGATTCGTTCACAATAACCAAGACAACCACAGAACCACCGTCCGCAATCGATGGTATCATTCCAGGGAACAGGAGTTGCCATGACCAGTTCGTCCACTCGAAAGGTAAAAGAGAACATGCGGGCTTTGGGATTTGCATGTGAAATATTGGAACTCTCAGAGAGCGCCCGCACCGTGCCGGATGCCGCCAGGGCCATTGGCTGCAAACTGGGGCAGATCGTGAAATCGTTGATCTTCAAGGGCCAATCGACCGGTAAAACCATCCTGGCTTTGGTGAGTGGGTTGAACCGGGCCGATGAAGGCAAGCTCAGCGTCCTGGTTGGGGAGCCTATTGGACGAGCCGACCCGGAATTCGTGCGCCTCGTAACGGGGTTTGCCATTGGAGGCGTTCCCCCGGTGGGACACCCACAACCGATCGAGACCTATATCGACCAGGATCTCATGCAGTACGATACCGTATGGTCTGCAGCCGGAACGCCCTATGCCGTGTTCGGTTCGACACCCGCTGACCTGGCCAGGATGACCGGCGGTAAGGTGGTTCCCCTGAAGTGAAAGGAATTGAACCTTGACGATGATTCACATTGCGGGTATATTTGCCTGAATTTCACCAGCGCTTCAAGCAACCACTGTACATTCCTTTCGCCGAAGGAGGTGATACCGACGAACCAAGGGCGCTGTCTGCCAAAACGGATCCGCCCGTGTTGACGGGCATCTATTCTTCATTCTTTTGGAGGAGGAAGAAGTATGAATAAGCGTTTGTTCGTTGTTCTATCCGTTCTGGTGGTATTCAGCCTGCTGCTGGTAGGCTGCGGCCCCAAGCCCATCGAACCGGGTGAATGGGGCGTGATGACCTTTGCCCCCGGAACCGAGATCAAGATCGGTGTTTCATCCGCCCTGGCAGGTGGCTACGCCGTCTATGGCCAGGATATGCTCAATGGCGTCAACCTTGCCATATCCGATTTCGGCACGCTGAACGGGTGGAGCCTGGTCGCTGAAGGCGGCGACGATGCCTGTGAAGGCGCTCCCGCCGTGACCGTTGCAGAGCGTTTCGCGGCCGATCCCACCCTGCTGGCGGTCGTCGGACCGATGTGCTCGGGCGGTGTCGTCCCGGCTTCCGATATCTACGCTGAACACAATATCGTCATGATCACCCCCTCGTCCACTGCTGTGATCGTGACCGCTCGTGGCTACATGAACCTATTCCGCACGGTCGCCAATGATGACCTGCAGGCCCAGGTGACAGTCAACTTCCTGACTGACGATCTGGGTGTCACCAAACTGGGGATCATCCACGATAGCAGCATATACGGCCAGGGCATTGCGGAAGCTGTCCAATCCTACTTTGGGGAAGCCGGCGGAACGGTCACCGCCTTCGAGGGCATCACCCGCGGCGATACCGACTTCAGCGCGGTCGTTTCGATCATGCTGGAAGGCGATCCGGAAGCGATCTACTTCGGCGGCATGGATGCCGAAGGCGCCCTGCTGGTCAGCCAGTTACGAGCCGGCGGTTTCGAAGGCGTCTTCTTTGGGCCGGATGGCATCAAGTCCAAGCCAACCTTCATTGACGGTTCGGGCGGCGCGGCGGATGGCGCCTATGTGACCTTCGGCGCAGTCGGCGGCTCTACCGGATACGAGGACTGGGAAGTGCGCTTTACCGAGCTCTACGGCGCCCCCGTGGCGTACGGCCCCGGTTCCTACGACTCGGCCATGATCATCCTGAAGGCCGCGGCCGCGGTAGCCCAGGTGGATAAGGATGGCAACCTGGTCATCGACCGCAAAGCGCTGGCAGACCATATCCGCGCCACTCCCTTTGATGGGATCACCGGCCATCTCGAATTCACCGAAACAGGCGACCTCGCTGCGGTTTCCATCACAGTCTTCCATGTCGAAAATGGCGAATTCGTGGAAGTCAAGAAAGTCGATTTCGGCCAGTAGAATTCACAAAATAACTGCAAACTTTGAAGGCAGGTTGCATCAACCTGCCTTCAAAGAATCCTGAATCCTGTTCACTTCCGCCACCACGAGAACGCCTCAACCATTGGAATAGCGGACAGTTGAAAAGGAAGGCTGGTGCAACATGGATTTCAATTGGTCGTCACTGGCAGAACAACTTGTCAACGGCATTACGGTGGGGAGTTTTTACGCCCTGATCGCTCTTGGCTATACAATGGTATATGGTGTCTTGAAAATGATCAACTTCGCCCATAGCGAAGTGTTCATGATCGGCTCCTACATCGGTCTGTTCGTGCTCAATATCATGATCAATACCGGTTTCTATGAACAGGCTCCGTTACTGGCAATTATCCTGACATTCCTTGTGGGAATGGCAGGTTCGGCCCTTACCGGGGTGACTTTGGAACGCTTGGCTTACCGCCCGCTGCGGCGCGCCGCCCGCCTGGCCCCCCTCATCAGCGCCATCGGCGCATCCATCTTCCTCCAGGAGTTCGTCCGCCTCCTGCCGGATATTGGCAAAGCCATCACCGGGATCTCGATCGGAGACAACCCGATCATCCCGCAGAATGTGCGCGTGGGTATCGTCAGCGTCCTGGAATCTCTTGGCGGCGCTTATCCGAAGGCTTATCCTGGCATCCTCAACATCGGCGGTTTCCGGATCGGGGATATCTATATAGCCTACGGACGCGTCATTGTGGTGATCATATCTGTCATCATCATGGTCTTTCTCTATATCCTGGTCAAATATACCCGCCTTGGCAAATCCATGCGGGCTGTCTCGGAGGATAAGGATACCGCCGCCCTGATGGGGATCAACGTGAACCTGGTCATCTCGCGTACCTTCCTGATCGGCTCTGCCCTGGCCGGCATTGCCGGGGTGATGGTGGGAATGTACTACATCCAGATCAAGACCAGCATGGGATTCATCCCCGGCATTAAAGCGTTCACAGCCGCCGTCCTGGGGGGCATCGGCAGCATCCCTGGCGCCATGCTGGGCGCATACATCCTCGGCCTGGCCGAGGTGATCGGGGTCCAGTTCCTCCCGGCGGTCTACAAGGATGTGGTCGCCTTCAGCCTCCTGGTCCTGACCTTGATGTTCAAACCCACCGGCATCCTGGGTGGCAAAGAGACCGGGCGGCGCATCTAGGGAGGCTTTGAATGAAGAACAATTCCAATTTCCTATCGAAAATTCGGATGGGTCTCAAGCCCCACCTGCGCACCATCGTTATCCTGGTCATAGCGGCCTTGCTGGCAGCGCTTCCCATCCTTGATTTTGCCCAGCGCGCCTACTGGGTACGGGTCATCGGCTACGCCGGGTTATACATCATCCTGGGCCTCGGCCTGAACGTTGTGGTCGGCTTTGCCGGGTTGCTCGATCTCGGTTATGTTGCGTTCTATGCAATCGGGGCATACACCTTCGGACTGCTGGCCGGCAACCACTTCGATATCCATCTTTCCTTCTGGTTGATCATCCCCATCGCTGCCATGCTGGCCTCCCTGGCCGGGATACTACTTGGATTGCCAGTGCTGAAAATGCGCGGCGATTACCTAGCCATCGTCACCCTCGGTTTCGGCGAGATCATCCGTCTCCTGGCCACCAACCTGACCGGGTTGACGAATGGCTCACAAGGCTTGTACTCGCTCGATTCTCCCTACCTTCTTGGGTTGGAACTGAAAACCGGCACCCATTTCTACTACCTGATCTTCATCCTCGTACTCCTCGTTCTTTTCATCGTATTCCGCCTCGACCGGTCCCGGATCGGCAGGGCCTGGGTGGCCATCCGGGAAGATGAGGATGTTGCCCAGATGATGGGGGTTAACACCACGCGTTATAAGCTGCTGGCCTTTGCCATCGGCGCCCTCATCGGCGGTCTCGGAGGAGCCATCTTCGCCGCCTGGCAGGGTTCGATCTTCCCGGATAACTTCAACCTGTTCGTCTCCATCAACGTCCTCTGCCTGATCATCATCGGCGGGATGGGCAGCATCCCGGGCGTCATTATCGGTGCGTTCGCCCTGATCGCCCTCCCTGATATCCTGCGCGAATTTGCGAACTACCGGCTACTGCTCTTTGGCCTGTTGCTGATCATCATGATGATCGCCCGGCCGGAGGGCTTCATCCCATCCCGACGCCGGCAACTCGAGCTGCATGCCGAGAAAGAAGCCGGGATGCGTAAACCATCCAGGAGGAAGGGGGAAAAGGCATGAACATCCTCGAAGCCCGTGCAGTAACGAAACGTTTCGGTGGCCTGTTGGCAGTCAGCAAGTTCGATATCATCGTCCAGGAACGCTCGATCTCGAGCGTCATCGGACCCAACGGCGCCGGGAAAACCACCTTCTTCAACTGTGTCACCGGCTTCTACAAACCTGAAGAAGGGGATATCCTCTTCCTGGAGCAGACGATCTGCGGCATGTCCTCTGACCGGATTACATCGCGCGGCATTTCCCGTACCTACCAGAACATCCGTTTGTTCGCCAACATGACCGCCATGGAAAATATCCTCGTCGGCCAGCATGCGCGGCTGCAAACGAACCTGTTGGATGTGCTCATCCACACCCCGCGGTTCATCAAGGAGGAAGCCTCCTCCCGGGAAGAAGCAAAGCGCCTGCTCAATTATGTCGGCCTGGAAGGCCGGGGGGATACGCTTGCCCGCAACCTGCCTTACGGCGATCAGCGCCGCTTGGAAATCGCGCGTGCCCTGGCCAGCAAACCTAGACTGATTCTGCTCGATGAGCCGACCGCCGGCATGAATCCGCGCGAGACGACCGAAACCATGGCATTGATCCGGCGCTTGCGGGATGACCTGGACATCACGATCCTGCTCATCGAACATGATATGCGCGTCGTCATGGGTATCAGCGATGTCATCTCCGTCATGGATTTCGGACAGAAGATAGCCGAGGGCGCCCCCAAGGAAATCCAACAAAATCCCCAGGTAATCGAGGCGTATCTCGGCCGGGGCATGGCTGCTGGCATCGATCACTAGGCCAGGCTTAGAACCCGAAAGGCAGCATATTCCTATGGCTATGATGGAAGTCAACGATATCCACACCTACTACGGCAACATCCACGCCCTCAAAGGGATCTCCCTGACAGTCGAAAGGGGTGAGATCGTCACCCTGATCGGCTCGAATGGCGCCGGCAAAACGACCACACTGCGGACGATCTGCGGCCTGCTGAAACCACGCCAGGGATCCATCCTGCTCGATGGGGATGACCTGGCCACCTACCAGGC
>Ga0194126_10010555_pt1 | contig 12077 bp, 7 predicted proteins | sample TA2KigC150mmetaG_FD_148641 | JGI IMG/M metagenome (GOLD analysis project Ga0194126, IMG submission 148641) | Freshwater microbial communities from Lake Tanganyika, Tanzania - TA2015035 Kigoma Deep Cast 150m | ecosystem: Environmental > Aquatic > Freshwater > Lake | place: Tanzania: Lake...
GAGGAGGCCGATGAAGTCGGCGTCGGTCTGGCGGTAGACCTTCTCGAGCTCGACGAACTCCATGTCGAAGGTCGGTTCGGCGAAGATGCGGGCCGAGAAGAAGTAGGGCGATTCGTAGCGGCCGGAGGGGGCGGTGGGAGTTGCGGAAGCGCCGCGGCCTCCGGCGCGAACGGCCGTGACGGCGGGCCGGGCGGACGGGAAGGCGCCGGACGCGCCGGCGAAGAGATCGCGCTCGCGGGAGGTGACGACGGGCGGGAGCTGATAGAGGTCGCCGATGAAGATCATCTGCAGGCCGCCGAACCACGCGCCGGGGCGGGGGCCGTTGAGGCGGAGGAATTTCTCGACGCAGTCCATCAGGTCGGCCCGGACCATGGACACCTCGTCGATGACCAGGGCGTCGAGGTTGCGGTAGAGGGCGGCCCGGTCGGCGGCGGGGCCGCGCGGTTTGGCGAGCTTGCGGACGGCGTCGGGGGTCGTGTCGGGCTTGAAGCGGAAGAACGAGTGGATGGTCTGGCCGCGGACGTTGAGGGCGGCCACACCGGTCGGGGCCAGGACGGCGATGCGTTTTTGGGTCTTCGAGCGCCAATGCTCGAGGAGCGTCGATTTCCCGGTGCCGGCCTTGCCGGTGACGAAGGCGTGGCGGTCGGTGCCCTCCATGAGGTCGAGGGCCCGGCGGAAGCCGGGGTTGATCTCGATCTTGGGCGTCTTGGGGGCCTTAGGCATCTTGGTCATTGATAATATGGGCACACAATACCAATTCCCTTATTTAATAACAACGCCCAGCCAACCCTGATTTTCTCACTTGGGGTCGGACCATAAAATTTTGTTAATTTACAACAACTTAGATGATCAGAGTGGCCCTAAGTTGTTGATAATTGGGTGCGATTTGCGCATTTTTGGGGTCATTTTGCATAAGCTCGGCGCTGGAGCGGCATTTCTAACGTTTGCACGTTTTTGCCGTCAAAAACGTGCGTTCTACAGTTTGGGAAAGATGTTTTTCCAGGTTAACTTATTGATTATATTTAAGAAATTGTGGTCCGACCCCTAACGGGGCAGCCAGGCACGGATTTGGCGGGACATGCGCATCGCGGCCGGGGGGCTGAGGTTGGCCATGACGACAATGGTGACCCCGTCCTCGGGCATCCATTCGAGGGCGGCGTTGATCCCCGGGGCGCCGCCGGCGATGCCCAGGCCGCCGCGCCGTTCCTCTCCGGCCGGGCCGTAGACGCCCTTCTCGAGGGCGATCGTGTACATGAGGAGGTCGCGGGCCGTGGAGTGGCCGCCGCCGGCTGAGCTGCCGATGCCCGGCAGCGTGTCGTAGTTGGTCTTCCAGACCGCGGCTTCGCGCACGTAGCCGACGGCCCGGCCGTCAAGGGGGACGCTCTTCGGGACCCAGCCGGAGCTGTCCATCCCGGCGGGCCTGTAGATGTGGTCGCGGATGTAGGTGTAGTAGTCGACGCCCGAGGCCTTCTCGACGATCAGGCCGAGGACGATGTAGCCGCCGTTCGAATAGAGGTTGCCGTGGCCTGGCTCGAAGGCCAGGGGGCGGTCGGCGAAGAACGGCAGGTAGTCGGCCAGGGCCCGGATCTTTTCCTTGTCGGCCGCCGCGAACCGGTCGCCGAAGAAGTCGCCGATGCCCGAGCTCATGTCGAGGAGATGGGCGACGGTCACCCGAGATGCGGCTTTCGCGTTGGGATAATCGGGCAGGAACTTGTCGATCGTGTCGTCGAGAGAAAGCTTGCCCTCGGAGGCCAGCTTACGGACGGCCAAGGCCGTGAAGGACTTGTTGATCGAGCCGACGTTGAACTTCGTGCCGACCGTGTTGGCGATCTTTTTTTCCCGGTCGGCGTAGCCGAAGGCCTCTTCGAAGATCGGCTCGTTGTTGCGGGCGATGAGGATGACGCCCGAAAAATCGCCCGAATCGACGGCCCGGCGGGCGTGATCGCGGACGGCGGCCATGAGTTCCGCATCGTCCTTTTTCGGGTCGGATGCGGGTTTCTGTTCTCCCTCCTCGTCCACGGCCTCGACCCGGATGCCGAGGAGCCCGAACGGCGCAACGGATTCAAACTCGAAATCGAGCCGGAGGACCCGGCCGGCCCGGGCCCGGGCGGTTACGCTGACGAAGTCGGCGCGGGCCTCGACGACCTGCTGGGGATCGAGCGAACCGACCTGGGCGCTCATTTGCCTGTAGCGGGCCAGCCGGACTTGGACGGGCATCTTCTTGAGGGCGTCCTTGGCGGTATGCCGGGCGAGGAATTCCTTCATGGCCGCTTCGCCGGCGTTGAAGGCCTTGAAATACGCGGCGGCCGTCTGGCCGGCGGGCGTGGCGGGGAAAGCGGCTTGGGAGGCCATGACCGATCCCCCGGCCAGCGGAAGAGCGGCGGCGAGAGACAGGGCCGCGACCCCAGCCCACGTAAGATATTTGGGGTCGGACCTCAGCTTGTTCTTATTAATCAATAGGTTAGCCATCTTTTGCTGCCCTCCCCAAACTGTAGAGTTCGCATTTTTACGGCCAAAACGTTCGCATCTGCGCCGACACGATATGTTCTTCAGCATAAAAACGAGCCCAAAAACAGATTAGTTGCGCCTCATTATCAACAACTTAGGGGCATCTCAACGTTCTAACCTATTGTAAACATTAAACAATTTGTGGTCCGACCCCTACTTGATCTCTTTTAAGAGCTCGGCGACGGCGGCTTCGAGCTGCTCGTCGCGGCCGGCGATCACGTTCTCCTTCTTATTCTCGACCTTGACGTCGGGCTCGGTCTGGTGGTTCTCGAGGTAGCCGACGCCGACGCCCTTGACCCCGAGAGGCACCGCGCCCCAGCGGACGCCGCCGTCCCCGAGCATCTCCCATCCGGCGAACGAGCACGTGCCCGGCACGGGCATGCCGACGAGCTTGCCGATCTTCATGAACTGGTAGGCGAACGCGAAGCAGTGGCCGTCGCTGTACTGGGCCTCGCCGACGACCGAGATGGAAGGCTTGGTCCAGCGGAAATTGGGCTCGTAGCCGTTGCTGCGCGTGTCGGTCGTGTAGTCGAAGAACCTCTTGCCGCTGAGGAACATGTCGAGGTCGGCGACCAGGTCGCCGCCGCCGTTGAACCGGGTATCGACGACCAGCCCCTCCTTGGCGGCGAACTTGCCCATGACCTCCTCGAAGGCCGACCGGTAGGCGCTGTCGCTCATGCCCGGGACATGGATGTAACCCAGCCGCCCCCCGCTCAGCCGCTCGACCTCCGCTCGGTTCCGCAGGACCCAGCGCCGGTAGAGAAGCGCGCTCTCGTCCCGCGCCGCGACCGGCTTGACCGTGACCGAGCGCGTCCCGGCCCCCGGCTTCGGGCCCGGCGCGCCCGGCGCGCCCGGCGCGACGAGCGTCAGCAGGACCGTCTGCCCGGCCTTGCGGTTGAGATAGTGCTCGAGGCCCTTGTCGGCGGCGATCGTCTCGCCGTCCACAGCCTCGATGACCGTTCCCGGGGCGATGTCCAGCCCGGCCTTGTCGAGCGGCCCGCCGGCGATGACCTCGACGACCTTGACGCCGGGGCCGGCGTAGGCGGGATCGTAGAAGGCCCCGAGCGAGGCCGTCTCGTCGGCGTTCTCCACGCGGCGCGCGTACCGGGCCCCGCTGTGGCTGACGTTGAGCTCGCCCAGCATCTCGCTGAGCAGCTCCGCGAAGTCGTAGCCGTCGCCGATCCCCGGCAGGTGCTTGACGTAGACGTCCTTGAGGCCGACCCAGTCGGCCCCGTGATACCCCGCCGTGTAGAACGTCTCGAGCGTGCGGCGCCAGACGTGCTCGAACTGGGCCTTGCGTTCGGCCTCCAGGTCGACGGTCATCTCGCCACGCACCCCGATCGGATCGCGCTTGCCGCTCCCCGGATCGATCTTCGACAGACCGCCGTCGGCCAGCAGGAAGATCGATTTCATCTCCTTGTCCCAGGCCATCCGCCCGCTGTTGGCGTTGAGCGCGGCCAGCATCTTGGTCTCGCGCGTCCTGAGGTTGGTCGTCCAGAGGTTCATCCCCCGCTCGAAGCGTGCGAGGTAGAAGAGAGTGTCGCCGTCCTTGTTGACGAGGGCGTCGCCGAGCGATGAGGAGTGGATGGTCAGGCGGGCCTTCCGCAGCTCGAGGCCGGGCCAGTCGATGACCAGGGGCTTGACCTCGTCCTTCTTCTCCTTCTCGGCGGGCTCCTTCTTGTCCTTGGGGGCCTCGGCCTTGGTCTTCTTCTCCTCGATCTCCTTGAGCAGGGCGGCCTCCTCCTTGGTCAGGCTGAAGCGGTCCCAGGCCTCGCGGGTGAGGAAGAGCGCGTAGACGTCGAACTGCGACCCGCCGCTCTGGGCCGCGCCCTTGAGGCCGTCGCGATTGCTGGCCCACATCATGGCCTGGCCGCCCAGGATCCACTTGGCCCGGCGGTCCTCGAAGCCGCTCTCGCTCAGGTTGACGGCCGGGGCCGAGCCGTCGGCCTTGACCAGGCCCACTTCGCCCGGCGCGAACCCGGGCACGGAGAGCTCGAACAGGATCCAGCGGCCGTCCGGGCTCCACTCGAAGGACTGGCCGGCGTCCGTCGACGGGGCCAGCTCCTTCGCGGTCAGGAGCGTGCGCGTCGCTTTCGAGGCGATGTTCAGGACCTTGAGGGTCGCCCGGCCCTCGATGAAGGCCAGCTCCTTGCCGTCGGGCGAATAGGCGGGCGAGGCGTTCTGATGGGCGCTCACGACGAGCGGCTTCTCCTCGAGGACGGTCGAGGCGTAGAAGTAGGGCTCCTCGGCCCGCGTGCGGCGCGTCTCGTAGATGCCCCAGCGGCCGTCGCGCTGCGAGGCGTAGAGAACGGCGTTGCCGTCGGGGGAGAACGAGACCGACGACTCCTGGCCGGACGACGAGGTGACCCGTTTGGTCATGCCGCCGTCGACGTTGGTGACGAAGATGCCGCCGCGAGCGACGACGGCGATCTCCTTGCCGTTGGGCGAGACGGCGAACTCGCGGGCCCCGCCGCTGACCGGAACGACGACCTCGTTGTTGGACCGGGCGTCGGCGGCCAGGGTGACGGGGACCTTGCGGGGCTCGGCGCCCTCGCGCATGGTGTAGATCCCGCCGTCGTAGCCGAAGCACAGCGTGCCGTCGGCGGCCATGCTGACGAACCGCACGGGGTGGGTTTTGAACTTCGTGATCGGGACCGAAGGGCCGCCGCCCTGGCTCAAGCGATGGACATTGAAGGAGCCGCTCTCCTCGGATAAATAATAGAAACTTTTTTCGTCGGGTGTGAAAACGGGGCTGCGGTCTTCGCCGGCGAACGGGGTGATCTTGTGATGCCGGCCCGTCGGGACGTCCCAGACCCAGATGTCGCGGGCGATGGCCGAGGTGTGGTGCTTGCGCCACTCGTTCTCGCCGCCCTTCTTGTCGTGGTAGAGCATCAGCCGGCCGTCCCGGCTGAAACGGACGTCCTCGGCCGGGGTGCCGAGGACCATGACGGAGCGCCCTCCGGAGACGGGTACCTTGTAGAGCTCGGGCTGGGAGCCGGTGGGGAACAGGCGGCTCGAGGCCGTGTCGAGACGGGCCGCTCCGAAGTAGATGTCCTGGCCATCGGGCGAGAAGGTGAAGGGCGTCTCGGAGGCCGAGTGGAAGGTCAGGCGCCTGGCCGGCCCGCCGACCGCGGGCATGACGAAGACGTCGAAGTTCCCGAAGCGGTCGCTCGCGAAAGCGATCCACTGGCCGTCGTGGCTCCACACGGGAGTCGTGTCGTGGGCTTCGTGCGTGGTCAGAGGGACGGCCGCGCCGCCGGCGGCGGGGACGCGGAAGAGGTCCCCCTTGTAGGCGAAGACGATCGTCCGGCCGTCGGGCGAGAGGGCCGGGTAACGCAGCCAGGTCGGCGGCGAGGCGGGATCCTGGGCGGCGGGGGCGGAGGAGGCGACGGCGCGCTCGAACGCCGCCGACGCAGCGGGTGTGACGGCAGCCGCGGCAGGCGCGGAATGTGAGGAAGGCACAGGGCGTGCCGGAAGCGCGGCCGAGGCGCCGCCCAAGACGATGAGAGCGATAAGAATGAAAGCCGATGCGAGCATGCGGTTCATGGCGGGACTCCTTTCTCCGAAGGCCAAGGAGAAGAATATACCCCCGCAGCCGAAAACAGGTCAACTCATTTGGGGTCGGACCACAATTTTTTGATTAGAATCAATAACTTCACAGCCAGTTCTTGACCTTGGCAAACTGTAGCTTGCATGTTTTTAGCGGCAAAAATAGATCAGCTCGGCCCACGTGCCTCATGGGCACATCTCTGATAAAATAGCCCGTGAAAACGGTCGCGCCGGATGAAAATATCAACAACTTAGCGAGTGATTAAGAGCCTAACATGTTGAAAAGAAACAAAAAATTGTGGTCCGACCCCAAATGGGGATTGGTATTGACGGGGGGCGGGGCGCGGGGCCTGGCTCATATCGGGGTGCTGGAGGTTCTCGACGAGCTCGGCCTCAAGCCCGATATCATCGTCGGGACATCGATGGGGGCTGTCGTCGGCGGCTTCTATGCCGCCGGGGTCGCGCCAAAAAAGATGAAGGAGCTGGCGGCGGAGATGAGCCTGGAGAAGATCGTCTCCAAACGCGCCCGCCGGTTCCTCCTCAAGAACCGTAACGCGCTACTCGATTACCTGCTGCTCGAGATCCAGCGGCAGCGGCTGCTCAAAAAAGCGTCAGTCCGCGGAAAGGACAAGGTCGAGTGTTACCTGAAGTCGGTCGTCGGCCCGGTCCGGATCGAAAAGCTCCCCGTTCCGTTCGCCTGCAATGCCCTCGACCTGGTGACCGGCAAAGAGCACGTCTTCGATAAGGGGCCGCTGGCCCGGGCCATCCGGGCCTCGATGTCCTATCCCCTGGCCCTGGACCCGGTGCGCATGAAGCGGATGGTCCTCGTCGACGGGGGCCTGATCGACAACGCCCCGGTCCGGATCGCCCGGGAGCTCGGGGCGAAGAAGGTTGTCCTGTCGGATGTCCGCCGCGGATTGAAGCCGGTCCCGGCGTCGCGCCTGCGCAACCCGTTCCTCGTCGCTCAGCGCGTCGTCCAGACCGTGACTACGAGGACCACCGAGGAGCAGGAGGTCGACGCGGACTTCATCCTGCGCGTGCCCGTGGATGTCGAGACGCTCGACTTCTCACGCGTCCCGGCCATCATCCGCAAAGGCCGCACCTCGGCCTTGGCTGCGGTAACAGACATATCCCAAATAAGATAGCTATCATTTCCCTCCGCTTAGCCAGGGTCACGCCGAATCCCAGCGAAAGCCTCGAGGGCGGCCTCCTCGGTCGGGTAGATGTCCAGGATATCCCGGAGCCGCGTGCGAATTTCAAGACGCCCCCCCCCGGCCGGCAGGCTTCCGGGAAGCCGCCGACGGAACTGCTTCGCTGCGCCGGGCGGTCTTCCGGGCTTTTACTCGTACTTGACCGAGCAGCCGTAGGGCTTGGTCGTCGACACCGAGACCGGCTTTCCGGCGATCAGCTCGTCGACGGCGGCCAAAACATGATTGATCCGCTCGGGGTTCTTGCCGCTCGTGTCGTTGTCGATGGCCCCGTTGTAGACGACCTTGCCCTCGGCGTCGATGACGAACATGTGGGGCGTCGTCTTGGCCCCGTACGCCTTGCCCGTCTTGCCGTCGGCGTCCATGAGGAGCGTCGAATAAGCGGGCTTCCAGTCGGCATAGGCGGCCCGCAGGGCCGCGGGCTCCTTGTAGTCCTTGTGGGAAGCGTTCGTCGAATTGACGGCCACCCAGACAACGCCCTTCTCCTTGGCCGCTTTTTGCGCGGCGGGCATCAAGCCGTCCTTGTAGTGCCGCACGACGACCGGGCATCCGGGATTGGTCCACTCGAGGACGACGATCTTGCCCTTGTAGTCGGCCAGGGAGTGCGTGCCGCCGCCCGTGCACTTCAGCGCGAAGTCGGGCGCCGCGGCGCCGACGGCCGGGGGGTCCTCGCCCGCGGCGCGGGCCGCGGGGGATGCGGTGACGACGAGGGCCAGGGTGAAGAACAGGGCTCCGAAGATACGCGTTCTATTCATGATGTGACCTCCATGGATTGATGGTTTGCGTGCCGATGACGAATGCCGGGGGCCGGGGCGCCACGGGCGCCGATATCTCGTAGCCGGTCCCGCCGACGATGACCAGGCCGGCGACGGCCGCAGGCGGCGGCGAGCCGCCCCCGCGCGAAGGCGTAAGAGGCATGGTGATCTTCCCGTCCCGGCAGACGATGCCCGCATGGCCGATGACGAAATCCTCCAGGGGATAGGGGTAAAAATCGACGGCCTCGCCCGCCCGCGGGCCGGACAGGGCGATCTCGATCAGCCAGTCCCCGCCGGAGCGTCCGGCGCGGGCTTCTTCCACCGACAGGCCGCCCTCGGAGAGCGGCCGTGGGAACCGGACGGCGACAGCCTCCGCGAGCTCCCGGGCCCGCCGCACCCCGGCGTCGTCAGGCGGGAAAGCCAGGCGCACGGCCGTCTCGCCGGTGATGCAGCTCTCCTTGCACGCCATCCACTCGAGAACCGCCGAGGCCCGCCAGGGGCAGCCGTGCGGAAGGCCCGCTGCCGGAGCGATGTCGCAGAAGAGGAGCACCGGGCTGTCGTGCTCGAACGAAACGAGGTCGCCGTCGATGAGCTTGGCAGGCACGGGATGAATGAGCGGGCCGGCCTCAAAGCCCGCCGGGAGGGTCCAGCGGACGACGGGAGCCAGGCCGGCGTCCCCGGGATTGGCCCAGTACAAGTGCCAGCCGGGCTCGAGCTCGACGAGAAAGCCGACCCGGATCGGGCCCGGGGCGACGGCCGGGGATCCGCTTCGTCCGAGGCTGGAACTCGGGTCGTGACCGCCGGCGTCGACGACCAGGAGCTCGACCTTCTTGACAGGTGAAGGCGACCGGCCTTCGCCAGGGGGAAAGGGGTAGAGGGATGACCCCGTGAAAATTAGGATCGCGGCCGCGGCGGCCGCCGGCGCGAACTTGCTCATCTTTCCGTCCGGTACGTTCAGGATAGCGGACCGGAGGCCTAATGTCAATAAAGACTATCGTATTAATCGGGTATCCGCGCCCTTCGCCCGGAAACCTGGCAGCGAAATGGGGGAACGGGTGTCAGGCCTTCGGCTTGCGTGCCCTAGGATCGCGGACCCCGAACTCGAGCTCGCCCGACGGGCATTCTTTGACGCAGACCGTGCAGGAGAAGCAGTCGGGCCGGAAGGCCGCGCTCTTGAGGATCTCGGGGATCGCCGGGCAGGGCGACTTCTCCCTGCACACCCCGCAATCCGTGCAGACGGGCTGCTTCCGTACGATCCGGAACAACCCGAACTGCTCGACGAGGTTCGTCAGCAGGCCGATCGGGCACACCAGGTAGCAGAACGGCCGGTAGAACTTGAAGGCGAAGGCCAGGGTCAGCACGAACGGCAGGAAATGGACGACCGTGTCGAACGGGGTCGCCTGGGCCCGGATCTCGTAGCCATGGAAGGCGTTGACGTAGTCGTAAGACGAGACGGCCACGACCTTCTCGTTCTGGACGGTGTGCAGGACGGCCGTCCCGCTCAGGAAGATGAACAACAGCAGGAACCCGACCCGGACCGCGTTCGTCGTCCGGAAATTCCACTTCCGCCTCCGGATGCCGAGCTTGTCGGCCAGCATGGCGATCAGCTCCTGGACGGCGCCCACCGGGCAGACCCACCCGCAGAACAGCTTCGGCCCGACCAGGGTCAGGAACAGGATGACGGCCAGCGTGACGATCATCGGCGTCCGGAACCCGTACAAGACGGCCTTGGCCGCCGAACAGATAGGCGAGGGGTGCATCGAGAACCCGGCGAATATCTTCGTCGGCAGGTTGGCGGCGACGCCGTAGAGGAAGGTCGACAGCAGGAGGACGGGCACTTTGACCCCGTTCTTCATCTTCTTCGTCAGCAGCAGGGCCAGGACCACGAAGCCGATGACCAGCATGGTGACGAACTTGGGCCGTTGCAGGACGTCGAGGAACGTGGCGGGCCGCCCTCTCCCGCCGCCCTGCTGGGCCGCCAGGGCCAAGGGCATGGCCAGCGCGCCGAAGCCGGCCGCCGCCGCGAAACCGATCCGTTTCGAGATGTTCATCATTCGTGGCCTCCCGATCGAAGTCGCCGTATTTTACCCCATCACCCCGTTTTTGGGAAGAGGTCCGCTTGGGCCCCCTCGATCGTCCTTGGTTGGGCCGGGCGCCGAGCGACTGAGAGCGAGGATCCCTTCACTCTCCGCGAGGGATATTTTCTCCCGGCCCCCTGACCGTAATGAGGGAATGAGTATCGTGTCCCCGAATTAAAGTATCCCCGAATTAAAGGCGGCGGCGCGTCGGCCGGAAATCCCAGGTCAGCTGGTAGGACATGTCCCTCAACAGGCTGTGCATGGCCTCGTTCTTGTCCCGGATGCCGAACGACGGGACCCCGTTGGGGCCCATGCTCAGCGCGCCGACCGTGCCCTCGCGGCGGGTACTCTCGGTCCAGATCGTGGCCCCGCTCTCCGCGGAGACCAGGCGAACCGTCATCGAGATGTCGAACGTGGCCCGCACGAACAGGCTCTTGACCGACGGCGCGGCCAGGTCGATCTGCGGCTTGACCTTGGAGATCGCGACCTCTCCGAAGAAGTAGGACCGGACCCCGTATTCCGCCCCTACGGCTTTGGCGGCGTCGCGGTCGAAGGCCTGTCGGCCGATCTTGCCCAACACATCCGCCGGGGCCCCCATCTCGACGACCGGCACCCGCTGGGCCCTGGTGATCTCCTCGAGGAACAGCTGGGCGGCCAGCCCGCCGAGATCGCCCTGGACGCCCTCCGCGCGGAAGGCGATCATGCCGAGATCGGCGTGATCCATCAAGTTGATGGCCGGCGGGACGATGGTGTACTTGGCGCAGCCGCTCACCGCGGTCAGGGCGACGAGCGCCGCGATGAGATATGTCTTTCTCATGAGAAACCTCCTTAGCGAGCCTAGTATGTTTTAGTCGCGCGTCCCGGGATCAAGGAGAAATGGGGTTTGACCCCGCCCCGCCGATTTGCGAGAATGACCCCTTCCGGCCCCATTTCCCGCGTGTGCCGAAACCCGGCCCGGAAGAAACTCGTATAGATAAGCATACGGAGGTACAATCACGTGACCTTGCATAAACCCCTGCGTCCTATCCTGATCGTTCTTTTCGCGGGCCTCTGGCTCGGCCAGGCCGCCGCGGCCGACCTCGCCTTCGACCGCTACCGCAAGCCCGAGGAGCTCAACGCGGCCCTCCGCGACCTGGCCAAGGCCAACCCCGCGGTCGCCCGCGTCCACGCCCTGGCCAAGTCGGCCGGGGGCCGGGAGCTCGTCCTGCTCGAGGTCGGGCCCGAGACGGCCAAGACCGCCAAAGCCCTCCCGGCCGTTTTCGTCGCGGCCAACATGGAGGGCACCGTGCCCATCGCGGGCGAGGCGGCCCTCTACCTGGCCAAGCTCGTCATCGGGAAGGCCGACATGAGGTCCGACCGGACCTGGTACATCCTGCCCTGCGGCAACCCCGACGCGGCCGCCCGCTACTTCGCCAAGCCCCTCTATCGCGACGCCCGCAACGCCCGGCCCCACAACGACGACCGGGACGACGCGGTCGACGAGGACGGGCCCGACGACCTCGACGGCGACGGCCTGATCACCCAGCTGCGGGTCAAGGACCCCGAAGGGGAATGGATGGCCGTCCCCGGCGAGCCCCGGCTGATGAAGAAGGCCGACTGGTCCAAGCACGAGAAGGGCGTCTGGAAGCTCCACCCCGAGGGTCTCGACAACGACGGCGACGGCAAGATCAACGAGGACGGCTCCGGCGGGATCAACGTCGGCACGGCCTTCCCGCACCTGTTCAAGTATCACGCTGCCGACTCCGGCCCGTGGCCCGGGGCCTCGCCGGAGACCTTCGCCCTGTTCCGGTTCTTCGACGCCCACCGGGAGATCGGCCTGACCTTCGTCTTCGGCGAGTCGAACTTCTGCCTGACGCCGCCCCGCGGCGGGCGCCGGGGAGAGGCCGACCTCAACCAGATCAAGATCCCCCAGAACATGGCCGGCTTCCTCAACGCCGACCCCGACAAGACCTACACCATGGCCGAGATCCTGGAGATGG